>Ga0153915_10007292_pt1 | contig 10423 bp, 10 predicted proteins | sample Opewatmetagenome_2_FD_107003 | JGI IMG/M metagenome (GOLD analysis project Ga0153915, IMG submission 107003) | Freshwater wetland microbial communities from Ohio, USA - Open water 3 Core 3 Depth 3 metaG | ecosystem: Environmental > Aquatic > Freshwater > Wetlands | place: USA: Ohio, Lake Erie... | reverse complement strand
TATGAAAAGACGAAGACATATAAAAATTCCTCCTTGTCAACCAAAACATTGACGAGGGAGGAATTTTTATAGTTGACTTGACTATCATAATTCATTTAATTTAAACTAATAATTTGTTACCGAAATTGTGAAGTATAACACTGCCGGTAGGCAGGGTAGGCAGGGCAGGCAGGGTTCCACTGAGAAAGAATTTCTTACTTGATTTTATGCCGGGATTCAAGAATTTCTTCGATTTCAGAAAAGGTTATTTTTTTTGCTTTCAGGAGAACCAGAAGATGGTAAAGCAGATCAGCTGCCTCGTTTTTTAAAAGCCCCGGATTGTCATCTTTGGATTCAATAACCAGTTCGACAGCCTCTTCCCCGACCTTCTGAGCGATTTTATTAATACCCTGCCGGAAAAGTTTGTTTGTATAAGAATCCTTAACATCCTCATCAATCCGCTGGCTGACTATTTCTTCCAATTCGAAAATGAAACCTTTTGAGGTCTCTTCCCCAAAGCAGGACTTTCTGCCTGTATGACAAACCGGACCTGCCGGATCGACTTTGATCAGAAGAGCATCATTATCACAATCCGGTGTTATGTTTTTAACAAACAAGTAGTTTCCTGATGTATCACCCTTAGTCCACAATCGATTCCTGCTCCTGCTGAAGAAAGTAACTTTCCCTTCTTCCTCTGTTTTCTTTAGTGCTTCCTCATTCATATATCCTATCATCAAAACCTGTAACGTTGTATAATCCTGAATTACTGCAGGTACAAGACCGTTCCCTTTTCGAAAATCTATTAGTGTCATAAAGCTTAATCTTATAACTTTTTTGTTAATACTTGCTCTGTGTGTCTCTGTACCTTCCCTGCGGATCTTTGTGAACCTCTGCGTATTCTGCTCCCAACCACCTAAAGGGAGCAAATTAAGTCCCCTTCAGGCCTGCCCTGACTGTAGCGTCAGGGAGATTTAGGGGCGAAGTAGAGATTCACAAAGGATTCACAGGGTTCTACAGAGGATAACTAAAGTCTTACTGCAATGTTTTTTGATGCCAGGTACTCTTTCAACACGGGAATTGATACTTCACCGTAATGAAAAATACTAGCTGCCAGGGCTGCACTGCAATTTGTCTTTGTAAATACCTCCCAGAAGTGCTCCGGCGAACCGGCGCCGCCTGATGCGATAACAGGGATATTCAGGTTCATGCTTATATCCCTTGTGATCTGAATTGAAAATCCTGATTTTGTGCCATCGGTATTCATCGAAGTAAGTAGTATTTCTCCTGCTCCGTACATTTCTGCCTTCATAGCCCAGTCAATTGCCCTGACCTGAGTTGGTGTGCGGCCGGCATCTATAAATACGGTCCACTCATTGTTTTCAAATAAGGTATCAATTGCCACTACAATACATTGACGGCCAAACTGCCTGGCAACCTGGGATATAAGTTGTGGATTCCTGAATGCAGATGAATTAATGCTGATTTTGTCTGCGCCTGCCTTTATCAGTAATTCTACATCTTCAATCGTTTCTATCCCGCCTCCGACAGTGAATGGGATGTTTATTTCAGCTGCAATCTTGCCAACCAGCTCAGCAAGAGTTTTTCTCTTTTCCACTGTGGCGGTAATATCCAGGAAAACCAGCTCATCAGCGCGCTCCTCAACGTACTTCCTGGCAAGCTCTATCGGATCTCCTGCATCCCTTATGCCAATAAAGTTGACTCCTTTGACAGTTCTGCCGTCTTTAATATCAAGACATGGTATGATTCTTTTTTTTAACATAGCCGGCCAAGATCACTAAGGTTCAGAATTCCTTCATATAATGCTTTTCCTATAATGGCTCCTTCGCAACCGATCGCTGAAAGTTCATCTATCTCGGCTACCGATGATATCCCGCCACTGGCAATCAGATTTATTCCCGGTATCTCAAGTATCTCTTTATACAAATCTACAGAAGGCCCATTCAGTGTCCCGTCTTTCCCTATGTCAGTGCAGATCGCATATTTGATTCCTTTCGATCTGTAATCACTGATAAATTCAAAGATATCCGAATCAGAACTCTCAATCCATCCTCCTGTTGCTATTTTACGATTGATGCAATCTGCTCCCAGGATAATCTTTTCCTTACCCCACTTTGCCAGCCATTCAAGGAACAGAGCTGGGTGGATAACCGAAATGCTTCCGATTGTTACCTGATTTGCACCAAATTCAAAGGCTTTGCTCATGTCATCGGAAGATCTTATACCTCCACTGAAATCAATTTTTAAGGATGTTGACACAGATATTGTTTCAAGAGTTTTGTAGTTGACAACCTGACCGCTAAGTGCACCGTCAAGATCGACAACATGAATATATTTAATCCCGTTTTCTTCAATTTTCCTTGCAATATCCAGTGGATCTTCATTATAGATTTTTTTTGTGGAGAAATCTCCCCTTGTAAGGCGGACACATTTGCCGTCCACAATATCAAGTGCAATGATGATTCTCACAGCTCCAGGAAGTTTTTCAGGATTTTTGTTCCTGAGTCGGCCGATTTCTCGGGATGGAACTGAACAGCATAAAAGTTCTCCCTGTGCAGGGCGGCGCTGAAAGGCAGTACATAATCGCAGATAGCTGAGGTATAATCAGTTATTTCAGCATAATAACTGTGTACATAATAAACATCTTCATCAGCTTTCACTCCTTTAAACAGATTCCCCTTCAATGCTGAAAAATTATTCCAGCCCATATGCGGGACTTTATCGAACGGTGGAAATTTTTTAACAGCGGCATCAAATATCTCCAGACAGCGAATACCACCTTCATCGGAAACACTGCACATAATCTGCAATCCAAGGCAAATGCCAAGGACAGGTTGTCTCAATGATACCAGGATAGTATCTAATTTTCTTTCCCTCAGATATTTCATTGCTGAGCTTGCTTCACCTACACCTGGAATTATGACCTTGTCAGCAGCCAGTATTTCTTCGGGATCATCCGTTACCTTACCAGGGGTTCCGAGGCGAAAAAGTGCGTTCTGAACCGACTGTATATTACCGGCATTGTATTTTAAAATTGCGATCACAGGCTGCCTTTTGTTGATGGAATACTGAAGTCGTCCGATTTGGTAACAGCCATTTTCAGCGCTTTTGCAAAAGCTTTAAAAACTGCTTCTATCTTATGATGTTCATTTTCACCTTCTGCTTTTATATTTAGATTGCATTTTGCATTGTCGCTGAATGACTTAAAAAAATGGAAAAACAGCTCCGTGGGCATTTCACCAATCTTTTCCCGTTTGAATTCCGCATTCCATACTAACCAGGGGCGTCCTCCGAGATCAATCGCAACCTGTGCCAGGGAATCATCCATTGGTAACAGGAACCCATACCTTCCTATTCCTTTCCTGGTTCCGAGGGCCCTTGACACTCCTTCACCAAGGGCGATTGCAACATCCTCAACCGTATGATGATGATCGACTTCCATATCACCGGTGGCATTTAACAGAATGTCAATATTTCCGTGTTTGGCAATCTGCCCGAGCATATGATCAAAAAAACCGATAAGTGTTGATATTACACTTATTCCTGATCCGTCAAGGTTTATATCAACAGTTACAGATGTTTCATTAGTCTTACGCTCCACGAAGGCGGTCCTCGGAATCACTTTCAGATATCTGTAGATATCAGCCCAGTTGGTTGTATTAAGCAGTGCATCAGGATGTTTATTGCTGTTTATATAGATAGCCCTGCACCCAAGATTCTTTGCGAACAGAAGATCTGTGTTCCTGTCACCGATAACAAAAGAAGAAGCAAGGTCGACTCCCTGTGCGAGATATTTTGTCAGCATTCCTGTTCCCGGTTTTCTTGTCGGGGCTTTATCTTCCGGAAATGTTCTGTCGATAAAGATTTCTGCGAACTCTATGCCTTCTCCTTTAAGTATCTGAAGCATTTTATTATGAGCTGGCCAGAATGTCTCTTCGGGGAATGAGTCTGTCCCGAGACCATCCTGATTGGTTACCATTACCAGCTCATAATCAGTTTCTTTTGTAATTTTGGAAAGAGCAGTTATTACGCCTGGAAGAAACTGCAAATTATCCAGGGAGTCAACCTGTTCATTTCCCGGTTCAGTAATAATTGTTCCGTCCCTGTCTATAAAAAGTACCTTCTTCATAATACAATCCTGCGCAATGCTTTTATCAGTCTGTTATTCTCAGCCGTCGTTCCTACTGTAATCCGGAGACAGTCCGGTACTGTTTTACTCCGGTTCCTGACAATTATTTTTTCCCCGATCAGTTTTGAATAGATTTCGTCCGCATTTCTGGTCTTTACCAGGAGAAAATTTGCATCAGAAGGAAAGACCATCTCAATAATACTCAATTTTTTAAGAATCAGGATCAGCCTTTCTCGTTCAGTTTTGATCCTTTTCACCCTTTTTTTGAACAATCTCATGTGGTTAAGGCTTCTCAACGCTGCCTTCTGGTTAATTGTGCTGATATTATACGGAGGTTTTATCTTGTTGAAATAGTGAACAATCGAAGGATTTGTAAAAGCTATTCCGACCCTGGCGGCAGCAAGGCCAAATGCTTTACTGAATGTTTGCATCACAATAAGGTTGCTGTACAGGCTGACCATTCTTTTGAATGACTCCTGATCAGAGAAATCAATGTATGCCTCATCGATCAAAACTATCCCCTTAAAACCTGAGACAATGAATTCGATATCAGAACTTTTCATTGAGTTTCCCGTGGGATTGTTAGGAGAGCAAATAAGGATCAGCTTAAGATCCGGGGCTGCAAGCCATGGAATAATACTGTTCAGGTCAATTAAAAAATCAGGATCGAGTGGGACCTTGATCAGGCTTACAGAATTTACAGAGGCAGAAACCTCATACATTCCGTAGGAAGGGGAGAAGGTAAGGGCCCTGTCAGTTCCGGGATTACAAAATGTCCTGAAGCAGAGATCAATTATTTCATCACTGCCGTTCCCCAGAAAAATGTTATCCTCGGGAACTCCTTTTTCCCGACTGATAGCTTTTTTCAGCTTTCTCTGGTAGGGATCAGGATACCTGTTTAGTCTTCCATAAGGATTTTCATTGGCATCCAGAAAGATCCCTTCCCGTCCCTTAAAATCGTCCCGTGCACAGGAATAAGGAACAAGTGTCTTTACATTTTCCCTTACAAGTTTGTCGATATCAGGCATTTTTCAAGGAATTTAAACGTATGGTTACAGCATTTTTATGACCGGTCAGAGATTCGGCTTCTGCCATCTGCTCAATAACACAGCCGAGATTCTTCAGCCCTTCGGGTGATATTTCCTGGTAAGTTATTTTCCTCATGAAGCTGTCAACTGAGACACCGCTGAAATTCCTTGCAAATCTATTGGTTGGCAGGGTATGATTGGTACCTGAAGCATAGTCACCGGCACTTTCACAGCTGTATTGTCCGATAAATACTGACCCTGCATTTGTGACATTCTCTGCAAGTATTCGGGGTTCAGATGTAGAGATTATTAAATGCTCCGGAGCATAATTGTTGCTGAATTCCACGCATTCGGCGATCGAGTTCAATAAAATTAATAAACTGTTTTTCAGCGCTTTACTGGCAATCTCTTTTCTTGGCAAAAGCTTCAGTTGTTTATTTGTTTCAAGCTTAACTTTCTTTATTTTCTCCGGGTCGTTTGTCACAAGAACTACCTGGCTGTCGGGGCCATGTTCTGCCTGTGCAAGAAGATCAGAAGCAATAAATGAAGGATCGGCACTACTGTCAGCGATTATAAGAACTTCACTCGGACCTGCTGGCATATCGATTGAAACTCCTTCAGACTGAACCATCTCTTTGGCCTTTGTAACAAATTGATTTCCTGGACCAAATACCTTATACGTTTTTGGTATGCTTTCTGTTCCATAAGCCATTGCACCAATTGCCTGCGCACCGCCTATCTTAAAAATATTTCTCACACCGGAAATACTTGCTGTATAGAGGATTAGCGGATTTATATTTCCGCTTTTGTCAGGAGGGGAGCAAAGGATTATTTCTTTACATCCCGCAATTTTTGCCGGTATGGCAAGCATCAATACGGTCGAGAAGAGAGGTGCTGTCCCCCCCGGAATATATAGTCCTACATTTTCGATTGGAGAATTCCTTCTCCAGCATCTCACCCCGGGAGAGGTCTCAACAGGCTTTTCACTTATTAATTGAGATTTGTGAAATTTTTCAATATTGGTTTTCGCAATATTTATCGATTTTTTGAGGTTTTCCGGTATTCTTCCGGCAGAACCCTCAATTTCGGCGTGTGAAACTTTCAGGTTCTTAAGAACTGCACCATCAAATTTCTTCTCCAGTTCGTACAGGGCAAAATCCCCGTTAAGCTTTACATTCTGCAATATGGCTTTTACTGCATCATAGAGATCTGAACGGTTTATTACAGGCCTCTTACAGAGCAATTCCCAATCATTGCGTTCCGGGTAAATTATTGTCTTCATCACAGGATCATTTTTTCGATAGGTATTACCAATATGCCCTCTGCACCTGCATTCTTTAACTGATCAATCCTTTCCCAGAATTCATCTTCCTTGACAACCGAGTGGAGGCTGCACCAGCCTTTTTCTACCAGCGGCAGGAGTGTGGGGCTTTTCATCCCGGGAAGTATTTTGCAGATCAGTGGGACAGCCTCTTCCCGAGCATTAAGAAGGATATATTTATTTTCTTTTGCATTTTTAACCGCTTTTATCCTGAAAATCAGCTTGTCCAGTATTTTCAGCTTTTCTGCATTCAGATTTTTGTTCGCGATGATAACGGCCTGACTTTTAAGGATTGTTACCACTTCACGCAATCCGTTTGTCATCAGTGTACTGCCCGAGCTTACTATATCGCACACTGCATCAGCAAGTCCTATTCCAGGTGCAATCTCAACACTGCCGCTGATCTCCTCGATCTCCGCAGAAATATTATTCTGTTTAAAATAGTCATTGAGCAGCTTGGGATAGCTTGTGGCCACTTTCTTGTTCATAAAGCATTCAGGTCCTGTAAAAGCCTCTTTCAGGGGAATAGCCAGGCTCAGGCGGCAATGCGCAAATCCAAGCTGTTCAAGAATTATGACATCTTTGGCCTTCTCGAAAACCATGTTTTCACCGAGAATACCAATATCAGCAACCTGCTGTTCGACATATTGCGGAATATCATCATCCCTGAGATACAGAACCTCAACAGGGAAATTCTCTGCCCGGCTTTTAAGGACGTTTGCTCCATTTGAGATTTTAATTCCGCATTCTTCCAGCAATCTTCGTGAATTTTCACTCAATCTGCCGGTCTTCTGGATTGCAATTTTAAGTTCGCTCATTTTTTTTCAATTATTCTGAGCAAACCTTTCAGGAATAAAAAAACCCGTCAGATCTGCTCAGACGGGTTCATGATATTTTGGTGTTGCTACATATCACTTTCCTCTCGCCTGAAAGCAAGTATGAAAATGATGATAATGTAGCTGAATTAAATTCATTTCTTACAATTGTGAATGCAAAGATAAAAAAAAAATAATGAATATTACAAAATTTGTATAGATAGTAAATAAGATATATTTTATGTTAAACCCTGTCAGCCACCAGGTCTCCTACCTCAGTAGTTGAATAACCCATCTTTCCGGCAGCCATATCCTTTAGTTTATTGGCAGTTACATCTATAACAGCGTTTTCAATTGCACGGGCAGCTTTTTCTTCTCCGAGATTCTCCAGCATCATAGCTCCGCAACAGATTGCCGCGAGCGGATTAATCACATTTTTACCGGTATACTTAGGGGCGGAACCGCCAATAGGTTCAAACATAGAGACACCCTGGGGATTGATATTACCTCCAGCAGCTATTCCCATTCCCCCCTGCGTGATTGCTCCCAGGTCAGTGATTATGTCACCGAACATATTGCTGGTGACAATTACGTCGAACCATTCAGGATTTTTAACCATCCACATGCAGGTTGCGTCAACGTGATAGTATTCCCTCTTTATATCGGGATAATCGGCTTCTCCCATTTCATGAAATGCCCTTTCCCAAAGATCAAATACATATGTCAGGACGTTAGTCTTACCACATAGTGCCAGGGTTTTTTTCCTGTTTCTTTTTCTGGTATATTCAAAGGCATACCGCAGACAGCGATCGACCTGCATCCGCGTATAAATCATATTCTGGATTGCTACCTCATCCGGTGTGCCCTTCATAGTTACTCCGCCGCTGCCAGTATATACATCGCCGGTATTCTCCCTGACAACGACGTAATCAATATCTTCCGGTCCCTTGTTCTTCAAGGGAGTTTCCACTCCTGGATAGAGTTTTACCGGACGAAGGTTTATGTATTGATCAAGGTCAAAACGAAGCTTCAAAAGAATTCCTTTTTCAAGAATCCCAGGCTTAACATCCGGATGCCCGATAGCCCCCAGAAATATAGCATCAAACTTTTTCAGCTGGTCAGCTGCAGAATCCGGTAGGACTTCACCTGTCTTCAGGTAACGATTTCCCCCAAAGTCGAACTCTTCAAAATTGATTTTGAATCCGAATTCTGGCGCAACGGCGCTGAGTACTTTTTTACCTTCCCTTACGACTTCGGGACCAGTACCATCTCCAGGTATTACGGCGATATTGAATAATTTGCTCATGGGATTATTCAGGTTTTTGTTGTTAAAGATCAATATTCATAAAAGGTTTATCATTATTTCAAACCGGAAGGTGCTTATGATCCCTTCCATTCATACCTTCAAAGATATTTAGCATCTTTTCAGTCGCTTTGATTGCCGACTCGGTTTGATCTGCATCAAGTCCCTTGGTTCGGAATTCCCTGTCGTGATACTTCCAGGTGATGACTGTTTCAACGAGTGCATCTGTCTTGCCACCAGGCGGGATAGATACCTCATAATCAATAAGAATCGGCAGTTCTTTTCCAAGTTTATCGTATATTAACCGAAGAGCTTTCATAAATGCATCGTACTGTCCGTCACCTGATGAAGTCTCCTGGTATAAATTTCCTTCAATTTCAATCTGAACACTTGCGAAAGGCTTTAATCCGTACGATAATGAAAGTGAATAATTTTTTATGAATATTTTGTACTCAGTCCTGTCATTTCCTAGCACATCAGATATTATGAAAGGCAGGTCTTCTGTGGTTACATCCTCTTTTTTATCTCCGAGTTCAATCACGCGCTGAGTTACTTTTGCAATTGATTCCGGATTAAGATCCAAACCAAACTCCTCGAGATTCTTTCTGATAGTTGCTTTTCCTGACTGTTTCCCAAGGGCATATTTCCTTTTTCTGCCAAACCTTTCAGGAAGGAGATTATTATAATATAAATTGTCCTTACTATCACCGTCAGCATGCACACCTGATGTTTGGGTAAAAACATTTTCTCCAACAATAGGCTTATTAACTGGTATTCTTATTCCACTGAAAGTCTCAACAATCTTGCTTGCTTTTGTTATTTCATGTTCATCGACCCCGGTTTCAGCGCCAAGCTGATCATGCAGCACACCGATAACGCTTGAAAGAGCTGCATTGCCTGCTCTTTCACCCAGACCGTTGATTGTTGTATGAACCCCCCTGATTCCAGCCCTGACTGAAGAAAGTACATTAGCCACCGCGAGGTCATAGTCATTATGGGCATGAAAATCGAAATGAAGTGAAGGATACTTTTCAGTAATTTTTTTGCAAAAAGAATATGTCTGATCCGGATTCAGAATGCCAAGGGTATCAGGGAGCATAAATCTTGACACTCTTTCGTCTTTCAGGTTGTTAAGCATAAATGTTACATAGTCCTCAGAGTAGATCATGCCGTTTGACCAATCCTCCAGATAGATATTGACCTGCATGTCAAGTTCTTCTGCTTTTCTTATTATTCCTTTAATGTCATTTACATGTTGTTCCGGAGTTTTCCTCAGCTGCTTTTCAAGATGCCTCAGAGATCCTTTGCAGAGAAGATTGATGACTTTTCCACCTGCATCGTGTATCCAGTTGAGGGAAACGTCTCCGTCGACAAATCCCAGGACCTCGATTTTCCTTTGCATATTGTTCTGTCTTGCCCATTCTGTTATCCTCCTTAATGCTTCAAATTCTCCCGAAGATACACGGGCGGATGCAACTTCAATACGGTCAACCTTTACCTCTTTGAGCAGGAGGGTGGCTATATGGACCTTTTCAAATGGGGAATAGGAGACCCCCTGGGTTTGCTCCCCATCCCTTAAAGTAGTATCCATTATTTCAATTCTCATCTCAAAACTTCTTGTTTTTTTCAAATGAAGTTATCTGATCCTTTATACTAAGCAGAAAATCAATATCATCAAGTCCGTTCAGCATGCACAGTTTCTTGTAAGGATTGATTTCAAAGCTCACGGATTCTTCAGCAGGGAGTACCGTAAGGAGCTGTTTTTCAAGATCTATGCGAACAATTGTATCAGGCCTTTTTGTAACGAGATTTAGCAAATCCTGAAGAAAT
>Ga0153915_10007291_pt1 | contig 10424 bp, 10 predicted proteins | sample Opewatmetagenome_2_FD_107003 | JGI IMG/M metagenome (GOLD analysis project Ga0153915, IMG submission 107003) | Freshwater wetland microbial communities from Ohio, USA - Open water 3 Core 3 Depth 3 metaG | ecosystem: Environmental > Aquatic > Freshwater > Wetlands | place: USA: Ohio, Lake Erie... | reverse complement strand
GACGATCGACGACATAAGACACGCCGGCCTTGAGGATTTGACGAATCTTCCGCTGATTGGACCGCGAGTTGCAAAACGAATAAAAGAGCAGGTTGGCGGTTTCGTCAAGAAGGAAGAGTGGGAGAACTTGGATAAAGGTGAAGAGTGGAAGCAGAGAGCGCTCACGGAGTATTAATCTTGGGCAAACTGTTCTGCTTGTTTCACGGCTGTGCCAAGGTAGTTCTTCGGATTTAACGCCTCGTCTATCTCTTTCTCAGTCAGTTTTTTCCGTATAAATTCATCTTCCATGAGAACCTGCTTGAACAACTTCTTCTCGCTCTCGCTCTTCAGCGTGAGCTTTCTCAACAATTCATGAGCATTTTGGCGGTTGACGCCTTTCTTCGTCAGTGCCATCATAACGCATTCGGACATTATTCGTCCTTGCGTTAGTTCGATGTTCTTCAGCATCTGCTTCTCATCAACCCGCAGGTTTGACAAAATCTCAATCATCAATTCGATTAAGTAATCGGTTAGTATGCAGGCTTCGGGGAAGATGAAGCGTTCAGCAGAGGATTGAGTCAAGTCCCTCTCATGCCATGTGACAACATTCTCCAACGAGGGCGCGACAAGGCTCCTTACGATGCGTGCCAATCCACAGACTCTTTCGCAGGTTTCGGGGTTCCGCTTGTGAGGCATGGTTGAACTGCCCACCTGCTTTTCAGCCTCGAAAACCTCAAAGAGCTCGCCGATCTCCGGTCGCTGAAGCTCACGTATTTCGGTCGCGTAGTTCTCCATGGTGGCTGCAACTATTCCCAGGAAACAGATGAGTTCTGCATAGCGATCTCGCTGCACTATCTGCGTTGAGATCTCGGCTGCCTGAATTCCCAGTCGCTTCATCACGAGATCTTGAATCTGAACTGCATGCTCTCCAAGTCCAGCTTGCGTTCCGACGGCGCCGCTCATTTTGCCTACTAACACGCGATCTTTGCATTCATGCAATCTCCGAAGTTGACGTGAAACTTCACATGTCCAGACCGCGAATTTGAAGCCTAGCGTAATGGGCAACGCGTGTTGACCGTGAGTCCGTCCCATCATTACGGTGGATTTGTACTTTCCTGTTTTTTCCTGTAGAATCCTCCGCAAACAAGCCAGTCTTTTCTCGATTATCTCCACGGCTTCCTTCAACTGTAACGCGTTAGCTGTGTCCACGATGTCGTAGCTCGTCGCGCCGAGATGCACGTATGCGCCGCTTCCTCCACATGCTTCGGACAAAGTTCTGACCAAGGCAGCGACGTCGTGTTTGATTTCGTTCTCGATTGCCTTCACTCTGGATAGCTTCACATAGCGCAAGGATGCTATCCGTGCAATCTTCTCTGCATCTTTCTTTGGGATGTTACCCACTTCACAGTGCGCCCAAGCAAGCGCTGCTTCGACGTCGAGCATTTTTTGAATGCGATTTTCTTCTTGAAACACTTCGAGCATCTCAAGTGTTCCATACCGACCTGTGTCGATAGGTAATATTGGCATTGTAAACTTCCTCGAGGGAGAGATTACACTAGGTTAAAGATTAATGTTTACCGAAGCATTAGATTTTCATAACGTTAAAAGGCGGCATTTGTGACTGCGACAATCGCATCTCTCAGCAAGAATGGGCATGACGTAATCCCAACGATTCTCAAAGCCTTGGAATCGCTGAAGCAAGAAAACAGCTGCTTTGCCTTATCCTTACCTTCGGCGCTTTGCGAAGCGGATAACATACAAACACTGAAGGAAGCAAACTTCTGCTCAGCGGTAGCAATCGGCCGCGTTTTTCCAAAACATCTCAAACGTTTCGCCCCACAGTTTACACGAATCGGGAATGTAACTTCGTTGTTGGAGGGAACTTTGTATTGCAGATCGGATACCCCATCATCAACTGTGCAGATATTTTTGCCGAATGAAAGAGCAGTCGAGAATTTGTTGAAAGAATCCGAGGGCGATTTTGCAGTATTCTCGATCGAGCCCGGAAAAATCTTAGCGGCGCGAGATCCCGTTGGAGTTGAACCCTTGTATTACGGAGAAAATGACGAATTACTTTCTCTGGCAACCAATCGGAGGGCATTGTGGAAACTCGGAATTCAGGATTCATGCTCTTTTCCTTCTGGAAATCTTGCTATTGTCAGACAGAAAGGATTCGAATTCAAGCCCATAAAATCGCTTCATTACTCAAAACCCAAGCAAATCACCTTGGATGAAGCTGCTCGAACACTGCAAGAGCTGCTTGAGCAGTCAACCCGCGTCCGGGTGCGTGACGTGAAGGAGTTGGCTGTGGCGTTTTCGGGTGGGCTAGATAGTAGCGTCGTTGCATTCTTGGCAAAAAGGTGCGGGGTGTCTGTGTGGCTGTTTCACGTGAGCCTTTGCGGTCAATCTGAGACTGAGGATGCAAAGAGAGCGGCTGACGAGTTGAAGTTGCCTTTGAGTGTCCACTTGTTCGAGTCAAGCGATGTTGAGGAAACGGTTCCCAAGGTTATTAGGCTAATCGAAGAATCCGACCCTGTAAAAGCAGCAATCGGGACTCCGTTTTATTGGGTTGCGCATAAGACGGCGGAAGCTGGGCTCGACGTTTTGCTTGCTGGGCAGGGCGCGGACGAGCTTTTTGGTGGTTACCAACGCTACATCAACGAATACATCTCGCATGGAGAGGCTGCAGTTCGGAAAGTCATGTTCAATGATGTTGTTAGGCTGCCTGTGAGTAACCTCGAGCGGGATAAGAAAATTTGCGGTTTTCACGGAGTAGATCTTCGTTTGCCTTTTGCCTCGTTTGGACTTGCGGAATTTGCGTTAAGCCTTCCAGTTGATTTGAAGATTGAGCGGAAGGAGAATGGGCTGCGCAAGTTGGTGCTGAGGCGTTTGGCTCAAAACCTTGGGTTGCCCGAACCTATCGTGAACAAATCCAAGAAGGCTATGCAATACGCCACTGGTGTGAACGCTGTAATTGGAAAAATAGCTAGGAGGCAAGGTTTGACTGTTGGTGAGTACATAGAGAAGGTTTTTCGTAAGGAAAAAGTTGACGGGTAAAGAAAACGCGGATGCTAGACTCACGATGTTGAACTTTGCGTTTTTACTCGATGACTTGGATGGCGCCTGATGGGCATTGGCACTCGCAGGCTCTGCAGACTAAGCATTCTTCGACTTTGCTCGGTGAAGACTTGCCATCTTTGACTTCGTAGACGCCTACTGGGCATGTGTTGACGCAGGTTTCGCATCCGTTGCATTTTGCAGTGTCTATTACTATTTTTACCATGTTCATACCTCTTATTTTTCATTGAAAGCTATTTTGTCGAATAAAAGGGTTTAGGTGATTTAGCGAATTTCTTCACGTAGTCGCAAAAGGATTCCATTTATCTGCAGATCGAGCTTTTCCCTCTTCTGCTGGTAGTCCGCTAGCTCTTTCTTATATTCCTCGATGGACATCTCGCCTGTTCTATGGCGTGCTTCCGCTGCTCTGACGGTGGCTCGTGCCTTTTCAATCTCGCTTTCTGCGGCGTCAAGTTGTCTAATGAGATCAGCATAGCTCCCACCGGCCGCTCGGAATGTTCCTTTGAGCTGGTTTACGTTCTTAGACAATGCTGCGAGGCGAGCTTCGAGTGTTTTTCGTTGTGATTTGTAGTAGTTTCGGGGGATTTTGCCCTTCTGCACTCTGGCGTGTAAAAGCCTCATTTCGTGAGTTATGTTTCTGCGCTCTTCGTATGTTTCGGTGAATGCTCTAACGTTGTCTGGGCTAAGACCCGCGGACAACCTTGGTACAGATGCTTTCTTTGCGGCGCCGGTCTTGGGTCTTCGCCATATCGTATAAATTATGCTGCCGGCGATGAACAGTCCCCAAACCCAGAAGGTTGGACGGAAGCTGAGCCAGAGAACATTGTAGTCGTAAGCAATCTGCAGGGTATTTTCGGTCCCAACTAAGTAGTCGACGTTGCTTACGCCTTTTCTGCTCACCTGCAAGCTTTCCTGGAAGAGTTGTCTTGTTACACTGAGCGAAGGCTCCAGCGTTGTGAGGGTTGGCGCTACGAAGTGGGCGCCTTCTGGCACGGTAATCTCAACTGAAGCGTCGTCGATGTAGTAGTGGGCAGCTTGGAAGAGGTCGAGGCTGAATGAGAAGCTTGTGCCTTGTCTGGCTGGTGCGTTGGGTAGATTGTACTGGAGTGTGATTGTCCCCGCCGTTCCGGTGTTTATGCTGGTTTGCATCACGACATCCACGCCTGATTGACCGGTCTCTGCTTCAACGGTGGTTTGGAGCGTTCTGCCTGCTTCGTCCTTTGCTGCGACGTTTGTGGCGTTGATTGGTATGTCTAGGTGAACTGATGAAACGAGGTTGGGTGATTTGTTCGTGACACGAAACGTGTCTGTTACTGCCAAAGCTCCCGCAGGGTCCACAGTTATCACTCGGTTGAGTGATACGAAGTCAATCCTCTGCACTTCGCCTGCCGCCGCGGTGAAAGTGACGACTGCAGGGGCGTTCGTGAAAGGGAGAAGGTTTTCTTTGATGTACGATGTTGAGTTGACGGTTCCGTCGTCTTTCGACACGGTTACGCTAGCGGCGTCAGATGGGAGGACCAGCGTGACGGCGCAGCGGGCGGCTTCTTGAGTGAAGCTGGGATAAGCCGGAAAATCCACGCTGTTTCCTGCTGTTCCTTGAGTTACTAGGTCGTTGGATAGTATAAAGATGGCCGTGAAAACTTCTGACGTGGCTGTTGGAAGAGTGACCTCGGCGCCGTAGAATCCGCTTCGATTACCTAATTGCACGCCGATGTTCAGGGGTAAAACTCCGTTCTGATCGTATGCCACGCCCTTCAAGATATGGTTGCCGTATTTGTATGGGAAGCCTAGAAGGAATGAGCCGCCTGTCTGCCCTGAAAGCGTGATAGTTACGCGAACAACCACATGCGCTGAGGAGAGGAGTTGGATTTGGTAGTCAACGTTCTGTATGGTGTAGCTCGGAGTCTGGGCAAAAACAAGTTTCGAATTGGGCGCGGAGGCTAAGCAAAGGACAATAAGAACTGACGTCGCAAGCAGGGTTACGGCTCTCTTCATCCCTTCTCCTCAAGTGTCAGTTTTTCTTATTCGGTAAGGTTGTTTATTTATGTTTAGATAAGCGGCTCTGAATGCCGCTCAACGCGAATGATTGACATAAAATCAGACTCAGTTTGTCAAAATACGCGAAATAAAGGAGCATTCCGCGTGCTTCACGCTCGAAGCCAAATCCACGGATTTGACTGTTCTTTTTGGAGAAGTGTTGTCTGAGGCGCGTTAGGTCGGTGGTTTAGTGGTATTCTTGCGGTGCAGATATGTGAAGAGACGAAGGCTAGCACTTGGCATAATCATCATCTCCGCTTGGAAGTTCTGGTTTACCGGAATAAACGCAAACGTCAAGCACTGTAACAAATCAGTGGAATGCGTTTTGACTCTTTTTTCAAAAAGGGGTGTATCCTAACAGAGCCCACTCTGTTTGAAGTAGTAGTTGTCTTCTTTCTTGGCTCCGAAGCTTCTCACGCCTTTCTCCTTCAGCTGCTTTTTCAGTTGTTGAGCGTGTTCCTTTGTTATTTCGCATCTCTTCTCCATGTAGGCGATGATTTCGTGTGCTTCTTTGTCCGTGTTGCATCGGCGTATGAAATCAACGACAGTTGGAACGTAGTTGTGGAATTTGTCAGGCAGCTTCTCTTCAAATTCCTCGAGGGTTGGGTCTACGGAATCAATTGAGACGGCATTTTCTCCACTGTTTAGTTCTTTAGCGAGGTGTGGGAACATTTTCTTGAATGATTTGTCTGCGGCAACCACTAGTTTCTCAGCCACGTATGTATTTGGAGAATACTTTATTTTTCGTCCTTATGTGCTTTTTTGACGGAAACAAAATTGACGAGCAAAAACAGTTTGTTCTTGCTGCTATCGGTGCGGCTTGTCCTATATGCCTTCTCGGCGCAAGAACAGAAGTAGTGCGGGAGCTTCGGCGGGCGTACCCCTTTTCTCTTGTTAGGATCCTTCAAGCTTTCTCATGCAGGGAATCAGCGTTTAGCCATCTGCTCATAAAGTTCAAGCGTTTTCTCGGCTATTTTGTTCCAAGTAAACTCCTGTAGAACTCGTTTTCTGCCATTCTTTCCCAGCCATTTTCGTTTTTCGGGACTCTCGAGAGCGCTTGTTATACCCCATGCGATATCGGAGGGCATGTTGGGATCGACGTGGTAGCCGCATTGGTCTTCGCTGCAGCAAATAACTATCTCGCGCATGCCGCTAACACCCGCGGCTCCGACGACGACTGGTTTCTCCATAGCCATTGCTTCGAGGGCGACTATGCCGAAGGGTTCATAATGGCTCGGGAACACTGCCACATCGCAAGCTGCGTAATGGAGGATGCGCTCCTCTTCGGGGATGAAGTCAAAGCGAAAGCGTACGTACTCCTCGAGCCGCATGGTTCTCGCAAGGTTCGTGAGGTATTCCTGCAGGTCACCGACTCCGACGATAACGAGCTTTGCCGTGGGATACTTGGATAGCACATGGGGCATCGACATAATCAGCTTGTCGACACCTTTGACGCCCACGAGTCTGCCGAGGAAGAGAATCATAAGGTCGTTTTCTTTCAAACCGTAGGACTCCCTAAGTTTGCGAATCTGTTCTCCTGGGATGGTTTCAGGGTTGTATTTGACTGGATCGACGCCGTTGTAGCTTACAAAGATTTTTTCTCTGGGAAAACCGAGTTTTATCAGCTCGTCCTTCATCGCGTAGGAAACCGTGACCACCATGTCAGCTAAGCTTCCTCCGCGCCTTTCTATGTCGCTGACGACGGTGGAGCCATTGCCCAACGTCCTGCCGTATTCGGTTGAATGAACATGAAATGCTAGTGGCAGCTTACTCTCCCTCTTCACGGTTAACCCTCCCATAACGGAGAGCCAATCATGAGCCACGACAACGTCGTAGTTCATACCCTCCTTCCTAATCAATTCGTTTATGAGTTTCGAGGCGCTCAGGTAGTTGTAGACTAAAAGTTTGCCGAACAGGTTTATTCCTCTGCCCCACTTTCTGATGTCTTCAGCAATTACGTCGGGCAACGAGTCAGAAACATCGATGTGCAGGGGACGGTGAATCTCGATTCCCCGCCAAATCTCCCTCGTTGGTAGCGAACCCGCGTCGTCATTCATTGTGAAAACCGTCACGTCGTGGTCCATCAGGACGAATTTTCGAGTGATTTCAGCAGCGTATGTGCCCAAGCCGCCCACGATTTTAGGCGGGTATTCGTAAACAAAAACGGCAACCTTCATGGTTTGCTTTCACACCGTATAAACCTTAGCAATGATTTCTCGCTACTAAAACTTTGCTTAATAGTAATTCACCAAGAAAAAATATTTGCTGTTATTGCTGGTTTTCTTCGTGGCATGAACGATGCTGCAAATGAGGTTGCTTAGTTCTTGACTTTATCCATATTCACTGCGTTTGTGTTTCGAAACGCACCTTCTCCTTGTACCATTGAAACCAGTACCACCTGCGTGCAACTCGGGCTTTCCTAAACAGGAGAAAGCACGATAGCGCGGCTTTTTAGCTGCAGAATTCTTGGAGTACAAAGCAAGTGTAGTCTACTGCTTGGTTTGGTCGGTTGTGTGTTGCGATTAGGAGTTGAAAGGTTTCTGTTTGCTTCGAGTTTGGGACAACTTTGATTAGATAGAGTTGCACATACTAATCGGAAGCGTATCACGATGAGTTTGTCTATAGCTAGATGCAAGATTCTGGAAAACATGCTGATGAACGAGGTGCCAGTGAAAGCACAGGACATAGCGAAGGAGGTTGGAAGCGACTTCAAGTCTGCAAACATGCACCTCATTGGACTAACTAGAGCTGGCTATGCTGTTACGCCCTCGAAAGGGTTCTACATTATAACATCCAAAGGAAAGGAAGCGCTAGGTATACCAGCTGTCACCAAAGATTGTGCCAGGCAACTCTTAGCTCCCACCACGCAGGACCGACCGTTTCACTTCTATGTTGACCTGCACAAACCTCTCAACCTATACGCGAACGGGCTTCAAGAATTCGCGCAGCGACTGAAAACTGTTGATTCCGCCTCGTTAGAATTCCACTTTTGCAGAGGGGACTTTGAAAAATGGTTTAAAAGCTTAGGCGACGCAGAACTTGCCAAGAAAATGTCGCTTTTGCAGGCAAGAGAGCTAGTAGGGGAACAGCTAAGAGCAAAGCTAAAAGAAATGGTCGAAGGCCGTTGTAGCGCACTGAGCGCGATAGCTTAACGTTGAAATCTGCGAATTACAATTGCCCAACAACAGGCTTAAAGCGTCCACCAAGCTTCTCAAGAACCTGCTTGATCGTAGTGTACTCCATCTCTTCCTCACTTAATCGTGCAGGTTCAAATTCACCCATCCGTCGAATCATCACCGCATTATCCACAGCTTCACGTCTCGCCACACTGAACGCAGGATCATTGAACAAATCCGCAACCATCGGCTTTCCATCTTCCTCGCAGGCTATTTTACCATCCGCCACTTGAAAACCTAAAGCCACAATTCTTGGTGGGCCGTCAAATGCTGTGCACTTCGATTCGCTTAGTCCAACAGGCATTAATGGTCCCCAGTGACTTCCCCGCATCCAACCCTGAACAAAGTAGCTGTGCATGAAAGGCGCCAACAGCTCGCCCACGGCAGGCAACCCATGCTGCGCTCTCGCAATCATGACCGGGTCATCCTTTCCAACGTATTTTCCAGCAATCAACGATAGTTTACTCACGCTGCTTGCAGCACAAATCAAGTCGTCGCTTGCGCGCCAGATTCGCGAAATCGCGTACCTTCCGACGGTTCCCACCAAGGCCAGCAATTCGTACATTTCTTCAGGGCACTTGAGAATGATGGATTTGTTTTTCATGGTGTCAATTATTTCAAACCTGAAACCGCAAATCATCTGTGGGTCGATGACCAACCCAGCCGTATTCATTGGGTCCGCGAACATCCGAAACAAAGGGTAGTTGAAGGAACCTGCGGAAGTCTTGTCCGCCGCAAAGACGACAACAGGGTCGGAACGCCTTTCTTCAAACTCCATCTCGGCGACTCCGGGACCCATTCCTCGAACGTTTCCGCTGAAAGCTGTCTTCAGAATGTCTTGGCCTGCGCCGTAGAGCTTCAGTTGTTCAGCCTTGTTGGCTGCTGACTTGAAGATGTCCCAAGCAAGCTTGTGAACATCATGGTTTTGTTCGCCTTTTTCATGGAGCATAAGCAGTTCCAAGTCGTCGCCTGCGTTGAAGACCAAGAAATTGTTAATCACGCCGTTCTTCGCCGCCAGACTTAGCGCTTTTTCGGCGAGATCAAAGAGAGGTTTGGGAACGACATGATGTCCAGCCAAAGAACCAACGTCACACTTGATTAGGGAAACTGTTGTTTTCTTAGGCAAAGCAAACAACCCCTGCATAACAATCGGGGTTTTCACGATTTAAGTTTTGTTAAGTTTCGGAAGAGCTGTCGAAACCATGAAATAATAAGACCTGCATAATCACCCAAAGGTGCCGAAATGAGCGCCATTCGAGTGATTTCCGCGAAGATACCTGAAGAGGTCTACAACGAAATGGCCCTGCGCATCCCAGAAGGCGATAGGAGCAACTTCATCCGTGAGGCGATCATCGACAAACTCCAGAACACTCCCAAATCAGACAAGGTCCTCGAACTGCAGCAGCGGATGGGCAGAATCGAACGAGAACTCGCCCAGGTTAGAAAATATCTAGCCGACCTTGAACTTCTCACCTATCAACACGACGGTATCAACCCACACACCTACGGAATCGACGAATCCGACCACAAAATAATCGACTACCTCCTCCACTACAAGGGCGCAACCACACCCGAAATCGCAGAGTACCTAAAAACAAACCGATGGCTCATCCTCAACCGCCTCAGGAAAATCCAAGCCAACTCCAAAAAGCAGCTCGGAAAACCAATCATAACCTACTATCCAGGCGAAAAATCAGGCAAAAAAAAGGCTTGGTGGATAAATCAAGACATCATAAAGGAATAGGGGTCCGTTGCCCAGCACGGATTAAGGCGTCGGCCTCCGGACGCAAAAAGCGGAAGAAAGCCGAAGACCAGGGGTTCAAATCCCCTCGGACCCGCCATCCACAGAGTGCATTTATACTGAATTTTATCTTCCCTTTTTCTTTTTTTCAAAAAGCGGCTACTGGTTTTCCTGAGGAGGCATTGTTTTTAAGTTTTACCGTGATGACCCTAACCTGCTCTATAAGACCACTAGGTTGAGGGCGCTCTACCTCAAAAGCGAGATCGGCGGGTTGTTCTCCAAGTGGGCGTTAAGGATGTTTATTGGTTTTGGGTCCCCTCGGGCAATGAGGTCTCCTTTCAGTTTAGGATCAAAGATGAAGTCGATGGTGCGATATTAGAGTTTTCGGGAAAGCTTGAGGCGCGTTCGATCTG
>Ga0153915_10007290_pt1 | contig 10426 bp, 11 predicted proteins | sample Opewatmetagenome_2_FD_107003 | JGI IMG/M metagenome (GOLD analysis project Ga0153915, IMG submission 107003) | Freshwater wetland microbial communities from Ohio, USA - Open water 3 Core 3 Depth 3 metaG | ecosystem: Environmental > Aquatic > Freshwater > Wetlands | place: USA: Ohio, Lake Erie... | reverse complement strand
TTACTATATCTAATTTATCTATTCGAAATTCCCAAAAGGGAATTAGTCTTTATGTAAGTGAGCTATTTTTCAAGCCGTCTTTGGAGAGCTACCCAAGAATGGTATTTAAATTAATCTATAAATTTTATTTATTCAATAAAATTCCTTTTTGTCCCGGCTTTAATATTCATCTAAGCTGTGATAACTCACAGACCGCAACGTTTAAAGTAATCGCTTTGATTTGCGTATTATGTGTGATGCATTAAATATTAAAACCAATATCTATTAATAGAACTTTATTCCATAGATTCCCATAATCATACGAGTAAAATTTGGAGAAATCACCAGTGTATTTTAATTCTATCAATAAAGGTAGATTTAATACATCATTTACATTGCAACCGACTCCTAATTTGTAACTAAATAAAATATTTTTGATTCTATCTTGCGTTATGTTAATGGCATTCAACGTATAATTTGCAGATGCACCTATTATTAAATAGGTCGGAATATTTCCCAAATGAATAGTCGGCTTTACATTAAATCCAAGTTCCAAATAACGCATATCAATTTCATTAGTGTAATCTGATTTTCGCCCAGCCCCGTCTGGATTGTCTATTGTTGTGTAGGTTACTTCCGTCGTTTTTCGTGATCCTTTTTGGATATAAGATAACTCTGATTCTAAAATTAAATTTTCATCTAGTCTATAATTTAGAAACAGTCCAACAAATGGATTGATAGAATTACCTTGATAATAATCGCTCGAGTTATAATATACACTTGGTTTTGTATCTGTTGCCTTTATACTACTACTACTTATTCCTACTTTAATTCCATATTCGAATAAATTTTGAGCATTCAAGTAGTTTGTGAAAACAATTATTACTATAAAAATTAATCGTGATAAATTTTTCATTTAGATCTCCAATGTTTAGCACACAACTATTACTTATACTGCACTGAATTATTTGTTAATGAATCCATATATGCATGCAGTTGCATATAAATCATCCTTTGTTTTTCAAATTTTAATACACTCGTAAAGAGATATTTCGTAAAACTATATCTTCATCTATTCGAAATTCCCAAAAGGGAATTAGTCTTTATGTAAGTGAGCTATTTTTTAAGCCGTCTTTGAAGAGCTACCCAAATCAATAATTAAATTTAATCTGAAAATATTATATTTTCAACCAAATTCCTTTTTCTCCCGCCTTAAGTTTTATTTAAGCTGTGATAAGTTACAGGCTGCTTTTGGGGAGGCGGGCGGCCAGGGAAACTGGTTAGGCAATATTAATACAAAGCAAACCACAGAACGATAAAAGCTCCCCAATCTAAAGCTGTTGATAGTATACTTAATATTCCCTTGGGGCGATCATTTGCAGTAACTTTTCTTCCATTATGTATTTCCCAAAGTAAATCTTGTAACCTTCCTAACATCAACATTGCGGCGGATAAGACAACACCGATACCCCAAAAATGGTTTAGCAAATAATAATATCCAATTGCAAATAGAATGAATATAATGGTAGTAAAATTACTGGCTCTATTAAGCTTTTTCACTTCGTTATGAAGTATGGGAGCTATCTCGCTATTATCAATTTTGTCATAAAATCCTCTAACGATCATACCTAACAGATTGATACTAAGGTATAGAAGAATAAAATACCCAACGACGGTTTTAATTATTGATAATATTACATCAGTCAAATTCATTTAATCCTCTCTTGATCACCCGCGCAATAAATGGAAATAATGTGTTCGGGAATTACTTTCCGTCTATTCCACCATCTATTTTTATAACCAAGAGTTTTACGATAACAAATTATTGCTTTACCAAAATGGATTTCTGCTTCAGGTTTTCCAAATAAAGTTAAATACATACCAATATGATAAAGGACGTTGTTGGGGCACCAAAGTATCATATCTCTAACAGATTTTGTAAATGAACTGTGCCATTCTTTGGAATAATCAGTTCTTCTCTCATACCATTTCTGCAAAAACTTGTCCATTGTCTCTCTCTCTGCTTGAATACGCCGATTCTTTTCATCAAAGCTAAAAGTGATATGCTTTCTAAGCAAAAATACAATGATACCTCCTAGAGATAGACCGGAAAACAGCGCGATAATAATTGGCTGAACAACAAGATCATACATAACTTACTCCTAAACCAAATAACTATTTTTTATTGCCTAACTCTTACTTATACTGCATTTTTTTAATTAAAGAATCCATATATCCATCAATCTATTTTACTAACCTTTGAGTCTATCCTTTTTCAAGAGGTTATATGGCGATTATGCTATTGACCAAGATTTTAAAAACTTTCCAAACATAAAAAGCGCTTTATCAACTCTTCTATTTTCATTGTTAATAAACTGATTGAAAAATGGAATGTAATTATTAAAATAAAAATCAGATTTCTCATTATCTGTTAACTCTGAGATTTCGGAGACAACATTATCAGAAATAAATTTATACGCTCTATAAGTATGTTGGTCAAATATAGGGGACAGATTTGGATTAATACAATGCAACCAAAAGAAATTCCATATCATTCCACCATCTAATTGGGCAAAATAGTTTTGGAGTTGAACAGTATTATTAAGTGCAGGAAGATTTTCCAAATGAGCGATATAATTTTCTCTTACTGATTGAAGTTTTCGAGCAGATAATCGTTTACCATTTTTCCAAAAAAATAAATTTGTGACGCGATTTTCATTAAGTGGTTGTTGAATATTATCTACATATAGATTTTCTAACGTATACTGATATTTATTCGACCAAAAAGTAACAAAAGTTTCTCGGTCAGTTTCTGAAAAAGAATAAATTGCTAAACTCATTTTTACCTCAATGCTAAGCCATATAACTATTACTTATACTGTACAGAATTATTTGTTAAAGAATCCATATATCAATATATTTTATTAACCTTTAGCTCTATCCTTTTTTAAGAGGTTAGGCATTTTACGTTTTATTAATATGAATTGACATGGAGTTATTTTTTGTGTCATTTATTTTTCAGAATAATTGAGCTCTATAAAAAAACGATTAAATATCTAATCCAAATATAGGTTGTCAATAAAAATTATTTCCGAATAAAAAAGAATACTGATGCAATTGTTATTATTAAATTCTGATATCAATATCGGTTAAATCTTCAACACTAATTGTCATTAAATCCTCGTCGCTAAGTTCACAAAACTTCGAAATTCTTGTCATCTGATTGTTGATTACTTTGATCAATATGTCTTTTACTGTCCTGGCATTTCCAAAATTCCTATCTCGGTCATTATAAAGTATTTTAAATAATTCTAAAAGTCTCTGTGATGCTTCTTCATCAAGTTTATAATTGAATGAATCTAATTTTTTGAACGCAATTTCGAAAAGTTGCCGTGAATTATAGTCATGAAATAACAAGAAATTAGTAAACCTAGATTTTAAACCTGGGTTACTATCTATGAAATATTTCATCTCATCAGGATAACCGCTGACGATAACTACAAATTGTCCTTTATAATCATCCATACGTTTCAGCAATGTATTAATTGCCTCAACTCCAAAATCATCATTTGGGCCAGAAATTAGTGTGTATGCCTCATCAATAAATAATATTCCACCCAACGCCTGCTTGATTATATTGTCAGTTTTTATCGCCGTTTTTCCTATATAATTAGCCAACAGATCGACTCTACTAACTTCAACAAGATGGCCTTTTTCAATAAGTCCCATTTCTTTGTAAATCTTACTTAAGATTCGTGCAACTGTCGTCTTTCCAGTACCGGGATTCCCCATGAAAACAGAATGAAGATTCATCTCCATAACATTAAGTCCTATCCCTTTTTTCAGTCTCGCAATTTTTATGTTGCTGATTAATTTGTCTACGCTGATTTTTATATTCTCAAGTCCAACAAGATTATACAACTCAGTTATATAGTCGCTTAGCATTTCCGGATTGTCTTTTAATTCATTATTTTTATCTTTAGTGAATGGGCTTGGTGAATGACGTAGATTTTGAACTGGAATAATATTAATAACTACCGGGACGAATACTTCACTTTTTATATGCTTTAACTGCTCGATATTAGTGAGGTCAAATTGAACTTGCATTCCTTCGTGTTTGTAATCTGCTTTTATAACATCAAGATTAATTTCGTTTGCATGGATTACATTAAATTTTTTTAATTTTCCTTCTTTAATAGCCAAAGATAATTCCCGAGATTTAATCCGTGATAATTCCAGAGTTAATATAGTACTGCCTTTTCTCTTATTTCTTATTATAATTGAAGAGCTTTGAGTAATTGCTCCAATTGCGCGCATTAAATTCGCTAATTTCTCTTTATCCCAACTTTCTATATCATCATTAATCAAAATTTCTAATCCCACTGTATTTTCAATATGATTAGCATTGTTAATGTTATTAATATAAGTTATGTTTTCACTTGTTACTTCTAGATTAACTTCATTCCCATTTATATTTCGTTGTTGATCCGCCCTTTTATTTGACAAAATGATGGGAAGATTCAAAGTATCGCAACGCTTTCCGGTTATGCCCCAAATTAATTGTTTTAATGGATCAGGTTCGTTTTTCCTGAAGTCCACCCATGTTATTCCCTTAAGGAAAATTGGTAATTCCGGTATATGTTTAGCACTTGATAGAAGGACAGGAATTACGGAACATTTTCTATAAATAAATTCTCGCAAAAGAGCTTCTACTTCCATGAGTTGCCAAGGTCCTAATCCATTAGTACCGACAAATACCGCGGCGGAATTGATTTTTTCTATTTGCCTTTCTAATGTTCTTTGCCAGGGAAAACCAGGTCGTAATTCCCACTCATCTAACCAAACACTAACTCCGTTTTGTTTTAATAGATTTGCAATCTCTTTGATGTATATTTTATCTTCGCTATTATAGCATAGAAAAACATCATAATAGCCTAACCCGCTTTTCGTAATTTTATTATCTTTCATTGTCCACTTAAAAGCTCATAATGAGGAGTATAATTTGTTCAAAAATGCCTAACTATTACTTATACTGCACGGAATTATTTGTTTTTGTAATTCTAATACACCCGTGAAGAGATATTTCGTAAAACTATATCTTCTTATTTATCTATTCGAAATTCCCAAAAGGGAATTAGTCTTTATGTAAGTGAGCTATTTTTCAAGCCGTCTTTGGAGAGTTACCCAAGTCAATAATTAAATTTAATCTGAAAATATTATTTATTCAATATAATTCCTTTTTCGGTAGTGTCTCAGTTTCAAAGGTATTTGGCATATTGAATGCTTTATCATAAGACACGGTAAGTTTTTTACGATAAATTATATTGTACCTTTTAGTGTAGTTTATATTTTTAATCATTATTTTGGATTATATAAAAAACGATAAATATCCAGAGGGCAAAATTCCAGTTTCCGTATTAAAAAACTTTAAGGATTATGGACGACCAGACCTTAGAGATTTAAGCGAAAATTTTTTTCTCATACGCCCTCCCGTCGTAAATGCCGGCCATGATGTTAATTCAGCAAACCAAATTTTACAAAATTGTTTGGGACTTTCAGATGTGAATAGGTTTTTGATTGTGAATACGCCAGTCGGGCAAGTAAAAATATTTAACAACCAGACCGAACATGTTATAAAAAAAAGGCTTGATGCAAGAGAAAGGTATAGTAATTTTATTATTCCTACTTTAAAAAATCCCTTTGAGATTTATTCTTCAATATTTGATGGAGATTTAACGGCTCAATTTATTGGTTTGTATAAAGCCGGATTGAATATTATGGTGGCAACAACTGTTGTGGTTGGCAAACCAATGATATTCAGAAATATGATGCCCGCATATAATAAAACGATAAATAGACATCGAAGAGGGGATTTAATTTTTGTAAAAAGATACGATAATCAAGTATAGATTAATTGTTATATTTTTCTCTTGACAAAGATAATCTAATTGTATAGTTTTCTTTTGAAGTCGAGAAGCCAATGCTGTTAGGAGCTCCAATTGGTGGAAGATTTTATAATAAGCCTAACCTTATTATAGAAGAGACGCTTCAAGGTTTGTGCCCTCTTTATTGAGGGCACACTTTTAAATCAAATCAATTTGACCAAATCTCCAATAGACCATAATTTATTTGTTAATCCCGCTTCCATTGCTGGTATGACACCAATGATGATAGAAGATAAGAATATCGCTAATCCTAAGTTCATATTGCACCTGTAGAATCACAACAACCTAACGGCGTCCGCTTGATTTGCTGGTAAGCCAGTAATGCTAATTATGTCCGATATGGTATCGTAGATTCTGTTACTAAAACATCAATATTTTGTGAATCAAAGAATCTTTTCCAAGCCTCTATTTCCAACGAACTGTGATGACTTGGACCGACAATAACTTTTTTTATTAAATCTTTTAAATGTTCTCCAATGCTTATTGGGTAAAATGGTATTAAGAAATTCTTTCCCGTCCTAAAACAAATATTTTCTGAATGTAGACCTTTGCTATTTACAATTATTCTCCATTCTCTTTCTTCATAAAATGCTCTATGTTTGATAAACGCACCAACATGACAAAATTCAGCGAAAAAGTGTGAAATAACTTCATGATTATCTAAGGATTTCAATCTTGTTCTTAAACTTTTCTCAAGGCGATCCAACATCTTTGTTTGTTCAATTTTTGAATAGCGGATAAATTCTAACTTCATAAATTTTTGATCGAAAATATATTCCGAAAGAAGAGGAGCGTCGAAACCGACAGAAAGAGAGTTGTTGCAATTTCCGTAAGCTCTCCATTGGCTTAATTGATCACCTTTTGTAGTTAAAGAAAAAGAATATATTGGATTACTCTCATACACAAAATTATCCCACACTTTTTTAATCATATTTTGTGTTATTTCAAGTTTAATATCATTTATAATATTACTCATTCTTTCATCAAACAATATTTTGGCTAAATCGTATTCTGAAGAATCATTCAAATAATGTATATCTGTAGCCCATAACTCCAATGATTTAATCATTCCTAACAAACCATCTCTATTTGTATAATGATAAAGAATTTGTGGATTTAGCTTCTTTTCTTCTTTTGATAATTCCTTTGTACTTTCAGATAAAATAATCATTTTAATCTCTGGCTAACAGCCTTGCCGCTAACCGGCAACCTATAATATATTTTTATCATCTTGACTTTTTACTTATTAAAGAGGTTATGTGCTTCTAATAAATTTTAAAAAAATTAATGAAGGATTGGATTTTCACCTTTCATCCACCCAGAAAAATTAACCCATTCACTAATGTTTTTATGTATATAAAAAGATTCATTTGTTAAGTCGAGATAAGGATACAAACCCAAATATTCCCTCCCATCAAAATCAACTTCTTCATCTAAAATAGGGGCAACAGCTACTCTCCCGGTCTTAGCGTCCATATATCCCAATTCCCAAGGCATCCAGACTGATTTTTCTGCTGATTCTGATGTAATATAGAGTAAAGATGCACAACAATTCATTCTATTGCGGATTAAACTTGCTGACGTTGATGTTACATTTCTTCGATTTAGATTATTATCAACAATCCAATCTACATAAACGGAATAGCCTTTCTCCTCAAGCATCTCTTTAATTAGTTTTATTATTCTTGCATCATTATATGAATGCGATAGGAAAATATCATACCTACTTAATACTGAAAATTGTTCACTAGATTCGTGCAATTTTATGGACGAATAATATTTTTCACCAAGTTCACTAACAAGGTTAGACTGCTTTAAATTATATTTGCTTATTAATTCAGATTTCCTAAGAATTGCCATATATTATCCCTATGGGACAAATTAGATATTCTCCACAATTATTGAATAAACATAATTATAATAATTGCTCCAATTATAGCACAATGAAACGGAAATAATGTTTTTGATAATGTAGCTAATGCCCACTGATTTGTCGCGTAATCAAGATTTTTTATGTTCATAGAAAAATCAATTTCATCATTAGCTTTTTGCCTAACGATATCATATAATTTACGATATTGTCTTTCGGTTGATAAAAAATATCCATCTAGACCCCAAAATATTACTGCGGGTATATAGGCTAATAATAGAAAAGTCTTATTTGAACTACTAACTGATAATGCAAAGAGAGCAGTAACTAAAGAAACGCTCCAACCTTTTAGAAGGAAGGAATTATTTGAAAATCTGATTATTACATTTTGGATAAATTCTAAATGTTTTAGTTTCATTTCCATTATAAAATATCTCCAATTATTAAAGAGCACATAACTATTACTTATGCTGCACAATAAGATTAACTAAAGCATCCATATACGCATTCCAACTATTTACAACGTCCTTTGATTTTCTAATTTTATTACGCCCGTAAAAGAAGATATTGTATAAAACTAAGTCTATACTATTTATTCGAAATTCCCAAAAGGGAATTAGTCTTTATGTAAGTGAGCTATTTTTCAAGCCGTCTTTGGAGAGCTACCCAAGAATGATATTTAAATTAATCTATTAATTTAATTTATTCAATAAAATTCCTTTTTGTCCCGGCTTTAATTTTCATTTAAGCTGTGATAACTCACAGGTTCCGGGGATACGGGCGCTTTGAGTTGCGTGTAATACGTTAGTCTGGTTCAACTACATCTATAATAGTTTTACCTAATAAAAACAAAATGTAAATCTGAAATACTAGTACTACAACAAATGTTGCTAATTCTATTGCCGAACCAAGTTTATGAATGCTTGTACATAATAAAAGAAAAACTATTTCAAAGGATATTAGTATAATAATTGCAATTGTTGGTAATTTCATTTTTGATTTAATATGGGTTATTGAATTCTCATATATGTAGTACCTAGTAAACTTTTTTAATAGTTCATTATCTTTTTTATAACTGCCAATTATTTCTTTTTTCTTTTCTAAAGGAGAAAAGCGAAATTTTATTGCATCTCCATTATCAATAAGATTACTAGTTAACATGGATGCATAAAGTTCTTCAATAGAAGAACGAATAGATTGCAATTTGTATATATAGAATAAACCAAATAAGGATATAATTGCAGCATTTGATTGGATTAAAGTGCTATAAAAATAAAAGCCAGTGTTATCATTGATAAAAATAGAAAAGTTCATCTTTAGCAAAACTATAATTAGCATAATTAAGTTTATTGCCGTGATTATTAAGAACAGTTTATATTTCTTTACGTATGACATAATGATTTAACGCCCAACCATTACTTATACTGCATTTTTTTTAATTAAAGAATCCATATATCCATCAATCTGTTTTATTAATCTTGCTGTATCCTTTTTTAAGCGGTTAGGGCACTACTACAGAAGATTGATTACAAGTCTTCTGTTATGAACACTAATTTGTCGAACATTTAAAAGCTTTAAATATTTCAGTGTAGTATTGTCTATTTGGAAAATCTTTATTTCAGAAAACCATATTGGGAGTAAGCTGTTTATAATGGTTGTTACATCACTAAATATGTTATTTGGCAATGCATTTATATTCATATCATCAACATTAATTTGCGAAGCTAATATTTCACCAGTTGATGAATTATAATAAGGCATAAATGAAATAGAAGTATTCACTGGGATTATCACTTTCTCAGAGAATGTTTTAGTTTGTAATCGAACGTTTGCATTAATCTTATCAGATCCATCTTTTAGAATTATTTGAGGAACTTCATTCAGTTCTATTTCAATAATTTTTTGAAACTTTTTATTAAGTGGCAATTTTAATGATTTTGCAATTTGCTTTTGTAAATAAGATTGAGAAAGATTGACTGTAAGACCTTCATTGTTTGAAAAATCAACTCTGATTTCAGATAGTTCATTACTAGGCATTGTTTGTCGAATAATATCATATCCATTAGAACCAATAACGAATACATCGTTCGCATCAAAGCGAAAACCTTGAGCCCACCCAATTTCTTTCATTTTATCAGCTGGAATATTAAATGTTGCATATTTTTCTCTAGCATCTAGCCATATCTCCAAAGGCATTGACGAAATATTCTTTATTTGAAGAACATAAGAACCACCTAACAATGATTTTCTACATGTAACTTGAACAGGAAGAGGTTTCGTCTGCGGTTGTGCAAAACCACTTGAAATCGAAGCTAAAATTACAACGACAGAAAAAATCAATATTACTTTTTTAAATCCCATTTTCATTACTAAGATTGTGCCCTAACTATTACTTATACTGCATTTCTATTAATTAAAGAATCCATACATCCATCAATCTATTTTATTTTTTAAGCGGTTATGTGTGTCTAATCAGACTGTGATCTTTACCCCAAAAAGTAGACAAATTATTAAGTCAGTTAAGTGATTATTTCAAATTCAGCTGGAGTACAATATCCAATAGCTGAGTGTAACCTTTTACGATTATAAAATATTTCTATGTATTCAAAAATGCTTTGTCGCGCTTCTTCTC
>Ga0153915_10007289_pt1 | contig 10426 bp, 7 predicted proteins | sample Opewatmetagenome_2_FD_107003 | JGI IMG/M metagenome (GOLD analysis project Ga0153915, IMG submission 107003) | Freshwater wetland microbial communities from Ohio, USA - Open water 3 Core 3 Depth 3 metaG | ecosystem: Environmental > Aquatic > Freshwater > Wetlands | place: USA: Ohio, Lake Erie... | reverse complement strand
GTGGAGCCGGGCCGGTACTCCCAGCGGAACACCACGTTGGAGCGGAACTGCTTGTAGTTGAACCCGCCGGGGTGGTTGGCGACCGAGGTGTCGACGTAGGGCCGGTAGCGGTCGTCGTAGCGCGAAGCCCGTGGGGTGGCCGACAGCTCGCGCACGTCGCTGTAGGTGCCCTTGGACACGAAGGGCTGCGCGTACACCTGGACCGTCATCGTCGGCGTCAGGGTGTAGTTGATCCGCGCGGTGATGCCGATGGTGCGCTGCGACAGCCGGGAGAAGGTGTAGTGGGTCGCGTCGGTCGAGTCGGTGAAGTTGCCGTACCACTGGTACCCGTCGAGGTTGCGCGACCAGTCGAACGAAACCGACCCGCTGGCCTGCGTGCCCACCTTGAAATCCAGCTCCGGGCTGACGCCGATCTGCTCCTTGTGCCCCGCTCCGCCGCGGAAGCCCCACGCGTTGAGGTACGGCACCAGCCGTTTCCTGTCGTCCCCGCCGAGGTTCGCCCACCAGTTGAAGTACGGGTCCTGGCGCACCGCCGGTCCGCCCCGGGAACAGACGTCGCAGAAGGTGCTGCCGAGCTGGCCCCAGGTGCCGCCGAACCCGAGGTTCCACGAGTTCCGAAACGTCACGTGCAGGTTGCTGTTGGCCGCGCGCTCCAGCGCCAGGCCGCGGCTCGACCACTGCTGGATCCAGTTCCAGTTCCACTGGAACGACTGGTAGAGCGGCCGCACCGCGCGGTCGAAGAACCCCACCCACGTCATCCACTGCTGCTGCCCGGCCCGCTGCAGGTAGCCAAGGTCGTTGATCTCGAAGCCGGGCGAGCGCCGCTGGTACGCGGTCTGGAACATGACGGTCTTCCCTGCGACCTTGCCGAACAGCAGCTCCTGGGAGGTGCCGCCGAGCGACGTCCGCGTCGTGTCGAGCTTCTGGCCGCCGTCGGGGCTCTGGAAGTAGTGGGTCTGGTTCTCCTGCGTCGCCGCTATCACCTGCGGCGTCCCCCCGACGCGGCTCCAGTCCAGCGAGCCCGAGATCTCGTACGTCTTGTTGAGGAAGCGGTGCCGGAAGTCCAGCGCGCCGACGTACGCGTTCCGATGCAGGTACGGCGCGCTCCCCGAGTCGAGCCTCCGGTTCACCGCCGTCATCATCACCCCGACCGTCCCGTCGCCGCCCCGGTAGTCCTGCTGGAGGCGGACGATCGAGTAGTTGGTGAACGGCTCGATCGTGACGCCGCCCACCCCGCTCATCTTCTGCGTGACCGCCTCGAGTACGCCGAGGCGCAGGCCGCCGGCCAGCCGCCCGGTGAGCTTCCCCGCCCCGAGGATGGTCGTGAAGGCGGGCGAAGTGGTGTCGCCACGGACGCCGGCCAGCTCCGGGGCGCGGCCGATGCGCCGGCTGTAGAACAGCCCGTCGCTCCCGCACTGCACGTTGTTGCAGTTGACCCTGAAGTCGAACACGCCGCGGCCGGCGACGAAGAACGGGCGCTGCTCCGGGTAGAACGTCTCGAAGCCGGAGAGGTTCAGGACCGCAGGGTCGGCTTCCACCTGCCCGAAGTCGGGGTTGATGGTGGCATCGAGCGTCAGGTTCGAGACAACCCGGTACTTGAGGTCCGCGCCCACGGCGACGTCCTGCTCGCGCGCGAACCGGCTCCCGCGGATCCGCGAGAAGTTCTTGGTCACGGTGTAGGGCGCGGCCTCGAGCCGGCGCGGCGCCTCGAGGTCGTCGAGCCCCGTGAGCTCTCCGAACTGGTTGACCATGCCGGCCGCGGACTGGTGGAGCAGGGGCCAGCTGACCCGCTCGTTGAAGCGGTAGATGTCGCGGTCTATCGCGAAGCCGAAGGTGTGGCTCCGCTCGTTCCCGTACCGCATCTGAGAGAGCGGGATTCGGAACTCCGCCGTCCAGCCGAGGGAGTCGATGCGGGTGGCGACGTCCCACACCGCGTCCCACGCGCCGTCCTCGTTCCCGTCGTCGTAGATGGCGGCGTCGTACTTGCTCCCCGCGGCGGTGACGCCGAACTCGTAACCGGTGCGGCGGTCGTGGTAGCTGTCCACCAGCACGATGACCCGGTCGGAGCCGGGGAAGTTGTCGCGCCGCGCGAGGAGCCGGATCAGGCTGTCGGGGTGCGGGTCGAAGCAGCGGACGAAGACGTACAGGTTCGCCGCGTCGTAGGCGATCTTCGCCTCCGTCGGGAAGCGAGCCGGCTTCCCCTCCGTGGGCGACCACTCCTGGAACTGCGTGATGGCGCGGGTGTCCCGCCACACCGAGTCGTCGTCCCTCCCGTCGATCACCGGCGGCCGCACGGCCGGCATGGCCACGGCCCGAATGGCCGTGGGCAACGGGGGACTGGCTCTGACCGACTCTGCTGTCTGGGGACCCTGCAACATAAGGCCGACAAGCGACAACACGACAATCACGCGCGCCCTCCCGGTTGGCGTGGTGCTCCTGCAGGCACTACGTCAGCTTCGGGCAGCGGTGTCACGCCCGCTGAGGCGGGCCGGGCAGCCAATGGACGGGGGAGAGGGTCGGGATTAGACTGCCCCGCGACCTTCTCGGCGGCGATGCGGGAGATGACGACCTTCTTCACGACGGCAAGCCTCACGTTCCTGCGCGGCTTGGCCCGCAACAACCGCCGAGACTGGTTCGAGGCGCACCGGCGCGACTTCGAGGTGGCGATCCAGGGTCCCATGCGGGCCCTGGTCGAGGAGATGGACGTGCGACTCGCGCAGCTGGCGCCGGAGATGGTCGGCGACCCCAGGCGCTCCGTCTTCCGGATCTACCGCGACATCCGGTTTTCGAAGGACAAGTCGCCGTACAAGACGCACGCGGCGTGCTGGTTCTTCCACCGCGATGCGAGCCACCGGGTCGGCCAGGAGAGCCACGGTGGCGGCGCCGGCTACTACTTCCACGTCCAGCCGGGCTCGTCGCTCACCGCCGGTGGCCTGTGGATGCCGCCGCGCCCGGCGCTGGACCGGCTGCGCGAAGCGATGGCCGCGAAGCCAGCCGGGTTCACACGCATCGTGACAGCGGCAGCGATTCGGCGGCGATTCGGCGAGCTGGACGACGAGGCGATCTTGAAGCGGGTGCCACGCGGGTACGCCGAGAACCATCCGGCAGCGCGCTGGCTGAGGTACCGGTCGTTCACGATGGGACGGATGCTCACCGACCGGGAGTTGCTGAGCCCGCACCTGCTCGACGCCGTCGAGCGGGACTACGCCTTGCTGCTGCCCCTGGTGCGCTGGATCAACGCCGCCCTCGGCCTCAAGCCGGCAGAGCGCCGCTGACGGGCTCGCCCGTCCTCACGGCATATCGGGTCATATGCCGCTCGTGAGCGCGCTGATGATGACGACGATGAACACGCCGACCAGGATCGTCGCGACCCCCAGCGCTCCCACAAAGGCGGTCGCCGCGGTCGCGACCACGTTCAGGCGATGGACCTCCACGCGCCGCACTTCCGCGATCGCCAGCGCGACGCGATCCATCGGCGCCCCCGGAGCCGGGGAAGCGGTCCATCCAATCACCGAGTCCCCGACGGCTCGTGCGGAGTAGAGGATCAGCTGCGTGGAGTCGGCCAGCGTCACGCGGACCTTGTCCTGAGGGCTGGCGAGAGCGTCCGAGAGCGGCCGATACTGGGCCGCATAGTGGTAGCAGCCCATGACGCTGAAAAGGAGTGCCGCCAACACGGGAGCCACCCGGCATCGAGTCGCCACGCCACGCCCCTCTCAGTCCATCCGCCACCTTGTCAGCGCGAAGCGTCGGGGAGATACTCACGCCGTTCCGGTGCACGCCCGCTTGGCCACCACGTAGCGCGCGATGCCGGCGAGGGTGCCGAAGTTCTCCTCCGTGATCTCGGCGGGATCCACCTCGAAGCCGAACTCCGCGCCGATGAACTCAACCAGCTCCATGATACCGAGGGAGTCCACCACTCCGCTCACCAGCAGAGAATCCCCGTCCTGGAAGCGGAAGTCCCTTCGCATGTAGAGGAAGTTCTCCACTATGTACGCCCGCGTCAGCGCCGCCACTTCCGTTTCGGTCACCCTCTCGCTCCAGACGGGATTGGGTTTGGGCCTGCGCCCACCGGGTCCACCTCACGCAACACGACATCCGCCCGGTCGATGGCGATAGGCTCGGGAGTCTGCGGCCGTTCGAAGAACTCGTGATGCCAAAGTTGTGCCGAGAGAATACCGACCAGCGCCTGGTTTTCCCGGAACCCGGTGGCGCGACCGGCTTCGCACCGTCGCACCAGGCCAGCAACGGCCTGTGGATCGAACATGCGGGTTCGCGCCAAGGCGCATTCGTCCAGGAGTTCGCCCACGTATTCCGGCCGCCCGGGCCCGAAAAACGTCGGCGCGTCGGGCGCGCGGTAGGGCTGCTTGGCACGCTGCGCGATGCTCGGCGGCACCTTGCCCGCGGCCCAGCGCCTGAGGACTGCCTTCTCGTGAAGGCCACGGAGCTTGCTGCGGGTGGGAAGGCTGGCCGCGAACGCGAACAGGCGGTGATCGAGGTACGGGAACCGTCCCTCGACGCTGTGGGCCATCCCCATGCGATCGCCCTGGGAGCTGAGCAGGTACCCCTCCAGCAAAGTGACGATCTCGAGGTACGCCGCCTGATTGAGGAACGACCACCGTCCGAATGACGCAGGCAGCGCGCCGCGCAGCTCCTGGAGCGCGTCGAACCCGCACAGGGCGGCTCGCACGTCGCCAGAGTAAAACTCCTTGATCCTCGCAGTCAGCTGAAAGCGTGGCTGGTGCGAGAACAGCGGGTCGTCCGCGCTCCCCGCTGTCAAGAAGAAGCGCCGCCAGAGCTCTCCACCCTGCGCCTCCCGCCGCAGGTACGGATACAGCCGGTCGAACAGCCGGGGCCGTGACCGGGACTGGGGCTGCCGGAGGCAGAAGCGCCGGACCGCCGTCTCCTTGAACAGGTCGTAGCCGAGGAACATCTCGTCGGAGCCTTCACCCGTGAGCACGACCTTGACGGCGTTGTCCCGGGTGAGCCGGGAGAGCAGGAACATCGGCGCCGGCGCCGTGCGCACCAGCGGCGTTTCCGTGTGCCGGATCACGTCCGGGAAGACCTGGGCGATGGTCTCCCGGCGGATGGGCTGCACGAGGTGCAGGCTTCCGACACCGGCCGCCACCTCCTGCTGGTGCACGCTCTCGTCCAGCCCCGGGTCGTCGAAGGTGACGGAGAAGGTCCGCAGCTGGTAGGGAGATGCGGCGGCGGCGAGAGAGCAGACGATGCTCGAGTCCAAGCCGCCGCTGAGATACCCCCCGACGGGAACGTCCGCGCGCATGCGTAGGCTGACGCCGGTCCGCATCAGCGCGTCCAGCGCCTGAAGCGTGTCCGGCGGCTCCTCGCGCGCCTCGGGATAGTCGAGATCGAAGTAGCGCCGTGTCTCCAGACGCCCGTCGCGCCACACGGCGCAGCAGCCGGGCTCGAGCGCCGAGACGCCCCGGAACGTCGTGCGCGGCGCCCGTGGCGCCCAGAAGGTGAAGACCTCATCCAGTCCCGCGAGATCCGGGCTTGCCTCGACCTCGCCGCTGGCGAACAGCGCCTTGGCCTCCGACGCGAAGTACAAGTCGCCGCCGCTCACGGCGTAGAAGAGCGGCCGGACGCCGAAGCGATCGCGCGCAAGAAAGAGCCGCTCGCTGCGGCGGTCGTAAATCACGAAGGCGAACTGGCCGTTGAGCCGGCCGAGCATCGCCTCGCCCCACTCCTCGTAGCCGTGGACCAGCACCTCGGTGTCGCTGTGGGTGCGGAAGCGGTGGCCCTTCGCCTCGAGCTCCCGCCGGAGCTCGATGTAGTTGTAGACCTCGCCGTTTTGGACGATCACGATCCGGCCGTCTTCGTTCCCGAGCGGCTGGGCGCCCCCGACGACGTCGATGATGCTGAGGCGCACGCTGGCGAACCCGACCCTCGGCCCCAGGAACAGGCCGAATCCGTCGGGCCCCCGGTGCCGGATGGACGCGGCCATCCGGCCCAGCGTCTCGGCGCAAGTCCCGCGCGGCTCGCGCCTGGCGATCCCGGCGATGCCGCACACTACCTGCCGCGCTCCTCCGGCTCATGCCGGACTTCCGGCACCGGCTCGACGAGGAGCGGCACGTAGTGGAGATCTCTGGTGGTGACGCGCTTCTGCTCGATGTCCCGGTAGACCCGCGCGACCTGCTCCGGCGTGAGGCCCAGCTCCGCCGCCGCTGCCGCACCGTCCCAGCCGGCGTTGTGGGCGAAGAGCAGCAGGTCCATTGTTTCCGCCGGGAGTGAGAAGTAGAACTCCTCCTGGCTCTGCGGCAGGGAATACGTGTCAGTCGTCGGCGAACGGGCGGCAATGCCCTCGGGCAAGCCGAGGTACTCCGCGAGCTGATACACCTGCGTCTTGTACAAATGGGCGATGGGCTTCACATCGGCCAGTCCGTCGCCCCCCTTCACGAAGAAGCCCTGGTCGTACTCGAGCCGGTTCGGCGTCCCCGCCACGGCGTAGCGCAGTCGGTCCGCGTGGTGGTACTCGAACATCTTCCGCACACGCTGCTTGAAATTCGTGCTGGCCACGATCTCGAGGTAGTCCGCGGGGGGCAGGCGGACGGTCCGTACTTCGCCGCCCGGCGGTTGCACCGCCAGGTAGTAGACGTTGAGTCGATCCGAGGCGAGAAGGTCCCCGGGCAAGGCGATCTTGCACGCCCAATCATCCTGGAATTCGGGCACCGCCCGGCGGATGGCCCCGTTGCGGCGGCGGTAGCAGCCGCAGGCGTCAAGGATCGGGGTGATCTCCTCGAGGATCCACTCGATGCCCAGCTGTTCCGCCAACTGCTTGGCCAACGTGAGGCTGCCGGGGTCGGAGTCTCGCTCCGGCATGCAGAGACCAAGCACCCGCTTCGGCTCCAACGCACGTACGGCGAGTGCGGCCGTGACGGAGCTGTCCACCCCGCCGCTCAGGGCGACGACGAGCCCTCGGCGCTTCAGCACGTCGCCAACCTGGTACCGCAGTGCGTCGCAGATGCGCCGAGTGGCCTCGGCGGGATCCAGACGGAGTTTGGCCGTCGCGCCGGGCGCGACGCTACGACTCGGAGCCATGGACTGGTACCTGGAAGGCGGTCGAAGCGTCCACTAGATCAGCAATATACATGCCCACCATACCATCTACTGGGGCGCAACCGACGCGGGCCCAGCGGACTCCGGATCGCAGGTTCTGTGCCCGCACCGAGCAGCGGTGTAAGTTGGCGTGCGGACTCACCCGGAGCGCACCACATGTGTGTTGACGGCTCGTCGTCCGGCAACGCCGATCCGCTCCATGCCAACCTCGCGCAGTTGCTGTGGGCTGCCGCGAGTGCGCACGGCGACCATCCTGCCGTCATCGAGCGTGACCGCACCATCAGCTACTCGGCGTTACGCATGTATGCCGCCTCGGTTGCCGCCGCGCTTGCGGCGCGCGGATCGACCCCGGACGACCGCGTGGCGATTCTCCTCGAGCGCGGCGCGGACGCGGTTGCCGCGCTCTTCGGTGCCTACGCGACCGGCGCCATCGCCATCGTCGTCAACGAGCGGCTACGCCCCCGCCAGGTCGAGTACGTGCTCCGGCATGCCGCCGTCAAGACGTTGGTTACGTCAGCCGAAATGCTGTCCAGGTTGCCCCGCGCGCTGGAAACCGACGCCACGATCGTGGACGTCGGAAACGCCCGTGTCTCAGGGGCCTTCGAGCCGATGCCGCGGCTGGCAACGGACATGGCCCAGATCATCTATACGTCGGGGTCCACCGGCTTGCCCAAGGGCGTGACCTTCGGGAACGCCAGCCTGTGGACCGGCATCCGCTCAGTCAGCGGCTACCTGGACCTCACCGCCGACGACCGCGTCGCGGGCCTCCTGCCCCTGAGCTCGGTCTACGGGTTGAACCAGCTCCTGTGCGCCGTGCTGTGCGGAGCCACACTCGTTGTCGAGCGCTCGCCGCTGCCTAACCAGGTCGTGGCCTCCCTGCGCGCCCTGGGCGTGACCGTCGTGGCCGGCGTGCCGCCCCTCTGGCTGCAACTCCTCAGCGTCCCCGACTTCCGGAAGCAGGCTCTCCCGTCACTGCGCCAGATGCAGAACGCCGGCGGCCATCTGCCCACGGAGGCGGTGCGCCGGCTTCGACAAGCTCACCCTCACGCGCAACTCATCCTTCAGTACGGCCAGACCGAGACGTTTCGAGGCACCTACCTGCCCCCGGAGGAGGTGGATCGGCGGCCGAACTCCATGGGGCGAGCCATTCCGGGGGTCGAGATCCTCGTCCTGGGGGAGGGCGCAACACGGTGCCGCCCAGGTGAGATCGGAGAGCTGGTGCATCGGGGGCCCACCATCGCGGCCGGCTATTGGAATGACCCCGAAGCCACGGCCGCGGTGTTCCGACCCAACCCCCTGCGCCCCGCCGGCGCGCCCGACGGCGAGCGAGTGGTCTTTTCCGGTGACATGGTGCGTACGGACGAGGAGGGATTCCTCTATTTCGTCAGCCGGCGCGACCGCATGATCAAGACGATGGGATATCGAGTGGGACCCGACGAGATCGCGGACGTCCTCCACGCCTCAGGCGAGATCGCCGACGCGGTGGTCGATGCGGAGAGCGATCCGGAACGTGGCGAGCGCATCATCGCCTACGTGGTGCTGGCTCCGGACGGGTCGTTGGTGCGCCTCGAGCGCTTCTGCCGCGCCGAGTTGCCGAGCTACATGCAGCCGAGCCGCATCGAGCAACGCCCGCACATTCCCCGGCTGGCGAGCGGGAAGTACGACTTGCCGACGTTGCGGGGGCGTCCGCCTCAACCCTGAAGCCACGTCTCGGCTGGCCGTGCTCAGGTGTTGGTGCGGGCCCGCGGCGGCTGCAGGGCTCGGCGACATCGGCCTTCGCTCCGTGATCGTAACACGAGTTCATTCTCGGCATATCGGCGTACCACTACGCTGGCGCCGCGCCCCACGCCGCGCCTAGCTTTGCGTCTTGAAGTGAGTCATCCTGCGCGGCGTCCGCGGGGCGGTTTCCGCCCCCGGATGGGGGTTGCACGTGAGTGCTCACGGGCATACAGACAACAATCGGGGTTCGCTGCTGGCGCGTGGCATCGCTGATCCGCGCAAGGGGGTGCGCGTCGGCTGGGCGCTGCTGAAGGGGTACTGGTACAGGTTCTACTGCCGGATCCGTGGTATTCGCTTCAGCGCTGGAGGCAACTTCCAGCTGCACGGACGCCTGGACGTTCGGGGGCCAGGCGAAGTGGTGTTCGGCGACAACGTCCTGGTCCACGGTCTCACGACGCCCCATACATATGCAGCCGGGGCCCGAATCGTCGTTGGCGACAACGTCATCATGGATGCGGTGAGATTCGGGTGTGTGCGTGAGATTCTCATCGGTCGAGACTGCCTGCTGGCCACCGTCGCCATCATGGACACCGATTTCCACAGCACCAGGGCGGATCGCCGCTCGGGGTCGGCGCCTGTGCGGGTGGCTCCCGTCCGTCTGGCTGACAATGTCTGGGTCGGCGGAAACGCAGGAATCCTGCCGGGCACGACCATCGGCGAGAACTCGGTGGTCGGGTTCGGGGCCGTGTGCATGCGGGACTTCCCCGCCAACGTCATCATCCTGGGCAATCCCGCGAAGGTAGCCGCGCCAATTCCGTCATCGCAGCAGGCCGAGCCCGCCAAGGACAGCGGGTCTCCGACCGCCGCTCCGTCCGCACCGGGCGCGGAGCGGCGCACGTGACCCCAAGCCGCGAGAGCCCGGTCGTGGCGGGAACTACGGGGTACTCTCATGCGCACACGAGTGATCGTCATCGGCGTCGCCTGTCTTGCGCTGCTCGGCTGTGGGGAACCGAAGAGTGACCGGGTGTCGCCCGCGGCGGCCGCTCTGAGCGTTGCAGACTCCTCCCTGCGCACCCTGGCCGACCAGCGGGTGTTCTTCGCGCACCAGTCCGTCGGCGCCAATATCGTTCAGGGCATTCAGGAGTGGATGGTGCGGGATCCCCGCATCCGACTCAGGATCGTGGAGTCAGCCGACCCGGGGTCGGTGCAAGGCCCTGCGTTCATTCATGCGAGCGTTGGTGAAAACGGAATTCCAGCCTCCAAGATGGCCGAGTTCTCGGCGATTCTCTCTCGGGGCATGGGCCAGAGCGGCGGGGTCGCGCTCCTGAAGTTCTGCTATCTCGACTTCCAGCCCCAGACCGATGCAGACAGCCTCTTCGCACAGTACCGACGCGAGGTGTCGGCTCTCCGGTCTGCGTACCCGTCCTTGAGGATCGTGCACATGACGGTCCCGCTGACGGTGGACGAGAGTCCATGGAAGCTGCTCGCGAAGAAGCTGCTGGGTAAGGCAACGACCCGCGACCTCAACGCCAAGCGGAATCGCTACAACCAGTTGCTGCTGAGCGAATATGGCCCGAGCGGAGCGGTCTTCGATCTCGCCGCCGCGGAGTCGGAGAAGCCCGACGGGGCGCGC
>Ga0153915_10007288_pt1 | contig 10426 bp, 8 predicted proteins | sample Opewatmetagenome_2_FD_107003 | JGI IMG/M metagenome (GOLD analysis project Ga0153915, IMG submission 107003) | Freshwater wetland microbial communities from Ohio, USA - Open water 3 Core 3 Depth 3 metaG | ecosystem: Environmental > Aquatic > Freshwater > Wetlands | place: USA: Ohio, Lake Erie... | reverse complement strand
TGAGAAGCAATCCAATCAAGATCGCCGAGATCGCCCGATGACTCGTCCGTACGGACATGGATCCTCCTGCGGCCGGGATGCAATTCCGGCGCCTGATCCTAGGGCGATTGCCGCAGAAAGGGCAATTGCAATCAAAGAGTTGTGATCTTGAACACACGCTCGGCATTGCCGTGGAAGAGCTTGTGGCGGTCCGCATCCGACACCGGCGCCGTGTTCATGAACTCGACCGACCCGGGCGCTGCCTGATAGGGATAGTCGATGGCCCACATCACGCGCTCGACGCCCAGCACCTCGAGCACGAACTTGAGCGTCGCGTGCGAATTGACGCCACTCGTCGTGATCGTGAAGTTGCGCTTGAAGGCTTCGCTCGGCGTGAGTTGCATGCGTTCGGCCGGAGCCCGAAACGCGTTGTAGGTGTAATCGATGCGCCAGAGCCAGTACGGAATCCCCTCCCCCATGTGTCCGAGAACGAGTTTCAGCTTCGGGTACCGGTCAAGTACTCCGCTCAGGAGAATCCGCATCGCGTGCAATCCCGTCTCTGCCTGAAATCCCCAGGTCGCCGATTCGAGCCGGTAGTCGCGATAGGCGGCGCCCATGGCGTCGGACGGACAGCGCGGATGAATGTAAATCGGGGCATCGAGTGCCTCGGCCGCCTCGAGAATCGGCCAGTACTTCGGTTCGTCGAGGTACTCCCCGTTGGTGTGCGAGTTGAGAATGAATCCATTCAACTTCAGCTTGCTGATCGCGCGTTCCATTTCGAGGACTGCGCGCTCTGGATCCTGGGGGGCGAATGCCGCGAGGCCCGCGTAGCGGCCCGGGTGGCGCGCGATCGTTTCCGCAAGCTGATCGTTCGCGCTTGCCGCAATGCCCGCCGCCGTGTCGGCGTCGAACATCTGCACGCCTGGTGCCGTCAGGGACAGCACGTGCATGTCGACACCCAGCTCGTCCATGATCCTGAGCCGCTCGTGGTCGACGTCGAGCAACCGCTCCTTCAGTACACTCGGGATGCGGGTGTTCGTGAGCTGGCGCCACAGCACGAGATCGAGGTTCTGCCACGTGCTGCGGCAGGCCGCAGTCATCGCCTCGACCTGTTCGGGCGTCGCAAAGGCTTCCTCGGTCGCGATCCGGCGCATGGATGGCCGCACGATTTCACTCCTGAGCATTATTGTTCGCTCTCAGTGTATCGCGAGCCCTTGCCTCCGGTCGCACACGTCTGCGAGCATCTCGGCACAAAGCGAGGCACCTATGGAAGACATTGCAGGCAAAGTCGCATTCATCACGGGTGGCGGCAGTGGCGTCGGATTCGGCCAGGCGAAGGTCTTCTCCGAGGCCGGCGCGAAGATCGTCATCGCCGATGTCCGCCAGGATCATCTGGATCAAGCGGTCGCATGGTTTCGCGCCAAGGGAGCGCCGATTCATGCGATCAAGCTCGACATCACGGATCGGGCCGCCTACGCGCGCGCCGCGGACGAGGTCGAACGCGTATTCGGTCCGGTGCAGCTTCTTTTCAACACCGCGGGCGTGTCGATCTTCGGTCCCATGGAGCGGGCGACCTACGACGACTATGACTGGATGATGGGCGTCAACTTCGGCGGCGTCGTGAACGGGATCCAGACATTCGTGCCGCGCATGATCAAGTACGGCAAGGGCGGCCACATCGTGAACACGGCGTCGCTTGGCGCCTTCGTGTCGGGCGGGCCCGCCGGCATCTACTGCGCTTCCAAGTTTGCCGTGCGCGGCTTGTCGGAAGCGCTGCGCATGGATCTTGCCAAGTACAACATCGGCGTCTCCGTGCTCTGCCCGGCAAACGTCAAGACCAACATCGCCGAGTCCGTGCAGACGCGGCCCGAGAAATACAGCCACAGCGGTTACGTGGTCGACGACGAGGTGCTCGCCTCGCTGCGGCAGATCTATTCGCAGGGCATGGAGCCCGTGGAGCTTGCGAAACACGTGCTGGAGGCGGTCAAGAAAAACCAGCTCTACATCATTCCGTATCCGGAAGCGCGCACCGGGCTCAAGGCGCACTTCGACGCCGTGCTCGCGTCGCTTCCGCCGGAGGATTCCGATCCCGAAGGGGTCGCCAAGCGTCAGGCGGCGATGGCCAAATACGCCGCCGAGCGGATGGAGCAATCCCGCAAGCACTACAAGTAAGCGCCGTGCACCTCATTGTTCGACCGCTGCATCCGCTGTTTGCCGCCCCCCAATAACCGCCATAGCAGCCTATGAACGACGGCTCCGCCTACGGTCGCAAGCCGCAGCATCCGAACCGGCATCTGACCGATGTTGGACCCGGCACACCGTGCGGCGAGCTCTTGCGGCGTTACTGGCACCCCATCGCCGAATCGAGGAACGTCAAGGACCTGCCCCTGCGGGTGCGCGTTCTTGGCGAGGATCTCGTTCTGTTTCGTGACCGCGCGGGCAACGCGGGACTGCTTTATCCGCGCTGCATGCATCGCGGCACGACGCTGTACTACGGCCGCGTCGAGGAGCGAGGCATCCGCTGCTGCTATCACGGCTGGCTGTTCGACGTGGAAGGCCGGTGTCTCGAGCAGCCGTGCGAGCCGGACGGCGGCCGTCACCGCGACAGCGTGCGCCAACCCTGGTACCCGGTCGAAGAGCGCTACGGTCTCGTATTCGCGTACCTCGGTCCGCCAGCGAAGAAGCCCGTGCTGCCGCGCTACGACAATCTCGAGAACATCGGCGCCGACGAGGAGTACTGGACGACGGTCGGCGGCTTCGGCTCGACGGGCGATGCGAGCTTGGCCGTGGCGCCGTATAGCTGGCTGCACATGAACGACAACGTCATGGATCCGTTCCACGTGCACGTCCTGCACTCGACGTTGAGCGGTATCCAGTTTCACGAGCAGTTTGCGCTCCTGCCGAAGGTCGACTTCTTCTACGCCGATCACGGCGTCTGCTACTCCGCGGTGCGCCAGCTCGGCGACGGCCAGGAAGTCGATCGCGTCTCTTCCTGGCTCATGCCGAACATCATGAGCGTGCCGGATATCCAGATGCGGCCCGGCCAGTCACTCGGCATCGCGTGGTCGGTGCCCGTCGACGACAGCCATTTCGTCATGGGCATGGTCATGAAGGTCCCGCGCGGCGCGGCGCGCTTCGAGCTGCGCCTGAGCGGCAAGACCTGGGGCGAGATGACCGAGGAGGAGCACCAGCGCATCCCGGGCGACTATGAGGCCCAGGCGGGTCAGGGCCCGATCTCGCTGCACTCCGAAGAGCATCTCGGCACGAGCGACCGCGGCATCATGATGCAGCGGCGCCTCATCGAGAAGCAGATCGAGCTCGTCGCCCAGGGCGGCGATCCGGTCGGCGCCTTTTTCGATCCCGAAGCGGCCCTCGTCAGGATCCGTTCCGGCAACTTCTATCGGGGGACACGCAGCCCTTGAGCCTAATCACATCGAGCCGGGCGCGAAGTCGCGCTGGCTCGACGTGATGAATACCCGCCCCGCCGTCAAGGCGGCGCTTGCGATGTCACGACGACCCCTGCCGGGCCCGTCTCAGGAGGCGCGGGCTTGGCCACGACGGCGTGCGCCGCGTACTTGTACGGTCCCAGAATGAGGTAGATGAATCCGGCGAGCGCCGACAGGATCGCGAGCACGAAGAGCGCCGGATCGTACGAGCCCGTGACCTCCTGGCTGCGCCCGACGATGGGCGTTGCGAAGCCGAAGATCACCGCCATCACCGCTGCCTGCACGCCGCTCACGGCCGCAAACGCGCGCAGACCGAAGAATCGCGTATGGAAATAGCCGGCCATAGGGAGGCGCGCCATCGTGCCGAATCCGTAGACGATCGCCATCACCCAGAAGAGCACCGCGCTGTTGCCGCCCGCCGAGACCGTCGCGAGCATCACGAGCGAAATCGCGGAGAGCCAGCAGAACGGCGCGCAGATTCGCGCGCTGCGCGTGTGATCGAGGAGAAAGCCGCCCACGATCGAGCCGGCCGCGCCGGCCAGCACGAATGTCGTCTGAAAATCCGCCCCGGCACGCTGCGCAAATCCGTGGCCCATCAGCATCGGAACCATGTAAGTGCCGATGACCCCCATCGGCAGGCCGCCGAGCACGTGTGCCGCCACGATCAGCCAGAACGTGCGCGAGCGGTAGACCTGAGCGGCGGTCATGCCTTCGAGCATCGGCGGCGGCGCGGCGACCGGCGTTGCGCGCGCCGAGCCGGCCGTGCCGGGCTCTTCCAGCGAAAGATAAATGAGCGGCGCGACGCACAGGGTGACGACGCCGAGCCAGAAATAGGTACCGCGCCAACCCTGGTGGTCGACCAGCCACTGCACGATCTGCGGAATGAACGCACCAACGATGCTGCTCTCGAGCCCGAGGATGGCCATCGCCTTGCCACGGTGGCGCGTGAAGAGCGCGCCGATGACCTTGCCGTAGCCGATGGCGGTCGAGCCGAATACGCCCAACAGCGCAAAGCATGCGTAGAACTGCCAGAGGTTGTTCACCTTCGACAGCGACATCGCGAGCAGGCCCACGATGAGCGTCCCGCCGATGATCATCGGCCGCACGCCGACCCGGTCGACGATCCATCCGAGGAAGGGTCCGGACGTCGCGCCGAACCACAGCAGCAAGCTGAACGCGAAACCGTATTCGGTCGGCGTCCAGTGGAATTCCCGTGTCATCGGCACGAGCGTGAGCGGCAGCGCCGGCAACAGCAGAAACGTCGTACCGAAGCCGATGCCGATCATCACGGTCAGCGCGATGCGAATCTTCCGGAGTGAAAAATCCGACTCGTCCGCGCTCATTATGGCCATGCGACGCTCCCGGTTCGCTTGCTGTCGGGTTGCATTTCACCGTCCGTTGAGCCGGGTGCGCAAGACTCCCGCAAGCTCGGACCGTGCGAAGATACGCCTCACGCTCTCGCGGGGATACCTAAGACATGCTGACGCTCTATCACTGGGAGCCGAATGCGAATTCCGGCAAGCCCATGCTCACGCTCGCGGAAAAAGGCGTCGAATACCAGAGTCATTATCTCGATCTGCTGAAATTCGACCAGCACCAGCCCGAGTACCTGAAGGTCAATCCCGACGGCACGATTCCGGCGATGGTGCACGGGGATCGGGTGCTGACCGAATCGACGCCGATGATGGAGTACATCGACGAGGCCTTCGAAGGACCGCCCTTGCGGCCCAAGGACCCAAAAGAGCGCTGGCGGATGCGCTGGTGGATGCGGTTCTTCGACTCCTATTTCGCGCCGTCGCTCAGCATGATCGGGTGGAGCGTGTTCGTGGGTCCCGCGGCGCGCCAGCGCGATCCGGCAGAGCTCAAGGCGGCGATCGAGCGCATCCCCCTCGAGTCGCGGCGCATCGCCTGGCGCAAGGCGCTATTCAACGAGTTCAGCGAGGCCGAGCTCGCCGAATCGAGGCGCCGGGTGCTCTTCTCGACGGGCAAACTCGAACAGCACCTCGCGACGCATCGCTGGATCGCGGGCGACACCTGGTCGCTCGGCGACATCAACGGCTTCAATCTCGGCTATGCATTGCCGCTCTCGCAGCCCGATCACTGCAACGATCAGAAGACGCCGCACATCATGGAATGGCTGCGCAAGATCTACGAGCGGCCGGCGACCAAAGCGACCTGGGCCAAGGGCCGCACGGCCATGGCCGCGCGCGTCACCTACCTCGAGCGCAAGGGCAAGTAACATGCTCGAACTGCATCATTGGGAACCGAATGCCTTCTTTCTGAAGCCCTTGATCGCGCTCAAGGAGAAGGAGACGCCGTTCACGAGCCGCTATTTCGATCCGACGACCTTCGAGCAGTTCGCGCCCGGCTTTCCGCGCAATCTCGAATCGGGGCTGCACCTCGAGCGCGAAGGGCCGCTGCTGGTGCACGACGGCACGGTCATCTCGAGCTCGTTCTTCATGCTCGAATACATTGCCGAGACGTTTCCCGGCATCGATCTCAATCCCGGGGGCGCCTTCGAGCACTACCGCGCGCGCGCTTGGGGCCAGTTCCTCGGACTCTCGCTCGGGCCCGGCGTCTGCGCACTCGGCTGCGCGAAATACCTCGCGCCGGTTCTCGCGAAACGCGACGCCACGACGGTGAAGGACAAGATCATCGCGATCGAACCGCAGGAGCGGCGCGCAGCCTGGTCCGTGGTGATCGACGGGACGTACGACGAGAAGACGCTCGCTGCGATCCGGGAGAAACTCAAGTTCCCCGTCAGGCGCGTGGAGGAATCGCTGGCGAAATCGCCCTGGCTCACGGGCGCCGGCTATTCGATCGCGGATATCGACGCATTCGCAATGCTCAGCGTGCTGCCGGATCTCGCCCCGGACGTGGTGAATCAGCAGGTGACACCGCGCATTCTCGACTTTCTTGAGAGAGTGCGTGCGCGCCCCGCCGTCAAGTCGGCGCTCGCCATGAGCAAGACGGGCAAGCCCCGGGAAGCCTTCGTGCCGGGCGCGGAGCCTTCACGCTGGGGCTGAGGAGAGCCAGCCCATGACCATCGACCGCAGAGAAATGCTTGGAGCGCTGTCGGCTGTTGCGGCAGCCGGCGCACTCGGCGTATCCGGCACGGCCGAGAGCGCGCCGGCAAAGACGAAGAAGGGCGGCGCGCGCCTGAGGAAGATCGCCACCGAGGAAGCCTGCTCCGTCCCCGAGGTCGCGCAGGCGCTACGCGAAGTCGCCCACACGACGTGGACGAATCTCGACATGCTGCTGGTCAATTCGATCTACAACGCGCCGGATCCCGGGCACGCGCCGTTTCTGCCACAGCTTCTCGATATCGACGCCGGCCGCCTTGCGGTGATGGACGAGAACGACGTCGACATGCATCTGCTGTCGCTCACGGCCCCGGGCGTGCAGATGTTCGACGCGGACACGGGCACGGCGCTCGCCACCGTGGCCAACGATGCCCTCGCCGAGGCGGTGAAGAAGCACCCGACGCGCTACGCCGCGCTCGCGAGCTTCGCGCCGCAGGACCCGAAGCGCGCCGTGAAAGAGATGGAGCGCGCGATCAATCAATTGAAGATGAATGGCTTCATCGTCAACTCGCACACCAACAACGAATACCTGGACCTGCCCAAGTTCTGGCCGATCCTCGAAGCGGCGGAAGCCATGGATGCGGCACTCTATATTCATCCGCGCGCGCCCTCCGATGGCATGGCGGCGCCCTTTCGCGACTATCGCCTCGAGACCGCCGCCTGGGGCTACGGCGTGGAAGTCAGCACGCATGCCGTACGCCTGATGCTGAGCGGCACGCTCGACCGCTTCCCGAAGCTCAAGATCGTGCTCGGCCACATGGGCGAGGCCGTGCCCTTCTGGCTCTGGCGCCTCGATTTCATGGGCCGGCCGGGCTTCGGCAACAACATGCGCACGAACAAGCTGAAGCCGAGCGAGTATTTCCGCCAGAACTTCGCCATCACCACGAGCGGCGTCGAGGATCATCTCGCGCTCAAGTACTCGATCGACCGCATTGGCGTCGATAGCGTGATGTGGGCGATCGACTATCCGTACCAGCCGACGACGCCGGCCGTCGCCTTCATCGAATCGGCTCCGCTGCCGGACGCCGACAAGCAGAAGGTCGCGCACGGCAACGCCGAACGGATCTTTCACATATCCGCGTGAGGCGCGCCGGACGGCGCGCACTGCGCCAATCGGATACACTCCGGTCCGCGGCCGTCGCCGCGATAGGTCCGTCATGACCGAGACCCACGCTCTCTATGCGCTGCTCGGCGCCCTCGTGCTTCTCGTCGTCTGGTTTCTGTGGAGCTGGATCACGATCGAGCGCGGGCGTCCCGCCACCGAGATTCGACGGCCGAGATTCTTCGATGCGGTCCTGAGCCTCGTCATCAATTTCTTCGACACGCTCGGCATCGGGTCCTTCGCTCCGACGACGGCCATCTTCAAGCTGCAGAAGCGCATGCCCGATGAGCAGATTCCGGGCACGCTCAATGTCGGCTACACGATGCCGACGCTCGCGCAGGCGCTCATCTACACGGTGCTCATCAAGGTTGATCTCCTGACGCTCGTCAGCATGATCGCGGCGGCCGTGCTCGGCTCCTGGCTCGGCGCGGGCGTGGTCGCACGACTGCCGCGACGCGGGATCCAGATCGGCCTTGGCAGCGTGCTGTTCGTCGCCGCGGCTCTCTTCTTCAGCAAGGGCATGGGCTGGAGTGCCGCCGGAGGCACGACGCTTGGCCTCACGGACGGCCTGTTCGTCGCCGGCATTGTCGGCAATTTCATCCTCGGCGCGCTCATGACGATCGGCCTCGGCCTCTACGGGCCGTGTCTCATCCTGGTGAGCCTCCTCGGCATGGACCCGCACGCGGCTTTTCCCATCATGATGGGCTCCTGCGCGTTCCTGATGCCGATCTGCTCCGTGCGCTTCATCCGCCTGCAGAAATACAACGTGCGGACGGCGATCGGCATGGCGATCGGCGCGATTCCCGGCGTGCTGATCGCGGCTTTCCTCGTGACCCAACTGAACGTCAAGTATCTGTACTGGCTCGTGATGATCGTTGCGCTGTACGCGGCGATCCTGATGCTGATGTCGGCGACCAAAGGCTCACCGGCCGCAGTCGCGCAGCCGCTGAAGGCGCCGACCCACTAGTTGCCGTCGACGGAGAACGCGAGCAGCACGTTGCCCGGATGCCCGACCAGGCGACCGTAGCCCGAATTGATGAACATCATGCCGTCGGCGAACGCCGCGCCGCCGAGATCGAGCGAGCCTCCCTCCGCGGCGACACCGTTGACAGTCGTGTAGCTCTTCGCCGTATCGAACTCCCACACGAGCCGGCCGGAGGCGGTGTCGTAGGCGCGCAAGTGGCCATCGAGCGATCCCGAAAAAACGACGCCTGGAATCACGGAGGCCGCCTGCTGCAGGCCATGCAGGCACCCTGCCGTGCCCCAGCTACACGCGACGACGGGTGCCGGCACGTGCCAGCGCTCGTTGCCGGTCGCGATGTCGATCGCCGTGAGTCCCGGGTGCGCCTGATCGGGCGGTGCCAGCGTATCGCCGACCGGAGCAAAGATCGTCGTTCGATCGGCGCCAGAGCCCCATTCGATGCCGCCGAGCGGACTGCCGACGCCCACGCGGCGGCTCCAGAGGATGGCCCCTTGATGGTCCGGATCGAGCCCATAGACGACGCCGGCCTTCTGGCTCGCGAGGAGAATCTGCCGCCCGCCAGGGAGCGTCCGCAGGATAGTCGCCGCGCCAAAATCGACATCGGGTCCAACGACCTTCGGGCAATTGGCTTTGCCGGCGAGGTCGCAGTTCTCCCCCGGCGGGCACGCGTTCGGCCGCGCGCAGGCCATGTTGAAGTTGTCGTGCGGCGTGATCTGATTGACCCACACGACTTTGCCGGTCGCAAGTTCGAGCGCGACGATGGCGTCCGCTGCCGGCGCCGGCGCATCCGTGTACGAGTTCCCCGTGCCGACGTAGAGCCGCTGCCTGCGCTCATCGACCGCCGGCGAGCCCCACACCGGTGCGCCCGCCGGTCCGGACAACTGGGTCCCGGCGTCGCTCAGGCCGTAGGGCTCGGCGGGCGGCAGCATTTTCGTTTGCCACAACTTGTGCCCGTCGCGGACGTCGAGCGCCAGGACGCTGCCGCTGAACGTGCAGCACGGGTACTTACGATCCGCCGCGGCCAGAAAATCGAGCGACGACACGCCGACGTATAGGACGTCGCGGTAAACCTTCGGCGCGCCGGTGATGCGAGCCAAGGGGTGCGCGTCCGCGCGGACCTTCCACAACAGCCGGCCGCTGTTGGCGTCGAGCGCGTAGACGTTCGACGAGTCGTCGCCGAAGAAGGCCGCAGCCTGAGCGCGCGATCCGCGCGGCAGGAGCGCGATCGAGATGGCCGCACGAGCGCTCGTTTCGGCGTCGTACGTCCAGTACGTGCAGCCCGTCTTCTCATCGAGCGCATACACGCGCCCGGTCGAGCTTGTCGCATACACGCGGCCGCCGATGACTGTCGGTTGCCCGTAGACGTAGTAGCCGCGATAGCCGTAAGCCCATTTCACTTTCAGGCGCGGCAGGTCGCGCGCTGCAAAGCCCGGATGCGGTTGAAAGCGCGAATTGACGAGATCCGGGCTCCAGCCGTTCCAGTCGGTCGCACGAATTCGAATGTCGCCGGCGGGTTTCGCGCAAGCGTTGGGCTCCACCACGTTGACCGCGGGCTCGCCCGGCTCGCGCCCGGTGAGAAACTGCGCGATACCCTGCATCTGAAAGACCGTCAGGCCCGCCGCCGGCAGCCGCATTGTGCCGGAGCGCAGTGTCGCAAGAATCTGTTCCGGGGCGCGCGTGCGAAGAGCCTCCGTGTTCGGCACGCGGCCCTGCGCGTGGTCGTGGCAGGATGCACAGCGCTCCGAGTAGAGCTTGTCGCCCTGAATCAGCTTGTCTGCATCGTCCGCGGCACGGGCTGCAGCGAATGCGCCGAGCAGCGCGATCCCGAGCGCGA
>Ga0153915_10007287_pt1 | contig 10426 bp, 8 predicted proteins | sample Opewatmetagenome_2_FD_107003 | JGI IMG/M metagenome (GOLD analysis project Ga0153915, IMG submission 107003) | Freshwater wetland microbial communities from Ohio, USA - Open water 3 Core 3 Depth 3 metaG | ecosystem: Environmental > Aquatic > Freshwater > Wetlands | place: USA: Ohio, Lake Erie... | reverse complement strand
TTTTGGTTCTCTGTCATTCTGAACGACCGTAGGGAGTGAAGAATCTTGATTCCCATTGTTAAAACCGAAGATTCTTCGTCGCTACGCTCCTCAGAATGACAATGTGTCGGAGTAGTATTAAAATCAGATTTTAATTTGGTCAATTTATTTTCTCCCAACGAAACATAAGACATAATTCTTTCTATGAAAAGATTTCCTCCTTTAACTCGCTCCTTATCATCTTTCTGATGTCATATTGACCGTCAAATAACTTGAAGGTATACTTATAATTAAATAATGGTATACCAAAAGGGGGTGACGTAAATGAGTAAAGTGACAGCAAAATATCAGATGACAATACCCATGAATATAAGAAAAGAGCTGGGCATTGTCCCCGGGACTGAAGTGGATATTGCCAGGGAAGGCAAAAAATATTTTTTAATCATTGACCCGATAAAGGAGATAAGAAAGAAATGGACAGGCAGGTTTAGGGATAATGTAACCACAAAGGATTATATCAATGAGATCAGGGGGGATGTTGAATGAAAATCTGTGTTGATACTGCAATTCTAATCGACATCCTCAAGGATGAATTCAGGGATTTTCAGAACAAGCTATACCATGCCGTTGCATAACTATATAATGTATAGACATTTGCCTTGACACACAATTACCTTCCTTTTATACTTACTCATCTAAAAAGGGGTTCCTGCTTTTAGCGCACGCCCCAGGTTCTTCATGTATAAAATCTCTTGAAACGTTATTCCTTTTTCACTAACCACATTTAAAAAGATTGAAAGATATGGCAACAGAAAACACCGCTTTACAGGAACTAAAAACATTCCTGAATAAACTATTCCAGTTTGAAAGCCAGGATCTTGATTTCGGCATTTATAAGATTCTCCATTACAAGCGCAATGAAATCAAACAGTTCATTGATGAGATGCTGGTTAACCGTGTAAAGGAACAGCTCCAAACCTTGAGCTCTCAAGAAGCTCAGAAGGCTGAAACAGAATTGCAGCAACTTGTCGAAGAAAAGGCCATTAAAAATTGGCTGGAGGCCAAGGCAAAAAATGATACTAAACGCCTCGAAATATATGAAGAAGATTATAGAAAAGAGATTCACAAATTTAACGACGTCGAGCGGATTGTCCGGACGGCCCGCGCAGCCGGCAATGCGGAGAACATCATATACAACCACCTGAGCCTATTTTTTTCGCGCTACTACGACAAAGGCGATTTTATCAGTAAACGTAGATTCGGCAAGAATGAAAAATACATGGTGCCATACAACGGCGAAGAGACGCACTTCTACTGGGCCAATCACGATCAGTATTATATCAAATCCGCCGAACATTTTCAGAAATATTCCTTTAAAGCCCCCTATCTAAATGGCACGCTTGTGGTGAACTTTAAACTCGCTGAAGCAGAAACCGAGCAGGGCAATGTCAAGGCAGATGAAAACAGATACTTTGTATTATCTGAAAAGGAGCCTGAACTTTCTGGCGACGAACTCAATATATATTTTGAATACCGGGCACTGACCGAACAGGAAAAAAAAGATGCAGGCAACCAGAACAAACAGGACAAGCTGGATGAAAAAGCTGCCAAAGTGTTGGAGGAAAAGTTCAAGGGTAACAAAATCACCTACCAACTTTGGGAAACAAAGGAAGACCAAAGCCTCCTGTTGCAACACCTGCACAGGTACACACGCAAGAATAAATATGACTTTTTCATCCACAAAAACCTGAAGGGCTTCCTGCAAAGGGAACTGGACTATTACATCAAAAGCGAACTGGTGAATGTTGATGACCTGTACGTGCTGGAAACGGACCTGCATTTTGACCGCATCCGTCACAACTTCCGCACCATCAAGGTATTCAAAAACATCGCCGATACCATCATTGAATTTCTCGCGCAGATTGAAGATTTTCAGAAAAAACTCTGGGAGAAAAAGAAATTCGTGCTCAGCACAGAATGGGTGATTACTATTGACAGGCTTGTGGAATGGCTGGGTGAAGAAGGCGCGAAACCATTCATGCTGGAGGCGCTTAAAAATGAAAAGCAGTGCAGTGAATGGGAAGACCTATTCGGGGAAAAACATGTGCCGCCCTTTAAACCTGTCAAGGCGAACATAGAGAAATTGAAACACAATCTGTATAGCTGGAAAAAGCTCCCCATTGACACTATTCATTTTAGTCCAGAGTTTAAGGTGAATCTGGTGAATGCTCTTTCGGAAAATATTAATTTGGAAGAGAAACTGGATGGGCTTGTTATTCATTCGGATAATTTTCATGGCTTATCACAGTTACAAGAAAAGTTTCATTCAAGTATTCAAGCTGTTTATATAGATCCACCTTACAATACCGATGCAAGTCAAATTATTTATAAAAATGGTTATAAGTTATCCTCATGGACAACCTTAATTAATGATAGGATAATTGAAACCAAAGCATTATTAAAAAGTGAAGGGATTCTTTGCGCGACTATTGATGATTTCCAGCAGAGGGAATTATATAGCCTGCTTATCGAAAATTTTAGTAAAAGTGCAATGCTTGCTACAGTTGTTATTCGTAACAATCCGTCGGGAAGACCTGTACCATCTGGATTTGGCATATCCCATGAATATGCTTTTTTTGTTGCAAAGTCGCCTAACGTAACTATTGGAAAATTTGAAAGGACGGACGCTCAAAATAAAAGATATAAAGAAAAGGACCAAGATAGTACATTTATGTGGGAATTACTGCGCAAGAGAGGTTCAGACTCAGAGCGCAAAGATAGTCCAAAAGCTTTCTTTCCATTATATTATAAGAAAGATAAATTGCGTGTTCCTCAAATGGATTGGAACGATGCTGCAAAAACATGGATAAATATAGAAAAACCATCCCTTGATGAAATTATATTGTGGCCAGTTGATGAAAACAACACTGAAAGAAGGTGGCGGTGGGGGTTGGATACTATCAAATCAAATCTAGACCAATTAAAAGTTGAGTTTGATAAAAATAAAATTGGAACAGTATATTATAAATACAGACCTCCTCAACATTCGATACCATTGACTAATTGGATAGATTCAAAATACTCGGCAACGGAACATGGGACAGGAATATTGAAAAATTTATTCAAACAATACAATCCATTCTCTTATCCAAAATCATTATATGCAGTGGCAGATTCTCTTACTATTTCTTCCGGCAACTTGAAAGAATATTTCTGTTTGGATTATTTTGGTGGGTCTGGAACAACTTTTCATGCAACTCAATATTTAAATAAAAGTGATGAAGGCAAACGTAAATGTATTCTAATAGAACAAGGAGATTATATCTATTCAATTGTAATTCCACGTATTAAAAAAATTGCTTACACCTTTGATTGGAAAAACGGCCATCCTATAAATGACAATATGAATGGTCTTGGGATTTTCTTTAAATATCAGCGGTTGGAACAGTATGAAGAAGCATTAGAAAATATTGCATTCTCCATAAGTACAAAGACGGTTCAAAAGGCTTTGGAATTCAAGGACTACATCCCGAAATACTTCCTTGAGTTTGAAACACGGGACAGTCAAACACTGGTTAATACGGAGGCAATGGCTGATCCTTGGGATTATCAACTGAAGGTGTGGGATGGTTTCACCTATGACACGCAGCAGGCCGTTGACATGGTGGAGACATTTAACTATCTCATTGGCCTGCATATGCACAAGAGCATCATCAAAGAAATTGAGGGTCAGCGGTATCAGTTTGTTTATGGCCGCAATAACAGCAATAAACAGATATTAATCATATGGCGGAATGTGAGAGACTGGGATCTGGCTGCCTTTGAGGCAGACGGGAAGGTCTTGAGGGAAGAATTGAAAAAATGGACTTATGATGTCTTATACATCAACGGCCAGGCGCATGTTGAAGGCTACCAACCTATTGAAGAAGTCTTTAAAAATAAAATGAATGCATAGCCATGACATTAAACAAAAACCTTGTCCTATTCCAATACATCCTCCGTCAATTCGGCTATGATGATTTTGAAAAGCTGAGAGACGAGTTCAGCGGAAAGCATGCCGGCTATGATTCCACAGGCCGCAGCTATTTCGCCAATGCGCTTTTAGGCGCTCAAAAGTCCGTGGATGACCGCACACTCTTGCGTTATGATGAGGCCATCAGGGAGTATGAAACAAGGCTTCGCACACATCGCGCCGAACCCTTTTTATCCTTTAAATATTTTCAGTTTTTTACCCTCCTTTTTACCGAATATTACTTCGATCGCTTCAGCGCCAATGCAAAGGAATTTCTTGAAGCCCTCAATGCATTTAAAAACCGGCATGATGATTTTGAGAAGATTGAGGATTACACGGAATCAGACCTTAAAAAGATTGCCTACTGGATGGCAACCGGCAGCGGCAAGACCTTGATCATGCATTGCAACTATTGGCAGATCACTAAATATTTCAAGGACTGGGAAAACATAATCCTTATCACCCCGAACGAAGGCCTGAGCAGACAGCATTATGAGGAATTAAAGGCAAGCGGCATTGAAGCGCGAATGTATTCAGGCAGTGAAGAAAGCCTGAAAACCCGCGAGGGTGAGGTCCTGATTATTGAAATTACCAAACTGGTGAAGGAAAAAGAAGGCGAAGGCGTGAGCGTGGATGTTGACTACTTTTCCGAATCAAGGAATCTGGTGTTCATCGATGAAGGACACAAAGGCCAGAGGTCAGAAGAAAAGGCATGGAAGAATCTGCGCGGACATATCACCAGGGGTGAATGGTCCTTTACCTTTGAATATTCAGCCACCTTTGGACAGATCATCACGAGTACATCAGGCGATCTACTGAATGAATACGGCAAAGCCATCATTTTTGACTATTCCTATCGCCACTTTTATGCCGACGGTTTCGGAAAAGACTTTACCGTATTCAATGTGGATGCGAATGATTACAGCGCCGATCAAACGCGCCTATTGCTCACAGCCGGGCTGCTTGGCTTTTACGAGCAGTTGACCCTGTTTGAACAATTTCAAAATGAGCTGCGGCCCTATAATATTGAAAAACCCTTGTGGGTCTTTGTAGGCAGCAAGGTAATAGGCAAAGGCTCTTCAAGCCTTACTCAAACGGACAGGCAAAACGTATCGGATGTAACCATGGTGGTCCGCTTCTTTCAGGCTATTCTGGCTGATCCGAACGCCTTGCAACAGGATATTGATAAGATCCTTGATAACAGGGCAAACCTTATAAATGCCGATGGCGATGATATCTTCAAGAACAGATTTGAGCATCTGCGCAAACATCGTCCGGATGCATCAAAAATACTCAACAAGATCTTTCACGGCGCGGGGCAGATGAACGCCCTGCAAATCAAGCAGGGCGATGGAGAGATAGGGCTTAGAACCCTTACAGGAGAACAGTACTTTGCAGTGATCAACATCGGCGATGTTGCAAAGTACGCAAAGAAACTTGAGGAAGACCTTGAGGGAAGCATCGCCATTCAGGACGACAACTTTACCCGTTCGCTGTTTCAGGATATCTCAGCTTCAACATCCACAGTCAATATCCTGATCGGCTCAAAAAAATTCATTGAGGGCTGGAACTCATGGCGGGTTTCCAGCATGGGTTTGATGAATATGGGGAAAAGCGAAGGCCCACAGATCATCCAGTTGTTTGGCCGCGGTGTGCGGTTAAAGGGGAAAGAGTTATCTTTAAAACGGGAAGGGGCAGGGGCGACTTATCATATCCGAGCGCTCCAGACTATTTCCATCTTTGGTTTGAATGCCTCGTACATGAGCACCTTCCTGACGCATATTGAAAAGGAGACGCCGGAATACAAAGAAGACGAAATCAATCTACGATATAATAATCAAGAGGCATGGGAAAATAAGGTGCTCACCTTTAAAAAGAACGACGAATATAATTTCAGGGATTATCCCATTGCCCTTGAAATGAAAGAAAACGTCCTGAAGCGCGTGGTTGTTGATTTGCGCGCTAAAGTAAATGTTGCCATGAGCGGTTTCAATAATCAGATAGCCGAAGATCAGGATGATTACAGCGTTAATTTTTTAAAGGAGTATTACGGCTTCATTGATTTTAATGCCCTGCTGCTTGAATGCAACCGCTACAAGCTTGTTCGCGGCTTCGGCAATATGATGATTTTCAAAAAGGTTTTGGAAGATATCATCTCATCCGGGCGTTATGAGGTCTTAAGTACCAGGGGACAGTTTGGCCGGAGGGAGGCCGTTAACGGCAAGATGCAGGAAGTAGCCGGTTATGTGGCAAAGGACTATATAACCAAATTTTATTCCGACAAAGAAAAAGACTATCTAACCAAAAACCTTTCACTGGAAATGCTCACTGTAAAACACGCTGTTTTTCCAGCCGGACAAAAAATGATAGTAAGGGCGCCTAAAACTCAGGCCGGTGTCATAGAGGAACTTCAAAAAGATATAGAAAAATTTTATCGTCAGGATGTAGCGGGCATCCCTACAATGCATTTTGATAATCACCTCTATTCACCAATCGCAGTTTGGAAGAAAGGAAAAAGATATCAGGAAATAAAGACCGTACCGGTTAAACTTAATGAAGGCGAGACAACATTTCTTGAACATCTCAGACAGTACTTGAAATCCGTAGCCGACAAGTTGAAGGGCAAGGAGATTTATGTGCTGCGCAACCTGTCGCAAAGGGGAGTGGGTTTTTTTATTGAAAGTTCATCATTCTATCCGGATTTTATACTTTGGGTGATAGAGGGCAAAAAGCAGAACATCTTCTTTCTTGACCCAAAGGGCATCCTGATGTTGGGGAACTTTAAGGATGATAAAATTGTGTTTTGCTCTGAAACGATTCAGGAGATAAACGCTTCCATCCAGGAAAAGATTAAAGAGGAAAAGCTGGAAATGACGGTAAAGCTGGATGCCTTTATTCTTTCCATTTCCAGATTTGATGATATTAAAGCAAGATGGGGAAACAGTAGAGCGACAAGAGAAGACTTCAAAAACAATCATGTGTTCTTTGTTGAAGATGATAAGGCATATTTGAATGAGTTGTTTGGGGATATTTTAGAAGAGCAATGTCGAGGACTGCATAATGGATGAAGGGCTGGGCGCGCAGGCCCGACCTTCCCCTAAAAGGAGGAGGAATTTTAAAATAGCCTGCTCAAGGAGAGAAAAAGAAAAGGAGGCCCTGAATTTCAGGGCCTCCTTTTTAATGATTAAAAAAAATAATACAACGTCTTAAGCCTTATCAGTTTGGATCACCATAGGACTTAGGAGATATTTTATTGTAATCCCAAGTATCATATGGTTGAGGCGGCGCAGGTTCGTAGGGTATATATGTTGCCGCTTTTGAGTACTCCCAGTTGGTTGTGGGTGGTTTATCAGCGCCTTTATTGGCTGTAGTATTCGGTGTAAAAGATTCCTTTGCCTCCAACCCCATTAGCATACCGTAAACATGGAGATGCCAGATCTTCCATTCTCCGTCCTGTTTCTTAAAATCGCATCCATATTTTATCCAGGTTGGTGTCGCGCCCTCCAGACCAGGGCAAAACCATACGGCCCTTGCTGTCTCGCCATCACCGGCTACCTCGATAACAGGGGTGGTAAGCGTGTTGACGCGCATGGCTGCACCGCCGTTTTTTGTAAAACCCTCAGGAGTTTGCATAGTGTCAGGATTGGCTCCAACAGTGTCGCCTGAGGCAGCAGCACTATCGGCAGGAGCGCCGCCAGTTGCAACATCTGGAGCGCTGCCAGTTGCACCGGCAGGAGTGCCGCCGGTTGCACCGTCAGGAGCTCCGGCGGCGGGAGCGCTGACAGGAGCGCTGTCAGCGGGTGGAGCAGCATCGGCACTGACCAGGGCTTGCTCCTTAACAGTAAGCTCAGGGGCATCAAGCTTAAGGGTATTAATAGTCGGCAGATCATCATTTCGATGAGCTACTGTATAGCATCTGTAGGCTGCGTCTTTGCCTGTGAATCTTCCCCACATCATCTCTATAACGGTATCATCATATGTAGTAAACAGTCTCTCGGCGGCAAGGAAGTTCATGCCGGAAGTATGATAGAAGGCATATCTTCCCATTACATTCTGGACCTCATTGCGGGCCTGCAACCGTTTAATTTCAAGCTGCGTCGCTTTGTCGGTTTTTGAGCATGATGACCATATCATCGATGAACCGGCCAAAAGGACTAAAAAGATTATTGAAAAATTATTCCTTCCCACAAAACTTCTCCTTATATAATTTTTTAGCTTTTATGCCTGTTTCAAGATTTAATAGCTCTGTCAGGCCGGTTTATTCTCGCCTTACATGCCCTGTTTAAATACCCATAGGGTCATACGAACAACATATATGGCCAATAGGGTGACTATTACCCCGGCCGCTAAAACCCCAAGGTCAATGGCAACATTAATTATGTCATATAGAATCAGGGAGATAAATATCCCTCCTCCCACGCCGCCGAAGAACCAGATTAATTCACGAAAGACACCCTTATTTTTTTTCATCTGTTTTACGTCTCCCTGTTCGGTTATATTAGACAAAGAATTTGTCAAAGGCAAGGGCAATATAGGGGCTTAAAAGAAAATTTGAAGTAAAAATGAATGGATTAAGCCGCGATCCAAGGTCATCTTCGATATTCGTTAAGCGGTTGTGTGCTTCAATAGTAAGTTGACAATGAACAAAAAATTACAGATAAGATAAAGACATTGGGGATGAGGTCTCCCTGACAACCGCCCAAGCCAGGCTGATGACTCCTATTGCGCAGACTGTTGCTCTGTCAGATAATAAATTGAGTATATTCAGGAGGAGAAATGAAAGATTCACTAAAACCAGGAATTGAATATATCCATAAGTTTCTTGTTCCGGCAAACAAAACGGTCTCGGCACTTTATCCGGAAGCGGAGGAATTCGGCGTTATGCCTGAGGTTTTTGCCACGGGATTCCTGGTAGGTTTTATAGAATGGGCATGTATCAAAGCCGTTAACCCCCATCTAAACTGGCCTGAGGAACAAACGGTAGGGGTTCACATCGATATAAATCACCTTGCGGCAACGCCTCCCGGGCTTGAAGTCACCGCAAAAGTAAAGTTGCTTCAGATAGAGAAGAGACGCCTCTTGTTTGATGTTGAGGTGTATGATGAAATTGAACTCATATCACGAGGGAAACACGAGCGAGTCATAATCATCAAAGAAAAGTTTGATGTCAAGATAAAAGAAAAGCTGAACAACAGGTGAAAATCCGAGTAAGAAAAAATGATAACTGAAAACATCGTGCCCCAATCTGCCGGGTCATTTTCAGTGGCTGTCTTAGCCCTGATCATGGTGATTTTACAAATCATACTCCTTTCCCGAAAACCTCAATTCACATGGTATGGATGGAGCGCGGCCATATCCTTCTCAGCCATGATTTATGCTGTCGGCATTTTTATCGAATACAATGCCCCTCCAGGTCTTATAAATCGATTCGCCGGCAAGATGGAATATACGGCCATTATCTGCCTGGTACATTGCGCCTTTGGCTTTATATTCGCATATCTTGGAATGGATGGAAGGCGTTATCACGCTATAGCCGGGATTTTCCATTGTCTTGTTGTAATCATTTTATGGTCCGGCGATTATATCATAGCAGACGGATTTCAATCCACCAACTTGATCGGATTAGCAATGCCTTATATTCAATCGGATTATGGGCCCCTTGCACCCATATTCCTGCTTTACGTCATCATGGCAAGCATTGCCGCGATCATATTATTGATCAGGTATAAAGCACCATACTCAAGACGAAAGGCGCCCTATCTGGCCGGCATGATTTTCTGGCTTGCCCTTGGGATTCATGATGTGGCAAGCTACCTAGGGGTTCCTACTATTCAGTATTTAATGGAATATGGTTTTTTCGGATTTTCCATCGGCAGCCTCTGGGTCGTTATCAGCAGTTTTGTTGATGTATCCACGGAGGATAAATACCGCGTAATTACTGAGTTTGCAAATGACGGCATTCTGATAATCCAGGATGGAAAGACAATCTTCGGAAACCCGGCCTCCAGCGCCTTCATCGGCCGTCCGGCAACAGATTCGGAGGCCAAAGACTTCTTTGATATTGTCGTTCCGGAAGACAGGCAACTGCTCATGAATCATTGCGATGGGCTGCTGCATTCTGTTGCCTTGCCTGATTTATTTATGATCCGTCTAATAAGAGAAGATCGTGAAGAGAGAATAGTTGAAATCAGGGAAAGCCTTATAAACTATAGAAACAAACCGGCCATCCTAGCCATTTTACGCGATGTGACCGATCGAATCCGAGAACAGAATGCCTTAAGAGAAAGCGAGGAAAAACTTGCCAGACTAAGAAAGATGGAATCCCTGGGGCTTCTTGCAGGCGGCGTGGCCCATGATCTGAACAATGTCCTTTCAGGGATTGTAAGCTATCCGGAATTGCTTTTATTGGGTCTTCCTGAAGACAGCAAACTCAGA
>Ga0153915_10007286_pt1 | contig 10428 bp, 7 predicted proteins | sample Opewatmetagenome_2_FD_107003 | JGI IMG/M metagenome (GOLD analysis project Ga0153915, IMG submission 107003) | Freshwater wetland microbial communities from Ohio, USA - Open water 3 Core 3 Depth 3 metaG | ecosystem: Environmental > Aquatic > Freshwater > Wetlands | place: USA: Ohio, Lake Erie... | reverse complement strand
GAACGAACTCGGAAGTTCTTGAGTCGCATCAGCGACGCAGTGTTTTTCCCCGATAACAAGATCGGGTGGAAGAGAAGGGCCGTTGCTGTCGCGCTTGCACTCCATTCTGAGACGCCGTTCGACCTCGTGTTCACGACAGCGCCGCCATTCACGGACTTTCTGATCGGTTCGGCAATCAAGAAACACATCGATCGGCCACTCGTATTTGATTATCGTGATCCATGGAGTGACTACCCATTCAAGTGGTATCCGACCCCTCTCCACAGACTCTTGCACGTCGCCCTGGAACGCCGAGCCCTGCGTTCGAGCAGCCACATCCTCACAACGAATCGGCGGGTCAAGGAACTCATCCTGCAACGGCATAGGTTCCTGACCTATCATGACATCGACATTGTCGCTCAAGGATTCGATCCCGATGATTTTTCGCCGGACACGGGAAATGGACGCCCAAATGCCGCCCACGTCAGTCAGGCAAAACGTCGAAAAATGCGGATCACCTACGCCGGCGTCTTTTGGGAAGATCGTGTCCCGGACTACTTTCTCCAGGCGCTCCATGACCTCTTTGCTCATAAGCCGAAACTTCGTGGGCGGATCGAGGCCTTTTTTGCCGGCGCATTTCGCGAAGAGCATCAGCGGCTAGTGACCAAGCTTGGATTACAGGACACAGTGACCGTGCATGGATACCTTCCACATCGCGAGTGCGTTCGTGAACTCCTTGCATCCGATGTTCTCTGGATGATCGTCGGAGATGACGTTGGTTCCCCGGGGAAAGTGTACGAATACATCGGCGCGCGAAAGCCGATCCTTGGCTGTGCGCCTGAGGGTTTCATCAAGACGACAATTCAAGAGGCGGGCGGAACGGTAGTGGATCCAACCGATGTCGAAGGCATCCGGAAAGCAATTGAAAGGTACTTTGAGCAGTTTGAGCGGAACGAACTCAAGGGACCACCCGAAGAAGTGGTGAGAAAGTACGACAGGGTCACTCTCACCGCTGCCGTCGTGAAAGTTTTTGAATCACTGCTCGCGGTCTAGAGATGAAGATTCTCGTTATCGGCTCCGGTGGCAGGGAGCATGCGCTCGTCTGGAAGCTGGCCCAGAGTCGGCGTGTTACGTCGGTCTACTGCTCTCCGGGAAACCCCGGAATCGCAAAGTTGGCAACGGTTGTTCCGCTCAAGGCCAATCAACTGGAACCTATGGCAGACTTTGCGGAGGCTGAAGGAATAGGCTTGACAGTTGTTGGGCCGGAGCAGCCGCTGGCAGAGGGGATCGTCGACCTGTTTCGTGCGCGTGGTTTAGTCGTGTTTGGCCCCACAAAGGCGGCGGCAGAGTTGGAATGGAGCAAAGCATTTGCAAAGGATTTCATGCGGCGGTACGATATCCCGACGGCCGACTACCAGACATTCACGCGTGATCGTCTCGCCAACGCACAAACATGCATTGAGACCTGTGCCTTGCCGATCGTCCTGAAAGCAGATGGGCTGGCGGCCGGCAAGGGAGTCATCATCTGTAGTACGCGGGAAGAGGCGCGGAAGGCACTACACGAGATGACGCAAGCCAAGATCTTCGGTGATGCCGGGAATACGGTCGTTGTTGAAGAGTACTTGACCGGTCAGGAAGCCTCGGTGTTTGCAGTGTGCGACGGAAAAGACTTTGTTACCCTTGCGCCGGCACAAGATCATAAAAGAATCTTCGATGGCGATGAGGGGAAGAACACCGGGGGTATGGGAGCTTACGCACCCACGCCAATGGTGACGCCGGAAACCTTGCGTGACGTGGAGGAATCCATTGTTAAGCCCACCGTTGCAGGTATGGCAAATGACGGACGACCATACAGCGGCTGCCTCTATGTGGGCATCATGCTAACCTCTAAAGGTCCCAAGGTTGTTGAGTTTAACGTGCGGTTTGGAGATCCTGAGACACAGGTCGTCCTTCCGCTGTACGACGGCGATCTGTGTGAACTCCTGCTTGCGTCTGCGCAGGGAGCACTCTCGTCTTTACAGGTTGCCGGACCGGTCCGCAAACGCGCGGTGTGCGTTGTTATCGCCTCCAATGGATATCCTGACGCGTATAGAACCGGAATCCCCATTGAAGGGCTTGACATCGCTGGCTCCATGGATGGTGTGGTAGTGTTTCACGCCGGTACGATGACAAGCCGAAATCAGATCCTTACCTCCGGAGGACGAGTCCTGGGTATCACTTCAATTACATCAGGAACTCTGCGCGATGCCATCAATCGCGCGTACGAGGCTGTGGAAAAGGTTCGGTTCGACGGGATGCATTACAGGAAGGATATCGGGCGGAAAGCTCTCTTTACCAACAAATGAGGCAGAATACCTGAACCAGTCCCTTCGTGACCCGTTCCTGGCCGCCATCCTTGGTGTGGCACTCGTGGTCCGGTTGGCAGCAGTGCCTCTTATCCACCAGCTTGGCTATGTCTCCGACGAGCGGGAATACGTATCCCTTGCCGAACGGATTCTCGATGGGAACGGATTCGTTGATTCGAACGGCACAACATCTGTTCGCGCTCCACTGTTTCCTGCGCTCCTTGCGGCAACGATCTATCTTGATGGCGGTGACCTTATGCTCGGGCATCTCCTGGGTGCCCTGCTAGGTGTGGTGGGGGTGTGGCTAGTGTACGGGCTTGGCCGGGAAATTTTTGCGGACCGTCGGATTGCTCTCTACGGGGCTTCAATCGCTGCTCTCTATCCGGGTCTGGTTACCTACTCCGCAATGCTCGAGACGGAGACACTCTACATCGTCTTCTTCCTTGCGGTTCTGCTGATATCAGTCCGGCTTGTGAACAGTCCGCGGGTGGCTCTAGCGATCGGGCTGGGTGTGTTTGGAGGGTTAGCGGCACTCACACGGGCAGTGTTTGTTCCTTTTTTTCCCCTGCTCCTTCTGGTCCTCTGGTCCGTGAGGATTAAAGAGGGCTGGCGATGGTTTCTACAGATTCTCATGGCCGGCATTCTGTTCATCATCCTGCTGCTGCCCTGGGGGATTCGGAACTTTGGAATCCATCACCGTGTCATCCCGGTCTCGACATTTGCCGGTCAATCCCTTCTCCTGGGTAACAACCCGTTCTCTTCTGGGACAACGCGGCTCGCAGATGGATTCGACGGCTGGGTAGCGGATCGGATCGAGAATCGCACGGGGCGTCTCCCTGAGGAATTGACTGAGATCGAGCGTGCGGATGTTAGTTGGGACATTGCGATGGACTATATCCTGAACCACCCGCGCCGATTCGCCGAGTTGTTGGTACGCAAGGCGCATGTGCTATTGATATATCCGATAACAAATTCGGATTCGTACATCCCGGCCCAATTGGTCGGCGTACTCTTCGATTTGATTCTCCTGCTCTTTGCTGCGGCCGGGTGGGTCCTTTCGTCACGCAAACGGGGATGGGTCAGAGGCATCTTGGCGATCTGCGCATTTTTTGCGGTGGTTCATATACTCCTTCATGCTGAGGCGCGATACCGGTTGCCGCTGACGCCGCTCCTCTGTATGTTGGCTGGCGCCGGGATGGCAGGGTTTATGACTGCCGAAGGGAGAGCGATACTGTGGAAGCGTAGAGGAATTCCGGTGCGGCTGGCATTGGTGTGGGTGGCTATCATCGCCGTGTATGGATTCACCGGTTTGATGTTTGTCAGCGGCGAGATTTCCTAACGCGAGAATGGTGCACACTATGAAGGTACTCGTGACCGGAGGAGCCGGGTTCATTGGCTCACATATCGTAGATGCTTTCCTTGGCCTTGGACACCATGTCCATATCTTGGACGATCTGTCTACAGGAAGAGAGAGGAACATCAACCCGCATGCGACATTTACGAAGGGTGACATCCGGGATGCCAACGTCGTTGACGCGCTCTTTCGGGCAGAGAAATTCGATGTGATGTGCCACCAGGCGGCCCAGATGGACGTCCGTAGATCAGTAGCTGATCCGGTATTTGATGCTTCGGTAAATCTTCTGGGTCTCTTGACATTGGCCGAGGCATGCCTCAAGTATGGTGTTCGTAAGCTCCTCTTTGCTTCCAGTGGTGGAGCGATCTATGGAGAGCAAGACTATTTCCCCGCGGATGAGGAGCACCCAACGCGTCCAATTTCCCCGTACGGCGTAGCAAAGTTGACCACTGAACACTATCTCTACTATTACCAGGCTGTCCACGGCATCGAATGGATTGCGCTTCGCTACGCAAACGTGTTCGGGCCGCGTCAAAATCCGGAAGGGGAAGCCGGCGTGGTTGCAATCTTCACTACAAAGATGCTCAAGGGCGCCCAGCCGATTATCAACGGGGAGGGGACACAGACTCGAGATTATGTGTTCGTCGGAGATGTCGTTCAGGCCAATGTGCTTGCGCTTCAGCGGGCGGGGTCGGGAATCTTCAATGTAGGCACCGGCATCGAGACAGATGTCAACACGCTGTTTCGCCGTCTCCGTTCGTATACCGGCTCCCTCTGTGAAGAGAAACACGGAGAGGCAAAGAAGGGGGAGCAACTCCGGAGCGTGCTTGACAATAGACGGATCATCAACACGCTCGGCTGGAAGTCAAACGTATCCCTCGACGACGGCCTTCGCCAGACAGTTGCGTATTTCCGAAAAGAGCTTGGAAATGGCCGTTGATGCGCAATTGGACCTAGAGCCGCTTGCACGCGGAGACCGAAGAGCAATTGCGCGCGCGATTTCTGCTGTTGAAAACGAATCGGAGGGCGCAGCTGATTTGCTACGATCGGTGTTCAAGAAAACGGGTCGCGCGTATCGAATCGGGATTACGGGTCCGCCAGGAGCGGGGAAAAGCACTATCACCAACAAACTCGCCCGCTTCTACCGCGAAGGAGGAATTCAGGTCGGCATTATCGCGGTTGATCCCACCAGTCCCTATACCGGCGGCGCTCTCCTCGGTGATCGTGTTCGAATGACAGATGTGGAACTCGACGAGGGTGTCTTCATTCGTAGTATGGCATCTCGCGGGAGCCTTGGGGGGTTGAGCAAGAAAGCCATTGAGGCCGTCGACGTCCTTGATGCGGCGGGTAAAGACATTGTCCTCATGGAAACGGTTGGGGTGGGGCAGTCTGAGCTAGATATCGCGGGTGCGGCGGATACGACGGTCGTTGTGCTGGTTCCGGAATCGGGTGACTCCATCCAAGCGATGAAGGCTGGCCTGATGGAAATCGCAGACTTTTTCGTTCTGAACAAGTCGGATCGTGCTGGGGCAGATCAGGCCGTAATGGCAATCCAGATGATCCTGGGATTCAGGAAAGCAGATGGGTGGAAACCTACTGTCTTGAAGGCAGTGGCCAGCGAGGGAACAGGAATCGATCGGATCGCCGCGACAATTGCCGACCATAGATCCTATATGGAACGATCCGGCATGCTTGTTTCCAGACGGAGCTATCGCGTGGAGTGTCGCATACGTGAATTGGTAGCTAATCGCCTCGGCGTGGGCTTTTGGACTCATGAAAGGGAAAACTTGCTCAAGGCCAGGGTGCGCGACGTGATGGCCTTGAAATCCACGCCCTACGACACCGCGAGTGAACTCTTGAAGGATTTTCGCGAAATACAGTGAGCCGATGAGGTCACGTCCTTGGGAAGGAGAGCATGGAGTTTGAACTTACTGAAGGCATGAGGGCTGTCCAGGAGGCGGCCCGCGCGGTCGCGGAGAAGGAGATTCGCCCTGTCGTCATGAAGTATGATGAATCGCAGGAATTTCCCTACCCGATCATTGCAGTGTTGTCCGGATTGGGTTTCATGGGGATGACGTGGCCCGAGAATCTCGGAGGCGCCGGCCTTACCGACCTGGAAGCCGCGGTGATCATTGAAGAGCTTGCCCGAGTCGATCCATCTGTTGCACTCACTGTTGCGTCTCATAACAGCCTCTGTTCAGGCCATATCATGCTCTTTGGGAATGAAGAGCAACGACGTCGGTATATTCCTGATCTTGCAACAGGGCGAAAGCTGGGCGCTTGGGCACTGACAGAGCCGGGTTCAGGGAGCGATTCCGGCGGTATGCTGACAATCGCCGAACGCGACAGAACCGGCTGGATCCTGAACGGAACAAAGACGTTTATCACACAAGGATCCGTCGGGTCGACCTACGTGGTGATGGCGCTGACGGATCGGTCTGGCGGAAAGAGAAGCATTACCGCGTTCATACTTGAAAGAGGAGTCCCTGGCTTTTCGGTCGGGAAGAAAGAAAACAAACTTGGTATGCGCAGCAGTGACACTGCGACGCTCCTATTTGAGAATGTCCGCGTGCCGGAGGAAGACGTTCTCGGCACTGTTGGAGAAGGATTCAAACAGGCGCTTAGAGTGCTCGACGGCGGACGGATTGGGATTGCAGCCCTCTCGGTGGGAATTGCGCAGGGTGCTCTGGAGGCCAGCCTGAAGTATGCCAAAGAGCGGCATCAATTTGGCAAGCCCCTCGCAGAGTTTCAGGCTATTCAGTGGAAATTGGCCGACATGGCAACGGAGATTGCCGCGGCTCGTTTACTCACCTACCGCGCAGCAGCATTGAAGGTGCGGGGAGACCCCTTTGCTCTTGCGGCGTCTCATGCGAAGTATTTCGCAAGCGAGTGCGCGACGCGGGCAACAAATGACGCCGTCCAGATTCACGGGGGTTACGGCTTCATAAAGGATTTCCCTGTTGAAAAGTTCTATCGTGATGTAAAGTTGATGACCATAGGCGAGGGAACATCGGAAGTTCAGAAGATGATCATTGCCCGGCATCTGGTTGGAAGGTAAAAAACCCATGGGGCTGATCGGCAACCAACTCGCGTCGAACACCATCGTTGAACGGAACAGGGAGAATTTCAAGCGTCTGCTCCATGACCTCCGCTCGGCTACAGTTGCAGTGATGCAGGGTGGGGGCAAGGAATCCATTGAGCGGCACCACAAGCGGGGGAAGCTGACCGCGCGTGAGCGCGTGGAAAAGTTGATCGATCCGAAGAGTCGGTTTCTCGAGATCGGCCTCTTTGCCGCATATGGCATGTATGAAGATGTCGGCGGTGCGCCGTCTGCCGGGACAGTCTTCGGCATAGGCAAGATCCATGGGCGTGAGGTGGTGATTGTGGCAAACGATGCGACGGTGAAAGCCGGAGCCTGGTTTCCGATCACATGCAAGAAGAACCTGCGGGCACAGGAGATCGCTATGGAGAACTGCTTGCCGGTGGTCTACCTTGTCGATTCCGCAGGCGTGTTCCTTCCGCTTCAGAGTGAGATTTTCCCTGATCGGGAACATTTTGGCCGGATCTTTCGGAATAATGCCATCATGTCCTCCAGAGGAATACCCCAGATCGCCGCAATCATGGGACCCTGCGTTGCCGGAGGGGCATACCTGCCGATCATGAGTGACGAAGCATTGATCGTCGATAAGACCGGGAGTGTGTTTCTCGCTGGTTCACATCTCGTCAAGGCGGCAATTGGTGAGGAAATCGACAATGAACGGCTCGGTGGGGCTACTGTCCACTGTGAAATCAGCGGTGTTACCGATCACCGAACGGCGAACGACGACGAATGTCTTGCCACTATCCGTAGCATCATAAGTAAGCTGGGACACGGACCGAAAGCTGGGTTCGATAGGGTTACAGCCCGTCCACCCCGTTTCGATGCCACTGATCTGTATGCCCTTGTTCCTGTCGACAGAGCTAAACCCTATGATATGCACGAGGTGTTGGCACGGATCGTTGACGGGAGCGAAATTGACGAGTACAAGGCTGGATACGGTAAAACCTTGGTGACGGCCTATGCCCGCATCGACGGATGGGCAGTCGGGATAGTGGCAAACCAGAGGGCGGTCGTGAAAACTCGTAAAGGTGAGATGCAGGTTGGGGGTGTGATCTACAGCGACAGCGCCGACAAGGCCACGCGGTTTATCATGAACTGCAACCAGAAAAAGATTCCGCTTCTCTTCTTTCAGGATGTCACAGGATTCATGGTTGGCAGTCGGGCTGAACAGGGAGGGATCATCAAAGACGGTGCAAAAATGGTGAATGCCGTCTCCAACAGCGTGGTCCCGAAATTCACGGTCGTCATCGGGAATAGCTACGGCGCGGGAAATTACGCGATGTGCGGCAAGGCGTACGACCCGCGGCTCATTGTTGCCTGGCCCACTGCCGAAATTGCGGTCATGGGAGGTCGGCAGGCCAGCGAGACTCTGTTGGCAATCAAGCTCCAACAGATGGAAAGGGAGGGGAAGCATATCGGCCGGGACAAACAGGACCAATTGCTGCGCGAAATCCAGGAGCGATATGATCGTGAGACTGATGTATACTATGCGGCGGCCAGGCTCTGGGTCGACGCCATCATTGATCCTCTTGAAACCCGTGACGTGATCTCGCGGGGCATCGCGATGGCTTCCAGCAACCCGGAGATTCCCCGGTTCAACCCGGGCGTCATCCAAACCTAGAGGTGGGTGTTGAGAAGGTCTGCCGCGGTTCTGGAGATCCTCCTCCTGGGGGCGTGTTGTGCATCGTCACAGGGAGATCTTCCCGAGTTAAAGATCCTGCCCGATTCAAGCACGAGCAGGTCCTGGCCTCTCGCGGGTGTGGTAACCGTTCTTTTTCCGCTGTTGCTGCCGAAGGTTGTTGCTGATGCTACACAGCTAAAGGACTACATCCGGAGCGAGGAATTTTCCCTTGTCCGTAGGTATTCTGGAGACCTCTCTGCCGTTGATCGGCTCTTTGATCGCGCACGTGAACTCAGCTGGGGGAATGAATATGAAGCACTGCTGCTCGCCACTGTGGCGACCTTCGATCACCGCCGGTTCGGGGTAAGCCTTCCACTGCTGGGACCAATGCTCTGGTTTCCCTTGACGGCGGAATTCACTGATGATTATCACGCAAGAGTGAATTCACTCCCTGCGAAGCTCTATTGCGACACTCCTCGGGGAATTTCTGGTGACCGGGACAAACTTCAGCATTTCTTCGGCTCTGCGCTCATCACATATTTTCTTGAATCAAACGAGGCAGCCAATCGGGTCGGTGATTTTATCGAATGGGGAGAGGACCGTTTCATTGTCGATGGAGTCAGCGATGAGAGGGATCGTCGTGCAAACAGGCAGGGGCAGCATTTTGGCTTGCGGCTGCTTGCGGATTCCGATGTTCGGCCGTCGGAGTTCCTGCGATGTGACGTGGCGGAGAGCCTGTCTGGGGCCGAGGTTTCCTGCGGCCGCGGAGTGATTCTGCAGCGTGCAATGGCGCCTATGGAGGAACCATGAGAAGCATACTTGTCGTGGACGACGAGAAATCGATCCGCGATTCGATTCGGATGATACTCGAATACGAGCACTTTGATGTCCATTTTGCAGAAGATGGCCCATCTGCGCTGGCGAAGCTCGGGGCAGGGCCGTTTGACCTTGTCCTACTCGATATAAAAATGCCGGGGATGGACGGGATGAAAGTCCTGCAAAAGATCAGGGAAACCAAACCGTTTCTGCCGGTGGTGATGATTTCAGGCCACGGAACTATCGAGAATGCCGTAGAGGCTACGAAGCTCGGGGCATATGATTTTCTCCCCAAACCTTTGGATCGCGACCGACTGCTTATTGTCACCCGCAACGCCACAGAATACAAGGAACTGAAAGAGAAACTCGAGGGGAAGAATGCCATTCTTGGCGAGAGCCCGAAGATCAAGGAGGTGCTCTCACTCATCGAACGGGTCGCCCCGACGGATTCTCGAGTTCTCATCATGGGAGAGAATGGTTCAGGCAAAGAGTTGGTGGCAAAGGCAATCCACCGTCTGAGTCGTCGGAACACAATGCCGATGGTCGAAGTTAATTGTGCGGCGATCCCCAACGAACTGATTGAATCGGAGTTGTTTGGACATGAGAAGGGCGCCTTCACCGGCGCTGCTAGCCAGCGGATCGGGAAGTTTGAACTCGCCGATGGGGGGACAGTCTTCCTGGATGAAATTGGGGACATGAGCTTGAACGCACAAGCAAAGGTATTGCGGGCCTTGGAGGAGGGAAAGATCGAACGGGTAGGTGGAAACAAGCAGATCCCTGTGAACGTCCGTGTCCTTGCAGCAACCAACAAGAATCTTCAGGATGCAATCAAACAGGGATTGTTTCGCGAGGACTTGTATCACCGCCTGAGTGTCATTCCGATTCGCGTACCGGCCTTGCGCGACCGCCGTGACGATATTCCTATTCTGGCAAAGGCGTTCTCGGATGAGATTTGCAGTCATAATGGAATCGCCCCAAAACGGTTCTCCGATGCAGCGATAAGGGTGTTGCAGTCCATGGAATGGGGTGGCAATGTTCGTGAGTTGCGCAACACCGTTGAACGTCTCGTCATCATGACTCCGGGCAACGTGATCGAGCCGGCACACATCGAGCCAGTGCCCGTTGGCGGATCGTTCACGATGACCGACCTTGTATCTATTGGAGGAACGTTCCAGGAATTCAAAGACCGAGCTGAAGCCTCCTTCATCAAGTT
>Ga0153915_10007285_pt1 | contig 10428 bp, 8 predicted proteins | sample Opewatmetagenome_2_FD_107003 | JGI IMG/M metagenome (GOLD analysis project Ga0153915, IMG submission 107003) | Freshwater wetland microbial communities from Ohio, USA - Open water 3 Core 3 Depth 3 metaG | ecosystem: Environmental > Aquatic > Freshwater > Wetlands | place: USA: Ohio, Lake Erie... | reverse complement strand
TTTCATGACGCGAGAGGATTGCCTAATTCCAGGCACGTGTCAACCTTGGATCGGATTTCAATTGGCAACGACATGAGTGAGTTGGCTCCAGACTATTTTTTGGACGCAGCTACCTTGATTTCCAGCCCTGGTGCGATTACCGGATGGAGAAACGGCATCATGGCGCGGAGCTTCGGGCCGAGTTGCTCGATCGGATGTTGCTGTTCCTGGCGACGCCGGGCAAGGAAGTTGGGGCAGCCCTTTTCATTTTCCTCGATCCAGGCCTTGGCAAAGCTGCCGTCGCGGATCTCCGCGAGGATCTTGCGCATCTCTTGCCGCGTTTGCCTGGTGATAATGCGCGATCCGGCGGAATAATCGCCCTGCTCCGCGGTATCACTGACGGAATAGCGCATGTAGCTGAGGCCGCCGCGGTAGATCAAGTCCACGATCAGTTTGAGCTCGTGGAGGCATTCGAAATAGGCGACCTCGGGCTGGTAGCCCGCTTCCGTCAGCGTCTCGAAGCCCGCCTTGATCAGTTCGCTGACGCCGCCGCAGAGCACGGCTTGTTCGCCAAAGAGGTCGGTTTCCGTTTCTTCCGTAAAAGTGGTTTCAAGAACGCCAGCGCGCGTGCAGCCGAGTCCTTTCGCGTAAGAGAGGGCGAGTGCCTTCGCGTTGCCGCTGGCATCCTGTTCGACGGCGAGGAGAGCAGGTGTACCGCCGCCTTCCGTAAAGACTTCGCGAACGCGATGGCCGGGGGCCTTGGGGGCGATCATGGAGACATCGACGGACGCGGGAGGCTTGATGGTGCCGAACCGAATATTGAAGCCGTGCGCAAACATAAGAGTTTTGCCCGGCTTGAGATGCGGTTCGATGGCGTCGCGATAGAGCTTGGGCTGCTTGGTGTCCGGTGCGAGGATCATGACCACATCGGCCCAGGCGGAGGCTTCCGCAGGCGTGTTGACGGTCAAGCCTTCCTTCTCGGCTTTGGCGCGCGAGGCGCTGCCTTCAGGGAGACCGACGCGGACGGAGACGCCGCTATCGCGCAGGTTCAGCGCGTGGGCGTGGCCTTGAGAACCGTAACCAATGATGGCGACCTTCCTCGCTCGAATCAGAGAAAGGTCCGCGGAATTGTCGTAGTAGAGATTTGCCATTCTGTTCCTCTCGTCGGCCGGAATGCGGCCGAACTTTATCGAACTGTTGCGCGAGATTGTTTTAGGGACGCGCGCGTTCGCGTCCGGATCTGTTCATCTCTCGTTCTAAAACATGAACGATTATTTCACACTCGAACCGGCAGCCTCGAGTGCGGAACTTGTGGTTTCGGGTGCCGGAGGCCGCAGCAAATCGCCGCCGCGGGTCATGGAAATCCGGCCGGTGCGGGCCATTTCAAGGACGCCGAAAGGACGAAGGACTTCGAGCAGGCCGTCAATTTTGTCGACGGTGCCAGAAACCTCGATGATCAGCGATTCGGGGGCAACATCGACAACCCGCGCGCGGAAGACCTTGATCAATTCCATGAGGTGCGGGCGATTCTGCTGGTCGGCGGAGACTTTGATTAAGGCCAGATCGCGCTCGAGAAGAGCTCGAGCGGATATATTTTCGGCGAGGAGCACGTCAACGAGCTTCTCGAGGCTGGCTTCGAGGCGATGGGCACCGTTTTGATCGGTGTGCGCCACGATGGTCATGCGGGCAATCTCTTCATTTTCGGTGGGCCCGACAGTGAGCGAGTCGATGTTAATGGCCAGGCGCCGCGCCAGGGAAGAGACACGATTCAGGACGCCCGGCTTATTTTCGACGTATGCGACAAGAGTTTGCATGGTCTCCTCGTATTCTCTTACGGTTCCGTGGCGGTTTCGACGAGCGGATTGTTCGGACGGCGAATCATGTCATGCAGAGACGCTCCGGCCGGAACCATGGGGTAGACGGAATCTTCCTGCTCGACCCGGAAGTCGATGAGAACGGTTTCGGCGGATTCGCGCGCCGAGCGAATCGCGGGGATCACTTCGCCGCGCGTGGTGATGCGCTCGCCGCGGATGCCGAAAGCGTTGGCGAGCGCGGCGAAATCCGGAGCCACCAAGGGCGTGGCGACATAGCGCTTGTCGTAGAAAAACTCCTGCCACTGGCGGACCATGCCGAGATAGCCATTGTTGATGATGGCGATCTTGATGTTGATCTTTTCCTGGACGATGGTGGCGAGCTCGCTCATGGTCATCTGGAAGCCGCCGTCGCCCACGACGACCCAAACTTCTGCATCCGGCTTGGCGAATTTTGCGCCGATGGCGGCGGGAAGAGCGAAGCCCATGGTGCCGAGGCCGCCGGAGGTGATGAGTGTGCGCGGGCGGCTGTGGTGATAATACTGCGCTTCCCACATCTGGTGCTGGCCGACGTCGGTGACGACGATGGCTTCGCCCTGAGTTTCTTTCCAGAGGTCGTTGATGACGTGGGCGGCGTAAAGATGACCGGTGTCGGGGAGGCTTTGAATGTCCCGCACCGCGGAATCGCCTTTGAGTTCCGCGATATGGCGGACCCAGGCGCTGTGGTCACGGGTTTGGATATGCGGCATAAGTCTTTCGAGCACCTCGCGCGCATCGCCGACCAGCGCAGCGTCAACCTTCACGTTCTTGTTGATTTCGGCACGGTCGATCTCGATGTGAATCTTGCGGGCGCTCTTGGCATAAGTGCGCAGATCGCCGGTGACGCGGTCGTCGAAGCGCATGCCGACGGCGATGAGCAGGTCGGCTTCCTGAATGGCGTTGTTCACCCAGGCTTCGCCATGCATCCCCATCATGCCGAGGTTGAGGGGATCCTTGGCAGGGAAGCAGCCGATGCCGAGAAGAGTCATCGCGACAGGATAGTTGCCGGTGCGGACAAACTGCTGGAACGCGCGCATCGCGCCGGAAACAATAATTCCATGGCCGGCAAGAATGACCGGGCGCTTGGCGGTGTTGAGCATTTCGACGGCGCGGTCAAACTCAGCCTGGTCATGGTTCTGGCGCACGCGCTTGGGCGGAAGCTTTGGGACGCTGGCTTCCCAGTTGAATTCGGCCGAAGCTTGCTGAGCGTCCTTGGTGACATCCACGAGGACCGGGCCCGGGCGTCCGCTGTTGGCGATCACAAAGGCTTCACGGATGGTGCGGGCAATATCCTCGGCTTTCGTGACCACCACGTTGTGCTTGGTGATGGGCATGGTGATGCCGGTGATATCGACCTCCTGAAACGCATCGGAGCCGAGAACTTTGCTGCTGACCTGCCCGGTGATGCAGACCACCGGCGAGGAGTCCAGCATGGCGGTAGCGATGCCCGTAACCATGTTCGTTGCGCCTGGACCGGAGGTGGCCATGGCGACGCCGATGCCACCGCTGGCGCGCGCGTAACCGTCCGCCATGTGCGTGGCGCCCTGTTCATGGCGCACGAGAACATGGTGGAGTTTCGATTTTCCGAGCGCATCGTAGACGGGCAGAATCGCGCCGCCGGGATAGCCGAAAATTTCCCGCACACCGAGACGCGTGAGCGATTCACAGAGAATTTCCGCACCGGTGAGCTTCATAGAGTCCTCGCGTGCAAGACAGGTTGAAGAGTTGCTGGCGGCGAGGCAGGCACGGAGGTGACCGCCCCGAGAGAAGAAGAGGAAACCAGCAAAGCGTACTTGGCCATGACACCGCTGGAATAACGCGGCGCGGGCGGTTTCCAGGCAGCAAGACGTTTCTGAATTTCCGCAGCGCTCAGCTCGACGCTCAACTGCCGCTTGGGAATGTCAAAGACGATGATGTCACCGTCCGCGACAGCCGCGATCGGACCGCCATTTACGGCTTCGGGCGCGACATGTCCGGCCATGAGTCCGTGAGTCGCCCCGGAGAAGCGGCCGTCGGTGAGCAGGGCGACGGAATCGCCGAGACCGGCGCCCACCAGCGCGGCAGTGACGGCGAGCATTTCGCGCATGCCGGGGCCGCCTTTTGGGCCTTCGTAGCGAATGACGACGACGTCTCCCGCTTTGATGACTCTTTTTTCAACGGCGGTAAACGCGGCTTCTTCGCTATCGAACACGCGGGCGGGCCCGCGAAAGTTTTGAAGGTTGTGGCCCGCGACTTTTACAACGCAACCTTCAGGAGCGAGATTTCCTTTCAGGATGACGAGGCCGCCGGTTGGCTTGAGAGGTGCGTTGAGCTTGCGCACGACTTCCTGCGCCGGAGTTTCCTTCGCGGCGGCCGCTTCTTCGGCGAGCGTGCGCCCGGTAACGGTGATGCAATCGCCGCGAAGGAGTCCGGCTTCCAGAAGGCGCTTAGCAACGAGCGCAGTGCCCCCTGCTGCATAGAGATCGGTCGCGACGAAACGGCCACCGGGTTTGAGGTCGGCGAGAATGGGAACGCGCGAACTGATGCGGTCGAAATCATCGATGGACAGGCTGATTTTCGCTTCGTTGGCGATGGCCAGCAGGTGCAAGACGGCGTTCGTGGAACCACCAGTGGCGGCAACTCCGGCGATGGCATTTTCGATCGCCGCTTTGGTGATGATTTTCGAGGGTGTGATATTGCGGCGGAGCAGATCCAGAACCAACTCACCCGCGCGACGACCGGCGGCAGCCTTCGCCGCATTCGTGGCCGGAACGCTCGAAAGTCCCATGGGGGCGATTCCGAGGAATTCGCAGACGAGTGCCATGGTGTTGGCGGTGAATTGTCCACCGCAGGCGCCGGCTCCGGGACACGCCGCCAATTCGAGGGACTTGAGCCGCGCGTCGGTCATCGCGCCGCGAGCATGCGCGCCGACGGCTTCAAAAACATCCTGAATCGTGACGGAATGCCCCTCAAACTGGCCGGGCGCGATGGAGCCGCCGTAGAGAATGAGGCCGGGGATATTCAAGCGAGCCAGGGCCATGACACCGCCGGGAATGGTCTTGTCGCAGCCGACGAGCACGACCAGGGCATCGAAAAGATTGCCGCGCGTGACGAGTTCAATGGAATCGGTGATGACTTCACGGCTGACGAGAGACGCGCGCATGCCCTCCGTACCCATGGTGATACCGTCCGAGATGGACACGGTGTTGAATTCGAGAGGAGTGCCACCGGCGGCGCGGATGCCTTGCTTGACATGCTGGGCGAGCTCGCGAAGGTGATAGTTGCAGGGGCCGATCTCAATCCAGGTGTTGGCGACGCCCACCAGAGGTTTGCTGAAATCATCATCCTTGAGCCCGCAGGCGCGGAGCATGGCGCGTGCGGGGGCACGGTTCGCGCCGTCCGTGAGCGTGTGGCTTCGAGGCTTGAGCATTTGGTCGGTCACTACTGTGTTCCTCCGCTAGTGCATGGCAATCGAGAAACGAGCAAATCTTAGGCTACAAAATGCTTGAGGCCATCACCCTGGTCTGGATGATGGCCTCTAAATCCCGTGTATCGTTTGGCTAGGCCGCCATCATCCGCTTGGGAGTCCTCCTACGAGGACGACGCTAATTCGTACGAGTACCAGAGGCACTCGGCCGAGTCGAAAAGCGGCAGAGAACCCCCGCGAGCCCGAGATGGCGATGCGCGACATAACTATCGCCATGGAGACTAACAGGATGGGGGCGGGGAAGTCAATGAGTCAAATTAATAGTTATGCTGAATCAAATAAATACAAGTTATGCACGCAGTTCTGGGGGGAATAAAGGGCCGGCCCGTGCAGTCTATTCCGGGCAGGGAATTTTACAGGTTGGACGGGCATCCCCGCTCGTCTACCCACATCCAATCAACGTACGTGACGACTGGGGGCGGAACTAGCAAGACCAGGAGATCGAATGAGGGGAGGAACAGATGTACTGGTGATTGGGGGAGGGCCCGCAGGATTGTCTGCGGCCATCGCCGCAGTAAAGAAAGGGTTCAAAGTCACAGTCGCCGACGGCGCCAAACCGCCGATTGACAAAGTTTGCGGTGAAGGACTGATGCCGCAAACGCTCGGGGCCCTTCACGATTTGGGCGTAGAGATTTCTCCGAGAGACGGGCATGTTTTTCGTGGGATCCGCTTCGTCGACGCGGCAACCACAGTGCTGGCAAGCTTTCCCGAGGGGAATGGTATCGGCGTGCGTCGAACCGTTCTGCATGAAAGAATGGTGGAGCGAGCCAAAGAGTGTGGTGTCAATCTGCGATGGAATACGCCCGTCGCCGGCTTATCCGAAGATGGGGCCATCGTTGGCGGAACGGTGCTGAAGGCGAAGTGGATCATCGGAGCCGATGGAATCCGCTCACGGGTGAGACGCTGGCAGGGTCTGGATTTGAATTTGCGCCAGGAAGTGCGGTTCGCACGAAGGCAGCACTACCGGGTGAAGCCCTGGACCGATTTCGTGGAGATCCATTGGGGCCGAACGATGCAGGCTTACGTGACGCCGCTCGGGAAGGACGAAACTTGTGTCGCATTGATCTCGCGCGATTCCCGAACGCGTGTAAAAGATGGATTGCGGGAATTTCCGAGACTGGCAAGAAGTCTCTCCCAGGCAGAAGTGAGCGGAGCCGAGCGAGGGGCGGTCACGGCGATGCGCAAATTGGATCGCGTCATTCATGGAAATGTGGCGTTGACGGGAGACGCCTCCGGCAGCGTGGACGCGATCACCGGCGAGGGTCTTTGTCTAAGTTTCCGGCAGGCGGTGGCGCTCGCGGACGCCTTGGAAAGAGGAGAGCTGGAAAATTACCAGCGGGCGCACCGCCGTCTGGCGAGACAGCCCTACCGGATGGCCCGCCTGCTGCTCCTGCTCGATCGGTACCCAGTCCTGAGAGGGCGCGTGCTACGCACCTTGGCCAAGGATCCGGATGTATTTGGGCGCGTACTGGCCATACACACGGGAGAGATTTCTCCAAAGAACCTGGCGATGACTAGTCTGAGCCTCGGTTGGCAATTTCTGGTCGCCTGAATCGAGAAGGTTAAGGATGAAACTGCCTCGAAGACAGCTGGCATCGATATTCTATCTTCCGGGAGCAGCGCTCGTAGCTGTGCTGGCGCTGAGCGCCTTGCCGCAGCATGCCGCGCCGCAGATCCAGCCCGGCGGAATTGTTTTTACGCTCGATCCAGCGCAAAGCTCAGTTCACTGGACGCTGGGGAGTACATTCCACACCGTGCACGGAACATTCGAGATGAAGAAGGGCACGCTACAGCTGGACCCCGCGACAGGCAAGGCCAGCGGCGAAATCGTCGTGGATGCCGCCAGCGGAAACAGCGGCAACGAATCACGCGACAAGAAAATGCACAAAGAAGTGCTCGAAAGCAGGCACTACGCGGAAGTCGCTTTTCGCCCTGACCGTGTGGAGGGGAAAATCGCATCGCAGGGAGAATTCACAGTGCAGGTGCATGGAGTGTTTCTATTGCACGGCAGTGAACACGAACTGACCGTGCCGGTGAAGGCAAATCTTGCAGGAGATCATTGGGCGGGCAATGCAAAGTTCGGTGTGCCGTTCATCGATTGGGGGCTGAAAAACCCAAGCAATTTTTTCCTAAGAGTGAATCATGTTGTAGACGTGGAATTGGAACTGAAAGGAACTTTGCTGGATTCCCGTACGCCCCAGCTCGCCCGTTCTCGCCAGATAACTGCCTCACAGTGTTGTATTATTTCATTCTGTGAACATCCTTCTGAACGAAGTCGAATGCCGAGTTCTGGGTTCGCTCATCGAAAAAGAAGTCACCACACCCGAGTATTATCCGCTATCGCTTAACGCGCTCCTCAACGCCTGCAATCAGAAATCGAATCGCGATCCGGTCATGAATCTCGACGAAGCTGTGTTGCGCGAAGCTTTGCGCTCTCTGGACGGGCAGTCCCTGGTGCGCTCGGTCAGCGCCGCGGACAGCCGCGTGACCAAGTACGAGCATCGGCTGCAGGAAGCTTTCAATTTCTACCGCCATGAAATCGCGGTTCTTTGCGTCTTGTTGCTCCGCGGCCCGCAAACACCCGGCGAACTCCGCGGCCGCGCGGAACGTATGCATCATTTTGACGACCTCGGTGCTGTACAATCCAGCCTTCAGCACTTGATGAAGCGCGAACCTCCGCTCGTGAAGGTTCTCCCCCGGCAGCCTGGCACCAAGGAAGCGCGTTACGCACATCTCTTATCCGGCGATGTGCAGGTGCGGGAGTCCAAGCCGGTGACAGAAGTGGAAAGCACTCCGGCCGCGGTTGACGGGGAACGAATCGCTCGGGTGGAAGCGGGGCTCGCCGGTCTCCAAAAAGAAATCACAGAGCTGCAACGGCAATTCGCGGAGTTTCGAAAGCAGTTTGAGTAAAGGCGGCGCACGTCGAATCGGGCGGCGCGATAGGTCAAGGGCATGCAGGAATTGCGCACAACGGATTATCTGAAACAAAAATTCCGGGCATTACGCCGGCTAACGGGCAACACTCCGCTGCTGGGTATCCATTTCCGCTATCAGGGCACCGAACGCTGCCTGTATGCAAAATCTGAACAATTAAATATGACCGGCAGCATCAAGGACCGGATGGCCCTGCACATTTTGAGGAAGGCTTATGAACAAGGCCGGATTCACCCGGGGGACACCATTGCCGAAGCCACCAGCGGCAATACCGGTATTTCGTTCGCGGCCATCGGCTCCGCCCTGGGCCATCCGGTGACGATCTTCATGCCCGATTGGATGAGCCGCGAGCGCAAGGATTTAATTCGAAGCTACGGCGCCAGGATCATATCGGTGAGCAAGGAACAAGGCGGATTCCTGGGCAGCATTCGAATGTCGGAGGAATTTGCAGCCAGCCATCCCGGTGTTTTCCTTCCGCGGCAATTTTCCAACGATGCCAACGTGGAAGCTCACGAAACCGCAACTGGTCCCGAGATACTCGCACAACTTGAATCCGCCGGTCTTCGACCGGATGCCTTCGTGGCTGGGGTTGGTACAGGAGGGACGGTGATGGGAGTCGGTCGATTCCTTCGTTCCAGGAATCCGCGCACCAAGATCCATCCCGTGGAGCCGGCCGAATCTCCCACGCTTTCGACCGGGTGCAAAATTGGCACGCATCGTATCCAGGGAATCTCGGATGAGTTCATTCCACCAATCGTGGATCTGGCGTCCCTCGACGAAGTGATCGCTGTTTCGGATGGGGATTCGATTCTCATGGCCCAGAAGCTGGCCGCAAACCTTGGCCTTGCGGTGGGCGTTTCTTCGGGGTGCAACTTTTTGGCCGCCGTGAAGGTACAGGAAAAGCTGGGTTCGGACGCGGTGGTGATTACCGTTTTTCCGGATGACAACAAGAAGTATTTGAGTACGGATCTTCTCCGCGAAGAACCCCGCCGGGAAGGCCAGCTCACACCGGAGATCGAACTCCTCGGGCTCGAGACATTCCAGCGTGACTGTGCGTTCTGTAAGAACATCGATTGATCCGAAAGGCCAAGGAAGGACCGTTTGCTCCAGTCTATGGTCTCCATCCGTGCAACTTAGGTTGCTTGGAGATCGCCAGGAGTTTTCGGACTAAAGCCGGTTGTGATACAAGCTGTACGCAAGTCTGTTGAACCGAAGGGCGGAAGATCGGGACAGATATCGGGATCCGCAGTAGAGTTTGCTTGCACGAACAGACGAGGCGGATCAGCACACGATTCGATCAATCCACGAATCCATTGATGCCACAGCGCTGGAACAATTTCTATGACCGCTTTGCCGCGACCGCGGAGCGATTTGCCGATCGCACCGCCGTGGAAATACAGCGTCGCGATGGCGTTGAGAGTGCTACCTACGGAGAACTCCAAAAACAAGCCGAAGCAGCTTTTCAGTTCATCGCGGCTCGCGACATCCGGGTGGGCGACAGATGCGCCATCCTTGCCGATAACGACATTGCATGGTGCGCGGCTTATCTGGGGATCCTGCGCCTGGGGGCGGTCGCCGTTCCCTTCGATACGCACTACACGCCCACGCAGATTGCGGCACTGCTTCGCGACAGCGGCGCGAAGATTCTGTTCACGACAGAACGCTATCTTCCGGATGTGCAGGAGGCGCGGCGCCTGGCCGGAAGTTCCGTCAAGCTGGCGCTGCTGCGTGGTGCGCATCCAGACGTTGAGAACTTCTCGGAATCTAAAAGCACCGCGGGAACTCCTTTCCCTGCCAACGCGGTTACCGGCAAGGACCCAGCCGTCATCCTTTACACGTCTGGGACCACGAGCGATCCGAAAGGCGTGGTGCTGACGCACGATAATCTTCTTGCGGAGGCCGAGTGTGTCTTTGCAGCATTGAATTTGAACGAGAAGGACTCGATCCTCGGCGTGATGCCGCTCTATCACGCGCTGGCTCAGATGGCCAATCTGCTGCTGCCCTTCGTTGCGGGCGTGCGGGTTGTTTTCCTGGAAGAAGTGAACGCCTCGGAACTCCTGAAGGCGCTGCATCAGTACCGGCCCACGCTATTCTGTTGTGTCCCGCAATTTTTTTATCTGATTCACCAGCGAGTGCTGAGCAAGGTCGCGGAGGGAGGCCGGCTGCGGTCCGCGTTATTCCGTATTTTGTTGAACGCCA
>Ga0153915_10007284_pt1 | contig 10430 bp, 9 predicted proteins | sample Opewatmetagenome_2_FD_107003 | JGI IMG/M metagenome (GOLD analysis project Ga0153915, IMG submission 107003) | Freshwater wetland microbial communities from Ohio, USA - Open water 3 Core 3 Depth 3 metaG | ecosystem: Environmental > Aquatic > Freshwater > Wetlands | place: USA: Ohio, Lake Erie... | reverse complement strand
GGGTCATTCTCATACCCTGCCTTGATGAGCAGCTCCATTATGGCGGCGGAGTAGTTCGGGCTGTACTGATTCCCGTAGATGCCACGAAAGTCACCTTCGTCTGTCTGGAAGCTAAACAGGAATTCCGCTGCCTTCTGAATTGAAACGTGCGCTCTATTCATGCCATATTTCTCAACAAGCCAGCCGATCGTCCTATATGTTTCCAGCTTGTTGTACTCACGCTGCAGACTCTTCTTTCCTCTGTATTTCCACGAACCGTCATCCTGTTGCTTCTCAAGCAGTTTCTGTGGCTGTTCCATATGCCACAGCTGTTCAATGTCACCCGCATCCTCATTCAATAGGTCTCTCTTTGTGAAGAAGACAATAGCCTCATTTCCTGAATCCAGCAGAGGCTTGATTGGGTTGAATCTGAGTTGCTTACGCCACGAATCCATCTATCTTCACGCCCCAAGCATTTGTGACACTTGCCTCAATGCAGGCAAGGTGTTCTTTCCAGACGTGTCATGGGAAACCGAGGCTCCTGCATTCCCGCTCCTCACGTCGGCCATATTCACTGCAGATGACATAGCGCAGTCAGAGGAGAAAGTGCGGGCCCGTAAGACGCTTCACACGGGGTGAGATTTCTGTATAGCGACCCTTCAGATATTAAGCTCTCTGATGTCAAAGGCTAACCACAGAGACCTGTCGTTCAAATCGACCCCCCGCCCCCACTTCCTCTTGCTGCTTCGCCGCAATTCCCTGCGCTTGAAGTCTGCAGAATGTCTAGGATGCCACAAGACTCAGAAATTCGGGCGGACTTCTCATTCACGACGCATTGACCAGACATCTGGAAGTTGTATACAGTCCATAGATGAAGAAAGAGGTGAGGCTAGGAACGCGAAGTCCTAGCCCAAGAGATGCTACTTTTTGTGCCTAGATCCAATGGCTAGCATTAACACAATGCCTGCTACAAACCCACCGCCCAAGAGAGCTATGTCCACTATGGGTATGGATGGCCCCGTCGTGGTTGCGGCAATGATGTCCACTTCAATCCAAACCGCTCCAGTCGTGGTTCCGTTTATCATGCCAGTGAGTCTTATCACGGCACGCATGCCAGCCCGTGTGGATGAGGGCACCTGGATTGTGAGGTTCAGCAGCTTGGACTTGCCTTTTCCAAGTTCAAAGCCATTCGGCTTTACTTCAGCCGTCCAGCCTGCAGGAACGCCAGATAATGACAGACTCATGTAACCTGTACCATTGAGGGAGTTCGTGGCCCAGACTGGTAAGTAGAGTGTTGTGGGAACCCCTGCAAGAATGCTGTATATCTCGAAGTTACGGTATGCAACGTTATCATACAGGTTAATGTCGCCTGCGGCGTCAGCTTGCACACCTATGCAGAAGTGATCGGGCACACTGGAAGCGATTGTCCAGTTCACGTACACATCTATCGAGAGGCTGGGTGCCAGTGATGATACTGTCGTGCTACCTATTAGGATCCAGCATGAGGACAACGGTGCAGTGGGCGGCAACGGAATCAACTGTGCAAACGACACAGACATGTTGTGGTAGTAGAATGTGACCTCAACGTTGCTAGCTGTCGAGAAGCCCAAGTTCGTCACTTGAGCATAGAGATGGTTCACCACCCCCCTCTCTGGCACATCATGATGAGCAGAGCTGTACCCGTTGCTGGGTGCATCAATCCAAATCTCCGCACCAGGCTCGGTAGTCCAGCGTATGGAACCGGGGTTTGGTGGAGGATACTGCGGCGGAAGAGATGGAGCCACACGGATATCGACATAGGTGGCGCTGAAGAGCTCACCAATCTTACCGCCCGTAAGCTCCGTGAACCACACGTGAGTTTCAAAAGGTGGCATTGTACTCCGCGGCACAGTAACGTATAACGGATGCGAATTAGCTGTCGGAACCATGTACTCCACTGTCTTGTTGGATGCCGGGACGATTACTCCGATTTGATTGCCGGAGAATTCAGTGTACCATGCGCTGTCATTGGTGTCGACATCAATCCCCCAAGGTCCGGACGGTGATGAGGGGACTGTCCATATCGCCAAGGGGTCACCCTTTATTCGAGGAGGAATGTTGTATTCCTCGGGTCGAACTGGAGTTATCTGAATCCTGATTTCTATTATCTGAGGGTTAACGTAATTCCTGTCGTCGGGCAGAGTTGTTTGTATGAGAGTCAAGTTTCCGACGTACTTGTTCGTGCTTCCGACGACCTGTTCATTCACGAGGTCATTCGTGGGCTGAGTGACCCACACATTCTCCTTGCTGTCTACTGCTAGTGCTAAGCTGGATCCATCAGCTACGAGCGGGTAAACGAGAGCTCCTGTCGCCATAGGATTGACGAATTTGACCTTGTAGAGATAGTCAAAACCCAAGTCTGTCATATAGAAATGATCCCCACTCGGCTTCATTTCTGCAAGACGTGCAGGCAGGAACCCCCCAGTGGCACCCGGCACCAACAAGTTGTAGACGAACAGGGTGCCGCTGCCAGGGTTAAGCTCGCAGAACTTGGACATGTTGAATGCGGTGAACCAGATGTTGCCAATTTCCGTATCCATGATCAAATCCCAAGGGTGAATGTTCAAGTTCCTTGGGATAGTCCAGTCTGTGAGTAGATTGGTTATCCAGTCGAGACGACTGATTTGCATACTTGCGTAATCAGTGAACCAGACGCAGGTATGAGCATCATCAACAATGATGTGGGCCGGACCACGCGTCATGTTCAAAGTCAGAGGCAGTTGCCACTTCAATGCTGTAGTTGAGGTTTGGTTAATCTCCGTCGCTGGCGTCAGACGATATATCCTGTTGTTGAAGATGTCAGTGAACCATATGAATCCAAGAGCATCATAGGTTATGTCTGTCGGAAAACTCGGACCTGTCGATGGCACATAGGTTGTGGCCGGACTACCCGCAGGTAGTACGTATTCCCGTATCAAAACACTTGATCCGGGCAAGTCCGAATTTATGCTGTAACCAGTTGGATTAATTGTCATTTGAGGCGTTACTTGAGGGACATTCTGTGATTGTGGGAGCGTCGTCTGTGCAAAGGCCGTGAAGGAAGACACCAAGAAGACTACGAATAGAGATACTGCTAAGTTCTTGTTCACCATTATCTGAGAGCTCTCCCTGATGGCATGCTTAAAATGCCTATTTCCAGATACGAGCATTTGTCTATATCCTATTCGGTCGGCTGGGATTGGCTACTTCCGTAGGAAGCTGGTACGAGTCCACTTGAGAGATAGTCTTCGCAATGTATCGTCCGTGGGAAGTCCGTTTTCTAGGTTCCACCCACGCAGTCTATAGTAATCACTCAACATGGGCTCCAGATTCACCCCAACGTGAATAGCTACGGCACCGGCCTCCAACACACAATGCCGCAGGGCTCATGATCCTGAAACCGGTTGTTCAGATCGACCCCCGCTACCATTTCCTTTCTCGGTTTTCTAAGTATTGTCAGACTCGAATACGGTCGTCTTGTGGAGAACTTCCCACTCGTGAACCTGTTGATACACCGAGGTTCTCTGAAAACGCGGATAATTGGAGCAGTTCACCTTCTCAAGCGATAATAGTGATCACAGCAGTCATCCCCACTCATGAGCCTCTTCGTTACTCTGAACTCTATCTCCGGATTGAACCCTGCAACAATGTGTGGATCCGTACTACAGTGGAATATTAGCCCGTACTTGGGTTTACCAATGCTGAGATACGAATCTGCTATTGGGCATCTCGTGCAGTGAATCTGCGCAGAGTCCTCAGTTCTTTCAACAGTAAAGACACCCCCTGCTTGTTCAAAAGACCCCCACAGCATATCAAGAAGGTCATCAATGCCGCGACTCTCTCTTTCCTCCGCGAGTTTAGACCATGCTCTTGTGGTTGTCTTCGCTATAATATCTAGAGCCTGTTTCTCTGCCTCAAACCCGAACTCTCTCTCATACTTCTCAAGCAGAGCTTTCAGCTTCTTTGGATTTGGCCGAGCACCGCGTATTTGTCTGATCAACTCGGTGAGCTCATCAGCTCGTGTATCCACCTGTGTCATGTCTTTGGTTGAGGCTGAGATACGTAAAAGAGAATGGCTCAGAGCAGCCATTATGGCTCCTTCGTTATCCACATTGGATGACTTCGAAGTCAGGACGGTTTCCCATTACCAGGGAACTTGCTCCTGCCGTTGCACTATGTCTGCCATGATGCATTACCCATGTCTATCGCGCAGACGCGGGTCGCGTGTGTCACTGACGAGTGCGCTAGCAAATCTCATCGCGTCTGCAGGGTTCATGACCCTGAGATTGGTCGTTCAGATCGGCCGCCCGATACCATCTCTTTTCCTCAGCTCAAGGACAGCGTGACCCCGTTCCAGACTCATCGAAAGACAATGCAGAAAAGCCAATTGGTCCCTCAGACCAGCAGATGCATGAAGATTGGAAACGAGGGAGGACGCAGGACGTGAATGAGGAAGCGAAGTCATCGTGGCTGCTCGCTGCGACCACACTGGCCGCGGGCGTACTCGGCGGAATCTTCTCGCCAGACTTGTTCCGCTTCGGATTCGACGTAGACGGAATGATCACCGTTCAGATCTTGTTCTTTGGCCTGATTCTCTTTGGCCTCTACACCGAAGTGGGCGAGATTCTTCGCGAGAGGGGGGTCAGGCAGTCACCCTCTACTCAAGTGCCAGGGAGAGCAAGTCCTGAAACTGCCGGCGCCAATGCGCGGGAACTCCAGGAACCTTTCTACTGGAAACTGTGGGACCATGCATGGTTCGTGACACTGCTTATTGGAGGAGTGCTCACCATCGTGCTAATGCTGGGCATCTATGAGAGTATCACTCAGTCCCTACTCGCGAGCTCGTCATTCGTGGCGGGTTTCTACTGTACCGTTGCGATTCCATTCCTTCGGGTGGGTAGAACAATCCGTAATAATACGATAACGAACTCCTCCTATTCCGTGCTCGTCTTGACCATCGTCGTCTGGGTATTGGCTCAGCGCGTTGCGTACCTGCTCATCTTCGGGGACCTAGCGCTCGTGGGCTACATCAATCTTGCCCGACTGTCAAGCGTGTTTCTATTGGCTTCCGCTGCCTTAGGCCTCCTCCAACTCGGTCTTTTCACGTACTTCTCGAGGCGTAGATACGTTAGGACCATGGAGCAAGGACAGATACCAGCATAGCGGGCCGTCCAGATTATACAATCCCGCAGAGCTCATGACCCTGAAATCGGTCGTTCAGATCGACCGCCGATACCACTTCTCAACTGATTGGTCATGGTTCGAAAGGGTTTCCATAGTTATGGCAGAGCCCAGCGTGTTTGCTCTCAAGCTTGAGGAGGACCTCTTTCGACCCTCTCTCTCAGCTCTTCGAGGCCGCCACGCAGACTCTCGATTTCCTCCAGCCACCAAGTCGCGCCAGCATCAATCCAAGACTGCATGAGTTCGCGGTCTTCCGTGGAATCGTTGCCGGCAGTGTGACCTGATACTGCAACATCATAGTCACGAAGATTTCCTCTCTCAGACTCAATTAGTCGGAGTATCTCTTCAAGATTGGCAGTGGTTATTCTCTTGGGCCAGTCTGTGTGAACAGGTACTACACCATCGTACTTGGCCGCCCGTCTGAAAGGGCTTGTCTTCGGCCACCCTCCGCCGATCCATATGGGAACTCGCGGCTGTTGCTTGGGCTTGGGCAGGAATCGAGCCTCATGCACATGGTAGTGCTTGCCCTCATAGGAGAACGCTTCACCAGACCATAGTCCAGTGATCACATCAAGACCTTCGTCAAGCTTCTCTGCTCGTGTGCGCGGATTCGTGTCTTCCCCGAAGGACGCGAACTCAGGATTAGGCGGCGCACCAATACCGACACCTAGTGTTAACCGACCATTAGACAGATGATCCAGTGTCGCTGCCTCCCTCGCGAGCTTCCACGGTCTTCTTCTGGGAAGCGGTGTCACCATTGGCCCAAGTCGCATCTTCTTCGTCTTCACGGCTATCGAAGCGAGGGCCATCCAAGAATCTATGAAGGGCATGGCCTCGCTTGGCGGGAATATCTGAAGATGGTCCCAAAGAAAGAAACCATCCCAGCCTGCCTTCTCTGCTTCGACCGCGAACTTGAGCATGAGGTTGATGTCCCCAAACCATCCGAAGTTCTCTATTGAGATGCCATACCTCATAGACCTGTTCCTCCAGCATGTTTCAGCGCCGCGAAGCCCGATATATCCAGTTCTCTCGGAAATCATGAGCCGGATCCTTGGTAGGGTCAATGTGAAAATCAGCAAGCAGACTGTTATCCTCCTGTGTCTTCTGGGGGTCTGGTCGGGAAATCTGTCAGACGGCACGGCTCAGGTACGTCCTTCACTAGCTCGATTACATCATCTACAGTCTTCATGATTTCTTCTGATTCCATTCGGGAACCCCTCAGTCTTCGGATCGTTCTTCTGCTGTATAAATCCCCGTGAAACACGCAACCAAGAAACCACGAATTCATGGTGCAATCGCAGCTGCCGCTTACAAGCTCATATCATCCCGCAGGACTCATGACCCTGAGATCAGTCTTTCAAATCGACCCCCGCTACCATATCATTCTCATCATCTCGTGGACGAAACAATCACCGTCCCGATTCTCACCGAACGACAATACAGAAAAGGTAGCGACTCCCGTGCACCAGTGAATGCATGAAGACTGGAGAGAAGAGAGGACGCAAGACGCGAAAACAGACCAAGGTAGGAGAACCAAATGATAATATCCGTGCCGCAGGGACAGCAGGAAACCGTATCCCTCCCGGGGGGATATGAGGTCAATACCTATCTCTTCGGTGGAAAGAAAGGCAAGCCAGTGGTGTTGCTGCACGGTGGCGGAGTGGACTCGGCCATGCTGTCTTGGCGGGATACCGTCCCGGCGCTGGTCGAGGCAGGGTTCCAAGTGTACCTGCCGGACTGGCCGGGCTATGGCAGCAGTCCCCCTCCTCCAAAGCCATTCACACAGGAACTGCTGATAGAGGTCACTACAGGTCTGCTGGAGGCTTGGGGGTTGAAAGAGGCGTCGCTGGCAGGCATCTCGATGGGCGGGGGGGCAGCGTTGGGTTTCACGCTGGCGCACCCGGAGCGTGTTGAAAAGCTCATCTTGATTGGGACCTACGGCTTGCAGGACAAGACATCGGCTCACTTCTTCAGCGTTCTACTAGTCAAGCTGCCGCTGGTCAACAATCTCTTCTATGCGATGGTCCGCTCTTCGCGCTGGATGATCAGAGAAACGATGAAGACAATTATCCGCGACCCGGCTTCATTGACTGAAGCGCTGATCGATGAGGCAGTGGTGGCGCTCAGGAATCCAAATGCCGGGAAGATGTTCGCGCAGTTCCAGAGGGACGAGGCGCGCTGGACAGGGGTGAAGACTTGCTACGTGCCGCGCTTGGGCGAGATTAAGGTACCGACGCTAATCGTGCACGGAACGGCGGACATCGGTGTGCCCGTGAAGTATGCCAGAGAAGCAGCGGGGCGTATCCCGAATGCCAAGCTGCACATCATCGAGGGAGCCGGGCACTGGACTCAGCGTGACTACCCGGAGGAGGTCAACAGGGTAATGGTCGATTTCTTGCGCGAATAGCTGCCGCCACGAATGGCAAAGGATGACAATCATGGTGCAGAAGGTGAGACAGCAGTGCAGACAGAGTATCTTCTGCAACCATCATATAATCCCGCAGGGCTCGCTTCTAGAGCTCAATCGGAGCTGGATGAGTAGAGCCGTTCATTGTAAGTTGGACAGAGTTGGACACAGGAGTCTTTGTCCTCCCAGAAACGGCACTGGGGTCGTACTCCTTGAGGCTGGATTGTGTCGAGCCAGCCTCAAAGAGACGTCTGATTCGAGCTATTCAAGCCCCTACTCGAAAATGTCCAAGATTGTCCAACTTCTACGCAGCTGTTGCATACCCTGAGACCGGTCGTTCAAATCGAGGGCCCGCTGCAATCTCCTTTCCAACTGCTCCTCCTTACGGCCATCTGTCATCGAGAGCATAGAAGAAACCTCTCGATTTCGTACACTGTCCAAGAGCGTAACCTGCTGGGGAGTGGTATTAAGAGAATGGACCTCACGCCGCCGTCTTCCTGCACCAGCCACTAGGAATTGTGTTTCGCTGGAAGTGAACTGGAAAGCGTGGACCTCTCTCTCCATTCCTCTTGCAGCAGCCTACAGGAACTTCACACCGGATGCAACCTACTGCTAACTGTGAGCAAGCCGGGGTGACTACTGAGGGAGTGCTTAGGGAGGCCGTGCGTCTGCCATCGCTTTGGAGGCGGGCCTCCCCCCGACACCCCAGTGCGTCTTTGGGATCTCATGAATGATGACTTCGACGGCTCGCTCGGGGATTCCTAACTCAACAAAGACCTTGGTGATCCCCGAGATGATATGCTCTGCAGCGTCTTCTGACAGGCCTTTCCACACCTTGACGTCAACACTTGGCATATGTTGACCTTGGACTACAGGTATTAAACGGCTCTGATTTCGGATCCTGTCCCGTCAAGACCCATCTTTGTCCCTTCCGGAAACGGAGCGTTTCCGAAGTGTCATTACGGCCTGCCTTTGCTACGGAAAGTTCATAGGAATACAGCGATCTCCGGTACTGGGCGTATTTCATCTATTCGCATGGTGATATACGATGAGTGAGAGAGGCATGTTCGGCGCATTGTCCGTAGGCAGACACTTCCTGCACGGGATTCTCTTCTCGGTACTGTTGGCCGGACTCTGGCCCCTTGCTTTTTCCGCTGATTGGATATTGAGCTACGAACCTCGTCCGCTCACCTATGAGCCGATCTTGGCCCTGATTGCGACTGTGTATGGCTTCCTAGGAGGGTTTATTGTTCTGGGGGCAGTCAACTCTGCAATAGCCGCACGCCTGTGGTCTACTCAGACTAAACAGACACGGCAAGAAACCGAAGTGGCTCTCAGAGATGGAGCAGCCCTGTTCGCGCTCCTCTGCATCATGCAGCTGCCGGTAATTCTCTTTATGGCGCTACTGGCAGGGATCCAACCCGGCGGGCATTTTGCCAGCAATCTAGAGGCCTCGATTGCATTGTTTGGGCTATCAGTCCTGATCACATCGATTCCAAATGGAGTGCTCGGTAGGCTTGTCTGGTTGGCACTCCCGGGTGTTGAGAAGCAGGATGAAGCCAAGGTGTAGATATCAGTCCGACTGACCGCCACTACTTCCTCTCTGTTTGCTCTTGTCGATGACTGCGATGGTACCTGTGGTCCCACAGTAACCACACGCATAGACCCTGTCCTTGCCGATGCTCCGCAGGTCTAGTTCTGCATCACACCTAGGACACACTACGGAAGTTGCCACTGTTGCGAGCAATGCAGTATGAAGGGAGACTTCGTCTGCCATTGAATTCCTCGGCACTGATCGTCTGTGGCTCTGCCCCTGTAGGCCGCAGCAGAGTGGAGGCAACGCCAACATCAGGAAACAAGAAAAGATACCGACGGCCCCCCAGCCAACCGTCATTACTATACCGAAACCCAGGGCTAGAAAGAAAACACTCGTACAGATCAAGACCGGCGCACCGGCTGCAAAAGAACACGCATGCGAGCAGTAGAGACCATAGCGGGAGACCCTCCAGTTCTTGCTCTCCATAGTGCCGCACCAAGCACATCGAGCTATTTTGGATGAGTCCACGACGACGTAGATGTTATCCGACCGCTCCCCTTGCCTCAATATGCTTCCCTCAAAACGTATTGTGTTCTGAGAGATATGAAGATTCGCTGTCCATCAGACGCTCCCTCGCACCCTGTCATGTTGTCTCTTTGGCCTCGATGACAGATGTCTGAAACGCCCTGAAGTGGGTCGTTCAAATCGACCCCCGCCACCATCTCTTTCTGTTATGCAGAGCCACGACGCAGAACGAATCCAGCTCTCACCGACACGTTCCTCATTCTTTCCGTGTAAGGAATTGTGTGCAGATGATAGATGTCTCGTGCGGCGCGCACCCATGTCCGCCCTTTTGTGTCACCCTGCATAGATGAATTCAAAAACTCAGGATGAATACTACGATTATGCGCAAGCCGTCAATTACTTCGTTCAAAAAAGAGTTGTCACCAGGACAACGTGAAAAACTACTCAGAGCATTGAAAGCCCGTTTTGATGAAAACATGAACCGCCACAGAGATCTTGAATGGGCCAAAGTACAAGCAAAGCTGGAAGCCAATGCCGAAAAACTGTGGTCACTCAGTGAAATGGAAAGAACTGGCGGCGAACCGGATGTTGTTGGTCACGATAAGAAGACGGGCGAATACATATTCTATGATTGTTCAGCGGAAAGTCCGAAAGGCCGCAGAAATGTCTGTTACGACGGTGAAGGGCAGGAGGCGAGGGAAAAGCAAGGGGTGCATCCAGAAGGTAACGCTATTGACATGGCAGCCGCCATGGGCATTGAGCTCTTAACGGAAGAACAATATC
>Ga0153915_10007283_pt1 | contig 10432 bp, 11 predicted proteins | sample Opewatmetagenome_2_FD_107003 | JGI IMG/M metagenome (GOLD analysis project Ga0153915, IMG submission 107003) | Freshwater wetland microbial communities from Ohio, USA - Open water 3 Core 3 Depth 3 metaG | ecosystem: Environmental > Aquatic > Freshwater > Wetlands | place: USA: Ohio, Lake Erie... | reverse complement strand
TCGTTGTGGCCTTTTGGGGTAACGCTCATTGTATCTCCAGCTAGACAGCTTGGCCTACTTAAATCCTACATCCGCAGCCTTACGTGATTCCATTCTAGATGTGGACTTGGAGGACGAGGCGCGCGGACGCGACGAGTACGAATATGGCAACTAAGGAACCTAGTGCAATACCATCCGAAGCTCTCATCTTCAGTTCCCTTAGGTAAGTCCTGTCAGCACGAGCACCATAGGCTCTGGACTGCAGGGCCAATGATAGAGTGTCGGCGGTCTTCAGCGCAGACACAATAGTAGGAACCAGAACCGCCACATAATTCCTGGCGCGCTTCACCAGACCACCGCGGCCCAGCTCCAGACCCCTTGCCCTCTGAGCATCCTTGATGGATTCCACGAGGGCGCTGAAGGTCGGCAGAAAACGAAGCGATATGGCGAGAGTGAGCCCGATATCGAACCTTACTCCTAGCTTCACCAGTGCTCTCACCAAATCCCTCTGGGATGTTGTGAAGAGGAGAATATACCACACGGTAGCAAGGCATCCGACTCTTGCAGCCGATGTGACGCCCCTCCAGATTGCTTGCTCCGTAATAGTGATGGGGCCCAGCGAGCCCAGCACATGATTGCCAGCAGGGTCGAAGATGGGCCAGAGGACAATTATCAGCACCATGAACCTCAGCACGAATTTCAACGCAAACACAGTGCGAGACAAGGTGGCCCTGGCCAAGAAGAGGAGCAAGAAGATGAATGCCAGAAGCACTAGCAACGAATAGAGTGTTGACAGAATCAGAGCGAGGACGCTGATCAGGAGCACTGCCAAGATCTTGACACGGGGGTCCATCTTGTGCAGGAATGTGTCGGCCTCTGAGTAGAGGTCCACAAAGCCCGTCACTTCGCACCACCTCGGGCTTGAATAAGTCGAAAGACGAGCTCTTCGGGCGAGAGTACATTCCTAGGGACACCAAGTGCCGACAGTCGGTAGGCCAATCTAGTGACAGGTGGAGGCACGAGCTTGCTGCTGAGAAGAACGTCCAGGTCCGAGAAGACGCCGATGGGATCGGCATCGAGGACGACCCTTCCCTCGGACATGACAACGACTCTGTGAGCATATTTCGCAACGAGCTTCATGTCGTGTGTGATCAAGATGATGGTCCGACCCTCGGCGTTGAGACCTCCTATGCTTGCCATGAGGTCATCGGATTCTCTCATGTCAAGGCCGGTCGTTGGCTCGTCGAGAATCAGGACCTGGGGGTCCATCGCAATGACTGATGCGATGGAAATGCGCCTCCTCGCGCTCAATGTCAGCGACAACGGAGGTTTGTCCTTCAATGCCATTAGATTCATGGCCTCAAGAGCGTGCTGCATCCGCCTCTCAACCTCTTGTTCTGGGATGCCCTGGTTGCGAGGGCCGAATCTTACTTCATCAGAGACCGATGAACAGAACAGCTGATGGTCCGGGTTCTGAAACGCGTAACCCACGACGCGCGCCAGTGAGGCTATCTTCTGTTCCGAAGCAAGAGCGCCATGAACGAGGACAGTGCCACTCGCGGACTTGAGCAAACCTATGATGTTCTTGGCGAGCGTGGTCTTTCCAGAACCGTTCCCTCCAACGATGGCGACGTACTCCCCTCGCTTGATGTCCAGGTTGACGCCCGCCAATGCTTGGACGCCACCTTCATAGGAGAACTTCAGATCACGTATTGAGATCACGGCATCTTCTTTGGAAGCAACACTGGACCCAGGAATCATGCCGACTCCCGCCTCCTGCGCACAGCGAATTCCTCGATTATCGCCTGCTCTGCCTCATCGACACTGGTGAACGAGAAATTGGATCCAGGAACACGAGATCTGAGCAATTCGGAGACCTCACAGATCTGGGGAGGAGTGATGCCGAGGGATGCAAGCATCTTCGTGTCTCTCAGAACATTCCGAGGGGGGCCAGAGGCCACTACCCTCCCAGCCTCCATCAGCACAACTTGATCGGAGTAGAGTGATGCCTCCTCGGCGTCGCGTTCCGCGAGTAGTACCGTCATGCCATGCCTGTCCTTGAGCTCTCTGAGGACTTTGTACAGCTCTATTCTGCCCAGGGGATCGAGCGCATATGCCGGCTCATCCAGGACCAACATGTCTGGACGCATGGACAGAGCAGCTGCGATTGCCACGCGCTGCTTCTGACCGCCTGATAGGCTGAACGGCGATCGGTCGTTGTAGCCTGTCATCCCGACCAGTTCTAGGGACCATTCGACTCGCTCCCTGATCTGCTCTCTCGGTACACCCAGGTTTTCAGGGCCGAATGCCACCTCTTCCTCCACGCTCATGCAGAACAGCTGGCTCTCCGGCTCCTGAAATACCATCCCGACCCTTGTAGAAAGTTCGGCGACGGATCTGTTCGCGACATCAACGCCGAAAGTCTCTACAGAGCCCTGCAGCTCCCCTTTTATGGCATGAGGAACGAGTCCGTTCGCTAGCATGCAGATAGTGGACTTGCCTGCGCCGTTGGAACCGAGTATCGACACAAAATGCCCTTTGTGTACCTCCAACGAGACATCGTCCAAGGCCCAGCTCTTCGAACTCGAGTGCCTGAACCTGACGTTCCTGAGAAGTAGCGCCGGGGTCGTTTCCATCGTCAGTACCTGCGCTCAATCCAACGGTTCTCTAATAAACCTTTGTCGACAAGGGCCAGGAATCGCACGGGATACTCGGATCACACGCGGTAGTACCAGTCCTTCTTGGCCTTGCGCTCTGTCCGGATCTTGCCCTCTTGGCTGAGTGACTCGAGCGCCTTCTTGAGCTGTTCCCTCGGGAGCTTCGCGGCCCTGATCAGGTCCCTCGTGCTAACGCCTTCTGCGGGAACGGACTCGTACACCCGGGCCTTCGCTTCGTCGTCGTCCTTCGCCGGCACGATCTCGATCGCCTTCCTGATTTGAGGAGCTGGCGGAGGTATGAGGCAGAAAATCTCAGTCGAGTCCTTCGGCACTCTCCGGACACTCCCGGAGGATATCAAGCGTCCCAGCGAGAGCGTCACTTGGTCCTCGAAGTATCCTGTTGCCACGGAGATCTGTTCGAGCGTCTTGCCGTCCTCGTCGAGGAGCGCGAGGATCTCTCCGTCGATCCTGTTCTCCTGAGGGCGCTTGTCCTGAACTATCGAGAGCCGATCCAGATGGGTCCTGAGGAATTCCTTGCTCCCAGCCTTGAACTTCTCCAGGTCTTCATCGAGAAGGATCTCCAGCTCAGAGACGTCCAGGCCCATCTCCTTCCACCGCTCCAGCTTGGCCTTATACAGTGCTTTCTTCAGCTCACGCGGTTTCTGGTCGATGTAGTGCGTGGCCTGCTTTCTACCGGAGTACCCGCTCTCGGCCTCGCTGTCCGTCCGAGTGGTGACCGTGTATCTGACGTTCGAACCCCTCAGGGCGTGGTGGATCTCCTCCAACCTGTCGAACAGTCTCTGGTCGTCGCCCAGCGGGAGTTCGAAGTCGTAATCGCCTATGACTGGTACACCGCCGATCTTCCGCATGCGGTCGATGACCTGCTTAGGTGATTCACCCTCGCTGCTGAGCTCTACGCGGATGTACGTCCTTATCATTCAGCTGCCTCGGGCTGGCTAATATGATGGAATTGGGGGGTTTTTATAACTTCTCAAAGGAGGCTACTTGCACTAGCCGGGCAGATGTGAGCTTAATATACGACCGATTTGGATGACCTGATAGGATGCCTTCTGACCAGTCCACTCGCTTCATTATGAACATGTTCTCGAAACACTACACGCAAGAGGCTCTCTTCATGCCCGAGAGGTTCTCCAAAAGGGAGTTCGGATTCATGTTCTTCGACCGAGACTTCGTGATGAGACATCTGTCGTTCCCCACGAGAGCGGCTCTCAAGAAGTATCTCGTCGAGCAGGTTCCATCGCATGCCTATTACTCGTGTGCATACTATGAAGAACCTGACGCACCCACGATGGCCCTGAAGAAGTGGCTCGGAGCCGACCTCATATTCGATCTTGACGCCGACCATGTCGAGGGCGCGAAGGCTCTGCCGTACGACAAGATGCTGGCGAAGGTCAAGGTGGAGGTGATACGCCTGATTGACGAATTCCTCCTAGGCGATTTCGGATTTGAGGAGAGCGATCTGAGAATCATATTCTCAGGCGGCAGGGGTTACCACATTCACATCAGCAATCCTCGAGTTCTCAAGCTCTCCAGCCACGAGAGGAGGGAGATCGTGGATTATGTGACCGGCACTGGGCTCGATATTGACTGGGTGTTCCCATCATCGAGCTTCGAGACAGGCAGGTTCATGGACAGGATCGATACAGCTCAGAAGAGACGCATGCCTGGGGAGGCGGATGATGGATGGAGAGGAAGGATCAGAAAGGGAATCGACAAATTGTTCGCGGAACTTGACGGCCTCGACAAGAAGGGTGGTCTGGTGAGGATACGGGAGCTCGTGACAAAGGCGAACATCGACCTCGGGAAGAAGACTCTGGAAGGACTATACGACGACCTCTTCGGGGGCAAGAGCGGGAGCAGAGGGATAGATCGAATGAAATCCGAGGACACCTTCGAGGTATTCTCGGAGAAGAGACACGCGGACGCATTCCTAGCGATTGTCGAAGTCCTTGTGAAAGGGGACATGAAAGGTGAGACGGATGAACCCGTCACTTCGGACATAAAGAGACTCATCAGGCTCCCGAGCTCGCTCCACGGCAAGACGGGGTTCGAGGTCGTGCCGATGTCCCGCGAGAAGCTCGATTCGTTCAATCCTTTCGACGATGCGGTTCCCAGGGCCTTCGGAAACACGGCGGTGAGAATCTATTGTGAGAAGCCGATCCAAGTCGACCTGAGAGCGAATCACTACTCCCTCGACCAGGGCGAGAACGAGGTACCGGAGTATGTCGCCGTCCATCTCATATGCAGGAGACTGGCCACTATAAAGCAGGAGTAGCAAAGCTATTTATTGAGACTAGTTCAATCAGTCAGCTGATGCCAGTCTCGGGGAAGGTTCTAGAGGATTCCATCAGGCTGAGCAAGATACGGAGGATCAAGCTCACCCTGTACATCGTGCAGACAGGAGCACTCATCGGACTGGCCTTCGTGGTCGTCTTCGCGATGGGCGGAGCTAGGATCACTCCAACCCTGTACCTACCCATTCCGTCGTTCATAGCAGTCGTTGTCCTTCTTCTTCTGATCATGTGCATCGAGAGCTTCTTCTTCAGAATGCTGGAGATCAGGTTCGCGAGAAGCTCAAGCGCCAGACACTTGATGGCCAAGAACTCGATGAAGAGGAGCCTCCTGATCGCCTTGATAACTGGCATGACAGCCATCGTCCTCGCAGTGCCTTCGATTCTCGGGGTCATTGAGGATGCGAGCAGCAGCAAGACCGTGGTCACCTCGGTCGAGGAACCGCCCACGTTCTACTCATCCGACGCCCTCGACCTCATGAGCGTGATCAAGGTGCAGATCGCTTCTTCCCAGGTGGTGGAAGTCTATCTCGTCTCAGAGGAGGTTTATGACAGCCACAAAGGGGACCTAGCGGAGCTGTACTCCCTCCGGCTAAACCGGCCAGTGTCGCAGTATACCGTGGATGGAGAGCTGACCATCAGGGTCCCGGAAGACGAGTACATGAGATACTACCTCATCTTGAACGACATGGACAATCCTGGAACGCCCGCGACATTCACCATGCTCAAGAGCGTATCCCACACTTTCACTGGCGTGATTCTGATGTTCATGATCGCGTTTGTCGCATCGAACATCGCGTGGGTAGCCTATCTGATCCCGATCGAACGCAAGTACTCAGTGGGTTCGATTTATAAGTGATGTCACGGGATCGAACAGCATACCGAACGTTTCTTCGTCGAGAATCCCTGTTTCTTTAGCTGCTCGACGGTGCTGGCCGATGGCAAGACGATGCCGTCAAGGCCGGCATCGATCAAGTTGAACTCCGATGACCGATTCTTCTTGGAGCGCATGCACCCGAGCAGAAGCTTCGTGTCGGGAAGCTCAGACCGAGCCTCACGGATGACTGAAATCATCATCTCATCGCTGGGAGAGGGAACTCCCTGAAACGCGGTGCCTTTGGTGGGAATCAAGGATATCAGGACGAGTTCCTTCGGAGCGATCTTCTTGAGGCTCTTGATGGCACCAAACTCGCCCTTCAGGTTGCCCTCGTGTATTCCGATGCATATATGCGGAGCGACGACCGGGGCTCCAGCGTCGCGGAGGTTCTTGACGATCTCGAAATAGTCGGAGGCTCTGGAATTCAGCCCAAGAACCTCATGGATTGTCTCATCGGCGCCGTAGAGGTCCACTGAGAAGGAATCTATGCCGCTCTTCACGAGATCGTGTATCTGCGATCGTGGGGTAAGACCGATGTGAGCATTGATCTTGAGGTCCGTCGTGGTTTTTATCTCGCGGATTGCTGGTATGAAGTCCGATACAGGCACTCTTCCATTTAGATCCGCCCCACCGCTAAGAAGGAATCCGTTCGCGCCCCGCTCAGCGAGCGCTTCGGCAACTTCGAGCAGTTCTTCGGATGAGGTCGCGGGAATCATCCCTTCCAGGTACTTCCTGCCGCAGTGCTTGCAGTTCATCGAGCATGACCTACCAGTCACCGAAATGGCCGGGAAGCTACTGCCCGGGTAGAAACACTCGACCGTCCTTGCCACGGACCTTTATCATCGCGGGTGGTGGTAATCAAATTTGCGTAGCACCCCACCGAGCAAAACTTTTATCAGGAGTGCTCCCTCTAGGGCGGGCTGGTCGCAATGAAGGCTTTCGAGATCAAAGGGCAGTTCATGATGTCTCACAGGAACTGGAAACCTTTCACGATCGAGGTCGCATCAGCAGATGAGAAGGCAGCTCTCGAGAAGGCAATGGCGCTCATGGGAAGCAGGCACAAAGTCAAGCGGAAGTTCATCAAGATCGACAACGTGAAGACCCTCAAGAACGAGGAGGTTTCGGATCATGCCGTTAAGCACCTTCTGGAGGTAAAGAAGTGACCGCGGACCAGAAGGGCTTCGACGAGGGCAAGTTCCGCGAGGACTATGCCTTGCTCGAGACGGCCAAGAACCAGCTCGACGCCCTTGTGAAGCAGCAGCAGCTCATTCAGATGGCCATCGAGGAGCATGTGAGAGCAAGGGAGACCGTCAAATCGCTAACGAAAGGATCGCCGGGGGACGACTTACTCATACCCATCGGCGCGGACTCTTACATCTACGCCAAGGTATCCGACAATAGGGATGCGGTCGTCGGCGTCGGTTCCGCTACATCCATACGGCGTAGCCCAGAGGAGGCCGAGAAGATCCTCGACTCCAAGATAGACGACCTATCTAGGGCCTTCAAGACCGTTTCGGATAGAGCGGCCCAGACAGAGGCGTACATCCAAGACCTCTCGGACAAGGTCCAGCAGCAGTATGAGCTGCTTCAGACCGGCGTCCAGCCCTGAGGGGGGCGTATGTTCAAGGGTCTCAGGGAGAAACTGTTCTCAGTCTCGACAAAGGCCGAGACGAAGTCGATTGAAGACATCTCGGAGGTCGTCGACGAATCCGGAAGACGGTTGAAGGAGGACGTCCTCGACGACTTGCTGCATGAACTCGAGCTAGACCTTATGAGCGCCGATGTCGCGATGCCAGTTGCCGAGGCGCTCTCGAGAAGGGTGCGGAAGGAGCTCGTGGGCAAGCGAGTGGACAAGTCCTTCAGGATAGACGAGGCTGTCAAGCTCGCGCTCAAGGCAGCGGTCAAGGAGGTCCTTATAGAGAACAAGTTCTCACTGAACGACAGGATGAAGGCGAAGTCGCCTCCGTTCGTGATTATGTTCGTGGGGATCAACGGTGGCGGGAAGACAACCGCCATCGCGAAGATGGCGTACAGGATGCAGAAGCACAACCTCTCATGCGTTCTCGCAGCTGGTGACACTTTCAGAGCGGGAGCAATCGAGCAGCTCACGCTGCACTCAGAGAAGCTGGGATGCAAGATAATCAAGCATCAGGAAGGTAGCGATCCCGCTGCCGTCGCGTACGATGCGATCGAGCACGCAAAGGCCCGGAGGAAGGACGTGGTCTTGATAGACACGGCTGGCCGGATGCAGACCAACACCAACCTGATGGATGAGATGAAGAAGATAAGGCGAGTTGCGAAGCCCGACCTAGTCTTCTTCGTTGGTGACGCGCTGGCCGGGTCGGATGCGGTCGAGCAGGCGAAGCGGTTCAACGATGCGGTGGGAATAGACGCGGTGATACTCACCAAGATCGATGCCGATGCCAAGGGTGGAGCGGCGCTGTCCATTACGAAGACCATCGGGAGACCGATAGCATACGTGAGCATCGGACAGGAGTATGAAGAATTCAGGAAGTTCGATGCAGACTGGATGGTCGCCAGGATATTTGGAGAGGAACAGCGGAAGGTGCCAGAGGAGATCTAGGCTCGCTGCACATTCTTACCCGCGAACAACAGTGCGTATACCTGCGCATCGGCCACGATGTCCTTGATGTTGGCGAACTCGTTGGCATCATGAGCGACGCCAGGAATCGTTGACCAGACTGCCGCCTCGATTCCAATCCTTCGGAACGGTGCGGCGCATGTCCCGCCACCTATACCCAGTGGATGAGGCTTGACGCCGCGGACCGCCTCGATCGCGGCCGAAAGGCGTTTCACGACCTCGGAGTCGATAGAGGTCCTGGGGGCGGCGTCTGCCCGCTGCACGAAGGAGAGGTTGATCTTTGCCCCATACGAACTCTCGTACTTCTCCGCGATGCTCTTCATGACTGCCATGACATCATCTATCTTGATGTCGGGCAGTATGCGGAAATCGAATGCGAACTGTTGTCTCCCAGGAATCGTGTTGATGTTCGGCACGTTCGCATCGCACTTTGTTGGGGAGAATGTGCTGACGGGCACGTCGAATAGCTGGTCCTGCTCACCGAACCCCTTCCTCAGCTCGTCGACCACGGAAATCATGTATCTCGCGGCGACCTCGAGAGCGTTTACACCGTGGAATGGTGTGCTTGCATGGGTCTGCTTCCCGATCACCTCGACATTGACCCACGCGATGCTCTTCTCGACGACGCAGATCGCGGACCCGTCTGCTTCCCCGTGATCAGGAACGACTGTCATGTCACCCTTCTTGAAGATGCCTTTGTCGATGAGAAAATCTATCCCGTGCGTGTTTCCGTGCTCCTCATCCGACACGAATACCAGACTCACGTTGCATTCAGGCTTCACTCCGCCATCCAAGAGAGCCTTCAGGCCGAAAAGCGACGCAATCAGCTCCTGGCCGTTGTCCTCGGAGCCTCGTCCATATATGCGTCCGTCGGCCAGCTTCGGCTCGTATGGTGGATACTTCCAGGCCTTGAGATCGCCTTCGGGGACCGTGTCCATGTGGGTGACGACGAACAGATTCCTATCCGTCACGCCTTTGACTTTGATTACTATGTTCGGCCTTCTCCCCGAGGGGACTCGCGGGTCTTTGGATTCGAGGAGTTCCACGAACCCGAAGCCGAGCTTCTTCGCGAGCGCGACGAGGTAGTCTCCCCTCTCGCCTTCGCCCGTGCCATCGTTCTCGGGCCCCACGGCCCGTATCTTGAGCATTGAACACAGGCTCTCGACCATCAACTTCTCATCTTTGGCCACTGAGTCGATGAGCTCCTTCGAATTCATCACATCAGCCCCGGTCTAGGAATGGGCTGGTGTAAGAGCTACCCGTATTTCTCCCCTGCGACCTAACCCTCGGTGTTCAACGATCTACCAGCATGGCCACCGCGTTGCCCCCACCGAGACATAACGTGGCTATGCCTCGCCTCGCATTCCGCGCCTTCATGGAATAGATCAATGTCGTTAGGACACGCGCGCCGCTCGCGCCAATCGGGTGGCCGAGGGCGACTGCCCCGCCGTTCACGTTGAACTTCTCCTCAGGGATCGACAGTGTGCGCATCAGTGCGACGGAGGCTGTAGAGAAGGCTTCGTTGTGCTCGAACAGATCGACGTCCTTCACAGTGAGGCTGTTCCTCTGGAACAGCTTGTTGACTGCGTCTATCGGCGCCTCCATCAAGAGCTCCGGCTTGATGCCAGTGGTGACATAATCCACAACCTTAACGAGCGACTTTAGCCCCTTCTCCTTCGCGAGATCCCCGTCCATGACCACGAGCGCAGAAGCGCCATCGTTGATGGTCGAGGAATTCCCGGCCGTCAGGACACCGTCATTCCTGAATGCGGGCTTGAGCCTGGCCAGAGCTTCGAGCGTCGTGTCCTCCCTCGGGCCTTCATCCTGAGAGAAGATCGCCACCTCTTTCTTTGAGGGGATCTCGACGTGCACGATCTCCTCCTTGAAGCCTCCAGACTTGATTGCGTGGACAGCCTTCTGGTGGCTGCTCAGTGAGAACTTGTCTGCGTCCTCTCTTGTAACCTTGTTCCTCTGCGCCACGATCTCTCCCGTGTTACCCATGTGG
>Ga0153915_10007282_pt1 | contig 10432 bp, 10 predicted proteins | sample Opewatmetagenome_2_FD_107003 | JGI IMG/M metagenome (GOLD analysis project Ga0153915, IMG submission 107003) | Freshwater wetland microbial communities from Ohio, USA - Open water 3 Core 3 Depth 3 metaG | ecosystem: Environmental > Aquatic > Freshwater > Wetlands | place: USA: Ohio, Lake Erie... | reverse complement strand
GCATACCAGACTTTCCCCGCCTTCTCCCAGGCGCGCCCGCCGATGGCCGTGGCGGCCAGATAGAAAGCGTGGTTGGGGATTCCCGAGTTGATGTGGACGCCGCCGTCGTCCTCCTGCGTCTCGGCGTAGTCCCTCATGTGGGAGGGCTGCGGGTCCCTGCCGAGGACCGGATCGTCGTAGGCGGTGCCGGGCGCCTTCATCGAGCGCAGCGCGACGCCGCGCACGCGCGCCGTGAAGAGGCCCTCGCCGATCAGCCAGTCCGCCTCGCCGGCCGTCTGGTCGAGTGCGCGTTGCTTGACGAGCGACCCGAAGACGTCGGAGAAGGACTCGTTCAAGGCGCCCGGCTGTCCCTGGTAGTCGAGGTTCGCCTCGTGGGCGGTCACGCCGTGCGTCAATTCGTGCCCGATGACGTCCACGGACTTCGTGAACCGGGTGAAGAACTTCTCGTCGCCGTCCCCGTAGACCATCTGCGACCCGTTCCAGAACGCGTTGTCGTAGCCGGAGCCGTAGTGCACGGAAGAATCGAGGCGCATCCCGCGGTCATCGATCGAGTTCCTTCCGTAGGCCTGCTCGTAGAGGTCATAGGTGGCGCCGGCTCCGTCGTAGGCCTCGTTGACCGCCGAATCGGAGGAGGGCGGATCGTCCTCCGCGCGGACGAGCTTGCCGGGAAGCGTCATACGGTGTCCCGCGTCGTACACGTTCCGGCTCTTCTGCCCCGCCGGTGTCGCTCCCGGCAGCAGGGCCAGGAGACGCCTCCGCGTTCTCAGGCGCTCGGACAGGAGGAGTGTTTCCAGCGCGCACGCCCGCTCCTCCTGCGTGCCGTTCTCGCAGATCGCGATCAGGATCTGTGGCGGAACGATGCCGCACACCCGGCCCGCGTCACGACGGCTCGCACTTCCCCTTCGCATGCTCTCGGACCGAATACGCCCGGCTCCCCTCCGTGTCAAGCCGGCGTCCCGGCGGATCCGTGTGTGAGAAAGTACGGAGGGAGGAGATCTCCCTTGACGCACAAGCCGGCCCCCTCCGGGATCGCCGTGGCTGAGCCGATCGAGCAGCCGACGGAGCGCCAGAGAAGGAAAACAGGCGAGACCCGGGCCCGGGCGATCCAGGGGATCTTCGCTCCGGACGGCCGGATCGGGAAGGCGTGAGAGCTTCCCCCGCGCCGCCCGGGCCGCCGGGAAAGCGGGCGATCGGCCGGGCGATGCGCGTCGTGGCGCTCGTTTTTCTCGCCAAAGCCATCGTCCTCGCCCTCTGGGTCACGCCGCTCTGGGACGTCCCCGACGAGACCGGACACTTCGCGATCGTCGCGGACCTCGCGGCCGGCCGGGGACTTCCCGTCGCGGGAAGGAGCGTCATTCCTCCCGACGTGCTCGCGGACTGGACGCATGGCGCGGCGGCGGCGCCCGTCGCCAACTGGGTTGCCCAGCATCCTCCCCTTTTCCACCTGCTCGCGGCTCCGCTGCTGTGGGCGGCCGCCCGGGTTTGCGACAACCCCCGCTGGCTCTACCGCGCTCCGCGACTCCTGTCGGCGGTCTCCGGCGCGGCGGCGCTGCTTCTCTTCTTCTCCGCGTTCGTGGAGGCGACGGAAGATTCCTTTCTCTCTTTCGCCGCGGCGGCGGCCGTGGGGTTCATTCCCATGTACAGCCACCTCGCCTCAGGCACCAACCACGACGTCTTCCTCGCCCTCATGAGCGGCCTCGCGGCCCTTGGCTTCGCGCGCTTTGCGCGATCCGGCCTCTTCTCCGATGGAATGAAGATGGCCGCCGCGCTCGCCCTGGCCGGCGCGGTCAAGCTCTCGGCCGTGGCGCCTGCGGCCGCGCTCTGGCTGCTCGCCCTGCCGCTTCTGAAAGCCCGAGGGGCGCGCCGGGTCGGGCAGGCGATCGCAATCGGAGTGACTTCGATCTCGCTTCCCCTCCTCTGGACGCTCCGACACTGGTGGATGACCGGAAACGCGCGAGTCCATCCCGTCTCGCGCGACCCCTTCCGTCTCGGGCCCTTTCTCGGCTACCTGCGCGGCGAGCCGGTGGTGGACCACACCTTCAAGAACTTCTTCGGTCTGATCGGCTGGACGGGGACCGGCGCCGGCAATGTTCGCTGGTTCCAGATCTCCGGAATCTTCCTCGCCCCGTACCTCCTTGCCGCGCTGGTCTGCGCCGCCGGAGCGGCCGTGTGGCTCTGGAAGCGGCGGCCGGATCACGGCGCGGCGCGGCTCCTCGCGGCGGCAGCGGCGGCGGCCGTTTTTGGTTTCTGCTTCTTCTGGTTGTTCGCGTGGGGGGACGGCGTCGAGCCCGTGAAACGCCTCGTCTACAGCCTGATCGCCGCTGTGCCTCTGCTCGCTCTGCCGATCGCCTTCGGGAGGAGAGACCCGGAAGCGGCGATCCTCGCCGGCTCCCATTTCGTCTTCCTCGTCTTCTGCGCGGCGTATCTCGTCAACAGCTTCGAGGCCTACGAGATCTACGGCCACATGCGCGCGACCAATGGACGCTACTTCTTCGCCGTTCTCCCCTTCCTCGGCTTCGCTTTCCTGCTGCCGTCCGGCCGCCTTTTCCGCCCCGGGCCGCGGCGAAATGCGCTGCTGCTCGCCCTGCTCGCCGCGCTCTTCGTCAACGAAACCGCGTTCTTCCTGTTGAAGGTGATTCCCTTCTACCGCGGAGCGCCGGCGTGAGTCGGCTTGTCCCGACCCCACGGGGGAAGTAGGCTCCCGGCGATGACCGGCGCGGAGAAGTTCTCGATCGGCCTCATCCAGATGGCCTGCGCGGCGGACCCGCGGGAGAACCTCGAGAAGGCGCTGGCAAAGGTCTCCGAGGCGGCGCGGGCCGGCGCCCGCATCGTCTGCCTGCCGGAGCTCTTTCGATCGCGCTACTTCTGCCAGCGCGAGGACCCGGCGGTCTTCGACCTGGCCGAGCCGGTGCCTGGCCCGACGACGCAGGCTCTCGCGGAACAGGCGCGGCGCCATCGCATCGCGATCGTCGCTCCCGTCTTCGAGCGGCGAGCCGCCGGCCTCTACCACAACAGCGCGGCCGTGATCGCCGAGGACGGGGGGATCACCGGGCTCTACCGCAAGATGCACATCCCTGACGACCCCGCGTACTACGAGAAGTTCTACTTCGCGCCGGGTGACACCGGTTTCCCCGCTTTCGACACGGCCGCCGGGCGTATCGCGGCGCTTATCTGCTGGGATCAGTGGTATCCGGAGGGGGCGAGGCTCGCCGCGCTCGCGGGGGCGAGCGTGCTCTTCTATCCCACCGCCATCGGCTGGCATCCGCACGAGAAGGCCGAGCACGGGGCCGCTCAGCGCGAGGCCTGGAAAACGGTTCAACGCGGCCACGCCATCGCCAACGGTCTCTACGTCGCGGCGGTCAACCGCGTCGGCCACGAGAAGCCCGAGCACGGCGGACCCGGGATCGAGTTCTGGGGAACTTCCTTCGTCGCCGATCCTCAGGGGATCGTCATCGCCGAAGCCTCGACGGATCGCGAGGAGGTTCTCGTCGCCTCGATCGATCCGGCCCGTATCGAAGACGTGCGGCGCAACTGGCCCTTCCTGCGCGACCGCCGGATCGACGCCTACTCCGGGATCACCCGCCGATTTCTCGACGAGGACCCTTGGACGAAAAAGAACTAGGGGAGGACGCGCCCGCCGCGCCCGGCTGGCGCCTGCCGGCGGAGTGGGAGCCCCACGAGGCGACCTGGATCGGATGGCCCCACAACGCGGCCGACTGGCCGGGGAAGTTCGGGCCGATCCCATGGGTCTACGGAGAGATCGTTCGCAGGCTCGCGCCGGGGGAGGCCGTCCGGACGCTCGTGGAGTCGAAGAAACACGAGAGCTCCGCCAGGCGCGTCCTGGCGCGCGCCGGGTGCCTCTCCGAACGGGTGGAGTTCTTTCGTTTTCCGACTGACCGCGGCTGGACGCGCGACTCCGGGCCGACGTTCGTCCGGCACGGGGACGAGCGGCCGCAGGTCGCCATCCGCCGCTTCCGATTCAATGGCTGGGCGCGCTACGACGACTGGAGAAAGGACGACGCGATCCCGCCGAAGGTCGCGCGGGCGCTGAAACTGCCGCTCCTTCCGGCGCGCTCGGAGCGCCGGGAAGTCGTGCTCGAAGGGGGCGCAATCGACGTGAATGGGTCGGGAACGCTCCTGACGACCGAAGAGTGCCTGCTCGACGAGAAGGTCCAGGTGCGCAATCCGGGCATGAGCCGGCGCGAATACGAGAAGGTCTTCAGAGACTTTCTCGCCGCGGGAAACGTTCTCTGGCTCGGCCGCGGCATCGCCGGCGACGACACCCATGGCCACGTGGACGACATCGCCCGTTTCGTCAACCGCCGCACGGTCGTCCTCTCCCGGGAGACGGACTCTTCCGACGAGAACTACCGGCCGCTCGAGGAGAACCGCGAGAGACTCGAGGGGATGCGCCTCGAGGACGGCTCGAAGATCGAGATCGCTTTCCTCCCGATGCCGGCTCCCCTCGTCTTCGACGGGCGGAGGCTCCCGGCCTCCTACGCCAACTTCTATATCGGCAACTCGGCCGTCCTGGTTCCGACCTTCAACGACCCGAAGGACCGGTTGGCCCTCGGCGTGCTCTCCGCGCTCTTCCGGGACCGGCCTGTAGTCGGCATCCACGCCGTGGACCTCGTGTGGGGACTCGGCACGATCCACTGCCTGACCCGGCAACAGCCGGCGGTCCGCTACCCGTGACCCGCGCGGTCGAAGACCTGCCGACGCCCGCGGTGCTCGTGGACATGGACGTCCTCGCGAGGAACATCGCCCGCCAGGCCGGCCGGGCGCGGCAGGCGGGAGTGCGCCTGCGCCCGCATGCCAAGACGCACAAGTGCCCGGAGATCGCGCGGATGCAGCTCGCGGCGGGCGCCGCCGGGATCTCGCTCGCGAAGACCTCCGAGGCCGAGGTCTTCGCCGCGGCCGGCTTCGAGGACATCTTCATCGCATATCCCGTCGCGGGCCTGGGGAAGGCCGAGCGGCTTCTCGCTCTCTCCGACAGGCTGCGCCTGGCGGTCGGCGTGGACAGTCCCGAAGGGGCGCGCGGTCTCTCGGCGGTCTTCGCCGCCGCGGGGAGAAAGCTCCAAGTCCTTCTCAAGATCGACTGCGGGTATCACCGTGTTGGAGTCTTACCGGAGGACGCGCTCGAAGTTTCGAAGCGAATCGGAGAGCTGCCCGGACTCTCGCTTCGCGGCGTCTTCACCCACGCCGGGCACGTCTACCAGGCCGAGACTCCCGAGGCCGTGGCCGAGATCGGGAGGCAGGAAGGAGAGACGCTGGCCGAGACCGCGTCCGCCCTGCGGAATGCGGGCATCGGCGTCCCGGAAGTCTCCGTTGGCTCGACGCCATCGGCCCGGCACGCGATGCGCGTCCACGGCGTCACCGAGTGCCGACCGGGCAACTATGTCTTCCACGACGGTTCGCAGGTCGCGCTGGGGACCTGCGCCCTGGAGGACTGTGCGATGACCATCCTCGCGACCGTGGTGAGCGTTCCGGCGACCGACCGCGCGGTCGTGGACGCCGGCTCGAAGACTCTTTCCTCGGACGCCCTGCGCCCGCGGCCCGGCGGACACGGCCTGATTCTCGGAACGCGAAGCCGCCTCGTGAGCCTGACCGAGGAGCACGGCGCCGCGCGCGTCGAGGAGGGGGACGTCTTTCGGGTCGGAGACCGCGTCCGGATTCTCCCCAACCACGCCTGCGTCGTCTCGAACCTCCACGACCGCCTCTACGCCGTGCGGAGCGGGCGCGTGGAAACCGAGCTTCGTGTCGCGGCGCGCGGAAGAGTGGAGTAGCTCTCCCGAGCGGCTCTACGCACGGATCATGATCAGAAGCATCTTGAAGGGCGTGACGGCCTTGACCGCATGGGGTTCTCCCGCGGGGAGCTTCAGGATCTGGCCGGCGCTGACATGGTGCGGCGTTCCGGAAATGGTGATGTCGGCTTCGCCTTCGAGGTCCAGCAGGAGCGCGTCGAAGGGCGCCGTGTGCTCACTCAGCCCCTCTCCCGCGTCGAACGCGAAGGCCGTGACGGTGCCCGAGGCTTTCTTTACGAGAGTGCGGCTGACCACCGCGCCGGGCTGCAGCACAACCAGATCGGAAGCGAGAACGACTCCTTCGAGCTCCGGAGCGCCTTTCTGGCCGGACGACATCAGGGTCTCCTTTTCTCAAGAATAGCCGCTCCGCGCACCACGAGGACATAACAGATTGAAATCCTGTTGCTACTCGCGGCGCGGAATATCGGAGCCTGGCACGACCTCAACCGTGGCGCCCGGCGATCTCGCTGAACAGGTACAGGACGAGACCGTTTGGTTCCACGAGGCAGAAGCCGCGGTGCCCCCACTCCTGATCCGCGAGCTCCTGCCGGATCGAAAGCCCTTTGGCCACCGCTCGCCGATATTCCGCGTCCACATCTTCCACCTCGATCACCATGAACGCGCCCTGTGGAGGCCGGCGATCCCAGAGGTGGGCCGGCTCGGCGCCCTTTGGACGGACCAGCACCTCGATCACTCCGGTAGCGGCAGCGAAGAGTGTTCCCCGATCGTCGGGGTTCCGATCCCAGGATTCCAGGATTGGAAGCCCGAGGCCATCCCGATAGAACGCGACCGTCGCCTCATACTCGGAAGTGAAGTATGAGAATCGGAACTGTCTCCCGCTCACGTTTCCCTCGATCATGTTCGCCGTGGTTCTTCCTCGGGCAGCCCTGTCATCTCAAAGGAGGCCCGGGTTGCGTTGCCAGGTCGCGGCCGTCAGCGCCGTGGCGAAGGTGACCCACGCCCAGTAGGGCAGGAGAAGCGCGCCCGCCACCGCCCGCACGCGCCAGAAGCGGATGACCGTTACGAGCAGGACGAGCCAGAGGATGACGATCTCCAGCAGGGCCCACCCCCCGAGGCGCCAGCGAAAGAACAGCCAGGTCCAGAGCGCATTCAGAGCAAGCTGGACGAGATAGAACACGAGCGGGACTCTGGCGGCACGGGGACCGCCCCGGCGCCAGACCAGCCATGCGGCCACCGCCATGAGGAGGTAGAGCACGGTCCAGACCGGCCCGAAGATTCCAGGAGACGGGGCCCAGGCCGGCTTCGCGAGAGTGCCGTAGAAACCTCGCGCTTCGGCCGAGGCCACGGCGCCGATCGCGGCAGCGACAAAGGTCACTCCCAACGACAGCAAAAGGCTGATCCACGGGCTGCCGGCGGCAGCGGCGGGCCATTGCTTCGAGTCGGTCATCGCCATTTCCTCCATGGGATCCCCGGGCCGCGATTCCTGACGCCCGGCTTCCGCCGCCGCGCGCGGTTCCGTCCGCGGGAACTCTCAGAATCCCCTGATATCAGACTCCCGAGTCCTCTCAAGACGCCTGAGAGGCGCGGACGATGCCCCTCAACATGGCAGCGAAGACTATGCGGTGAACCGGGTAGAGCAGATACCAGTACGAGAGTCCAGCGAGACCCCGGGGATCATAGACCGCCGTCTGGCGGATCCGAGCGCCCCCCGGAGCCGGTTGTACCTCGAACTCGAGCCAGGCCCGACCGGGCAGCTTCATCTCCGCCCGCAGCCGAAGCAGCCTGTCCGGCTCAAAGGCTTCGACGCGCCAAAAATCCAACGCGTCTCCGATGCGGAGCCCATCCCCTGCGGGGCGGCCGCGCCGGGTGCCCACGCCCCCCACCAACAGGTCGAGGAGCCCGCGGAGACGCCAGAGAAAGCCGCAGGCATACCAGCCATTCGTTCCACCGATCCGCCGGATCGGCGCGAAGGCGCGGTCCGGGGGCACGTCCGTGACGATCGAGCGGGAATCGACAATCCGGTTTCCAAAACGGCTCCCCACCCCTTCGGGGGCCTCACCGGCAGAAGAGAACGCGTCGAACCAACGCGTTTCGGCGAACTCGCGGTCCTCGTTACGAATGGCGGCAGCGATCGCCTCGGACATCCCCCGCGGCCGCACACGGAAGTCGTTCAGTGCGGACGAGTCCTCGACCACCGTCGGATGGCGGATCGACTCGATCAGCTTGCGGCCCACGCGGGCGTATATCGGCGTCACCAGACCAAGCCACAGGCTCGAGAGACGGGGCGTCAGGAACGGAACCCGCACCATGACGCGGCGCAGTCCTCGCTGGCGGGCGTACTCGCGCATCAGGTCGCCGTACGACACGCGATCGGCGCCGCCGATCTCATAGATGCGGCTCGACTGCAGCGGCACGTTCAGCGCTTCGACCAGGTAGTCCAGAAGGTCGTCGATCGCTATGGGCTGCGCCCGGACCTCCACCCAACGGGGAGTCACCATGAAAGGAAGGCGCTCGACCAGCGCGCGTATCAACTCGAACGACAGACTTCCGGAGCCGAGCACGATGGAAGCGCGTAACTCGAGAACGGTCAGCCCATGGGAGCGCAGAATGCTCCCCACCTCCTGCCGGCTGCGCAGGTGCCTGGAGAGGCCATCGCCCCGGCCGAGTCCGCCGAGGTAGATGACCCTGCGTACCTTCGCCTGTTTCGCCGCGGCGGCGAAGTTGCGCGCCGCCTCGCGATCGCGCTCCTCGAAGTCGCCTGAAGAGCCCATCGAGTGGACCAGGTAGAAGGCGGAGTCGACCCCCTCGAAAGCCGGCCCCAGCGTCACGGGCTCGAGCAGATCGCCTGCGACGGCCTCGGCGGACCGGCCAACACGTGCACTCAGGTTCTCCGGTCTGCGAACCAGCAACCGCAGTTTCCAGCCGAGATTCTCGAGGCGGTGGCACAAACGTCCCCCGACATACCCGGTCGCGCCGGTCACGAGGACCAGCCGGTCCATGGAGGCTGAGATCGTCTTCTCCACTTCAGTCGAGCGAGCGCAGGGCGGCGTCGGCGCTGATGCCCACAGCATCAAGCCTGATGAGTTGGCGAGGGGTTACGAAGCTCGAATTCATGGAACGAACGGCGCTCGCTCTGGTCGAGAAGCAGCCACTCGAAGCCCAGTTTCTGAAGAACCCGGAGGGACGCCTCGTTGCCGATCTGGACGGTCGCCACGATGCGGGACAACTTGAGTTTCTCGACCCGAAATCGATGAAGGCGCGGCCGGCCTCCGTCGCCAGACCGCGTCCCCAAAAGGCCCTGGCCAGGTAGAACGCCAGCACGCCCTCCCCCGGGATTGCGCCCGCAGCGCCAAAATGCGGGTAAATGCCGCAATACCCGATGTAGAGAGCTTTGGGCTTGAAGACCGTGGCCCACAATCCCATGCGGTCCCGGACCGGCGGCAGGTAGATGTCTCGAAACTTGCGCTCCGCGGCCGGACGCGTCCGGGGCCGCCCGCCCACGAACCTCCGGACCTCGGGATCCGCCTCCATCGCGCAGAAGCGCTCGAGATCTTCGGGCTCGTGATCGCGGAACAGGAGCCTCTCTGTCTCGAGCACGATCATGTTCGGCCCGGCGGTACGCGTTTCACGGGCGGACAAGCCGGAAACCGGGGATAGCCTCCCTTGTCATTTCAGGCGACAACCACATATTCAGTCTGGACGAGGCCACCGGGGTACGTGATCGTAGCGACATGACTCAGGGCGATGTCGCGTTTGAGAGCCCCAAACAGCGGGATTCCGTCTCCGATGAGCACCGGAACGCGGGTGACAATGAGATGCTGGATGAGCCCCGCCTGAAGGAATCGCTGGATGGTGATCCCGCCATCCACGTAGAGGTGCCCCATGCCGCGGTCGGCGAGCCTCGAGACGATCTCCGACGGAGCCCCCGACGCCTGCTCCACCAGAGCACCCGGAAGCGTGGGGAGCTCGAGCGGGCGAGTGCTCAGCACGAACACGGGCTTGTCACCATAGGGCCAGGTGCCGAAGGTCAGCACCTTCTCGAAGGTCTTGCGGCCCATGACAACCGCATCCACCGCGGCGATGAAGGCATCGTAGCTGGGGTTGCCGCCTGAGGGCAGCCAATCGAGATCGCCATTGGCTCGGGCAATGAACCCGTCGACGCTGGTCCCTACAAATGCGGATACTTTCATCTCGACTCTCCCAGGCATCCGTCCCACGGCCGGCGGCTCAGGGGCGCGCGCAAAGCGCGAGTCCGTCCAAGCGCATCGCTGAGCTGCGTCACGACGGTTCAAGCTCTTTTGACATTCGAAGGCACTGCAGCTCCACACCGGTTGCGAGGCGGTGAACGATGGGGCCTTCTCCAACGTACCCGCTTCTCTCGTAGAACGACACCGCGTTCAACGTTGCGGACAGATGCAGTTTTTTGAGACCGGCGGCGCGGGCTGTGTCCTCAAGAGAGTGAAGGAGGGCTCCCCCGATACCTTTACCCTGCTGCCCGGGCAAGACATAGACCGCTTCCACTTCGCCGCTCTTCTCATCGAGCTGACCGAACCCCGCTATTCCGTCCGCGCCTTCGGCAACGACGAGAAACCGCTCCCGAACCACCACGACGTAGCTGTCATGAGACAGCAGACCGGCCCAGGAGGCTATCTGGCTCGCGGAGTACG
>Ga0153915_10007281_pt1 | contig 10432 bp, 15 predicted proteins | sample Opewatmetagenome_2_FD_107003 | JGI IMG/M metagenome (GOLD analysis project Ga0153915, IMG submission 107003) | Freshwater wetland microbial communities from Ohio, USA - Open water 3 Core 3 Depth 3 metaG | ecosystem: Environmental > Aquatic > Freshwater > Wetlands | place: USA: Ohio, Lake Erie... | reverse complement strand
CGCGGGGGCGGGTGGCGTCGCGGGCGCGGTCGTCGGCAAGGCGACCGGCTCGACGGTGCGCGGCGCGATCATCGGTGCGGCGGTCGGCGGCGCCGCGGGGGCGATCATCGGGCACCAGATGGACAAGCAGGCCCAGGAGCTCGCCTACGACCTGCCCGGGGCCACCGTACAGCGCATCGGCGAGGGCATTGCGGTGACCTTCCCCGAGGGGCTGCTCTTCGAATTCGACTCCGATCAAATCGGGAGCGCGGCGGGCGGCAACCTGCGCAAATTGGCCGCGAGCCTGAAGAAGTATCCGAACACGCGAACGCTGATCGTGGGCCACACCGACGCGGTCGGCAGCACCACGTACAACATGGATCTGTCGAACCGGCGAGCCCTGTCGGCCGCGAATTTCATCACCGGCGAGGGGATCGATGGCGCCCGCATCTCCACGGCGGGGCGCGGCGAAACCGAGCCGATCGCCACGAACGACACGGATGACGGCCGGCGACAGAACCGGCGCATCGAGATCGCGATCTACGCGATCACGCCCGCCGGCGGATCGGGTAACTGAGCGTCGCCGCGCCATGCCCTGCCTCCTCGCTGCTCTCATCTTGCTGACGCCGCGGCTCGCGGTGGCCCTGCTCTGGTATTTCACGCACTGGTTCGACGGCCTGTTCTCCACGCTGCTCGTGCCCATCATCGGCTTCCTCGTGGCGCCCACGACGCTGCTCTGGTACTCGGCCGTGCACCACTGGTTCGGCGGCACGTGGACGCTGTGGCCCGTGATCGGCCTCGTGGTCGCGGTCGCGATCGATCTGAGCGCACTCGGGCATCGCCGCTTCAGCAGCCGGCGGTCCTAAGCGACACGGCGGCGGTCGCAGGGACCGCCGCCGTCGTCGTCCCGTGGGACCTGACGTAGGTCCTCTTCCGGATCAATCCGTCACGCCTGCCGAGTCCGGCGAGATCTCCACCGGCACGGTGAGGGTGAACGTCGCCTGCAGCCGCCGCACTTCGTCCGCGAGGCGGTCGTCAACCGCGCGCTGGCCGGCGCTGTCGCTCACGATCAGGATGCGCGTCGCCCGCCGTTCCAGGACGAGCCGACTCGCCCAGGTGCGGGCATCCTTCCGCGCGGCGGTGTGTTCGTGGTCCAGCAGCGTGCGGATCGTGCCAAGACGGCGCTTCGGCTGCGGTGGCACAATCCGATAGGAATAGACCCACACATCTCCTCCGAGCATGGCAACCTGCCGGAGTCGGCGCGACAGGAACATCCCTCCACCGGGGTGAAGAGGGACTAGCTCCTTGGGATGGATCGCGGCGGCCGTCACTCCATTGGCACCGCGGCGTCCTCCGCAAGAGCGATAGCGTCGCGATGCGCTCGTGGAGTAGCTTGCGATCCTGGAAAGGAAGAGAACCATATGGTTGCCAAACGAGAGCAACGGCGGGCACATGCGCGCTGGATGTACGCGTATGAGCTGAATCCGCCTCAGCCCGAGCCGCGGTTCAAGAAGATCCGGACGTTGTTGCGCCGCGCACGGGCGGCGGCTCGCCGCAGCGGACGCCTGTGGACGGGCCGCATCGTCCTGGAAACCAATATCACCCACATCCTGGTCGTAACGGACAACCCCGGCCAGGTGAACGCCCTCGATCAGGCGATCGAGGCCGAGCTGAAGCACCTCAACATGGGCTTCGCCCTCAGGGGACCGGCGCGGTTTGCGTTATCGCTCCCGAAGCCCGGCCGGCGCCCGGCGAAGAAGTCCGCTCGCGCACGAACCCGCGCAACAGGAAAAGCGCGTGCCGCGTAGGCGACGCGCGGGCTCGGTCGCGGATCGGTTCAGGCAGAGGAGATGAGGTCGCCCGGGGTGGGGGGCTGACCGCTCCGGTGGGTGTATGCGGCGATCTGGAGCCGGCTGTGCAACGCGAGCTTCTCCAGAATGTTGTGCACGTGGCTCTTGACGGTGTAGGTCGCGATGTTGAGCCGCTGGGCGATCTCCTTGTTGCTCATGCCCTCGGCGATCAAGTTCATGATCTCCTTCTCCCGCTTCGTCATCCGCACGGCTTCCGCCACACCCGGCACATGACGAACCGACGCCGCCTGTTGCGCGATATGGGACAGCAAGGTGCCGGTCAGCGCGGGGGGCACGACGTCCGCGCCCAGCGCGACCGATCGAATCGTGCTCACGAGATCGTCGAGCGTCGCGTCTTTCATGATGAACCCGTTGGCCCCGGCCTTGACGAACTCGATGACGTCCTCGGGCGCCGGCAGCAGGTCCATCACGATCACCTTCGCCTCCGGCGCGGTCTTGCGCAGGACTTCCACGAAGCTGTAACTGTCCCCGTTGTCCAGGGCGGCGTCCAGCAGCACGATGTGGGGGGTGAGCTCCTGCACGTGGCGCAGTCCGCTGGCCCGGTCGTCCGCGGTCGCTACGACCTTCAGATCCGGCTGTTCGTCGAGCAGGGCCCGGAGCCCTTCGCGGACCAGCCGGTTGTCGTCGATGACCATCACTCGGATACGTTTTGGCAGCGCGTCGTCCCCGTTGAGGTTCGTGGGTCGTCGCACACCGGCCCGCATGCAAAGTTATCGGCGAGAGAGGGAGTGGAAATGGGGGAAAACCCCCAACATCGTCGGGGTGTCGGGAAAATCCCCCACACTAGAGGAGGTGCGCCTCGACGGCGAACCGGAACAGCTCGGCGCGGCTCTTGAGGCCCAGTTTGTCGCTCAGCCGCTTGCGGTGCGTTTCGATGGTCTTGATGCTCACGGCCAACCGGTCCGCCGCCTCCTGATTCGTGTGCCCTTGCGCGAGCAGCCGGAGCACCTCGACCTCACGTCGACTCAACGGTTTGGACGCACCGCCGGCCGGCGAGTCGCGGCGCACGCGCCGGACCGCGTCGCTGCCCCCCGCTTCCCCGGGACGGGTCAGGTTCACGAACGTCCCGCCGCTCTGGACGACGCGGATCGCGTTCAAGAGCTCGACGTCCGCGGCTTTCTTCACGATGTAGCCGGACGCGCCGGCTTGCAGGGCGCTCCGCAGGTAGACCGGATCGTCGTGCATCGTGAGCACGAGCACGCGCGGGCTCGGGTCCAGCCGGACCAACCGCTCGATGGTCACGGGGCCTGGGAGGCCAGGCATGGAAAGGTCCAGGAGCACCACGTCGGACTCGACTTCCCCGGCCCGGCGCACCGTCTCGGGACCGTCCGAGGCCTCGCCGACGACCTGCATATCGGACTGGGCCTCGATGAGCATCCGCAGGCCGGCGCGGAGGACCGCGTGGTCATCGGCGATCAGCACGCGGATGCGCGACATGCGGGCTACGACGATCGCACCGGAAAGCGGGCCGTGATCGTGGTCCCCTGCCCGCGCGCCGAGGCGACCTGCACCGCGCCGCCGAGCAGTGCCGCCCGCTCCTGCATGCCCTGAAGGCCGAGGCCAGAGCGATCGATCGCCCCCGGCTCAAAGCCCACTCCATCGTCCCGTACGCACAGCTCGACCGCCGTCGCGTCGCGGACCAGGCGAACGCTCACGCGCCGGGCGCCGGCGTGTTTCGCGACGTTGGTCAGGGCTTCCTGCAGCACGCGGTACACCGTGGTCTGCACCAGCGGCAACGGGGGGTCCGCCTCGAGCCCCTCGATCCGCGTCTCCTCGACGATGCCGTGCAGCCGGGCAAACTCCTGCACGTGGCGGGTCACCGCCACGGCCAGTCCCAGATCGTCGAGGACCCTCGGATGGAGCCCCCGGGCCAGGCGTCCCACGTCGCGCAGGGTCCGGGCGGCCACTTCCCGGAGCTGCTGGGCCAGACCGACCGCCTCCGCCGTCGTCCGGGCCTCCTCGATCGTCCGCAACCCCACCAGCAGCGCCGTCAGCGACTGCCCGGTCTCGTCGTGCAGCTCGCGCGCGATGCGACCCCGCTCCTTGTCCTGGGCCGTCATCACCTGCTCGATCAGCCGCGTCCGGAGCGCCTCCTGTTGCTGCCGCTCGGTGACATCCACCACTATGCCGATCACCCCGCTGGCGTCGGCGCTTCCCGCCAACCGCAGCGGCGCGAAGGTGAGCGACACGGGCACCAGCGCACCGTCCTCCGCCCGAAACGCCAGCTCGCCCCGCGTCCGGGTCTCGTTCGCCGGCTCGAGCAGCGCCGCGAGCGCGGCCCGCCCCGCGGGCGGCGCGAACCGGTGCAGCGGCGAGCCCACGACGCGGGCAAGCGGCATCCGGACGATGTCGGCGAACCGCTGATTGCAGTAGATGATGACGCCGTCCGGGGTCAGCGTCACCGCGCCCGCGTACATCTGGTCGAGCAGCAGGCGGTACGGCAGGTCCGTCCCCTGGAGCGTGACGAGGTGGTCGTCCCCCCCCACCGTGACCACCAGGGCGTCCACTTCCCCGTCCCGGAGCGCGCGCAGGGTGTCCTCGGCCGCCTGGGCGCGGCTGCGGAGCTCCGTGATGCCCTCCCGAGGGTGGCGCGGCACCTTGCGCTTCTTGTTCACGGCGCGCGCCGCCTACTCCGCGCCATCACGCGGCGATACGTCCAATCCGACCAGCACGCGCTCCACATTCGAGAGGTCGCCGATGATCTTGCGGATCGGCGGCGGCAGCTGGCGCACCAAGGTGGGAACCACGACGATATCGTCCCGGCGCGCCAGGTGCGGCTGCTGCACGAGATCGACCACCTCGATGCGGTAGCGGCCGGCGAGGTGGCCGTCGCACAGGCGCTGCAGATTGGCGAGGGCGGTGATCGATTTCGGCGTCTGCCCCGCTACGTAGAGCCGCAGCCGCCAGGTGCGGCGCGCGCTGTTCTTCATTTCGCCCTGTGCGAGCGGCTCGGCTGCGCACGACTGGCGAGCGCGTGTCGTTGCTCGGCCCCCCGGGCCGACCCGATGGCGACGCTGCCGTCGGCGCGGCGGCTGATGTCCACCAGGGTGACGCCGTGATCGGACATCACGAACTCGCGCACCTGGTTCGAGTGCGCCATGCCCCGGGCCTTGACGATCTGGATCGTCCGGTTGCGCTCGCCGTTCGCTTCCGGGTTCCCGACCAGCATCCAGACGTCCATCAACGACGACACCCCGAGGTCGGTGCGCTCGGCCGCGCCGCCCCCCTCGGTCAATGACGTGAAGAGCGCGGTGATCTGGCGGCGCTTCATGAAATCGATGAGCCGGGCAAGCATGGCTTTCACTTCGGTCTCGCTGCCGACCGCGATCATGTTGGTGACCGGGTCCACGACGACCACCCGCGGCCCCCAGTCCTCGATGAGCCGGTGCATCGCGACCAGGTGCCCTTCCAGGCCCAGCGCCGTCGGCCGCCGGGCGTGGATGCGCAGCAGATCCCGGCGCATCCAGGGCGCGAGGTCGATGCCGATCGACCTCATGTTGCGCGTGATCTGGCTCGGCGACTCCTCGAAGGCGAAGTAGAGACAGCGCTCGCCGCGCCGGCACGCGGCCGCGGCGAAATGTGCCGCCAAGCTCGATTTGCCGGTGCCCGCGGTGCCCGAGACGAGCACGCTGTTGCCGCGAAAGTACCCCTGCTTCCCGAACATCTCGTCCAACCCGGCCACGCCGGTGGACAGGTGCGCGGTGGACGCCTCGTGCGAGAGTCCCAGCGACGTGATCGGCAGCACGGAGACGCCGCGGTCGTCGATCAGAAACGGCATCTCGTTGCCGCCGTGCGCCGAGCCGCGGTACTTGAGGATGCGCAACCGGCGGGTGGCGCTCTGCTCCCGCACCCGCTGATCGAGCACGATCACGCAGTCGGAGATGTACTCCTCGAGGCCATGGCGCGTGAGGTGCTCGGCTTCCCGCTCGCCCGTCACGATCGCCGTGACGCCCTTCGTCTTCAGCCAGCGAAACAGCCGGGCCAGCTCCGCGCGCACCACGAACCGATCGGACAGTCCGGAGAAGAGCAGCTCGATGGTGTCCAGGACGACGCGTTTGGCGCCGATCGAGTCGATCGCGTGACCCAGCCGGATGAACAACCCCTCGAGATCGTATGCGCCGGTCTCCGTCAGCTCGGAACGCTCGAGCCGCACGTAATCGAGCAGCAGCCGCCGCCGGGCGCTCAGGCGCTGCAGGTCGAACCCGAGCGACCGGGCGTTCTCCACGAGATCATCGATGGTCTCCTCGAACGACATGAAGACGCCGGGCTCGCCGTACTCGAGCGCCCCGCGCACCAGGAACTCCATGGCGAGGAGCGTCTTGCCGCAGCCTGCCCCGCCGCACACCAGGGTGGGCCGCCCGCGCGGCAACCCGCCATTGGTGATTTCATCGAGACCCACGATGCCGGTCGGGGCCTTGGCCAGCGGCTGTCGGCCGTTCCCGGCTCGCTTCGGTGGTGCCGGCTTGCGGCGGCGAACGGACATGGTCATCAAGCGAAAAGTCCGCCTCGGCGCCGCACGTGTCAAGAATTGGTCATGCAGATGCTCGTTCGCCCCGGCCGCCCCGCGGGCGTGAGCGGCGATCCAACGGATCGGTTTGACCAAAGCGCCCCGCAACGGATGTCCGTTGCGGGGCGTCTTCGGTCAGCTACTCCGGCGCAGTGAAGATCATTGCGCTGCCCGGAGGACCGCGCGGCGCTCCTGCCCGGAGGGGCGGGAGGCGCCCAGGCGCGGGGGGGAACTGTTACGCGTGAATGCGGCGGCCGCTCAGCGCGTGGTACACGACCAGGACGACGATCGCGCCGACGGCGGACACGAGGATGCTGTAGAGATTGATGCCGGTGGCGCCCGAGTGGCCGAACTGATTGAAGAGCCAGCCGCCGACGACGGCGCCGATGACGCCGAGGAACAGGTCACCCACGAGGCCTTCGCCACGCTTGTTGACCATTTTGCTGCCGATGAAACCGCCGATGATGCCGACGACGATCCAGGCTAGGATAGGCATACGAGACTCCTTCAGGTTTCGGGGACATCGCGGCCGGTGAGATTGGCCCCGCCGCCGCGCACACCCCGCTTTATTTCGTGACCAAGAGCACCACGATCACGACGATGAGAATCAGCGCCAGCGTCGAGATCACGATGGTGTGACTGCCGCCGCCGCTCATGAGCGCCGAGCGGTGCGACGCGCTATCGGAGATACTGGGCTCGAAGCGCTGATACTCCGGTTGGACGCGCGGTCCGGGCAGAGCGTTGTTCGGGGAGCTCACCGGCGCCGTACTCACTCCCGCCGCTGGCGCCGGGACGGCGGCCTGTTGAGCCGCCAGGGGTGCCAAGGCCAGGGCGCAGAGCGCGGTGACCAGGACCATGACCGTTGGTTTCATGCCTACTCCTCGAGAGGGTGACACCCGCACCGATTGAACCTGCGTGCGGGTGTGACCTCCGAACATCCCTCAGGAGGATGAAAAGACGGCTAGATCCTTCGGTGCAGCAGCGCCTACTTCGCCGGCTGGATCTTGAACAGCTTCACGACCACCACGTAAACGACCAGGGCAATAATGAGGAAGTCGATCGCCGCGCCCATGATGTCGCCGATCTTGAGGGGGTCGTGACCCTCCCCCAACGAGATGCTGAATTCCCGCCAGGCGCCGCCCGGGAGAATCAGCGAGATGATCGGCATCAGGAGGTCGGCCACCAATGCGGTGACCAGCTTCGCCACGGCGCCCCCGATGACGACCCCGATCGCCAGGGAAAAGGCGTTCGTTTCGAGCATGAACTTCTTGAATTGATCGAGCACGATCCATCCTCCTGTCGATAAGGGACGGCGACTACAACCGGCTCCGTAGGAACTCGGGTGTCAGCCCCTGCAGCCAGCTGGCCAGCAGCGTGAAGCGATCGGTCACGAGCAGCACGCCGAGCAGGATGAGCAGCACGCCGGAGACCCGCTCGACCCACACCAGGTAGGGGCGGAACCGCTGGAACCAGACGAGGAAGCGGTCCAGCGCGAGCGCGGTGAGCAGGAACGGCAGCGCGAGACCGAGTGTGTACACGCCGAGCAGCGCCGTTCCCTGCGCCAGGCTGGACCGCGTGGCCGCGAGCGTCAGAATGGCCCCCAGGATCGGGCCGATGCACGGCGTCCAGGCCGCGCCGAACGCGATCCCCGCCACCGACGATCCCAGGTACCCCGCCGGCTTGCGCGCGAGATGGACGCGCCGCTCCCGCACGAGGAACGCCGGCCGCAGGATCCCCAGCAGGTACAGCCCGAACAGGATCACGAGCACGCCGCCGCCGCGCGCGATCCAGTGCTGCGACACGGTGAGCAGCGCGCCCAGCGCCGACGCCGACGCGCCCAGCGCCACGAAGATCAGCGCAAACCCGGCGACGAACCAGAGCGCGTGCAGCAGTGCCGTGCCACGCCGCGCCTGCACCTCCTCGGCGGTCATGCCGGTGAGGAAGCCGACGTAACTCGGGATCAGGGGCAGCACGCAGGGGGAGAGAAAGCTCAAGAGCCCCGCGGCGAACGCGGCCAGCAGCGGAACGCCGTTACCGTCGGCCACCGGCATCGCGGGCACGCTGGTGGTACGCCACCAGCTTGTAGATCAGTTTGGCGGTGAGAAAGTCCGGCGCGACGATCCCCGGCAGCGGGGCCAGCTCGACCACGTCGGCGCCGACCACGTGCCGCTCCGCGAACACGCGCTCGAGCAGGCGCAGCGTGGGATACCAGGTCCCGCCTCCGGGCTCGGGCGTACCCGTCGCCGGCACGAGACTCGGGTCGAAGAAATCGATGTCGATGGTGATGTAGACGTCGGGACCGAGGCTGCCGAGCGCCCGCTCGATCCACTGCTCCTCGGGGTCCAGCTCGTGCGCGAAGATGGTGGGGATCTCCCGCTCGCGGATCAGGCGCCGCTCCTCGGCCGTGATCGCGCGGATGCCCACCGGCACGAGATCCACCGCCTGATGCACGCGGTACATCACGCAGGCGTGCGAAAACGGCGTCCCCTCGTACTCGGCGCGCAGATCGCCGTGCGCGTCGAGCTGCAGCACGCTCAGCCGCCGCCCGTCCCCGCTGAGCCGCGCGGCGTGCGCCTCGATCGGCGGGGCGGAGATCGAATGCTCGCCGCCCAGCATGATGACGAACCGATCGTCCGCGAGCAGCGCGTCGAACGCCTGGCGCAGCTCGGCCAGCGCCGCCTCGGGCCCGGCGCCCGTGAGCAGCAGCTCGGGCAGCGTGTGCACGCCCACGCGGTAGGGCTCCCCGTCCAGCTCGTGATCGTACAGCTCGATCGCCCGCGAGGCTTCGAGGATGCGCCGCGGCCCGAACCGGGTGCCGCCCATGTAGGAGACGGTGGCCTCGTAGGGCACCGGGAGGATCACCACCCCGGCCTTCTCGAGCGTTGGGGCTTCCCCTTCGGGCAGTCCGAGAAAGTTGATCGGCGCGCCCCAGGGCAGCTCGGCGAGCCGTCTATCCACAGAAGGCGACGGCCGCGACGACCGTGGTCCAGCGCCCGTCGTCGCCGCACTCCGCCGTCGAGGTGACGTTCAGGGTGCGCACGATGTCGCCCGAGAGCATCCACTGCTCGCGGCGCTGGTCCCACGCCTGATCGGGATCGAACGGCACGCCCAGCACCGTCGCCAGCATCGAGGCCGCGAGATCCTCGGCGTAGTCGCCCGACACGCTCTCGTTCTGGCCGTAGCTGTGATGCTCCGAGATGTAGCCGTGGTGCGAGGGATCCGACGGGACGGCGAGTCCGATCGAGGCGGCCACGAGACGGCTCGGCTCGTTGGTGGCGGATTCGGCGAGCACGGTGAAGAGCACCTGGCCGGGGCGGAGGTTCTTCGACCCCTCTTCCCGGTCCACCAGCTGGCAGTGCGGCGGGAAGATCGAGCTGACGCGGACCAGGTTGAAACTCGCCAGGTGGGCGTCCCGCAGCGCCATCTCGAAGCTCGTGAGCTTCTCCTTGTGGCGGCCCACGCCCTTGGTGAGAAAGGCCCGGGTCGGCATGAACTGCGCTGGGTCGATCACTTCACCTCGTCCGTGCTAGGGGATTCGATTGCTGGCAGTCGCGGCACACGCCGAAGACCTCCAGCCGGTGGTGGTGCGGTCGAAATTCCACTTCTTCGGCCAGCAGACCGATCATCCGCTCCAGCCGGTCGTTGGAAAACTCCATCACCCGGCCGCAGGCGGAGCAGATGCAATGCTCGTGCGCCTGCCCGGGCGGCACCGGCTCATAGCGCTTGAAGCCCTCGCCGAAATCGCGCTGGGCGACGAGCCCGCTCGTCACCAGCAGATCGAGCGTGCGGTACACGGTCGCGAGCCCCACCGCCACGCCGCCGCGCGCCACGCGGCCGGCCACATCCTCGGCCGAGAGGTGGTCCGCGGCGTCGAGCACCACCGTCGCCACCGCGATCCGCTGCTGCGTCGCCGGCAGGTTGCGGTCGGCCAGGTAGCGGCGGAAGGCGTCGAGCGCGCGGGTCCCGTCAACTTTCATACCAGACCCCTGGGCCCAGCGCCAGCGGCGGCTCCGCCTCGCCGCTCCGCTCCGCCGACTGCTGCATCACCTGCGCGACCACCTCGGCCGGCGACAGG
>Ga0153915_10007280_pt1 | contig 10434 bp, 6 predicted proteins | sample Opewatmetagenome_2_FD_107003 | JGI IMG/M metagenome (GOLD analysis project Ga0153915, IMG submission 107003) | Freshwater wetland microbial communities from Ohio, USA - Open water 3 Core 3 Depth 3 metaG | ecosystem: Environmental > Aquatic > Freshwater > Wetlands | place: USA: Ohio, Lake Erie... | reverse complement strand
GCCGGTCTCACTTGGTTCATGCTGGCTCCGCTCGTGGTGGAAGCCACCGCCGGCCCGTTGTTCCTCATTGGCTTGGCCGCCGATCGCGTGCGCGCCTGGGCCATCGCCACCCTTGGTTGCGGCTTGGCTACCATCCCTGTCGCCTGGATTCTCATCCGCGTGTTCCATTGGGATCTGTTCGGCGTAGCCGCTGCGGCCGCCGCCGTTTCGCTGGTTCGTAACGGCATCTTCGCTTCCATATTCACCGCCGGCCTTCTCAAGCAGGATTGGATCCGGTTTTTCGGTGGTCCGGTTGCTTCGGTGCTGTTCATATTCTTCGCCGAAGCCATCGCTGCGCATCTTCTCTCGCGCGCCGTTTCTCTGCATTCCTTGCCCCAGGTCGCCGTTGCCTGTGCCCTGGTCGGTTCCATCGCAGCCACGCTTTCCTGGGTCCTCGTGCTTTCTCCGGATGACCGCGAGGAGCTTCTCCAACTGGCCCGCCGCGCACTGCCGTCCTAACGCGTGAAGCATCAGTAAGGCTAAGTAGTTCTTGCGCTATACTTCAGACATTCGCCTGCTGGTCGCTGTTTTCCGGCAGAGTCAGCGTTTTCGGAGTCTGGGCATCAAATGGCGAGAACGGTTTTCCTGTTTCATCATCCCCCCGTATATCCGGTTTTGGCCCGGCTCACGACCGGGGTGGGCCTGTTGAACCGTGTCGTGTCCAAGCTCGAAGCCCATGAAGTGTTCCGCCAAAACGCCCGCTCGCGAGAATACATGATGAACGAGGCCCGCGCCGCCTTCCCCGAGTTCGATCCTGCCGCCATCATCGGTCCCGAAGGCCTGGGTTCGGTTGATTGGAACTCTGTCAACCGGCTAGTTCTTGTGTGGCCCGATAGCAATGGCCTGGGCTGGGCGCCGGTCGAAAAACGAGCCTGCGCGTTGGCTGCCCCAGGAACCGAAATCGTGGTCCTGAATGGCCGCCGCCGCCAGTTCCGCCTCGCCGACTCAAAGAATCTTTATCTGCGCCGCTTCCTCGAAAAGACCTTTCTCGCCGATCTGGCCGCCACGACTTTGTTCTTCATCGGCACTCCGTTTCTGCTTCTGATTGATGCCGCGAAGGGGAAACGATGAGCTCGATCATCAACAAAAAGTCCATCGAGAATTGGTGGGCCGAAAACCCCATGACCTATGGGGAAGCCCACGGCGGCACGGTCTACGTCGATTCCGACGGCACCCGGCGGGCAGTCGAATTCGGTACTCCCGAATTTTTCGCCACCGTCGATTCCACTTTCTATTCCTGGAACCGGCCGTTGCACGATGAGACGGGCTATTTTGGCCGGATCTTTCCCTACGCCCGCTACAAGGGCAAGGACGTCCTCGAAGTGGGCTGCGGCATGGGCACCATGGCCATGAACTGGGCCAAGAACGGCGCGAAAATCCGTGCCGTGGATCTGAACCCTGTTGCCGTCCAGGCCACCACCAAACGCTTCCGCCTCAGTGGCTTTACGCCGCAAGTGGTGGAAGCCGACGGAAACGTTATCCCGTTTATCACCGCCAGCTTCGACTACGTCTACTCCTGGGGCGTGTTGCATCACTCGCCCGATCTCGAACGCTCCATTGCCGAGCTGTTCCGCGTCCTGCGCCCGGGCGGCCAGTTCGGCGTCATGCTCTACAACCGCGAATCCTTCCGCTACAAGTACCATGTGCGCTACACCGAAGGCTTCCTGCACGGCGAGTCTCAGTTCCTGAATCCCCTGCAACTCGCCAGCCGCTACGGCGATGGCGATCGCGTGGAAGGCAATCCCCATACCTGGCCCGTAACCAAGGCCGAGATGCGCCAGCTCTTCGGCCAATATTCTTCCGACCTCGCCATTGATACCTTCGGCGGCGACCTCGACTTCGACCTCGAAATCATTTTGCCCATCCCCGGCCTTGCCCGGCGCATCCCTGCGGCTCTCAAGAAGCCGTGGGCCCGTCGCCTGGGTTGGAGTCTATGGATGAGGGGCAGCAAGCGCTAGGCCACCCTTTCATTCGACACTGGAGTGGATGATCCGTCCCTTGCGCTTGCTTCGGCGCATTTCTTCCATGAGCGCCCGCGAGATCGCCACGCGGCTCGCCCAAGCTTCGGGTGCGCGCATCGACGCCGCGCGGCACAGCCTGTCTATGCCGCCGGCGCGCCCGCCTCTCGCCGCGAACCCACCCGCAAATGGAAACTTCTTCTTCGACCCCGCGGCCGCCCCGGCCATGGCCGCGCTTTGGAAGCAAACCGATCCCGCCGCCGCTGCGTCTACCATCGCCCGCGCCGAACAGATCCTCACGCGCCGCTACCCGCTCCTCGGCTACCCCGAAGTCGACTTCGGCAATCCGCCCGACTTCCAGCGCGACCCCGTCAACAACTTTCGCGCGCCCGCGGTGCCCTTCGTCTCCGTGCCATACCTGGACTTCCACGCGGTCGGCGACCACAAGGTCACCTGGGAACTCAGCCGCCACCAGCATTTGGTCACGCTCGCCCGCGCTTACCTGTTCACCGGTGACCGCCGCTTTGCCGACGAGGCCATCGCCCAGTTCCACCATTGGTGCGCCACCAACCCCTACCCGCTCGGCGTCAACTGGACCAGCACGCTCGAAGTCGCCTTCCGAATTCTTTCCTGGATGTGGCTCGACCATCTGCTTGCCGCCACGCCCGTCTCCAGCCCCGCGCTGCGTCAGGAATTCGCCGCCCACATCGGCCACGGCGCGTGGTTCATCCGCCGCTATCTGTCCACCTATTTCTCGCCCAATACGCACTTGATGGGAGAGGCCTACGCCTTGTTTGCGGCCGGCGTCGTCTACCGCCAGTTTCGCGATGCCCCGCTGTGGGCGGCCGAGGGCTGGCGCGTGGTCAACGAAGAAGCGCAAAAACAGATCTTCGCCGACGGCTTCCACTTCGAACAATCGACCTACTATCACGTCTATTCGTGCGACTTCTTTCTCCACGCCCGTATGCTCGCGTCACGCAATGGGCTCAACACCGCCACGCTCGACGCCGTCATCCCGCGCATGGCGACGGGCCTCGCCGCCATCAGCCAGGCCGGCCTTACCCCTCGCTTTGGCGATGACGATGGCGGCCGCCTCTTCGATCCCGCGCGAAATCAGACCCGCCACATGCTCGACCCGCTCGCCACCGCCGCCGCCCTCTATGGCAAGGCCGATTGGAAGGCGCTTGCCGCTCCGAATGGCGTTGCCGGCGCCCCGCGCGAAGAAACGCTTTGGCTACTTGGGGCGCAAGGCCTGGCGAATTTCAACGCCCTGCCCCCCGCCGCCCCCGAGCCCCACTCCGTCCTGTTTCCCCAATCCGGTTATGCCTGCCTCGCGCAACCGGCGGGGCTGCTCGTTGCCGATGCCGGCCCTCACGGCTGGGGCGGCGCAGGCCACGGCCACGCTGACGCCCTCAGCGTGCAGCTCATCGCCTGCGGCCAAGCACTTCTCACCGACCCCGGTACCGGCACCTACCCGTTCGACACGCCCGCGCGCAACCGCTTCCGCCAAACCAGCGCCCACTCCACGCTCGAAATCGATGGCGTGGGCCAAGCCGAGCCCATAGGCTCATTCCGCTGGCAAACCAAACCTACCGTCACCGTCGAACACTGGAACGCCGGCCGCCGCGCTTGCGTTTTGATCGCCCGGCACGATGGCTACCTGCGCCTTGCCGATCCGGTCGTCCACCGCCGCACCATCGTCTCGCTCAACGACGGCAGTTGGCTCGTCCACGATCATGCCGCCGGGCAAGCTGCCCATAGCTTCCGCATCCACTGGCAACTCGGTCCCGCGGCCGAACCCGTGCTCCGCGGCTCCGGCTGGGCCATCCGCTACTCCTCTGGCCAAACCCTCCACATCGACGCTGCTACGCAAGATGAAAGTAGTTCACAGCAACAGGCCGGCTGGAGCTGGCAAACCGAGCCCGCCCTTTGGTCACCCGCCTACGGCGCTTTCGAACCGGCCCTGCAACTCGTCTATGCCAACGCCTCAACTCCATCGGCCGAAGTCGCCACGCTGCTCTCCCTTGGCGAACATGCGCCCAAGCTCGACTTGGTCGGCCAGGGCAACTCTTGCTCTGTATATGAATGGATCACCGGTGACGGCCGTCACCGCGTATGGATCGCCCGCCAAGCCGGGCATTGGGACTTCGCCAGCCTCGCCTCTGACGCGGCCATCATCGTGGCGTCTTTCAACGCGCAGGGCAGCCTCATGAATCTGGCCGTCACCGCCGCCAGCCAACTGACCGTTAACGGTCGCGCTGTCTTCAAAGCCGCAACAAGCATCGCGTGGATCGAATGGTCGCCCGGCGAACCTGCACCCACGCCGGACTGGAACCCGGTTCCGCTCGCGGCGCTAGCCTAACGGAACCGGTCCCAACCAAGACGTGAGGCGCTTTACGGCAGCGTCAGGAAAATCCCCGTCCGCCGATATCCCTCTTGCCCGCATACCAGCGAGTAGAAATACCGGGTGTTCGGCCCTAAACCCGTCACCGTAATCGTTCGGTCCTGGTCGCCGCCCGCATCCGGTGCATCGTAAACCGGATTCAAATAATCGAACCGGCCGCTCACGGTCAACCGGCAGCTCTGCTGGTCGTAGGCTGTATAAGTCAGATCCGCGCTATTCTGCGCCGGGCTGATGTCCCGAACCATGTAATCGAAAAACGGATTCGGCTGACCATCAATCGCGTGCTGCGTCGCGAAATTCACCGCGTCGATGTCGGCGCCGGCGTCCTGGCCCAGGTGCGACCAGTTCTTGTACGGGCTCCCCGGTTTCAAGTGGTAGTCGTCGTTGTCGAAGTTCACGAACTGCACATCCGCCCAGGTCAGCGGAAATCCGCATCCGAGACAATTCGACCGCCCGCTATCGGCCTTCCGGTCAATGTTGACCTTCGGGAAGATATCACCATAGATAGTGAGATTCTGGTCGTTGACCACCACGTTCCGGCTGAACATGCGGTCCTGGTTCCACGCCGAATCGATGGCATTCCACAAATTACCGCCTCCGGAGAACGTGTTCTGGAAGCCGCCCTGGTTGAACCCGATAATATTACCGTAGTACGACACCATGTCGGTCGGCCCTGCATCCAGGCTGACCGCCCTGCCGCCGGAGGTCCGCTTAGCAATCGTCGTGTTATTCGAATAGCGGACCGCACCGGACCCGGTCGTCTGTAGCATCACCGAATCGCCTTGACTCTGCGGCTCCTCACCCATCCGATAGAAAAGGTTGTTCTGAAACACAATGTCGTGATTCGGGACATTGTATTGACCTAGCCCTCCCATCGAGATGCCCCACGGCGTGCGTCGCGCTAGGTTATAGCGGAATTCCACGTTCATCACGACAGCGGCCGGGTCACCTGTTCCCGGCGCGAATGCCGACGAGTTGTCCACCTGGTTGATCAGAAACGCCGCGCCGTGCTGGTTCTGGAACGTCGGCAACCAGCCATTTTCAATTAAGTTACCTTCCACCAACACCTGCGCCGCGTTCTTCAGCTCAAACTGATTCTTGTCGAAATAGCCTGGATCCCAGTCAACCTGGGATATCGCCGTCCAAACACCCTGGTTGCATTGCCAGTACGTCTGGTTAGCCGTATTGTTGAAATACTCACCGCCGTTCTGATCCCACAGACACGCCCCGGACGGATTGGCCGTCCCTTTCAACGACCGCCAGAACCACGGACGGTAATAATGATTCCCCTGAAAAAACACACCCGTCGCCCGCATCCCTTTGATGGTCGGCGGCGCTCCACCGAACATCGTCGCGATCGCCGCCGCCGAAAAGTGATTGTTGCGGAAAAAGAAGGGCCCGCGCGCATTCCAGCCAAGGATGGCATGCGACTCCGAATCCCGATGATGGATCTCGTCCACCCAACTGTTGGTGAGCTCCATCCGGGCCAAGTTCGCCAGAATTCCATTCACCGGGCCATTCCCTCTGGGATTGCCGTGAATATAGCATCGGTCAAACACGATGTCGTGCGCTAGCTGGGACTCCTGGTTGTCCCCGCCGCCGCCGTTCACAATCGAGCCAAGCTGAATGATGAAGAACGGTGACGACCCCACGGGCACAGTGAACTCAATGCCCTCGAACCGGTAGAACGCGGCTCGTTGTTCGGTTAGCGTGTTCACATACTGCGGCGCCGTGTAAGTGATCGTCGCCAGTTTCGGCTTGTCGGCAGGCGTGACGCGTTTACCAGGCGGCAAATCGCTGATCGCCGAAGTGCGGATCGTAATATAGGGGCCGTCGGTCACGCCCTTGTTGCGGAGAATCAGCCCCGTCACCGTCGTCGCCGTCTGTCCGGCGGCGATCTGAATAATCCAGCCCGGTTGCGCATCATCGACGGCCTGTTGCAATTGCGTCAGGCCATAGTTGCACCCCGCGGAGCAAACCGTCACCAGCGTCTGCGCCCCGGCCAGACGCCCAAACATCATAATCCCGGCAAAGAGAACTATCGCGCGTTTCATAGCGGTTCTCTCCACCTAGCGCTGCAAAGTTCCCGGCACAAAGCGGAAGTAGTCCACGTAGGCCTTCCGGCTCGTCGCCCCGCATGTCGTGATGGCGAAAAACGGGCTCACGGGCGCCGTCGGCACGCCTGCCACCGCCACTTCCGAACCAAACGCCCCACCGTTGATCGATAAGCTGAACAACGCCGTCCCGGCCACCACGCTCCGCACGCGCACATGAATACTCTGTGTGCTCGCCGTCGCCACGCCCGACACGGCCGTAGTCGAAGTACCCGCCGACCGGTTGTGGTACGTCAGGCTCGCATCGGTCCCCGTCACCGTGCAACCCGTGTTGTTGCGCCACCGCAGCTCCACGGCATTGGCCGCGCTCTGGCTCACGGCATCGTCGCTCAGCCCAAACCGCAGATTCATTTCCGCCGGCGTCGCCGTCGGCTCGGTCACCAGAATCGCTTCCATCAACCAGCCCGTCGTCGTACCAAGGTCCACCAATTGGTTGGTCCCGTTCTGCGCCTTCAAAGTCATCGCCGTCGTCGAATTCGCCGTCGGATTCGTTGAAATCGCATACGTGCCCGGATGATGGAATCCGAGTCCGCCGCCCACCAGTTCGGCCGCCGGCGTCCGGTCTCCCAAACCGCGCCACCGGTACTGGCCAAAATCGTTTGCCGCCTCGGTTGCACTCAAAAATTCTTCTTCCAGCACCGGCATCGACGACGCGCTCGCCGCGCCATACACGCGCCAGGTATTGGGCCCCGTACACGTCCAGAGCTTATCGCTCGAAGGCGCGTCCGTCTGCCAATACGTATCGCCATCGGCGCACGACTGGCCCATCGGATTGCCGGTCCCGGCCCGGAACGGCGCCGTTCGCGTCGAGGCCGAAAAGCTATTCGAACCCGTCCACGTATTGCCGCCCGGAAGCCGCGCCACTGTCGCATCCACCGAAATGCGCGCCGCGCCCCCCATGTCGTTCACGGCGATTCCCTGCCCCGCCGCCACGCCGCGGTTGGTCAGAAAGCTACGCTGATCGGCCACCGTCACAAACGCCCCGCCCGTCACTGTTACAACCGACAGCGGCACGCTGTTGCTCGCCATCGACGGTGCGGCGACCTGGTTCACCACGCAGTTGCCCACGCACCCCAGCAGCATCCCGGCCGACGCCGCGTGCTCGACTGCGACAAAACCGCCGTCGCTCCCATAGAGATAGACCAGCCCGTTCCCCGTACCGCCAATCGTGCCGCCACCCGCGTAGTTTCCGTTACCAGCCGATCCCTGCAGTTGAAATGTCGTCGGCCCCGTCAGAATAATCGGAAATGTTCCGTTGGCTGCCGTGTTGCCCGTCACACCGCTGATGCTCACCGTATCTCCGGTCCGCAGCATCGCCGCCGAAGCCACCTGGATCACAATCGGGCTGGTATTCGTCGCACCCGTCACCGGCATGGTCAGAATGGAAATCGTCGCACCCGAGCTCGTATGCGTCGTAGCGCCCGTTGACCAGCGACCCGGAGCCACTGTCAGCTGCGTCGGGCTCACCTGCGTCGTGCCCAGATCCGACACCGACGATACGCCGGCACCGTTCTGCAGCGTCCACACGTTCTCCGCCGTGCAGCCGAAATAGTTGAACCCCGGTACGCCGTCCGTCTTGAAAAAGGCTTCGCCAACCTTGCAAGTCGCCGGAAGCGTGGTTCCGGACTTGAAGGGCTTGGTCGCCGTCGCCGTAGTGAAATCAACGTTCTTGCCCTGGTTGCCCAAGTCCATCCGTTGCGCTTCCAACTGGGCGGCGAGCACAAGCACAGCCACCACCAATACAAAACGCGTCTTCATTCCTGTCCTCCAAATCTCCGCAACACCGTAAAGCCTGCCCTGATTCTAGCAATTGCGGACGAGTTCGAAGGCCCTCTCCGGTCTAACTCATATTTTCTTCAGCAATTTGCGCTTATTCTCCGACCTGTGAACCGCCTCTAGGCCAATCGCTCATAGATCGCATAGACCTGTTCCAACCCGCGTTCGAAAACCCTCGGCTCCGGCCGCTCGCTGCCCGCTCCAGCAGCCGCCACCGCATAAATCTCCTCCTTCAACGCCGCCGCGTTTTCCTTCGGAATCAGCCGCACACCCTCGGGCCGCATTCCGTTGTCGCTTGCAATCACCGGCGTGCCCATCCACAACGCCTCGCGCACCGATACGGCATCCCCGTCATAGAGCGTCGTCCGCAGCAGCGCCGTCGCCTGCTGAATCGCCCGCAGCGTATCAGCATGCGCCACGTCGCCCGCCAACAGAATATGCTCGGCCACCGGACTGGCGGCGATCTTGGCCCGAAGTTCCGCCTCCAGGCTCCCCGAACCAATGATCAACAACCCCGCCCCTGGCAGCCGCTTCCGGATATCAGCCATCGCCTCAATCTGCAATCCCAAATCGTACTCCGGTTCCAGCAACCCCACCGTCAGCAACACCGGGCCATGGGCTTTGTAGAATTCCCGCAACTTCGCTGGCAGCTCGGACGACATTGCCGCCGGGTCAAACGAATCCGGCCGGATCGTCGACACCCGGTCGGCCCGCACGACGTACTTATCCTTCATCATGGCCGCGATCTCGGCATTCACTGCAATCACGTGGTCAAACTGTCGGAACACAAACCCCAGTGCCGACCACTTCCTCGCTGCCCTCCCCTCCGGCGAACTCGGAAATCCCCCCGAATGAAACGTTAATATGGCCCGCCGGCCCGGCAACCAGCAGCAAATCAGGCTCAACGCCATCACCCTCGGGGGATAAGTCCCGCCCACATGCAAATGGATGATCCGGTAAGGCAACGTCGCCAACAGCCGCATCGTCGCCAGCGCCCCCTGCGGAAAGTACAGCTCATCCCGCTCCGGCTGCTTGTGCCGCGTGATGTTGATCACGCCAGTACGATGCCCCCTCCGTAACAGGTAGTTCCGGATCGCCACCAAATTCGACTGCACCCCGCCATGCGGCGGCGGATACGGCCCCAGTTGCAGAACGCTCAGCACTTGGATTTGCCCGGCGCCCTAAGCCATCGCCGACTCAACATCGAATTCCACCGGCTTCAGCGTCCGCGCTGACTCGAGCATGTGCAAACATCCCACCGTCGCCCGCACCCCGTCGCGCAGCGTCACTCCCGGCTGCCGGCCCTGCCGGATCGCCGCCACAAAATCTTGCAGCTGCTCGGTGTAGCCCTTATCCGCCCAGTACTTCGTACTCTCCGATGGCATCGGCGAATACACCTTCACACGCTTGAAGTCTTCGGTCATCGCGCCAATTCCCTGCGCGAAAACCTCTACCCGCTCACCGCCCGATGTCTTGCTGCCCACCGTGCAATACGTGATGTTGCCCACCGACCCATCGGCAAACTGGAAGCTCGCTGCCATGTTGTTGATCCCCACCGGATCCGCCTGATCGGTCGGCAGCGTATAGGCCGAGACACGCACCGGCTCGGATTCCAGCAGCCAGTACATCAGATCCACAAAGTGGCATGCCTCGCCCAGAATCGCCCCGCCAATGGACGGATCGGCCATCCAATAAGCACCCGAAATGCCCGGCGAATTCACCCGCATGCCAATCACCGCCGGCCCGCTGCGCGCCTTCAGCGCGTTCTTCACCCGGATATAATACGGCGCGAACCGCCGGTTGAACCCGGTCGTCACAATCTTGCCGGACTTGCGCGCCGCCGCGGCAATCTGCCGGCACTCTTCCACGGTCAGCGCCATCGGCTTCTCCACAAACACATGCTTGCCCGCTTCCAGCGCGGCTAGCGTCTGCGGCGCATGCTGCGGATTGCGGCTCGTCACCACCACGGCATCCACTTCGGCGTCTTTCAGAATCTCGCCATAGTCGCTGCAGCAATAGGCTGCCTCGAAGCGGATCCCATAACTCTTGGCCCGCACGCCGTTGGACGAATAGATGCTTCGCAGCGATACATCGGGCAGCTTCTTCAGATTCGGCAAATGCGCCCACTTGGCTAGGTTCCCCG
>Ga0153915_10007279_pt1 | contig 10434 bp, 7 predicted proteins | sample Opewatmetagenome_2_FD_107003 | JGI IMG/M metagenome (GOLD analysis project Ga0153915, IMG submission 107003) | Freshwater wetland microbial communities from Ohio, USA - Open water 3 Core 3 Depth 3 metaG | ecosystem: Environmental > Aquatic > Freshwater > Wetlands | place: USA: Ohio, Lake Erie... | reverse complement strand
CGCTGGAACTACAGCTATGCGGATGGACTGAAGATCGTCGCCGAAAAGGCAAAGAACGCCACCCTCAAATCCCTCATGAACCGGTATGCGAACGCCATTGAGTCGGGGGTTCCCGACGAGGATTTCCTGGAGCGGGAGCTGGAAACGGTCCGCAGCGTGTACCGCAACACCCTTGAGCAGGGCCTGGAGATGCTGAAGAAATGGGGTGACGCGTACATTGCCATGCTCTTCTCGGGGGCCCTCGTGGCGCTCATCATCATGCTCTCCGTGGCCATCTTCTCTCCGGAGGGTATCGAGAACACCCTCAACGCGTCCTACCTGATCATCATCATCATCGCATTCTTTGGCCTCGTCACCATGTACCGGGCCGTACCCGAGGACCGGAAGACCCATGGCCTCGAGGAGCGGTGTTCCTGGGAACAGGCGATGATCCGGCGCCTGGAGCGCCCCATGGTCATCGCCACCCTGTGCTCCGTCCCGATCCTCCTCTTCCTCGGTGCCAGCGCGGGTTTGATCTTCATCCTCATTGGTCTCGCGCTGGCGCCCCTGGGCATCATCGGGTTTCTGGATGACGGCCTCATCGTTGCCCGCGACCAGGATTTCCCCACCTTCATACGGAGCCTGGGATCGGTAATGGGAGGGAAAGGAGTGCCCATCACCCTGGCCATCGCAGACATTGATCGCAAGTCGCTGGACGCCATCTGCCCCCTGATCGACGCCACCTACTCCAAGCTGAACCTGGGGCTGAATGAAAATGCAGTGTGGACGCGGTTCATTGGCGAGTCCGGCTCGAACTACATCTACAAGTACATGAACATCTTCCGCGACGCCGTCGCGCTGGGAGGCAGCCCGGATCGGATCGGCCAGATCGTTCACACCTCGATGCTCGAGCAGGTGCTGCTCCGCGAGAAACGGCACATGATTGCCATGGGCTTCGTGGTGCTCCTTGTACCCATGCATGCGGCCATGATCGCCATCCTGATGTTTCTCTTCTCCATCATGCTCACGATGTCCCAGGCCATCATCGCGGTGATGGAGACGCTGGGGGCGAACGAGGCCGCCCTGTCGTCAACAACCACCCTCGGGGGCATGGCCTCCGGCATGAACATGTTCGTCAATTTCCCGGAGGGCCCGATGACGACCTATGTGGTCATCATCATCACCCTTCTCACCATCTCCAACATCCTGGCAGGGAAGATCGTGTACGGGGGTGACCGGTACATCACCTACCTCTTCACGGCGATCCTTTGCATCGTGAGCGGCTTTATTTATCTCGTTGCCCCCATAGTGGTAGGCATGTTCTTCAATTTCCCGACATTCACCGGGGTGTAGCATGAATCCGTGGATTCGCCGCCTGGCCATGATGCTCGGAATCCTGGTCCCGGGGCTCCTCATGATCTTCCTGCAGGTGCACCCGCTCGTCCTCATCACCGAGCTGGGACTGATTGCCGCAGCGATCCTCTTCGCCACCGGGTCCATCACCCCCGCCGACCTGAAAGGGCTGCGGCGGGGCAGCAGGGAAAAAGCCGCCGCAGAACCGGAGGTGGTGAAGGCGGTGGAAGCGAGGCCCCAGGCGAAGGCCGGAGCCGGGACGTCCCGGTTCCGGGAGATCACCCGTGCCGTCGGGAACCTTGCAGCACTCATCCGCGAGAGATGGCAGACAGCGCGTAAAGGGAAGACCCACGTGGATGCCATCGACCGGGCCCTGGACCGCACCATCACGCCCCCCTCCGCACAATCCCCGCCGGCACCCGCCAGGATACCGGTTCCCGGGGAATCCAGGGCAGGATCAAGGGGACCGGGAGGCGACCCCTTCCAGGATCTCCTCAATGCCAATTTCGAGCCTGTGCTCCTGGAAGCAGAGATACCGGGTAAGGATGTGGTGATACCGGCAAAGAACGTGGAGATACCCGGGAAGGACGGCACCACGCCCGGTGTCATGCCGCAGCGGGACATGGAAAAGAAACCTCTCATCCCCGCGACAGGTCCCAGGAAGGAGGCGACGACGGTGAAAGGCCCGACCGTGAAGGTGGAGAGTGTGAAGGCTCCCCCGGCACCGGGCCCTGCCGCCGTTCCTCCTGCCGCGCCCACCCGCCCGGCAATGGTACCTGAAAAGGGCACCTTTGAGATCCCGTTGAAAGAGGGTAAGACGATATCCCAGAGCATCGCTGCGCTCCCCACTACCGGCGGGACCCCGTCCCCTGCGAAGGGAACAGCCCCCTCCCCGCCGACGGTTTCTATCACGGTGACAGAGACGAGTACAGCGGCCACCACCCCGGAGGCCACGGGGGCCGGACAGGCAGCTGACCCGGAGATCCTCTCCTTCACCTCGGAACCCGGTGGAACCATGGATGACCTCCTGGCAACCCTCCGGGAAGATGAGTCCCGCGTGAAGAGGAGCGATGATTCCAGCCTCCTGCGGAAACTGAAGGGTGTCCGGGTCCAGGGAGAGGAACTGGTGGATGATCTCTCCTCACTGCTGAAGGAGATCCAGTAGGAGCGGACCGGTACCGCAGGGAAACCACCAGGAGAACGGGATGCCATGAGGGACACTCCGTCCAGGATCGGGGGAGCCGGGCATAAGGAAGGACGGTGTGGGGTGACAACCTCCCGATTCGCCGTGGCGGCGGTCCTCCTGGTGGTGTTTCTCACCGGTCCGGCCTCCGCCGGAATCACGCTTTTCTCTCCTTCCTCCACCTCCATCGCCTCCACGGGGGTGCTGGACATGGCCGAGGGCAGCAACGGGGAGATCTACTTTGCCACGGATGGCGGACTCTCCGTCTTTCGCGATGGCTGGACGACCCTCCGGACCTCCACCCCCCTTGCGAACGGGAGCCTCCTCTCCAACCACGTGCTCGCAGTGGCGACGGATCACCGGGGATTCGTGTGGGTCGGGTACCCGAACGGCCTCCAGGTCCTGGCAGGACCGGAGATCATCACCATCCAGGACCAGCAGTTCCTGAAGAACCTGAATATCAATGCGCTGTACCGGAGCGGAGATGACATGTGGGTGGCCACCGGTTCAGCCGGGGTCCACCGGTGGCGCAACGACACCTGGCACTGGTTTTCACCCGGGGGGGAAGAAGGCCTGGGGGCATACGACGTGCGGTCCTTCGCCGAGGACCCGGAGATCGGATCCCTCTATCTCTCCTCCGTTGACAATGGCGTGTGGGTGACCCACCCCGGTCCCGATACCCTGAGGTTTGTGCGGCTCCTGGCCCCGGTGACGGGAGATCCGGCCTGGTTCAGGCTCCGTGCGGACCCGTTCGGGGGGATTTACCTCTTCAACCGGAGCACCGTCCTCCACCATTCCTTCCGGGAGGGTTTCCGGCCGGTCCCGTGGGCATCAGACCTGATGACAGGGGAAATCACTCTCTATGATATGGCCGTGGCCCGCAGCGGGGCATCCTGGCTCGCCACCAGTAACGGCATCTACGGCTTTGCGGAAGGGCGGGAGACGGTACACCTGACGGCATTCGACGGCATCGGCTCGAACGCGGTGAAACACATCTTCTCTGACCGAAAAGGACGGATCTGGTTTGCGACAACGGACCTGGTGGGGTACCTTTCCAGCATCGATGCAGAAGGCACGCCGATCCCGGTTCATATCGTGAAGACGGGTGGTGCCGTGACCTCCACCCCGGTCCTGACCCCCATCCCGACAGATCTCCCCCCGCCTCCCACGCCGATGATATCCGTGGACGTATCACCAATGCAGGGGGTATCCCCCCCGGGTCCCCTCGCAGGATTCTTCTCTGATCTCTCCCGCTGGCTGGACGGTCTCTTCGGGCAGAAATGGTAGGCAGGGTGCAAGCCCTGCTAGAGGGGAATGGCCAGGGCCTGCCGCGTATAGCTGTCCACGCAGTCCAGAAGGGCTCTCTTTGCGCGGCGGCTCCGCTGGTCATCACCGCCGAAGATATCACGGACCAGGTATTCCAGCACGGGGTGGAAGAACCGGGTCTTCCCCGTGCTCCTTCGGACCTCCTGGAGATGCGCGAGCGCTTCCTGCTTCTGGGAGGAGACCGCGGTGAAGCAGAGGTCCTGGAGCCGGAGGATATCCGGATCCATCCCCTTCTGGATGGCCAGGCTCCGGAAGCCGTCATAGGTAGGCTGTCTTCCGGAGAGGAGCGAGAGCCTGAGGCCGTAGTAGAGGGGTTCCAGGGAATCCGGGAACTGCTGCATCATCTGGCGAACGACGCCGGCAGCACCGGTGCCGTCCCGCTGCTCCACCCGGAACTGGTACATCTCCCGGAGAAACGGCATATCATCCGAGAAGCGCTCCGTGGCGATCTTCAGAAGCTCGACCTTCATCTCGCGGTTGCCCTCCCTCTTGGCCTTCTCCAGGCCGACCTGGATGAGGCCGCGCTCGCCGGGCAGCCATTCCAGGGCGCTGGAGAGCATCAGCCAGAAGGCACGTTTCAGCCAGGGCTCCTCCTCTTCCTGTATCTGGAGCGCCCGGACTGCGTGGATCGGGGGCTGGCGCCGGGCCATCTGGAGCATCTCCTCCCGCGCCAGGAGCTCGTGCTCCCCCGGCCGGCCCGCGATGCCCTTCTCGCGGCCATCCGCCACCTCGCGGAGGGAAAGCATGTAGTAGCCATAGGCCACCGCCGCGGCGATCATGGCATCGCGGTCCGTGTAATCCCTGAGGAAGGGGATGGCGTGGGCATATTCCTCGGACTTCAGGAGGCGCATGCCGGCCATCACGTCCAGGCCCACCTTCCCGTCCTCTCCCTTCTTCGAACGCTGGGCGCTCGCAATGACCTTCTCGATGAACGGGAGTTCGCGGCCGCGGTCTGAGGTATCCAGGATCTTGTAGGTGACGAGGTCGATGAACTCGTCGTAGGTCTCGCGGTCCAGGTCCGGGAATGAGTTGTCAAGGGTGGAGATGACATGGCCGTAGAAGACCGGGAGATAGGAGGAGATCTCCTGGATGTTCTTCTCGATATACTCCAGGAACTCCCGCTTCACCGTCTGCATTCTCTCGTCGGCGGGGCCCGTTGCCGCCGGATCCTCAGCCATGTGTGAAAATCTCTTTCCGTGGCTTATAATGGTTTTCTGATAGATTCCCGTTCTGTCAGCCTTTCGAGACCTCAGCATAGTAGTAGGCGCCCGTGGCCTTCTGCTCCCGGTCCAGGAAGGATCCGGGCTTGTTGATCCGGGGCCGCCCGGTCCGGTCCCGGCGGAAGCTGACCCCGAGGGAACCCAGGAACCGGTTCATCCCCTCCTGCATGGGGAACGGGCCCTCCGCATCGCCCCGGACGCCGGGTTCACCGGAGAAGACGATCAGCCCCTCGCTGATGATGTCGATCAGGTAGATGTCATGGTCAATCACAAGCACCCCGACCTCCTTTCCCTGCGCGTGGCTCCGGATGATCCGGGGGAGCTTCACCCGCTGCTCCACGTCCAGGTGGGCGCTGGGCTCGTCCAGGATGTAGAGGTCCGCGTCCCGAGCCAGGCAGGCCGCGATGGCCACCCGCTGGAGCTCGCCTCCGGAGAGGGTTGTCGCCGAGGCCTGCAGGATGGACTGCAGGGAGAGGGCCTGGATCACCTCGTGCTGGAAGTAGGAGGTGTCGAACCGGGTCGTGCACCGCCGCAGGATCTGCTCCACCGGTTCGTCCGGCATCTCCGCGATATACTGGGGCTTATACGAGATCCGGACCGTACTCCCCACCATGCCACTATCCGGTGTCTCCTCCCCTGCGAGGAGCCTCGCAAAGGTGGACTTACCGATTCCGTTCGCACCCACCACGCCCAGGATCTCCCCGCACCGGATCTCCCCGGGATGCACCCGGAGCGTGAAGTCGCTGTACCGCTTCTCGAGTGCCGGGATGGTGAGGAGCACGTTTCTGTCGGCACCCTTCCCGTGGAGCCGCTGCTCGAAGACCACCGGGTGGTCCCGGAACCGGACGTTCTCCTCGGCCAGGAACCCCTCCAGGTACTGGTTGATCCCTACCCGGACCCCTTTCGGCTGGGTGACGACACCAAAGACCCCGGGAGTGCCGTACGCGATGTGGATCGTGTCGGCCAGCATGTCCAGGATGGCCAGGTCGTGCTCCACGATCAGGAGGGGCCGGGTGGCCGCCATCTCCCGGATCAGATCTGCCGCCGCCATCCGCTGGTAGATGTCCAGGAACGGGGTGATCTCGTCCAGGAAGTAGAAGTCGGCCTCGCGGGCCAGGCAGGCTGCGATGGCGACCCGCTGCAGTTCGCCGCCGGAGAGGGTGCCAATCGGGCGGGAGAGGATCGGCCGCAGGGAGAGCGCGTCCAGGTACCGGTCCAGCATGGAGCGCTCATCCGTCGACCCCAGCAGTTCGCCGACCGTTCCGGTGAACCGCTTCGGGATGAAGTCGATATACTGGGGTTTCACGGAGGTCCGCAGCCGCTTCTCCGAGACCCGCTTGAGGTACAGCTGCAGCTCGGTGCCGGAGTACCTGGCCAGGATCTCCTTCCAGGGCACCTCCCTGCGGAGCTCGCCCAGGTTGGGCCTGAGCATCCCGGCGAGAATATGGATGGACGTGCTCTTGCCGATGCCATTCGGGCCCAGGAGGCCGGTGACCCTGCCCTCGGCGGGAATCGGGAGGCCATAGAGGGCAAAGGCGTTCACGCCGTAGCGGTGGGTCGGCTCTCCCACCTCTTCCGGGAGGGAGACGATGTCGATGGCCTCGAAGGGGCACTTCTTGATGCAGATGCCGCAGCCCACGCAGAGCTCCTCCGAGATCACCGCTTTTCCCGCTTCGCCGATGACGACCGTCTCGTCGCCGGTCCGGACCCGGGGGCAGTAGAGGATACACTCGGTGCCGCATTTCACCGGGTGGCACCGGTCCCTGTGGACGACAGCGATGCGCATGGACGATCAGGCCGGCACGCCAGCCGAGAGGAGTACGGTCCAGGAGATGAACCAGAGGGAGAAGGTCATGAACCCCTGGAAGAACCAGTCCTTCATGGTAAGCGAAGGGGTATCCGCTTTGAGGAGAGGGAAGAGATACTTCTGAACCGCGATGGCGGCGGCGAGGAGCAGGATGCCGGTAGAGGCCCCGGACTGGATGCCGGCAGCGTCGGGCGTCCCCGCGAGAAGGAAGGAGAGCACTCCGGAGAGCAGGCCGGCGACGCAGGCCACGGTGGTCCGGGTGATCCGCTGCACGTGGGCCGCCTGCTTCTCCTCCCGCGTCAGCTTCTTTTTTGGCTGCGTTTCCTGCGGGGCGCTCTTCTCGTCGCTCATTTCCACACCAGCAGTCTATTTTTTTAGTGCTGGGGCCATATGTAGCTTGGGATTCCGATGGCAAACCTGCAGGGGATGGGGGGCGTGGATCTCCGGGCGGTGGCATGCGAGATCCGGGCGCTCCTCCCCCTGTGGGTGGGGAAGGTCTACGGGTACGGCCAGGGACTCTTTGCCATCCGCCTGCAGGGCGAAGAACACCGGAGGTTCCACCTGCTGGCGGAACCAGGACGGCGGGTGCACCTGGTGGACCGGCTGCCCGAGCCGCCGAAGATCCCGCCGTCCTTTGCCATGCTCCTGCGCAAGTACCTGGAGGGCGGGCGCGTGCTGGAGATCCGGCAGCTGGGCCTGGAGCGGACGCTCGCCATCACCGTCGGGAGAAGGGAGACCGAGTACCACCTCTTTGTCGAGATCTTTGATGAGGGGAACCTGGTCCTCTGCGACCGCGAGTTCCGGATCCTCCAGCCGCTCCGGCACCACCGGTTCCGGGAGCGGGAGGTGGTGCCCGGTGCCCTCTACCAGCACCAGGGAAAAGACTGTTCCGCCCTTCCCGGGGAGGAGTTCGCGTCCCTGCTCCGCGATTCGGGGCGGGATCTCGTGCGGACGCTTGCCGTCGGGTGCATGCTGGGGGGGAGGTACGCGGAGGAGGTCTGTGCCATGGCGGGGATCGCGAAGAATCTCCCGGCCAGCCAGGCCGATGCTTCGCTAGTCTGTGGAGCCCTGACAGCGCTGATCCACCAGGCTGAGGAGGCACGGAGCCCGGCCATCACGCTTTCAGGCTGCTGGCCGTTTCCCCTGGCGGGCGAGGAGGTCCTGCAGGCGTTTCCGTCCTATAGCAGGGCGCTGGAAGCGTACTACGGCGTGGCCCCCGCACCTGCCGCGGGCGGGCAGAACACCCTCCCCCGGGCCCGCCCGCGGGGGAAGGGGATACGGGAACAGCAGGAGGAGACGATCCGGGCCTACCGGGAGAGGATCGCGGCACTGGAGCAGGCCGTGTCGGAGCTGCAGGAACAATCAGCGGAGATCGCATCCGCGCAGGAGTGGTTCCGGAAGGCCCGCGGGCACCTCTCCTGGCAGGAGATCCGGCGGGATCTCCAGGAGGGCAGGATCGCCTCCGCAGGTCCCGTCACGGACGTGGATCCTGCGACGGGGGAGCTGATCCTTGGACTCACGGTGCCGGTCCGGCTCGGGGCCGACGCCCCCCTGATCCATGCCGCCGGTGCCTGCCACGACGAGATAAAAAGGCTCCGGCGGAAGATCAGGGGAGCGGAGACAGCGATGGCAGCAGCCCTCCCGGAGAAGGAACGGTCTCCCGCAGGACCCGCACGGGAACGGGAGAAGCCCCGGTGGTTCCACCGGTTCCGGTGGTTCGAGACCTCGGACGGGACCCTGGTCGTGGGAGGGAGGGACGCCGGACAGAACGAGGAACTGGTGAAGCGGTACCTGGAGGGGGGTGACACCTTCGTGCACGCGGATGTCCACGGGGGCAGCGTCGTGGTGGTGAAGGGGAGCACGCACTGCATGGACCAGGTCGCGCAGTTCGCCGCCTCCTACTCGGGCGCCTGGAAGAGCGGGCACTTCACCACGGACGTGTACGCCGCGGCCCCGGAGCAGGTCTCGAAAACCCCTCCCTCGGGGGAATACCTGGCGAGGGGAGGTTTCATTGTCCGGGGAGAGCGAACCTGGTACCGGGATGTCCCGCTGGGGGTTGCCATCGGCCTCCAGGAAGAACCTGCCCTCCGGGTCATCGGCGGCCCCCCGTCCGCTCTGGAAGACCGGGCCCGGATCCGTGTCACGCTGCACCCGGGGCACTACGAACCCAACGACGTGGCCCGCAAGGTGGTGCGGATCCTGAAGGGCCGCCTCTCCGGCGACCAGGCCCGGGAGGCACGGGCGGTGCTCCGCACCGAGGCGGTGGCCGCCTTTGTCCCGGCGGGGGGTTCAGAGATCGAGGAGGAACATGAAGGCTGAGTTCGGGGATATGAAGGGGGACTACGGCGAGATCCGGCTTTTTGCCGAATCCGTCGATGACCTCTGGCACCTCTCGCACCTGGTCTCGCCGGGGAATCTCGTCTTCGCCACAACGCTCCGGTCGGTGGACCTCCCGCCTGACCGGCTCCGGCCCGAGAAGGCCGAGAAGCGCCCGGTGAGGCTCGGCATCAGGGTGGAGGAGGTCTCCTTCCACCCGTACGCGAGCCGGCTGCGGATCTTCGGGGTCATCGAGCACGGCCTGGACCGGGGCGAGCATCACACGTTCAACCTGGAACCGGGTGGTGAGGTCTCGGTGATCCGGCCCTGGAGGAAGGTGGACCTGGACCGGATCGAACGTGCCGTGAAGGCATCGGTGGCAGGCCTCGTCCATGTGATCGCGGTGGAGGAAGGGGAGGCCGCGATCTTCCGCATCCGGCAGTACGGTCCGGAACCCGTGGCATCCTTCTCGGCCGGGAGCGGGAAAGGCGAAGGAGCCACTGCCCGCAGTGACTTCTTCTCCCGCGTCGGCGACGTGGCCGCCGGCCTGACCGGGACCATTGTCGTCGCCGGGCCGGGCTTTGTCAAGGACGGGATGGCACGGTACCTGAAGGAGCACCTGCCGGAAGCCCGGAACCGGATCACGGTGGTGGAGACCCGGCGGGCCGGGAGGGGAGCGGTGGCGGATATCATCGGCATGGGGGTTCTCGAGACCATTGCCGGTGATCTCCAGCTGAAACACGAGGTGAACCTGATGGAGGAGCTGCTGGCGAGGATCGCGAAGGGTACCCCGGCAGCGTACGGCCGCAGGGAGGTGGAGGAGGCCATCGGCCTGGGCGCAGTGGACCATCTGCTGGTCTCCGACACGCTGCTGCGGGAGTCCCGGATCACGAACCTGATGGCCCAGGCCGAGCGGACGCGGGCTGCCGTCACCGTCTTCAGCTCCGAGTTCGACCCGGGCCACCAGCTGGAGGGGCTGGGTGGCATCGCGGCGCTGCTCCGGTTCACGGTGCGATAGGCCACCCTTCCCAGGAAAATCGGTATCCTATGTGGGACGGGATCGTGGAATAGCCACGGCTCACCTCTCCTCATCGGGGAGGGCGACGGGAGGGGGCTGTGCCCCCCACCCGACCCCACCCCCAGTGAGGAGAGACTCTCCATGGGGTTACCTCGCCGCATGTGCAACCGGGCTGTGGCCATTCGCGATGCTCCACCGACCGGCCACTTCATTTCTTTCCCCCATGCCACGG
>Ga0153915_10007278_pt1 | contig 10434 bp, 12 predicted proteins | sample Opewatmetagenome_2_FD_107003 | JGI IMG/M metagenome (GOLD analysis project Ga0153915, IMG submission 107003) | Freshwater wetland microbial communities from Ohio, USA - Open water 3 Core 3 Depth 3 metaG | ecosystem: Environmental > Aquatic > Freshwater > Wetlands | place: USA: Ohio, Lake Erie... | reverse complement strand
TGGGTGGATATGGAGTTTTTCCTTGACCCCAAATTCGCCGATGCTAAGGAAAAGCGGACTAAACTCATGATGCCGTACCAAGTGAATAAGGACATGCTGGGGAGAAGTAAAGCTTACATTATGCATGACATGCCGATTCATAGAGGCTATGAGATCAGTGCTGACCTTATCAACAGTCCTAGGTCGGTGATTTATCAGCAAGCGGAGAACAGACTGCACACGGCAAAAGCCATATTGTTGAAACTCTTGACTGAATGACGTTGAAACTGAGACTGACTATTGTTAATATGCCTCCTTTTTGGTTCTGTTTGGTTTTGTGAAGGTTTTTATTCGGCTCTCTTCGCTATGGCTAAATGACAATCTGGTCCGGTGGCATGCCTATCAAGAAAGGCGTTGTTTTCGATATTAAGAGATTTGCTGTCGACGACGGCCCTGGGATACGGACGACCGTGTTTCTCAAGGGCTGTCCGTTGCGGTGTTGGTGGTGTCACAATCCAGAGGGTCAGCTGCAGACACCTGAATTGATGTTCAGAAAAACCAGATGCACAATATGCGACGAATGCATAGGGAACTGTGGGAGAAATGCACTTTCGTTCGCGAGGAGACAATTGGTTGTAAACAAGGAGAGATGCAATCTCTGCGGCTTCTGTGCCGAAAAGTGTCCCACAGACGCTCTCACATTCGTTGGAAAAGAGCTGACAGTGAAGAAAGTCATACAAGAAGTCGAGAAAGATTCTTTATTCTATGACGAATCCAAGGGCGGCGTTACTTTTTCAGGAGGCGAACCGTTCATGCAGATTGACTTCTTGGAATCACTGCTCACGGAATGCAAAGCAAGGGGAGTTCGAACTGCTGTTGACACCTCTGGCTATGCGCCGTGGGATGCTGTTGAGAGAATAGCTGAAAAAGTTGACCTGTTCTTGTATGACATCAAAGCGATTGATGACGCGGCACACAGAAAATACACTGGAGTGTCAAACAAGCGAATTCTAGACAACTTCAGGAGGCTGGCTGAGCGTGGAAGCGACTTGTATGCTCGTTTCGTTGTTGTTCCTGGTATAAATGACGATAAGGCAAACGTACTGGAGACGGCTGAGTTCGTAAAGTCATGCGGCGTAAAACAAGCAAATCTCCTTCCTTACCACAGAGCGGGAATCGAGAAGTACAGAGGCTTGGGCAGAAGGTACAGGCTGGGAACGCTCAAGAGCCCTTCAGATCAAAAATTGAAAGCAATCAAAAGACAGTTTGAGAGAGTTGGATTGAGCGTGAGGGTGGGAGGAGGATAGTTTACCGTGAACAGCAGAGTTAGGAAGCTCAGAGAATGGAGTATCCGAGCCAAGCCATACATCACGCCCGAGCGTGCGGTTCTCATGACTGAGTTCTACGAGAGCCCCCTGGCAGATCAATCATCTGCTCCCGTTAGACGCGCTTTGGCATTAAAGTACCTGCTTGAGAAAAAGGCGATATGGATTGGACACGGCGAACTAATCGTCGGCGAGCGAGGCCCGGCTCCAAAGGCTGTTCCGACTTATCCTGAGATTTGCTGCCACAGTCTCAATGATCTCGAAATTCTGAACTCAAGAGAAAAGACAGCCTACACTGTTGATGAAGAAACTGAGAGGACGTACAGAGAGAGCATTATTCCATTCTGGAAGGGCAAGTCAATAAGGGACATGATTTTTGATAGTGTGTCTGATGAATGGAAGGCGGCTTATGAGGCGGGAGTGTTCACTGAATTCTTGGAGCAGCGAGCCCCGGGACACACTGTCCTAGACAACAAGATATACAGTAAGGGTCTCCTTGATTTTGAGAAAGACATCGAAAGAAGCATTGCCAATCTCGATCTCTTGCATGATGCCAAAGCTTCTGAAAAGATGGAAGAGCTCAAGGCAATGAAGATCGCAGCTGATGCCCTGATACGTTACGCTGAACGGCACGCTGAAAAGGCTAAGGAATTGCTGAAGAAAGAAAGGAACGCTGGGAGGAAAGAAGAGCTCAAGAAGATAATTGACGTCTGCAGTCGTGTTCCAGCCTACGCGCCTCGAGACTTTTGGGAAGCTCTGCAGTACTACTGGTTCGTGCACCTCGGAGTAATTATTGAACTGAACCCTTGGGATGCCTTCAATCCTGGCAGACTTGATCAACATCTTTATCCATTCTACAAGAAGGGTCTCGAAGACGGCACTCTGACAAAGGAGAAAGCCAAGGAACTTCTGCAACTCCTCTGGATAAAATTCAACAATCAGCCCGCACCGCCGAAGGTCGGAGTGACCGCGGAGGAAAGCAACACATACAACGATTTTGCTTTAATTAACACGGGCGGCGTCAAGATTGATGGATCAGACGCGGTCAATGAACTCTCATATCTGATACTTGATGTTGTTGAAGAGATGCGTATCCTTCAACCCAGCTCTATGGTTCAGATAAGCAAGAAGACTCCTGACGAATTCTTGACGAGAGCCTTGAGAGTTATAAAAACGGGTTTTGGGCAGCCGTCAGTGTTCAACACGGATGAGATTGTTCAGGAATTGCTGAGGCAAGGAAAGACGGTCGAAGATGCTAGGGACGGAGGAAGCAGCGGATGCGTGGAAACAGGAGCCTTCGGCAAAGAATGCTATATCCTTACAGGATACTTCAACTTGGTCAAGGTTCTGGAGATCACGTTGAACAATGGAATAGACCCCAGAACAGGACGAAAAATCGGGCTCGCGACGGGCGACCCTAAGGATTTCAACAATTTCGATGATCTTCTAGATGCGTTCAGAAAGCAACTTCAGCACTCCATTGACGTCAAAATCGAGGGAAACAACGTGATAGAACGATTGTACGCCGATTATCTTCCTGTTCCCTTCCTCTCGCTTATGATAAGTGACTGCATAGCGAGCGGTAAGGACTACAATGATGGCGGAGCACGGTACAACACGAGTTATATTCAGGGCGTGGGACTAGGCACCTTGACAGACTCGTTGACTGCTCTCAAGTATCAGATTTTTGATCGCAAGGAGATTAGCTTCCCGGGATTGTTGAAGGCGTTGAGAACTGACTTTGATGGATTTGAGAAGCTTCGTCAGAGACTCCTTAACAAGACGCCAAAGTATGGAAATGACGACGATTACGCCGACGAAATTACGAGGACCATTTTCGAAGCTTATTTCAATGCGGTTGATGGAAGACCTAACATGAAAGGCGGAACCTACAGGATTAACCTGTTACCAACAACGGTTCACATTTATTTTGGCAAAGTCGTGGGAGCCACGCCTGATGGAAGAAAAGCAGGCGAGCCTCTTTCTGAAGGTGTCTCACCAGTCCAAGGAGCGGACAGGAGTGGCCCGACTGCGGTCATCAAATCTGTCTCGAAAATTGATCACTTCAGAACTGGCGGCACGCTTCTCAATCAGAAATTCGCTCCTGATCTTTTGACTGACGAGGTCGGTGTAGGCAAATTGTCGCACCTTATTCGCACGTATTTCAGACTGGGCGGCCATCACATTCAGTTCAACGTCATCAACGCTCAGACGTTACGGGACGCGCAGAGGCATCCAGAAAAATATAGAGACCTTATGGTCAGAGTTGCTGGCTACAGTGACTATTTTGTCAACCTCAGCGTGGACTTGCAGAATGAGATTATTAGAAGGACAGAGCACAAATCCTTTTAGCAACGGTTCGTCTAACGTTGTTCTTCAACCCGTGGATATTATGTTTTTTCGCTTTTCATATTGGCTGCATTGAGACCCAGCGCGAGTTAATAACACTCATTTCTCAAAGCTGCCACATAGCATAGTTGATGACGAGCCAGCAAGGGATTGAGCACCAAGGAGGAGTTTCTAAGCGCGCGCAACGGCAATACCTTTTTCCAATCCGATGCGCTCTGCGAATCACTTGGTTTCCTTGGGCGTCTGCATCGAGAGCAACAGTGCTCTAAGCTTCTCTCTGATTTCTTGTTGTTCAGCAAATTCCTGGTCCGACATCAATAGAGTTCCAACGAAGTCTGAAGCCATCATTTTCATCGGGATATCCAGGTTGTCCGTGTTCCAGACTTTGTCCTCAAATCCAGACCGCCCTGTCTTTTCGCAGCATTCGTCAAGTCCAAGTCGAAGATCAACCAGCTGTGCAATTTTTTTCTCGTCGAATTTGAGTTTGAAACCTAGCTTATTCAATGAGTTGAGGACTGTGGTCACTTGTTCCTGAGCTACCTTTTTGTCATGAAGTGATTGCGAACTTACTTTTCCGTGACTGAGAATGAAGTCTTCGGCTGTGGCTTTATAGTAGCTCTCAATTAGGTGACCCATGCGTTCTTCCTTGGCGACTTCCACCATCTTGCCGGCGAGAAGTTTCTTTATGTGATGATAGACAGCCTGAGAAGTGATACCTAGCTCCGAAGCAATTTGACTGACGGTCATCTCTTTGACTCTGAGCAAGTATAGCATCTTTCTTCTAGTTTCGTCTGCCAATAGTTGATAAGCATCGGGCTCGCTTATGACCATGAAAGGCTTCATAAAGCTTCACTTCACCATTAAACAAATGGTTTAAATGCCTATAAAAAGGTTTTGCTATTAAAACGCAAACTTTATAAGAAGCGCAGACATTAGTATTAAACCGGAGATTTGGTTAACAAAAAGGTGATTGATATGACCTTGAGGATGTTTGGTCGAGGAATGAAGCGGGGCTCACCAAGAGAACAGATACTAAGGATTTTCAGAATTGTTAATGATCCTAAAATTGAAACTGCCGCGTCATGTACCGACTCAAGTGGAGATCCAGAACAGTACATGGGTTACAACACGCAGGGATATGCTGTCTACAATCGACGCATGCATGAGGTCGAGACAGAGAAGACCAGAATACTGAGCGAACTACGACACGAACGCTGGAAAGCAGGCGGACCTGCCTAGAAAATTACCGCAAAGAGCTACCACGCCAGCTGGCGTTTCACCAAACACCCTTTTTTTATCTTAATACAGACTATTCTAACCGTTAAAGAAGACAAATATACCGCTCTCAGAAAATACGACTACGATTGAGAGAGGCCCTCGGACCCACACCGAGAATAGGAGACAAAGAATGTCGGTAAAAAGGCGTGGAAAAACCGAGAGATTGATATTTGCTTCAACCGTGTACCCAAGCAGTCGATCAGAGACCGACGCCTTACTTCTCGCAGAAAGCATTCGTGCCTTCGGAGGTTCTCTTGATCAGGCCCCCATCTGGTTTCTTACGCCTGAGGTTAGGGAACAACTCTCTGCAGCCTTCAAAAAGAAGTTGCTTGCGCTGGGAGTTTCTTTGATCGCGTTCAAAATCGACGACAAATTTCTTGACTTTCCATTTGCAGGCGATGTCTTTGCTGCCGCTCTCACCGAGTCGAAACTCCTGAACCAAACCAGGCTTCTTGCATGGTTAGGCACTAACACTTTCGTAGTCCAAGAGCCAAAAGCCTTTCTTCTTCCAGATGACAAGGTTCTGGGATTCAGACCAGTCCACCATACTCTCATAGGCTCACGCTATGACGAGCCAGTCGACGGCTTCTGGAACCTTATTTATCACCTCTGCAACGTTCCCGCAACTCGCATCTTTCCAATGACGACGCACATCGATGGAACAAGAATCCGCCCCTACTTCAACGCCGGCTTGTTAGTGACTCGCCCAGAAAGAAGCCTACTTCAAGCCTGGCGCGACACTTTTCTCAGGATTTATCAAGAACCCTCCTTCCAATGTTTCTATCAAAGCGATGAACGCTACAGAATTTTCCTCCACCAAGCCATGCTTTCAGGAGTCATCCTGTCAAAACTGAAGCCCAGTCAAATTCAAGAACTCCCCGCGACATACAACTATCCAGTGCACTTGCACACACAAGACGTTACAGACAATCGCCCAGCATGCCTAGAGGAACTTGTGACCTTCCGCCACGAGAGATTCTACACAGACCAAAAATGGACCAACAACATACCAGCAAAACAACCACTAAAACAATGGATAGCCAAACGACTACCACCATGCCAACAACCACAACTCCACACAAACGACAGACAAAACACCAACCACAAACAACATCCAACGCGCACGCAAAACAACATAGATGCGCACGGTAAGCAACATTCATGCGCACGCCAAACCGCGCCTAACAGACGCAAAACCACAGTCAAAAACCGAAACAGCGCCCAAAAAACAAACAGAAACACATCTCAACCACCTCAAAAAATCTCCCCACACACAGACTAACAGAGACCTAAGCTTACTCCAGAGAACTTTTATAAGACGCCATGAAATAACAAAAGCAACACAAACTCGACCATGGAGCAACAACCAAAAACATGCCAACACCACACAACATACCAGCACAACAATTCATAACACAGCTCACCAAATACATAAAAGACAACATAGACGCCGTCCAACCACCCCCATGGGCACCAATGGTCAAAACAAGCAGCACCGCACAGAGACAACCCGAAAACCCAGAATGGTGGTACACCAGAGCCGCATCCATACTACGAAAAATATACTTACACCAGCCCATCGGCACACAACACCTAAGAGCCGACTACGGCGGAAGAACAGGCAAAAAAGTAAGCAGAGAACACGCAAGAAAAGGCGCAGGCACAAACATCAGAAAAATCATGCAACAACTAGAAACAGCAGGACTCGTAGAAAAAACACCAAAAGGCAGAACCATCACCAAGGAAGGAAGAAAAGCACTCGACCGACTCGCAGCACAAATCCAAGAAGAACTAGAAAAACAAACCCCACAACTAAAGAAGTATCCATAACATCGGTGCAGGCACAAATTGAGCGAAGACGAAATCGGTGAAGCAGAACTCGAAGAAATACGCCGACGACGAATGCTCGAACTGCAACAGAAAATAGGCCAAGAACAACAAAGAGCCCAGGCACAACAGCAACTCGAAGCACAAAAGCAAGCAGTGCTCAGACGAGTACTGACAACAGAGGCCCGACAACGCATAAGCAACCTCAAAATGGTCAAACCCGACTTCGCCAACGCACTCGAGCTTCAACTCATTCAAATCGCACAGGCCGGAAAAATACCCATACCCATAACAGACGAGCAGCTCAAAGAGATACTCGTCAAACTCCAAACACAAAGACGCGAAATAAGAATAACAAGGCGATAAAAAAAATGGCACGCCACAAACCAACAGCAAAAAAACGAAGACTGGCAAAAATTACCAACCAAAGACAGTCAGTCCCATCGTGGGTCATAGCAAAAACACGAGGAAAAATACGAACCAACCCGAAAAGGGGGCACTGGACACGAACGAAGATAAAGGCATAGAAGAAACCGCAAAACCCGAAGAATCAGAACAAACGATTAGCGCTGATGAAACCGAAGGACAGGCGCAGGCCACTGAAGGATCAACCGAAGAGAAGCCTGAGCAAGCTCCAAGTGAAGAAGAAGCTGCTCCAGAAGAAAAAATTGAAGAGGCGCCCGAAGAAGAAATCCCTGAAGAAGTTAAAGAGAAACCGAGGCGAGGAAAGACCCCTGAGGAAGAAGAGATCGTTGAAGAGAGAACGTACACGATTCCGCTTAGTCGAGCGTGGATCTCACCGCGAAAGAAACGAGTCCCAAAGGCTGTAAGAATGGTTCGAAGCTATATTCAACGGCACATGAAGATTGAAACAGGTCCGAAAACGGGCGAAGAGGAAGAGGAAGAACGACTGGTAATCAGCAATGAAGTGAATGAGAAACTCTGGGATAGAGGAATCGAAAAACCACCTAGGAATATTCGAGTTCGCGCCGTTAAGGACAAAGAGGGTACAGTCACACTCTATTTGGCCGAAGGAGACTAGAGTTGCCGATTTCTCTGCTTCAGCTTTTCGGCAGCCCAAGCATCGGAGTCTATTCGCTTGCAACTGACAGAATTGCCCTCGTTCCTCCACAGACTTCTGATGGAAAGGTTGCGAGGCTGGAGGAATGCTTCGATGTCGAAGTTGTGAGGACCACAATTGGAGAATCCATACTGGTGGGTGCTTTGGCAAGTGCGAACTCGAGCGGGATATCGCTGCCGCATTACGTGACTGAGGAAGAGACTCGAACGATCAGATTGGCTATTCCTGACATCAATGTGGCGGTCATGGAGACCAAGCGCACAGCGTATGGGAACATGGTTCTCGCAAACGACAAGGGCGCCGTTGCTGATCCTCGGCTGCTTGAGAAGGATTTGCGGAATGTTTCGGATGCTTTTGGTGTTGAAGTTGTTCTGGGCGAGGTTGCTGGGTTGCCGTATGTAGGCTCCTTGGCGACCGCAACGAATAAGGGTGTGTTAGCTCATCCCTTGCTGAAAGATGAGGAGCGTAAACGCTTGGAAGATGTGTTGAAGGTTCCTGTTGATGTTGGCACGATCAACTGTGGTGTTCCTTATGTTGGGACTGGGCTTATTGCGAACAGTCGTGGAGCGGTTGCTGGATTCGTTACGACTGGGCCCGAGTTATTCATAATCGGTCAAGCTTTGGATTTGGTGTGAAAAAATGAGCGAAGTTAAGGTCTATCGAGTGACTGGACGGATTTCGAAGCCGAATTTTCAGACCTCTTTCAAGAAAGAGATGCGTGCGTTGAAGCCTGAAGAGGTTGTCGAGCGAATCTACAAAGAGATGGGCAGCAAGCATAGAGTCAAGCGGTTTCAGATCACGATTTTGAAGGTTGACGAGATTAAGACGGATGAGATTACTGACGTCACTGTGAAAAAGTTGACTGTTGGGGATAAGGAAAGTGGCGAGTAGCGAGCAGCAGGAGCAGTTTCGTAGACTGGCTGTTGAGCTTCGGATCTTGGAAGGAACGGCAGAGACTCTGCAGGCTCGGCTCAATTTGGTTCATGGTGCGTTGAATGAGTTAGGAGTTGCTCGTGCGACTTTGGAGGGGGTGGAGAAGGAGTCGCCTGGTGCGTCTTTGTTTGTTCCGATTGGTGGGGGATCGTTCATTAGGGCGACGCTTGAGAGTTCGGATAGGGTTGTTGTTGGGATGGGTGCGGGCGTGTCGACTGAGCGTTCTATGGTTGAGGCGAAGGAGATCGTTCAGAGTCGTCTTGGTGAGTTGGAGAAGACTCGAGCGTCTTTGCAGCAACAGTTGGTGCAGGTTGTGGGTAGGATTCAGGAGAATCGGGATAGGCTTCAGGAGTTGTCTGGTATTTTGAGTCAGGTGGAGCGCAGGGCTGATGTTTCAGAGGCTGAGGGACGGTCTTAAGGGTCTCGTTGAGAAGGTTTCGGTTACTCAGCTTCGTGGTGAGCAGGTTCGTGGTATTCTTCAGGATTTCAGGTTGAGCCTTGTTGAGAATGATGTGGCGGTTTCTGTTGCTGACCACATAAGCGATGAATTGGAGAAGCGGCTCGAGGGGGTTCAGGTCAAGCGGTTAGAGGATAGGAAGAAGGTTGTCAAGGATAGTTTGCGGGCGGTTTTGCTTGAGGTTTTGACTACGAAGGATGGGGTTAGTTTCTTGGAGTTGGTTGAGAAGAAGCGGGTGTCTAAGGAGCCTTTCGTGGTTGCGTTTGTGGGGATTAATGGTACGGGTAAGACGACGTCGATTGCTAAGGTTGCTACTTTTTTGATGAAGCGTAGCTACTCGGTTGTTTTGGCTTGTGCTGATACATATCGTGCTGGCTCTATTGAGCAGTTGGAGGAGCATGCTCGGCGTTTGGGTGTGCGTATTGTGAAGCATCGGTATGGTGCTGATCCCGCTGCTGTGGCTTTTGATGCTGTGAGTCATGCGCGTGCTCATGGTGTGGACGTGGTGTTGATTGATACTGCTGGTCGTATTCAGACTGATCGGAATTTGATGGCTGAGTTGGCTAAGGTTAAGCGTGTGGTTAGGCCTGATTTGACTGTTTTGACTGTTGATTCTTTGACTGGTAATGATGCTGTTTTGCAGGCTGAGGAGTTTCATAGTGCTGTTGGTATTGATGGTACTATTTTGACTAAGGTTGATGCTGATGTGAAGGGTGGTTCCGCTTTGAGCGTGACGTATGTGACTAAGAAGCCTATCCTGTTCATCGGTACGGGTCAGAAGTATACTGATCTTGAGGAGTTTAGGCCTGAACGTTTTACGGATATGATTCTGAAGTAGGGTCTCTGTTAGTCTGTGCGTGTGAATTTTTTTTGGGGTGGGTCTGAGCCTGGACTGTTTGTTTTTTGGGTGCTGATTGTGCTTCTGGTTGTGTCTCTGGCTCTGTTTGGTTCGGCTTGAGGGTGCTTTCTATGTTGTTGTAAAACACCTTCAATGTTGTTGTAAATCACTTTTCATGTTGTTGTAAGTGGCTGTTGTGGGCGTGTTGGCGGTTGAGAATCTGTGTGCGTGATGAAGTTGCCTCACTGAATGAGCTTCATCATCATCAACTCTGAGGGTGATGTTAATATGTGAAGGTTGTGTGAGTGATTGTTGGTGTGGGGTTGCTGTGACTGAGGGTAAGGGTTTTTGTCGTCGGCGGCAGGAG
>Ga0153915_10007276_pt1 | contig 10435 bp, 7 predicted proteins | sample Opewatmetagenome_2_FD_107003 | JGI IMG/M metagenome (GOLD analysis project Ga0153915, IMG submission 107003) | Freshwater wetland microbial communities from Ohio, USA - Open water 3 Core 3 Depth 3 metaG | ecosystem: Environmental > Aquatic > Freshwater > Wetlands | place: USA: Ohio, Lake Erie... | reverse complement strand
TGGCGCTGCAGCCCGGTGACCGGATCTACACGGGAACTGATGGCAGGGCGGAGATCGAATTCGATGAGGGCTCGGTACTTCGGCTCGCCGAGACTACCGATGTTGAGCTTGTTTCGATGAGTGAGAGCCTGATGCAGATCCGTGTCTTGCTCGGTCTGTGCACCCTCACGCGGAACGGAAATGTTGCGTTCGATATCAGCACACCAGCTGCCTCGTTTCGTACGCTTCACCAGGGAGTGTACCGCTTCGACGTAACGGAGACCGGAGCAAGCGACGGCATCGTGAGGAAAGGGAGCATGCAGGCCTCCGGCGGGAATTTCGCCAAGAAGGTGGACAAAGGTGAACTGATTCACGTGGAGACGAGTGACCAGTCGACCCCGGTAATCTCCCAGTACGAAGGGCGGGACGGTTGGGACGAATGGACCGACCGCCGCACGGCAGACGAGGTCGCTTACGTGAGCACAAAGTACGTGCCGGACTATGTTTACATGGGTGTGAGCGACCTCGATCGCTATGGTCGATGGGTCGACATCGCTCCGTACGGTTACGGTTGGGCACCCTATTCCGTCGGTGCGGGGTGGAGCCCTTACTGGGATGGTCGCTGGTGTTACCGCCCGTACTGGGGCTGGACGTGGGTTTCTTACGAACCCTGGGGATGGCTGCCTTACCACTACGGGAGTTGGTACTTCAGTACCGGCTTCGGCTGGTGCTGGCTCCCCGGGCCATCCTTTGGATTCCATTTCTGGTCCCCTGGCCTGGTGCGTTTTTACAATGGCCCAGGCTGGGTGTCATGGGCCCCACTGGGACCGGGTGACTACTACAACGCTCACAACTACTGGTATAACCCGAGATACGGCAATTACCTGAACAACATGCGATTGACTCAGCGGCGTGGGCCCGACGAGCTGATAAACCGGCACGTTCCCGGGGCTTTCCGAACCGAGCCGACCGAGCAGTTCGTCAACGGTGGGCGCTCGCGTGGTGGACTGACGGGGGGTACGGTGGTTGACGTCGGGGTTAGCCAACCCTGGAGCAGCGGTCGGCTGGTCACCGACAGGCTCGACATCAAGCCCACATCAAGGAGTTATCAGCCGGTTGTCTCCAGTCGGACGATCGCAGGCCGGGCGGATGTTGCACCAGCGCCTGCGGCAGAGCGTTTTTCCGGTGGGGCAGGGATCCCCGGATCGACGGCTACGAGAGTGACCCCCTCGATTGCGCCTTCCGCCGGCAGCTCGCGCGCGGTAGAGAGGAACGCGGCGGGGTACGTCGCAGGTACGGGAATCCCCGCGGAAAGCAACGCCGTTAACTCGAGCAGCGACTCGTCACGCGGCCGCGCCGCCCAGAATACTGATAGCCGACAGGTGCGGATCTGGAACCGGGTGGAGGAGCCTGCGGCGGGAACTGAAGCCAACCGCACGGCCCAACCTGGGCAGGCGCCCGTCGGTGTCGCGAATCCCCGCTCCGCGGTTCGCGGGGTTCCCGGCCAGGTCGAAAACGGTCGTGGATCCAGTACTGTGCCCCGGACGAATGAACCGCTGCGACCCATGGTCATCGAGCGCGGCGTCGGCGGCCAGGCTGGGACCGGAAGCAATCCTGCTAATCGCCCTGCTCAGGCACCTGGGAACGTAGCCCGGCCGAGCCCGCCGCCGGCGAACCCTCCTTCCCAGAGGCCCGACAACCGCAGTACGTCGGGATTTGAGATGCGGCAGAACGAGCGTGTGGTCCCGCCGCCGGCAGTTGCCGTGCCGGAGCGGGCACCTGCCAATTTACCCCCAGCTACCAGGTCCGACTCCAGTTACAGCGGGCGCAGCTACGCGGCGGGCGGCTGGCAATCCTCCGGCGGCAACAGTGCAGCGGGAACGCCGAGCCCTTCCTGGGGTAGCGGGCGCTCCCAGGCAGTGAGGCCAAGCGGACCGACCGGCGGCTGGCAGTCTCCATCCTGGGGACGCGGCGCTTCGCAGCCATCTGCGAATCCTGGGGTCTCCCGTGGCGCCCCCCCTTCCGCTGGAAGCGCTGGTTCCGGGCGCGGCAGGAATCATTGATTCCAGTGCTACTCCGAATGCCGGCAGGGCAGGTCTCCAGGAAGACCTGCCCTGCGGAACCCAGGCTGCCTGTCGTCCAGGCCCACACTGCAATGGCGGCTCCTCCCAAGATATCCCTCTCAGGATATTGCGTTGACTGCGACGGCGCTTGAGCCCTAGAATCTCGGCGCTTGGGCATCTCATGGGTGATTTCGGCAAGCTTGCGACATTTGTACGGCCTTTCCGGTTGCCGCTTCTGGCTTCTCTGATCCTTCTGCTGTTTGCCGGAATCTTTGAGGTGCTGACGACTGCCCTGGCGATCCCTCTCTTCGATGATGTGCTCACAGTCGGCAAGTCTGTCGCCGGAGGACCCTCCCGCAAGCTCGATTTTCTGCTGAGCTACCTCCGGGTTCTTCCGGGCGGCATCCTGTGGCAGCTTTCCATCGCTTTGGTCGCTCTTACGGCCGTCAAAGGATTGTGCCTCTATTTTTCCAACTACCTGATGGGTTACGTGGGCCAGAGCGTGGTGATGGATCTGCGCACCCGCCTGTTCGGGCACGTTCTCGGCCAGTCGGTTGGCTTCTTTTCCTTGAATTCAACGGGCCGGCTCATGTCCTGTATGAACAGCGACGTGGAACAGGTTCAGGAAGCCGTTTCAACTTCGCTCGCCGAGTTGTTTCGCGAATCCGTGCTGCTTCTGGCTCTCGTAATTTGGATCTTCTATATCGACTGGCGATTGGCCAGCCTGGCGCTCGTGGTAGCCCCTGCGGCCCTGCTCCTGACCATCACGATGGGCCGGAGAATCCGGCGTGTGAGCCTCAGGAGCCGCGAGACCGTAGCCGCTCTCAACGACTCGCTTCAGCAGGCAATCACTGGAATGCGGGTTATCAAAGCCTTCGGAACCGAAACTCACGAACAGACCCGGTTCCGCCGGAGCGCCGAGCACCTGCTGCAGGCCAATCTGCACGCAGCACGGATCATTTTCCTTAATTCTCCCGTGATGGAGCTTCTGGGGGTGTTGTCGTTCATCCCTCTGCTTTTCTACGCGCACTCGAGAATAACGGCGGGCACGCTGACGATGGGGTTGTTCGGAGGCTCGCTCTTTTCGCTGTTTCGTATGTATGATCCGATCCGCAAACTGAGCCGGCTCCACATTCAGTTTCAGCGCGCCCTCGCATCCACATCCCGCATCATGGAGCTGTTCCAGACACGTGTCGAGATTCAGGACCGACCCGGCGCCCGCGAGTTGGGTGGGGTGAAGGAAGCGATCGAATTCAGGGACGTCTATTTTGACTACAGCGATGCCTCGGGCTCGACGCGAGTCCTGAGGAACATAAATCTGACGGTCCCGCCCAGGCGGATTGTGGCCCTGGTCGGGAGCAGCGGATCGGGCAAGTCCACCATGCTGAGCCTGCTGCCCAGGTTTTATGACGTCTCCGAGGGTAGCGTGCTCATCGATGGCGTGGACATCAGGGATTACACGCAGGCGTCGCTTCGGCGCAACATCGCCGTCGTCACCCAGGAGACTTTCCTCTTCAACGACACCGTGCGAAACAACATCGCCTATGGCAGATCTCATGCTCGTGATGGCGAGGTGTTCGAGGCTGCCCGCGCCGCGTTCGCGCACGATTTCATCATGCAGCTGCCTGAGCGGTATGAGACGCTGATCGGAGAGCGGGGCCAGCGTCTTTCCGGCGGCGAAAGGCAGAGGATCTCAATTGCCAGGGCGATCTTGAAAGACGCCCCCATTCTCATCCTGGATGAAGCTACGTCAGCCTTGGACTCCGAGTCGGAGAAACTTGTCCAGCAGGCGCTCTCAAACCTGATGATGGAGCGCACGACGTTTATCATTGCACACCGCTTTTCGACCGTCAGGAATGCCGACCTTATCGTTGTGTTGAGTGGCGGGCGGGTCGAAGAGATGGGCACCCATGACGTGCTGACGGAGAAAGGCGGCCTTTACGCACGTCTCTATCGCCTGCAGACTGATGATGGGATGCTCCCGGAGGCCATCCCGACAACCGGTGTCCCTTGAGCGGATTCGCCAGTCGAACGCGTCGTACAGGTGCCTCGGATCCTGTTCGATCCGGGAAGCGATGGCGCCGGCAAGCCGAGGGGGGCCCGATCATCTTCGATTCCGCCCGGGATTCTCCCTTTGCGCCGATGCTGAGCGTGCTACGCTAAGTGTTGAAATTGCATTGACATGCGACGAAGGGTCCCGTATGATAAATAATTTTGAGACACGCGATTCGCATGCTCAGCATGACGGGGTACGGCACCGGATGCAGGCGTAGTGGAGACACGAGTGTGTCGGTAGAGGTTCGCACGGTTAACCACCGCTTCCTGGACTTGCACATTCGGCTTCCACGCGAATACATCTTCATGGAAGGAGATCTGCAGCAGGTCGTGCGATCTTCTGTCCGCCGTGGCCGGGTTGACGTGAGCGTTACAGTCCAAGCTCCGCAAATCCCCGGATATACTTTGAACTTACCCGCGGCCCGATCCTACGTCGAATCGGTCGGAAATCTGGCTAAAGAATTCGGCATGCAGGAGCCGTTGGATCTGCGCACGCTGCTCGCCTTGCCTGGGGTGGTGCAGGTTCTTGATTCGGACCCGGGTCCCGCGGCAGCGCCCCGCGAGCTGACATCCGATGTGATCGACTGTGTCCGAGAGGCCCTGAGGGGTGTCGAGCGGATGCGCGTGCAGGAGGGAAGCGCTCTCAAGATAGACATGCTGCAGCACCTCGAGAGTATCAGGGAGAAGGCCACCAGGGTCCGTGCCGCTTCCCATGCGGTGGTGGAGGAATACAGGAAGCGACTTGAAAGTCGGCTGACCATGCTGCTCGGCCAGGGCGTGGTTGACCAGGAGCGCCTTGCCCAGGAAGTGGCGATCATGGCAGAGAAGTCGGACATTTCCGAAGAGGCGGCGCGTCTCGGAAGCCACATCGACCAGTTCCGCAGTCTGGCAGATGGAAATGAGGTCGGCAAGCAGATGGACTTCCTGCTCCAGGAGATGCAGCGTGAGGCCAACACAATTCTCTCCAAGTGCGCCGGTCTCGAGGTTACGCGCATGGGGATAGCGCTGAAAGCGGATATCGAGAGGCTGCGGGAACAGGTGCAGAACGTAGAGTAGTATGACCGTGCCGGGAAACCTGATCATTGTCTCGGGACCGTCAGGAGCCGGCAAGTCTGCCATCTCCGCCGGAGTCCTCGACCAGTTGCCGGGGATGAGGTTCTCTGTCTCTTACACGACGCGCGCGCCGCGCGGAAGTGAGAAGAACGGCATCCATTATAACTTCGTAAGCCGGGAGGAGTTTGACGGTCTGGTTCGGGTGGGCGACCTGCTCGAGTGGGCCGAAGTTTACGGCAACTTTTACGGGACTTCGCGAAAGCTGATCGAAGAGGGCCTCGCCGGAGGGGAGGATGTTCTCCTCGACGTTGATGTGCAGGGGGCGAGAACAATCTGTCAGAAGAGACCGGGCGCGACGAGTGTCTTCATTATGCCCCCATCCTACGGAGTACTCAGGGAGCGCCTCGAACAGCGGAAGCTGGACAAGGCCTACGTGATAGAACAGCGGCTCCGCGTCGCGTGCGAAGAGATAAGACAGTACACAGATTACGATTACCTCATTATCAACAGCGACCTCGGCAAGGCCATCGAGGAGCTCAAAGCAATCGTCATAGGATTACGCTGCCGTATGAAGCGCAGAGCCAAAGATGCGCAGGCGATTGTAGCCACCTTTGGAGGGGTGAATGCTTAAGATCCCTGAAGACATCGGGTCCAAATACAGGTTCATTATCGTTGCAGCCGAACGCGCGAAGCAACTGCAGAACAACGCCAAGCCAAAAGTGAAAACCAGATCGACCAAACCGGCCTTCATTGCGATGCGTGAGCTGGAGGCGGGGCTGGTCAGGTACGAGATTCTGCCCATCGAGCAGAACTGAAGCGCGTCGAGGGACTCGTGAAAGTTGTGTTGGGAGTTACCGGATGCATTGCAGCCTACAAGGCGATCGAGGTTATGCGTGGGTTGCAGAAAGGAGGGGCATCGGTACGTGTGATTCTCACGCGCTCCGCGCAGAAGTTCGTGGCGCCGCTCACCTTTGAAGCCCTATCGGGAGAGAACGTCCTCACGGACATGTTTCCGTCGCGTCCGGACGTCGATTTTCCCCACATCCGTATCGTGCAGAACGCGCAGCTGCTCGCTGTGGTTCCCGCAACCGCCAACATCCTGGGCAAGTTCGCCCACGGTATCGCCGACGATCTGCTTTCGACTGCCTACCTTTCTTGTGCCGCTCCGGTCCTGCTGGCCCCGGCCATGAACGTGGAGATGTGGAACAACCAGGCCGTCCGGGAAAATGTGGAAATCCTGCGAAGGAGGGGGCACCACATTGTGGAGCCGGAAGCCGGGACGCTTGCATGTGGTATGGAAGGGGAAGGAAGGCTCGCGGATGTAGGTGCCATCGTCTCGCGCATCCTCGAATTGGTGAAATGCGATGGCGAGCTCGCGGGGCTCAGGGTTTTGGTGACGGCTGGTCCTACGGTGGAGGATATTGATCCGGTCCGTTTCTTGTCCAACCGAAGCTCGGGAAAGATGGGCTACGCCGTCGCCACGGCGGCCAGGCTGCGCGGGGCGGCGGTCGTGCTGGTTTCGGGGCCGACCGCGTTGGCCGCGCCTCCCGGAATAGAGGTCGTGCGAGTCCAGTCCGCAAGCGAGATGAAGGAAGCCGTCCTTCGTTTCTATCCCTCTGCCGATATCGTGGTAAAGGCGGCGGCCGTCTCGGACTATCGCCCGGTGTCGTCGGCCGCCCGGAAGATGAAGCGGGGGCCGGAAAACCTGACCCTCGATCTCACACCGAACGATGACATCCTGGCCCTGCTCGGGAGCCGGAAGAGCAGTCAGGTGTTAATCGGATTTGCAGCGGAGACCGGCGATATCGTCGATAACGCAAGAGAAAAGCTGATCCGCAAGAAGCTGGACCTGATCGTGGCCAACGACGTGTCAAAAAGGGTTTTCGGGGAGGACTCGGCGACGGTTCACATTATTAGTCCATCGGGTGAGGACGAAATTCTCCGCGAGCAGTCCAAGCTGGCTATCGCGAACCGCATCCTGGACATCGCTCAGGGACTGGTTGCAGCGCGCGGCTCTGCCAGGGCAACTCCGTGATTCCTTCCAGGACCTGCTCGACGCCGATCCTGCCAATTCTTCCCGCAAAATGAAATCCGGAACTGTAGCTATCATCGGACGGCCCAACTCAGGCAAATCGACGCTGCTCAACACGCTGGTGGGCCAGAGGATTTCCATCGTGTCCGATAAGCCGCAGACGACGAGGCATCGGATCCTGGGGATCCTGACCGAATCCCGCGGGCAAGCCGTGTTCGTCGATACGCCGGGCATCCACAGACCGGCCTTCCGTATGAACCAGCGCATGCTCGACATCATCCACGACTCTCTCCGGGACGTGGATCTGGTGATTCACATGGTTGACGGGTCGATCGCGATCGGGGCCGGCGAAAGATTCGCACTGGACATGGTCTGCGAGGCTCACCCTCGCACCATCCTTGCCATAAACAAGCTTGACCGGATCTCCAAGCCGAAGCTGCTGCCGTTGATGAAATGGTACAGCACGGGCTATGACTACCTCGAGCTCGTGCCGCTGTCGGCGCTGACCGGCGAGAACCTGCCCCTCCTGCTCTCGAGGATTTTTCACTATCTGCCGGAAGGCGAGCCCCTCTTCGCAGCCGACCAGTACACGGACCGCACCGAACGATTCCTGGCAGCAGAATTCGTGCGCGAGAAGATCCTACGACGCACGCAGGAGGAACTGCCGTATGCCACTGCGGTGCTGGTGACACGCTTCGATGAAGCTCGCAGGGAGAAAGGGAATCTGGTCATCATAGAGGCGGACATTCTGGTTGAAAAGGAGTCCCAGCAGGGTATCATCCTGGGAGCTGGGGGCCTGAGGCTGCGTGACATCGGAGCAGAGGCGCGGAGTGAGATCGAGAAGCTGCTGGGATGCAGGGTACACCTCGGCCTGACGGTGAGAACCGTCCGTAAGTGGCGCGACAATGAGCCGGTTCTGGATCAGCTGGGAATAGGCAGATGAGCGAACGTAAAGCAATCGCGGACCAGATTGTCCGCCACTTGGAGTTCTACAGGGACCTGGGGGTTCGGTGGATATCCCGCGGACAGGCTGCGAGCTCCGCCGCCGGAGCGGGAACCGAAAAAGATGCGGCGGTCGTGTCCAGGAGCGCTGCGGCGACTGCACACTCTGTCCCCTCCGCGGTGTCCAGAGCCTTTGCCTCGACGAGGAGCATGTTTGATGCGGTGCCGCAGATGAACGAAACGCTTGAACAGATCCGTGAGGACCTCGGAGACTGCCATCGCTGCAAGCTGGCCGCAGGGCGGCGGAATATTGTATTTGGCTCGGGAAATCCACACGCGGAGCTCATGTTCGTCGGCGAAGCGCCGGGTGCAGACGAAGATGAGCAGGGCCTCCCGTTCGTCGGAAGGGCAGGGCAACTGCTTACCAAAATAATCGAAGCAATTGGGATGCGCAGAGAGGACGTATATATCTGTAACATCCTCAAATGTCGCCCGCCGGGAAACCGTAACCCTGAGTCTGACGAGATTGCTTCGTGCGAACCCTTCCTACTGCGCCAGATCGCCGCCGTCCGGCCCAAGGTCATCTGTGCCCTCGGGACGTTCGGCGCGCAGACGCTCCTGCGCACGAAGGAACCCATCTCGAGGCTGCGCGGCCAGTTCATCGAATATCGGGGTACCAGACTGATGGCGACTTTTCATCCCGCCTACCTGCTCCGCAATCCGGGAGAGAAGCGCAAGGTCTGGGAGGACGTGCAGAAAATCCGGGATTATCTCCGCTCGCTCCGGTAGTGCGCAGACAGCGCAGCCGGGTGGCTCACCGTCGGCCGAAGCGGTCGGGGATCCTCCAGACTCTTGGTCCCATGGTGGAATTTGCAGACGTTGCCATTCCTGTTGGCGTCAGGCGGACATTCACCTACCAGGTTCCGGCCGACCTGCATGAGAAAATAACTGCCGGCGCCCGGGTGCTGGTCCCATTCGGGCGCAAGCTTGTGGCAGGTTTCGTGGTTCAGGTCACGAACTCCCCGCCGGGCGGAAACTTCAGAGTCCGTGCGGTCCAGGACGTCATTGATTCAGGGGATCCCCTCCCTCAGGACCTCGTGGAAACGGCGACCTGGGTTGCGCGCCGGTATTTCACCGCGCCCGGAGAGGTCTTTCAGGCGTTGCTGCCGGCTGGAGCGCTGGCGTCGGGCACGCACATCATCGAGCTTGAACCTGCCACCCGGACTCTGCTGGCGGGCGGCCTCAAACCGTCGGGCCTCAGCCGTGACCAGGAACGTATTCTCGACGCCCTGGTGGAGGGAGAGCCGCTGGACATCTCTCGGCTGGCCGCAAAGACGGGCATTCGAGGCCTTTCGGCTCGGGCGGAAGAGCTGGCGCGGTCCGGCCATATACGGATGACGCCCCGGGTTGCCGGCCCGCGGGTGAGAGAGAAACAGCAACTCGGGATACGGGCACTCCCCGGGCCTGCAGACACGGGCAAACCCCTCACCGCGGCACAGCGACGTCTCCTGGCTTTTCTCGACGGAGACGGGCGATGGGATCTGTTCCAGGAGGTGCTGCGAAAAGCCGGGGTCTCCAGCCAGATCGCCAAGACCCTGGCGCTCCGCGGGAAAGTGGAAATCGCTCCGCTCACCGTCAGCAGGAGGCCGATCGAACTCGAAGAGAACATTTTCGGCAGAGTTCCGGTCCTCACGGAAGCGCAAGGCAGCGTCTTTGAACAAATGAAGGCGATGCTGTCGGCCGGACATCCTGCGCAGTGTCTGCTGCACGGGGTGACCGGAAGCGGCAAGACGGAGGTTTATCTCCGTCTCATCGCCGAAGTGCTGAGCCGCGGTGATGAAGCGCTGCTCCTCGTGCCCGAGATCGGTCTCACACCACTGCTGAGCCAACTCATGGTTTCGCGATTCCCCGGACAGGTCGCGCTTCTGCACAGCGGCATGTCTCAAGGAGAGCGATTCGATCAGTGGAACCGCGTCCGATCCGGGGATGCTCCGGTTGTGGTAGGAACCCGGTCCGCGGTTTTTTCACCACTTGCGAAGCTTCGACTGGTCATCATCGACGAAGAACAGGATCCGTCCTACAAACAGGACGAATCACCCTACTACCACGCGCGCGAGGTGGCATGGCACAGGATCCAGCGATCCGGGGGGCTGCTCTTGCTGGGCTCGGCAACCCCGTCGGTCGAGATGTACTATGCGGCGATGGAGGGACAAGGCATCAGTTACCTCTCCCGCCCGGAACGGATTGAAGCCAGACCTCTGGCGCAGGTGGAGATCGTGGATATGAGCCTCGAGCTCCAGCGGCACGGGCG
>Ga0153915_10007275_pt1 | contig 10436 bp, 7 predicted proteins | sample Opewatmetagenome_2_FD_107003 | JGI IMG/M metagenome (GOLD analysis project Ga0153915, IMG submission 107003) | Freshwater wetland microbial communities from Ohio, USA - Open water 3 Core 3 Depth 3 metaG | ecosystem: Environmental > Aquatic > Freshwater > Wetlands | place: USA: Ohio, Lake Erie... | reverse complement strand
GATTTGCAGTACATGCCACTCAGCACGTTCATTCGATCGCGAAATGGTTCGAGCGGCTTCAGGATGTTGGTGAACTCAAAGCCCGTCCCGGTTTTTTCCGGAACCCAATGGCCGGGCGCCATGCCATGCGGCACGAAGATACCCGTAAAGCGCGTGGGCGGCGCGGCGGCGGTTCTGGCAACGGGAGTTTGCGCGGGGAGCATGGCGTCGAGCAGCGGCAATGCAATGGCGGCCCCGCTGCCGCGCAGCAGCGCTCGCCGTGAGATGTGCTTTTTCGTGATGAACATGGCTATTGGTTCTCCTGGTGAATCGCGTCCCGTCTCATGGCTCTACTGCCCCAACCCGGCTTCAGCGCCGTAGGTGGTGCCGGCCTGGTTGAACTGGAACGGTTCGCTCTTCACAACGGCTTGGATCAAGGATTGGAATTTGTAGTTATCAGCCTGCGCGTTCTTGACTATGGAGCGCACGAGCGGCATGTCGTAGTATTCGACGCCGCGGCCGAGGGCATAGGTAACCAACTTTTCGGTGACCACACGAACAAACTGCGGCGAGTAGCGCAGCAGCGATTCCCGAAGGCCCGTGACGCCGCTGAGCTTGGCACCATCCACCAGCAGGCCACTGGGGTCGATCGGGCTGCCGGCGTCATGCGTACGCCAGGAGCCGACGGCATCGAAGTTTTCGAGTGAGAACCCGATGGGGTCCATAATGGCGTGGCAGCTCTTGCACGGCTCGTTGGCCCGGTGCATTTCCATTTGCTGGCGCATAGTGGGCTTGGCCGCGCCGTGCACGTCGCTTTCGGTGGAATTGATCTTGATAACGACGTTGGGCGGCGGATTGGGCGGGCTGACGCCCAGGAAGATCTGCATCACGCTTTTGCCGCGCTGCACGGGCGAGGTCCGGCTAGGCTGCGAAGTGGTTTCAAGGAAGAAGCCCTTGCCGAGCAGGCCGCGACGCGCATCGAGGCTCTTGTCGAGCGTGACGCGCTGGAAGGCGCTGCCGTAGACATTGGGAATGCCGTAGTGCTTGGCTAGGCGTTCGTTGACAAACGTGTAGTTGGCATCGAGCATTTCAACAACGCTGCGGTTTTCGTGCACGATGCTTGAAAAGAACAACTCGGCTTCTTTCTGATAGGCCTGGCGGAGGTTGTCGTCAAAATCCGGGAAGGCGACCGTCACCGGCTGCTGCGTGGCCACGGCGCGCACGTTGAGCCACTGGCCGGCGAAGTTGGTAACGAACTGCCCCGAGCGCGAATCGTTCAGCATACGTTTGACTTGCGCTTCAAGCACCTTCGGATCGCGCAGTCTGTTTTGACCGGCAAGCGTGAGTAATTCTTCGTCGGGAACGGTGCTCCACAGGAAGAATGACAGCCGGGAGGCGAGTTCCAGGTCGCTGATGCGGTACTTGGTGCCCGGGGCCACGCCAGCGGGTTCATGCTCCTTACGGAAGATGAACTCGGTGTCCATCAAGACGCGCTCGACAGCCATTTCGATGCCGCGGTCGAACGAGCCCAGATTGCGGCCCTTTTGATAAAAGTTCATCAGCAGCTCGGTATCCTGCGCGGTGGCTGGGCGGCGATACGCGCGGCGGACCAGGGCGTTGAGAATCTGCTTGGCGCAGGCGTTTTCCTGCGCCGCGGTCGTCGGGCGGCAGGTGAAAATCTTGTGGCGGCTGGGCGAATCGGTGGCGCCTTTGGCGTTGTAGGGTCCATCGATGCGGATATAGCCGACATGCGGATAGAACGAGAAACCGGGCAGGCCGCCGGTTTCGATGGTGCTGCGCAGGAAGTGCTTATTGAGGTCGTTGCCGGGGGCGTAGTTGGTGGCCAGGAAGGCCACGCCGATCGTATGCAAACCGGCCTTCACAGTGAAGCGGACTTCATCGGTGCCTTGGTGAACGGCGGCGCCGCGGCCGACTTCGCGGTCCCAGTCGTAGAGCTTCAGCCGATCACTATCGAGGAGGAACTCGAGCTTTTCGCCGCGAATTTCGCCAAAGGCGTTGTTGTTGTCCATGTTGCCCTTATTGACGGGCCAGATCTTGATCGCATATTCTCCGTCGGCGGGAAATTCGTGATTCACAACGATTCCGCCGCGAGTGCCAAACGGGAGACCCTCGATGTGATAGTCCTGCGACGTGTCTTCGGCAACGCGATAGACGGCCTGGCCGGGGGTGGTGACGTCGCCGATGGCCATGCGGCTGATCTTGCCAGCGGCCGACCGGTAGGCCTCGATCAGGGCGGGCGAAACGGTGAGCGTGCCGGCTTGATTGTCGAAGCCGTGCGTGGAGTCATCGGGCGGCAGGAACTTGGTGGCGTCTACTTCAAGGCCCAGCACGTCGCGCACGACGTTCGTGTATTCGGCCCGGTTCAGGCGGTGAATACCCGGCGAGGGCAGCTTGGTGCTAGCGGTGCGGTCCAGCTCGTTTTCCATGCCCCGGATGAGTGCTTCGTAAGCGGCCGGCTCCGGACGATTCTTGCCGACCGGCGGCATCATGCCGGCGCGGAGTTTGCGCACCACGCGCTCCCAAGTTTCGGCGCGGTCCTGCATGTGATCGGCATCGAGCGAATCCAGATCCATGCCTCCCTGCCGGAACGACTTGTTGTGGCAGGAGGTGCAATACGTCTTGAGCTGCGCGCGAGTGTTGGGGACGGCTGCTGGCGGATTCTGGCCGCAGAGAACGGCGGCTGCGGCGACGAGGGCGAACGGTGATCGTTTCATTTTTGGCACCTAGCAAACAGGGCTGTACAACAGCTTCAGAGAACCTAGTGGAGCAACCCAGATGCCAAGCCCGTGGCGCTCTACGCCCTTTGTTTTTCGCTAGATCCGCGGCATTGTGCAAATCAGCTGCGTCAAAAGCCCTTGGCTCTGGGCGATTACACCCAAGCCTAGACCTTGTACTTGTTTAAACAGTAGAAAAGGCGTTGCTTTAAAAGTGGTATCCGAAATGCTTCATTTGTTCAGGTGAGGCGAATCATGAACGGAAAGTATTGGTTGGCGGCGGGCGTCACACTGGCGCTTGCCAGCGCACAAACGGTAGACGAAGCCCTAGTACCGGTGGACCATCCGGCGATCCGCTACAACACTGCGCCGGTGAACGACCGCGTGACGCGTTTGATTGAAGACATGAAGAGCGGCAAGGTGAAGATGGAGCCACGCAAAGATGGCACGGGCTATCTACCCGCCCTGCTGCAAGCACTTGGCGTGAATCCGGATTCACAGATTATGGTGTTTTCCAAGACGAGCTTCCAGGCGAGCCGCATATCGCCGAAGACGCCGCGGGCCATCTATTTCAGCGACGACATGACGGTGGGCTACGTGAAGGGAAGCCCGCTGTTGGAGGTAGCCGCGCTCGATCCGAAACAGGGCTTCATTTTCTATAGCTTTGACCAGCAGACAAAGCCGCCGCGATTTGACCGGCGTGATGTCTGCCTGCAGTGCCATGAAAGCATTGGAACGTCTGGCGTTCCAGGGATATTCGTTGCATCGGTATATCCCGATGCCGATGGCATGCCGGCATTTCGCGGTGCGGCCAAGCTGACCGACCATCGCACACGGTTCGAGGAGCGTTGGGGCGGCTGGTATGTGAACGGCACACACGGCGACATGCAGCATTTAGGCAACGCCGTCGGCCATGAACCGGATCACCCGGAAGTTTTGGATACGCGGAAGTCGCTCAACCTGACAACGCTCGCCGGAAAGTTCGATCCGAAAAGCTACCTAAGCGCGACGAGCGACATTGTGGCGCTGATGACGTTTGAACACCAGGCGCGCATGTCGGATTTGATGATTCGCGTGAGCTGGGAAGCACGCGTCCTGGAGCAGGAAGGCCAGGCGGCCACACCCGATTCACGGAAACGGTTCGACAACGACCTGGAAGCGCTGGTGACCTATATGCTGTTTGCCGATGAGTTCGAACTGCAGGCGCCCGTGCACGGCGTATCGACGTTCGAGAAAACGTTTCCGCAGCGGGGACCGCGCGATAAGCAGGGCCGCAGCTTGCGGGACTTCGATTTGACCAAGCGGCTGTTCAAGTATCCGCTGAGCTACATGGTGTACGCCGAGGCCTTTGATGCCATGCCGGGAATGGTCAAGGACCGGCTATATCAGCGGATGTTTGATGTGCTGACAGGCAAAGATCAAAGCCCGAAGTTCCGGCGGCTACAAGCGGCCGATCGCAAGGCCGTGTTTGAGATCCTGCGGGATACAAAAAAGGGTCTGCCTGAGTATTGGGTGGCGGCTCAGCTGGCTGCAGCGGCGAAGTAAGTTACGGCGTGGCGATCCGCCAAACCGCGCGCCAGGATACCCGTCATATTGGCGACGGCGAAGCTGATGCCGTTCAGGTTGCGATGCGGCGGGACGCCGTCGATCGGGCGCGGGTGACCGGAAGCATAGTAAATAAGGCCCTGCGGCGTGGCTTCGGTGCGATGGCTGTGGCGATCGAGCGTGGAATCGAGACAGACGCCCACGACGCCAGGAAGCGAGCCGGGGTAGAAGACGGAACCAGCGACTTCACGAGCCGAGACAAGCATTGCACCGTTGGCTGATGCCTTGGCGACAGCGGCAGCAAGCAGATCCGCATGCTGCGGGCTGGTGGTACCGAGGCTCAGGTTGATGAGATCGGCATGCTGGCCGGTCGCCCATTCGATGGCGCGGAGGAGGCAGGGTAGGCTGCTTCGAAGCGCGGTGTGAAAGAGCTTGACGGCGATATATTCTGCGTCGGGCGCCTTCTCCTGGATAGCGGCCATCACGGCGGTGCCGTGGCCCAGACGATCCTGAAATGAATTGTCCTCAACTGTGCCATCGGGGTGGATGCAGACACCTCCCGCGACAGACCGGATATGCGGATGCGCAACATGGACGCCGCTATCGATGACGACGATCCGCACACCGCGCCCGGTACCCGGCGGAAGCCGCTGGGGGTCGAGGGGGGCAAGCATCACGGCGCGACGGCCTCCAAATCCAGCCCTTGAAGCCGGTAGTGAAAGGGCTTAACGGAGGGCATCGTACTGGCGGGAGCCTGGGCATCCCACCAGACCCCGCCGTAGCCGTTCGAATAGAAGGCTCGAAGCAGTTCCAGGTGGCGGGCAAAGCCCGCGCGCATTCGCGATTCATAGTGTTCGATGAGCGCACGCATAGGCTCTCCCTTCAACGCCGCGCGGACGACGGCAGCAGCCAGGATGGCTTCACGAATGGCTTGCGCCACGCCATCGCCGCAGATGGGATCAAACGTCATGGCCGCCGTGCCGCAGGCGAGCCAACCGGGACCGGCGAGCGGCGACGCAATACGCGGGGCAACGCGAAAGGGCTGCGAATGTTCAAGCAGCCAGAGCACTTCGCGGCTGACGACTTTGCTCGAGGCCAGCGGATCCGGCCCCAGGTCGCCAACGGCCAGCAGCCAGCCGTAGCCGGGCTCAGCCGGAAGCAGGAACAACCATCCGCGCGGCAGGGATTCCATCGTGCAGGTATTAGGCATGCTCTCGCGGCGCAGCTCTACGCGCCAGGATGTGCCGGTGCGGGATCCGAAGGTTGATTCGCTCGCGCCCGGAAGCGGCGGCGCGGCGTGGATGGTCCAATCGGGTTGGATCGCCGCCGTTGGAAACTGCGGAGCGAGAGCATCCAAAAGCTGCTGCTCAGAGACGACGACAGCGCGATGTTCCACTTCAACGGGTTGCTGGTCGCGCTCCCAGGCCACGCGGCGGCGTTCGATTACGGGCAAGGATTCGAACAGGCGCGGCTGGCCGAAGATATCGCGCATCAGCGCCAGTGCGCAGTAGCTAAGCAACAGCGCGGGCACCCGCGGACGCTGAAGTGGCTGCAACTGAACGGCAAGGCCGGCTTTAGACAGCAGATGTGCGCAGCAATAGGCGGATACGCCATCGCCGCGAATTTCAACTGCTTGCGTCATAGTTCGTTAGGCCACCAAGGCCGCCAACGGCCGGTCGAGCTTGATCACTTGCTGGGCGATACGGGCAAGTGCGGGCCGGTGCGTGATAATGATCGCCGTGCGGCCGGCTAGCGCTGTGGCGAGCGTTTCGGCAATCGCGGCTTCGTTCGCTTCGTCAAGATTCGAAGTGGGCTCATCCAGAATCAACACGCGCGGGTTGGCGAGCAGCGCGCGCGCGAGCGCAATTCGCTGGCGTTCACCGGCCGAAAGAGTCTGGCCACGCTCGGCGAGCACAGTTTCGTAGCCTTGAGGCAATTCGCCGATGCGCTTATGGATAGCAGCGGCGCGTGCGGCCGCTTCGATTTCGTCGAATGCCGCGTCGGGCCGGGCATAGGCGATGTTTTCGCGCACGGTGGCGGGGAACAGATACGGCGCTTGATCGACCAGCAGTACGGCTTTGCGCAGATCGGCCAAGCGCAGGTCACGCAGATCGTGGCCATCCAGACGAATGGCACCGGACTCAGGGTCATAGCAGCGCGCGAGAAGATCGGCAAGCGTGGACTTCCCTGCCCCACTGGAACCAACGATGGCGCAAATGGTGCCGGGTTTGACGCGGAACGAGAGCCGGTCAACTACTGTAGCTGTACCATGGCGGAAGGTGATGGCGTCGCATTCGATTTCGCCGCGTGTGAATGCGACTGGCAGAGCAGCAGGGTTTTCGACAATTTCCGGCTTGGTATCGAGCAGTTCGTATACGCGTTGGAGCGAGACGCCGCCGGAAATCATATTCGCGTAGAGGCTAATGAGATTGTTCACTGGAGAAAGCAGCCGGGCGTGGTAGGCCATGATGGCGATCAACGAGCCGGTGGTGATCTCGCCATCGATCACCATTTTGCCTCCGTAGAGGAAGAGCCCCGCCGTAGCAGCTGTGGTGAGCGTTCCTGGCACAGCGCCCGCTAGAAACGATGTGACTTGCATGCGCAGCAGCGCATCCACGAAGCCGGTGTTCTTCTGCTGGAAGCGCATGGCCTCGCGCTCGTTCGCGCACGCTGCATTCACCGTCCGCATGCCGAGAAGCGTTTCAAGCAGGAAGCTTCCGATGTCAGCACTCCGTTCGCGCACGCTGCGCACGCGGTCCGCCAGACGGCGTTGGAAGTGCTGCATGGCGAGCAAGTTGGCGGGCACAATGGCGAGACTCAGCAACATCAGCTTGCGGTTCAACGCGCCCATGATGGCCGCGCTGCCTACGAGAAAGACTGCATTTGAGAGAAGGCCCATCAGGCTATCGGCCGTGATGCGTTGGACTTCGGAGATGTCGTTGTTGATGCGCGAAACCACGTCGCCCATCGGGATGCGCGCCCAGAAGCGAGGTGAAAGGCCTTGGAGGTGCCGATAGAGATGGAGCCGCATGTCGAACAGCGCCCCTGCCGATGCCTTGATGTAGACGTAGCTCGACAGAATGTTGAGGGCGAAGCCAACGACCGTGGCGCCCACCATGAAGCCGCTGATACGCAGCAGCGCGGCGAAATCGGCCTTCAGCAAGGCGTCGTCAATAAGCAGCTTAGAGATGTAGGGCTGCACCAGGCCCATGGCGCTAGAGGCGATACCCACAAGGAACACAAACGCGAAGCGGTGCCAGTAAGGCACTGCATAACGTAAAGCCCGCCGGTAAGTATCGCCTGTCCTCATGGCGTGTTAGGGGATCACCACGAGTCCAGCGCCGGTGATGTCGTTCTGCGTGTCCCAGGTCTTCTCAAACTTAAGCGTGGCGGCATCGTAGACGTCGAACTCGAAGCCGGCGCCGTAAATGTAAAGCTTCTTGCCATCGGCCGACATGCCAAAGCTGAAGCGGGAGCGGCACATGATCTCCTGCGTTTGGGTCAGCTTATTGTTGCTGAGATCAAACGCCCAGAATTCGCATCGTTTGTTGCCGAGCGTGTTGCTGGTGGTAACGACGAAACCTTTCGTTTTGTCAGGCGTAATGTGCAGGCCTGACATAGCGGGCGGCGCCGGACCGATGGGCTTAAACTCGGCTTTGCGCGTGGTGAGATCCAGCCGGGCGATCCCAAAGCTGCGGTTGTGCACCACGGGGTCGGTCGCGTTGAACATCGACACGTAGGCGCCGGGCTCGGCGATGGAATCGAGTTGCGCAGCAAAGCCAATGTTTTCCATCCCGGGGTAATCGGGCTTGGACAGTTCGATACGTGCCACCTGCTGAAAGGTGTTGGTATCGAGCACGATGACGGCATCGCGGAACTGATAGAGATACTTTCCATCGGGCGAGATGGCAAAACCTCCGCCGCGTCCACCACCGCCACCATTGGCCATGGCTGTTTCGTCCTCGCGGGAGACCTCAATAGTCTTCACAATTTTCTTTTCCATCAAATCAATGACGGTGTACTTAGGGCGGCCGACTTCGTAGCGATCCATGCCCTTGGTGAGCTCGGTCGAGATGGTGTAGAAGAAGTGATCCTGGGGGTCGGCGATGCCGCCGTTGAAGCGGTATTTTTTCGAGCCGCTATTCAGCGTAAGTGAGTTCACCACTTTGTGCGTCGCGACGTCGATGACCTCGATGCCGGTGCGATCGTTGGTCATGACGTAGATCTTCTTGCGGTCGCTTGAGAGCCGCAGACCGGTAGGCAGACCGGTTTGCAGCATGATGCGATCGACCACCTTGCCCTGGCTTTCGTCGAAGACCAGGACGGAGTTGGGATAAGCGCCAAAGAAGAGCGTGCCCGCGTGTATCGCGTTGCCACCAACAAAGACGCCGGCGAGTGTGAGTGCGAGAAGTGCTTTCATGTTCAACCCTGCCTTCTATGGGAAAACCAGATCAAGATTCTTCCAATCCTTGGTCGCCGCGGCGCATTTGCTCGCCCAATCCGGGAAGTTGTTGAGATGGTCGGGCACCTGCGCGGGCCAGTAACAGGTGACAAAGCAATCGTAGATGTCGCGCTCCACTGGCTGGCAAAGGCCCGCAGTGCCGCCAGAGGAATCCACTTCCCAGCCGGGCGAAAACGACAGCGCGCAGCCCATGGGCACGTGCGGGCGCTGCGGCGCGGGGGCTTGGTTTTGCAGGGCGACAACGTCTTCGGCAAGGCTGGAGATATGCTCGTCGATCCGTCGAGCTTTCTTGTTCAAGGGACGTAGGTGCTTCATAGGGCCTTTCTTTCGGCGAACTGTTTCAGAAAATCGGGGTTCTCCACGCTGAGCGTGGCGTAGATTTCGAGACACTTATTGGTCCAGGCGCGGATCCAATCGCAATAGTGGAGATTGGCGTGGCCGGAGTCGCCGTAGCGGACGAAGGCTTCGTGATGACAACCGCCGGCGCACAGCGGACGCGCCCAGCAGGTGTGGCAGTCGTACTTGCCGTTGACGTGGCCGCGATCGAGGAAGGTCTTCTGCTTGGCCTTATCGATGCCGCCATCGGCGACGTTGCCGAGCGCGTGCTCATCGGAATCGACAAAGCGGTGGCAGGGAGCGATGTCGCCGGAGGGACCGACGCCCACCAGGCCCAGGGCAGCACCGCAAGGGTGCGATTTATTGACGCCCTGGTAGAGTTCGGCGAGCGTTTCGCTGACGTTGGAAAAGCCGTGCAGTTCGCCGCGGCGAGCGTATTCGAGGTACTCGTCGGCGAGCGCGCAGAACTGAGCGAGCACCTGATCCATGCCCGGCTCGCCAATAGCGTAGAGCCGGTTGGGCGAAGTCGTGACTGGGGCGAAACCGACTTCGTGGAAGCCCAGATCGTGCTTCAAATGGCGATAGATTCTGGCGACATCGGTGACGCCCGAAGTCATGGTGACGCGCGCCGTAATGGGCCGCGTGCGGTGGCCGGCAATAAGCGCCTTCACGCGCGGGGCGATCATGTCATAGCTGCCCATGCCGTTGGAAAACACGCGCAGTTGGTCGTGTAGTTCCTTGGGGCCATCCATGCTGACGGTGACGCCGATGCGGTTGGCGGCGAGGAATTCGATAATCTGCGGCGTGATCAGCGTTGCGTTGGTGGTGAGGCTGTAGTCGATGGTGTAGCCGCGCGCGGCGGCCTCACCATTTGCGTGTTCCACTACCTGCTTGAGCAGCGGGAAGTTCATCAGCGTTTCGCCACCAAAGAAGGTGATGTGCACAGCGCGGCGCTCGCCTGCCTGTTGGAATAGGAAGTCGACCGACTGTTTGGCCGTTTCGAAATCCATGAACTTCTTCTTGCCTTCGGGCGTGGCCACTTTGTCTTCCCCGAACTCGTAACAGTACTGGCACGAAAGGTTGCATTGGTTGGTGAGGTTCATCACCAACGTCTGCAAGGGGAAGCTTTCGGGTAGCTCCTGCAGCGGCTCGTGAACCTTGTGACCGGTAATGAGGGCGCGCGATTGGAACAGTTCGCCGATCAGCTCTTCGGCATCCCCCATGGACAAGCCCGTGCGTTGGAGCGCGTCCATCAGTTCGTCATGCGTCGCCTCGGCGGCGCGAACCTCGTCGAGCACGGTCGCGGCTGGGTCATCCAGTTCGAAAATTGCGCCAGCAGGCGCGAGGTAAAGGAAGCGATGGCCGCTCGCTTCCAGCTC
>Ga0153915_10007274_pt1 | contig 10437 bp, 11 predicted proteins | sample Opewatmetagenome_2_FD_107003 | JGI IMG/M metagenome (GOLD analysis project Ga0153915, IMG submission 107003) | Freshwater wetland microbial communities from Ohio, USA - Open water 3 Core 3 Depth 3 metaG | ecosystem: Environmental > Aquatic > Freshwater > Wetlands | place: USA: Ohio, Lake Erie... | reverse complement strand
GCCGAGCGCATGAGCCAGGCGGCCGGCACGCTCTCCGGCGGCGAGCAGCAGATGCTCGCCATCGGCCGCTGTCTGATGGGCCGGCCGGAGCTCATCATGTTCGACGAGCCCTCGCTCGGCCTCGCGCCGACCATCGTGCAGGAGGTGTTCCGCGTGATCCAGCGGCTGAACCGCGACGGCATCACCATCGTGCTGGTCGAGCAGAACGTCGCCGTCTCGCTCAAGCTTGCGACCCGCGCCTATGTTCTGGAGAATGGCCGTATCGCGCTCGAAGGCGCGGGCGAGGCGCTGCTGCACGACGACAATGTCCGCCGCGCCTATATGGGGTTGTAGCAAGCGGGTAAGGGCTTACCGCCCGGGAGTTGGAAATGGCCGAGAAGATCGTGAAGTCGGACGAAGAGTGGAAGAAGCAGCTCACACCCGAGCAGTACCAGGTGACGCGCAAGCACGGCACCGAACGCCCGTGGACCGGCGAATACAACGCGTCGAAGGACAAGGGCGTCTACAAGTGCGTGTGCTGCGGCAACCCGCTGTTTTCCTCCGACACCAAGTTCGATTCCGGTACCGGCTGGCCGAGCTTCTGGCAGCCGGTGGGCGATGACGCGGTCCAGACCAAGTCCGACCGCAGCTTCTTCATGACCCGGACCGAGGTCATGTGCGCCAAATGCGACGCCCATCTCGGCCATGTGTTCGACGACGGCCCGCGCCCGACCGGCCAGCGCTTCTGCATGAACTCGGCCGCGCTGAAGCTCGACAAGGACGGGAAGTAGGGTGAGGGGGTATCAACCCGGCGCGGTCACCTGGTTTCCCGGCACGCCCTCGGGTTTCTCGCTGCCGCGCGCGTAGCGGCACACCGCCTCTCCGGTCGCGATGAGATTGCCCGCGTGATCGACCACGTCGCAGGAAGCGAAGAACAGCGTCTTACCCGCGCGCTTGCACACCGCGTTCGCGATCAGCCGGCCTTCCTTCACGTTGCCGATCAGGTTGATCGTGAGCGACACCGAAGCGCCGAGCCGCCGGTTGCCCGGCACCGTGCAGTAGATCCCGGCGTGCGCGCAGGCGGTATCCAAGAGCGTCATGATCGCGCCGCCATGCACCACGCCGAACCCGTTCAGGTGCTCCGGCCCGATATCCATCTCCATCACGGCGCGGTCCATGTCCCAGTCGACCAGCCGCAACCCCACGGAATCCGGGAATTTCCCGAACTTCTTGAGGGACGGACGGGGCGGGGGGAGGGGCTTAACGGACATGCGACTCCGCTATGCTATAATGCCGAGCATGAGCACGAGCAACCGCATCATCGTCGGCATCACCGGCGCCACCGGCACGATCTACGGCATGCGCCTCATGGAGATGCTGCGCGCCGCGAAGAATTACGAGGTCCACCTGGTGATGAGCCGGTCGGCCAAGCTCACCCTCAAGATGGAGCACAAGGTCCCGCTCGAGCAGCTGCTCGGGCTTGCCGACGAGGTGCACGAGCCGACCAATATCGGCGCCTCGATCTCGTCCGGCTCGTTCAAGACCCGCGGCATGATCGTGGCGCCTTGCTCGATCAAGACCATGTCGAACATCGCCAACGGCAACACCGGCGATCTGATCAGCCGCGCCGCCGACGTGATCCTGAAGGAACGGCGCACCTTGGTGCTCGCGGTCCGCGAGACGCCGCTGCATGCCGGCCACCTGGAGAATCTCGCCAAGCTCGCGCATCTCGGCGCGGTGATCTTCCCGCCGGTGCCGGCGTTCTACAACCAGCCGGTCACGCTGCAGGACATCGTCGACCAGAGCTGCATGCGCATGCTCGATCAGTTCGACATCGACATCGAGGCTGCGCCGCGCTGGGGCGAGGAAGGCGGCGTGCCCTCGGTCGGCCAGGAAATCGCCGGCGGCCGGAGTTAGATCAACCGCAGAGACGGCGAGACGCAGAGAAGAAGGTAAATGGCCCGCAACGCGGGCCATTATTTTTCTCACTGCCTCTGCGCCTCTGCGGTGAGACCTATTTTCTGTTGTAAACGTCCTCGAAGCGGACGATGTCGTCCTCGCCGAGATAGGCGCCCGACTGCACCTCGATCAAGTTGAGCGGCACCTTGCCGGGATTCTCCAGCCGGTGCTTGGTCGACGGCGGGATGTAGGTCGATTCGTTCTCGTGCAGCAGGAACGTGTCGTCGCCGCGCGTGACCTTCGCGGTGCCGTTCACCACGATCCAGTGCTCGGCGCGGTGGTGGTGCAACTGCAGTGACAGCGACTGGCCGACCGAGACCGTGATGCGCTTCACCTGGAAGCGATCGCCCTCGTGGATGCCCTGATAGAAGCCCCACGGGCGGTAGACCCGCGGGTGCAGCCCGAGCTCCGGCCGTCCCTGCTGCTTCAGCACATCGGCGATCCGGCGCACGTCCTGCGCGCGGTCCTTGGGCAGCACTAGCACCGCGTCCTCGGTCGCGACCACGACCAGCCCCTCGACTCCGACCGCGGCGACCAGCCGCCCCTCGGAGCGCAAATACGAATCGACCGCGTCGACCGCGATGATATCGCCCAGCATCACGTTGCCGTTCGCGTCCTTCTCGCCGATGTCCCAGAGCGACGACCATGAGCCGACATCCGACCAGCCGAATGAGGCCGGCACCACGGCGGCCTTGGCCGTCTGCTCCATCACGGCGTAGTCGATCGAGCGGCCGGCGATCTTGCCGAACGGATCGGGCGCGAGCCGCGTGAAGTCGAGGTCGTTTCCGGCGCCGTCGAGCGCGGCGCGCGACAGCTTCAACATCTCCGGGTCCAGCCGCTCGAGCTCGGCGAGGTAGAGCGACGCCGGCAGCAGGAACATGCCGCTGTTCCACGCGTGCTTGCCGCCGGCGACGAACTGCTTGGCGCGCCGCGCATCGGGCTTTTCGACGAAGCGCGCGACCTGGAACGCGCCGTCGATGCCCTTGAGCGCCGCGCCCCGCTCGACATAGCCATAGCCGGTCTCCGGCGCGGTCGGGGTCATGCCGAACGTGACCAGCCGACCGCTCGCGGCGGCTTTGGCGGCGGTTTCCACCGCGGCGTGGAACGCCGCCACGTCGCGGATCACGTGGTCGGAGGGCAGCACCAGCATCAGCGCGTTCGGCTCCTCGGCCGCGAGCATCAGGGCCGCGATGGCGACGGCCGGCGCCGTGTTGCGCCCGACCGGCTCGAGTACGATCGCGCGCGGCTTCGCCCCCGATTGGCGAAGCTGCTCGGCGATGACGAACCGGTGCTCGACGTTGCACACGATCAGCGGCGCGGCGAATCGCGCGCCGGTCACCCGCGTCACGGTGTCCTGCAACAAACTGTGGTCGGTCGCGAGCGCGAGCAACTGCTTCGGATACGCCTCGCGCGACATCGGCCAAAGCCGCGTGCCCGCGCCGCCCGACAGGATCACGGGATGGATCTTCGCATCGTTCGCCTTGTTCGCCGCCATCGCATTCAGCCTTGCATGACCGTGTTCAGCATCGTGCGGACCAATAAATAAAGGATGACCGCGCTGGTAAACAATGCCAGCGCGATCGCGACCGGCTCGAGATCGGGTCCGCTGAGCCGGGCGTACGCCAGCGTCGCGTTGGACATGGCATCGAGCGGAAAGCTTACCGCCCACCACGACAGACCGAACGGCACGACGGCAAGCCGCGGGATCCGGGTGGCGACGATCAGCGCGAATGCGAGCGCGCCATAGAACAGCACGCGGCCGAACGGGTCGAGCGCGCCGCCGTTCAGCGCCTGCCAACCGATGAAGGAAAGCGCGATCGGCGCGATCAGGATCACGAGGGTGGGCGCGAGCGGTGGCGATAGCGGGGTGTGGAAGCACAGCCGATACAGCACCAGCGCTACCACCGGCATGCCGACAATGAGGGCGAAGCCGAGGAATACCGCGGCGACCTCCGTCTGACCCAAGGCCGCGCCGGCTGCAGTCGCTATCGTTCCGCCGAAGGTCGGCAGGAACCAGCCGGGCGTGACGGCATCGAGCGAAAAAGCGCCGCCGATCCAGCGGCCGCAGATCGCGACCGCGAGGGCGAGCTGCCCGACCGCGCCGATCCAGAACAGCAACTCGGCGAGCGCGCGACTGTGCGGCTCCGCCGCCTGCGCGAGCACCAGAAGCGTCATGGTGATCGCGGGGAAAAAGCAGTGCGCGGGACCGTTCCATTCGGCCGCAACCGACCCCGGGCGACGGATCGATTTCAGTGCGTAGAGGAGGGCGATGACGACGAAAGCCAGCGCCGCGATCGCGGCCATGACGTCGGCCGCGCCGGCGAGCCAGGCCGCGCGGCGCGCCGCCTCGCGCCACACCAGCGCGAGCCCGCCGAGCCCCAACGCCATGCCGAACAGATTGACCGGCGGTCCGTTCACAGCCGCGCTTCGAGCCAATCCAACATGAACGGGATCTGCTCGTTCCACGCGTCGTAGCCGCAATGGCCGGCGCCGGTCTCGCCGTCCCACAATTTCAGCGTCTTGTCGCGCGCGCCGATCGCGGCGAACAGGCGCTTGGCGCCTTCGACGTTCATCAGCCGGTCGTTGACGCCGTGCGTGATCAATGTCGGGCAGACGATGTTCTGCGCCACGCCCGCCAGGGTGAACGCCGGCAAGCGCGCGCGTGCCTCGGCGTCCGAAAGCCCGCCCATGATGTGCTGCACGGTGGGGCGGAGGTGCGGGCAGAACTCGTAGAGATCGTCGAGCAGCGAATAACAGCCACACCAACCGATCAGCGCCTTGATGCGGCGATCGAACGCGGCGGCGCGCGGCGCGTAATAGCCCGCCATGCTGATGCCGACGAGGCCGATGCGGCTCGCATCCACCTCGGGCCGGGCCGCCAGCCAGTCGATGCACGCCTTGATCGGCACCTCGTAGTCCGCGCGGATCGGCAGGTTCTTGAGGAAGATCGAGGAGCCGCGGCCGGGCGTATCGACCAAAAGCAGTGCGATACCGCGTTCGATGATCTCGTGCCCGGAGAAGAATATTTCCTCGGCGAAGGCGTCGGCGCCGCCGATCAGCATCACCGCGCGCCATTTGCCGATGGGCGGCGTCGCGGGATGGCAGAAATAGCCGTCGTAGGTCTCGCCGCCGCATTTGACGGTGATCACCTCGACCGGCGGCGTGTGCAGCTTCGCGCCGGCCTTGAAATTCTGCTGCGCCTTGACGAAGCGCTCGCGCTTGCGCGCGCCGGCGCCGGGCTCGAACACGGCCGACTGACGGAAATACTGGCTCGCGGCGAAGAAATCGCGCATCGCGGCGCGGCCCCGCCCATTGGTGAATGCAACGCGGGCCCGCCGCTCGGCCTCGGCGCCCAGCGCCGCCCATTCGGCTTGCCAGCTCTCGGTATCGCCGGGCGTGATCCGCCGGCACGCGCACGCAATGTCGAATACGTCGCCGCCGCCGCGGAGCGATTCCGCGACCAATCGCATTGTCTGTGCCCCGAACGGATCGGTCGGCCGAAAGAAATCGATCACAGCCATCCTCGCGCGATGAACAAGCGTTGCAGCAGCCAGGCGGTGAGCGCCATGACGAGCCCGGCGAAATATACGTCAGAGAGGTAGTGCCCGCCTTCCACCATGCGCAGCAGCCCGAACAGCGAGCCGAGCGCGATGCCGGCGCCTATCCCGAGGCGCCGCCGCGCCGGCGTCCGCGCGGCGAGGCCGAATGCCATGAATGCGAAGCCGAGCGACGCCTCGCCGCTGACGAACGAGCAATTCCTGTCGCATTGGTCGGCAATGACCAGCGGCGGCGTGTAGTGCTTGGGGCCGCCAAACTGCTCGGTATGCGCCGGCCGCGCGCGATGCCAGTGATCCTTCAGGACCGCATTGGCGATGAGCGCGGGTCCGAGTGCGAACACCACGATGATATAGGCGATCGCCCCGCGCGAGAGCCCGAAGAACGGCCGTCCCAGCACGACGCGCCACACCAGGCCCGCGAGCAGGAACAAACCGGCGCCCCATCCCGCAATCGTGGTCGTATAGCGGAGCGTAATATATGGCTCGTGGTTGCCGAGGAACCAATCGCGGGGCGAGAAGAACAACCCGGCAACCCAGCGATCGATCGCGCCGAACGCGGTGAGCACGACCGCACCGACGATGAGTGCGACGATTACAATCTGCAAAGTGGCGCGTCCGCGCTGTTCGGTTGTCACCGCCAAACCATTTCATTGCGCGGCCGATTCCGCCTAAGGTACTGTACTCTCACGGTTTCGCACAGGGGGCAGTGTTGCGTCGTTTGGCGATATTGGCGTGTGCCATGATCGTTGCGGCTTCGGTCGCGGCGCGTGATGAGGCGCGTGCGGCGCCGCCGGAGTCCGTGATCGGTATCGCGGCGGCGGCGGCGGGCCTGTTCGGACTGTCGCTGTTCCTCGACGGCCCCAAGGGCGACGAGCAGCACTACGTCTCGCTGGAAGCCGGCCGCTTCGACGTCCTCGCCCAGAAGAATGAGGCCAACGAGGCGGGCATCGAGTTTCGGCCCGGCTGGACGCTCTGGAAGTTCCGGCCGCTCATGGGAATCCATGCCACGACCGACGAATCGTTCTATGCCTTTCTGGGAGGGCGGTTCGACGTCTATTTCGGCCGGCGATTCGTCGTGTCGCCGTCGTTCTCGTTCGTCGGTTATCACAAGGGCAACGGGAAGGATCTCGGCGCGCCCGGCGTCGCGCGCTCGGGCCTCGATTTCCAATACCGCTTCGACAACGACATGCGGCTTGGCGTCGGATTCCACCACATGTCGCAAGGCAAGGTGTTGAACGACTACAATCCCGGCACCGAGACGGTGGAAGCCACGTTCTCGGTGCCCCTGGGCATGCTGACCGGCGGCAGCCGGTAGGCTGTGCGCCCGACGCGCATGCGGCCCGCGCGCGTGCTTCGGGCCGGTCTGACATTGAGCGAGTAGAGTTCTGCGATGTCGCAAGTCACCCGTTATGTCCTGCGCCAACTCCTGCTTTCGCTCGCGGGCATCGCGTTCACCTTGACCTGCGTGGTGTGGCTCACGCAATCGCTGCGCTATATCGAGCTCATCATCAACCGGGGTCTTTCGATCTCGCTGTTTGTGTATCTCACGATCCTGCTGTTGCCGGCATTTTTTGGAATCATTCTGCCGATCGCGCAGCTTGTCGCGGTGATGTTCACCTACAACAAGCTCACCACGGATTCGGAGCTGATTGCGCTGCGCGCCGCGGGGTTCAGCCCGATGGCGCTGGCCAGGCCCGCGATGATATTGGCGCTCGGCATCACCTTCGCGTGCTACGCGCTCACGCTCTATTTCATGCCGAAATCCTATCGCGAGTTCGCCGATCTTCAGCTCACGATCCGCAATTCCGTCGCCGGAGTCCTGCTGCAGGAGGGGGTGTTCAGCCCGGTGCGCGACGGGATCACCGCGTTCGTCCGAAGCCGCACGCCGGAAGGCGAGCTCCTCGGCATCATCGTGCACGACAGCCGCGACAAGGATCGGCCGATAACGATCATGGCGGAACGCGGCGCCTTGGTCCGGGATGCCGACGATCTGCGCATCCTCATGGTCAACGGCAGCCGGCAGGAGGTCTCGGAATCCGACGGCCGCCTCAACGTGCTGTATTTCGATCGCTACTCCATCGATGTCGGGGCGGATTCGAGTTCGGCGGCCAATCGCTCCCGCGATCCGCGCGAGCGGTTCCTGAACGAGCTGTTCTTCCCGTCCGACCGGGCCAACGAGATATGGAACTACCAGAAGCTTCGCATGGAGGGGCATGATCGGCTGTCTTCGCCGCTCCTCGCCTTTGCCTTTCCGCTGGCGGCGCTCGCTTTCCTGCTGTGCGGCGATTTCAACCGGCGTGGCCAGATGTCGCGCATCATCGGCGCCGTGATGGTGTGCGTCGCGTTGCAGGCATCGCAGCTCGCCGTCAAGGCATTCGCCGAAAAGACCCCGGCGCTGATGCCGCTCATGTACATCGTGCCGGCGGCGGCGATTTTGATCTGTGGCTACGTGCTCCTGACCGGCGGCTGGATTGCCATGCGCCGGCCGCGTTCGCTGCCGGCAAGCTGATGCTCTCGGCTCCGACCTTCTCGAACTACGTCGCGCGCAAGTACCTGTTCTGGTGCCTGATGGTCACGCTGGTGCTCGCCGCGATCGTGCTGCTCCTCGACTTTGTCGAACTCCTGCGCCGCGCTGCCGGGCGCGACGACGCGGGCTTCTGGCTGGTCTTCTCGATGGCGATCTTCAAGCTGCCAAACATGGTGCAGAAGATCATACCGTTCGCGGTGCTGTTCGGATCGATGCTCGCGTTCTGGCGGCTGAACCGTAACCACGAACTCGTGGTCGCGCGCGCCGCCGGCGTGTCGGCGTGGCAATTCCTGATGCCGGTTCTCGTCGTTGCCGCGCTGATCGGCGGATTCAAGATCACGCTGTTCAACCCGCTGTCGGCGGCGATGCTGCGCCATTACGAGCAGCTTGAGGCGAAATACATCAAGGGCAAGTCTTCGCTGGCTGCGGTCTCCAACGAAGGCATGTGGCTGCGCCAGACGATCCAGGACGGCAACTACGTGATCCACGCGCAGGAATTGAGCCCGCGGAAGATGGAGCTCCGCCGCGTCATCGTGTTCCTGTTCGAAGGCACCGACAAGTTCGTCGCCCGCGTGGATGCCCCGGTCGCGCATCTCGAGAAAGGATTCTGGCAGCTGGAGAACGGGCGGCTCACCACGCCGTCCGGCCCGGCCCGGCCGGTCCCGATCTACAAGCTCGAAACCGACATCACCCCGGAAAACATCTACGACAGCTTCTCGGCGCCGGAGACGCTGTCGTTCTGGGCGCTGCCGCGATTCATCAGCGTGCTCGAAAAGGCCGGATTCTCTGGGCTTCGCCACCGGCTGTATTGGAACAGCCAGCTCGCCGAGCCGTTCCTGTTGTGCGCGATGGTGCTGGTCGCCGCGGCGTTCTCGCTGAAGCCGGTGCGCAGCGGCGGCGCCGGCGTGCTGATCGCGGGCGGCGTGGGTGCCGGGCTCATCCTCTATTTCCTGTCCGACGTGGTGTTCGCGCTCGGCGTCTCGGCGCGCATCCCGATCATGCTCGCGGCGTGGAGTCCAGCGACTGTGACCTCGCTATTGGGCGCCGCGATGGTGTTCCATCTCGAAGACGGCTAGCGCGCTTCCGCCGGTCGCCGGGTCGCGAGCCAGACGCCCGCGAAGATCATGGCGATCGCCACCACGTGGTAGAGCCTGAATGCCTCGCCGAGCATCATGGTCGCGAGCACGATGCCGAACGGCGGGACCAGGTATTGCGAGTAGCCGGCCTGATGCATGCCGACCGCCGCGACCCCCTTGGTCCAGAACAGATAGGCGAGGAACGACGGGAAGATCGCCGAATAGAGCACGATCGCGATATTGCCGGTGGTCAGCGCGAAACCCAGCCCGTCTACCTCCAACGCATACATCGGCACGAACATCAGCGTGCCGAGGCCCGCGAGCGCACAGGTCAACTCGAGCGACGGCAGCTCCTTCGGCGCCCAGCGCAACACCACCGTGAACAGCGCCCAACTGACATAGCCGAGCAGAATCAGGAGATCGCCCGGATTGAACCCGAGCGTGACCAACAGACGCCAATCGCCTTCAACCGCGATGACGACCGTGCCGGCGAAACCGATGAGGATGCCGACGAGTTGAATCGGCGTCACGCGCGCTTTGAGCCAGACGAACGCGATCGCGACGATCAGGATCGGCGATACCGCGTCGAACAGCGAGGCGTTGAGCGCGGTCGTATATCTCAATCCGAGGTAATAGGGCGCCGAGAAGCCGAAGATGCCGAGCGCGGCAAGCACGACCGTGATCTTCCAGTGCTCGAGCAGCAGTGCGCGGTGCCGCCACAGCGGTAGCGCGGTGAACGGCAGGAACGCGAGAAAGGCGATGAACCAGCGCCAGAAGGCGAGCGCCATCGGCGGCACCTGACCGACCGCGAGGCGTCCGGCGATGGAGCTGCCCGCCCAGAACAGCGACGCGAGAAGGAGCAGCGTCCAGGCGAGGAGAGCCGACATCTGCACCGTCGGCTTCTCGCCGACGGGCGCGACGTTCAAGGTATCCGGCAAGAGACGCTCCCCGCTGTTGGTCGGTACTATACCTTCTCGCGCGAGCGCGGGAGAGGACCCTCTGTTACTCTCCCCGCCCATGTCCGTTCAGCTCGCCCCATCGACTCGCGCCGCGCTGTGGATGCTGACCTGCAGCTCGTCGTTTGCCGTTACGCTGGTCTGCATCCGCAATCTCGGCCATGTCGGCGCGTCCGAGATATTGCTGTTCCGGATGGTGGTCGGGCTCGCGCTCATGGCCCCGTGGATCGGGCGCATGAGCCTTGGCGCATTCCGGCGCGGCCGTCCAGCATATTGGATCGCGGTGGTCGCCGTTCCATACATTGCGCTCGCGAGCTGGAAGCGGGCGATCGTACGGATGCCGCCGGCCGACGGCACCGCTCTCAACTTCACGCTGCTGCTGT
>Ga0153915_10007273_pt1 | contig 10437 bp, 9 predicted proteins | sample Opewatmetagenome_2_FD_107003 | JGI IMG/M metagenome (GOLD analysis project Ga0153915, IMG submission 107003) | Freshwater wetland microbial communities from Ohio, USA - Open water 3 Core 3 Depth 3 metaG | ecosystem: Environmental > Aquatic > Freshwater > Wetlands | place: USA: Ohio, Lake Erie... | reverse complement strand
TTATTCAGGACCAATTTATAAGTCTATGGCAACATCCGGAAATAAATTAATTCTGACATTCGACAATATTGGAACCGGTCTTGTCTGCCATGACAGGTATGGTTATTTAAAAGGTTTTTCAATTGCAGGAAAAGATCACAAATTTTATTGGGCGAAGGCTTTTATTGAAAACAATAAGGTGGTGGTCTATAACGATAATATAGATAAACCGGTAGCAGTCAGGTATGCCTGGGCAAATAATCCTGATGATGCGAATCTGTACAATAATGAAGGACTGCCAGCTTCTCCTTTCAGAACGGATGACTGGCCCGGAATAACAATTAATAATAAATAAAACAAAAGGCCGGTCCAAAAATGAACCGGCCTTTTAATTATACTTATTTTATTGATTATCCGTTAAATCCAACTCTCCTGTTATAAGTCGTATGTGTCCTGATATAGAAGGCTTTGTATTTAAGATAGTGATTCCCCTTTTCAAATTCCCAGTATGCATTATGCGCCCTGTAAATCTTTCCAATACAGGCTTCGAAGATCATCATTGGATTTAGTTTGCAAACCTGGGCAGCTTCAAGTATTGTATTAAACCTGACACTCCGTTCGGCAAAATGTCCGATTACAGGAAGATGATATTTTCTCTGGGAATATTTCTTCCTCAGTAATTCCTTAACTAAAACCGGATCTTTTTTCATTGTCATAATTTGCTTGTGAATTTATGAAAATATAAAACAATAACAAAATTAATAAAATTAGAACTTATGTGATATTTCAGTTGTTAACAAGAATATGGATTTTTTAAGTAATATTGCATACCAATATTTATTAATACCTCTCAATGGCAAAAGAAAATACCTTAAAGATCTGGATGGCACAGGTTCGTGCCAATTTTCTTTTACTTGCAGTTTTTCTCGTTGTAATAGGACTGGCCTTTTCACTGAAATATCCGACTGAAAACAGCTCTCCTTTTAACGTAATTCATGCAATTCTTATTATAATAGGAGTGGTCCTTTCACACATATCCGTTAACCTTTTCAATGAATATTCCGATTTCAAGACCCGGATTGATTACTATACCAACAGGACTCCTTTCAGCGGAGGAAGCGGGATGATGACCTCCGGAAAGACCAAACCTGAGCATGTAAAGCTGGTGGGTATAACAACCATTGTGATTGCCGGATTAATAGGAATATATTTTTCCTTCGTATCTCACTGGGTAATTTTTATAATTTCATTGATCGGAGCTTTCTCAGTCATATTTTATACAAATTTCCTGGCAAAAAATATTCTTGGCGAATTATTTGCCGGGCTGTCTCTGGGTACTCTGGTTGTGCTCGGTACATATATTTCAATGACTGCAGCTCCTGGCATGCCAATAAAACAGCTTTTACCAAACGAAGTGATCTGGATCTCTATACCGCCTGGCATACTTACCTCCCTTTTGCTTTTTATAAATCAATTTCCGGATCTTGAGGCTGATAAGAAAGGAGGGCGAAAGCACATTGTGATAAGATTCGGGATCAAGAATTCTTCATATATATATGCCTTCGGGATGTTCGTCACATTTGCAATTATAGTCCTCATGCCCATAATCGGCATCTCTTCGCCGTGGATATATATTTCTCTTCTGCCTATGCCTCTTGCTATTAAAGCCAGCCTTACCGCAATTCGCCATGGGAATGACTTTGCAAAAATGGTATCTGCACTGGCTAACAATGTAATGACTGTCCTGGGAACAGATCTGTTGTTGGCTATAGCAGTGTTTATAGATGTAATGAGATAGAAGCAGAGCTTGGAATATCGGGAAGAGGCTTGAAATCAGCAATAGCCTGTTTATTTGCTTTTTTGAAACGTTACGATAAAACTGGCTCCCTTGCCTTGTTCGCTTTCACACCAGACCCTTCCATCCATCAGATCAACATATTTCTTTACTATCGATAATCCAAGCCCTATAGATTTTTCTCCTGAAGTAGGCTGGGTTGAAAGACGCTGGAAAGGCTTGAAAAGCTTTTTAATATCATCTGCATTGAGTCCCGGACCTTCGTCAATGATGCTTATCCGTATTTCCCCGTCCTGTTCTTCAAGCCTGGCCAAGACTTTTTTGTTTGGAAGTGAAAACTTAATTGCATTTGAGAGGAGATTCTCAAAGACCTGTACCAGGTAATTTCTGTCAGCCAGGCCATATATTTCACTGCTTTCAAGGTAAAGCTTTATTTTTTTGCTTGCTGCTGCTGGCCTGAAACTATTAACAACCTCCTGAAGCACTTTCTCAAAATTCATTTTTTGACAGTTCAGATTGATCTTTTTCTGTTCTATCATACGCACGTCGAGTATCTTTGCGATCATATCGTTCATCCTGTTAAGCGCTCCAACAATGAAGCTGACGCTTGACTTGTCATCTTCCTTCAACCTGCTGAAGTTGCTTTCAAGGTTTGAAGCAATGCTTAAGCTGCTTGTCAGAGGATTTCTCAGGTCATGTGCAAGGATACCAATCAGGTTGTTCTTTTCATTAATAAGTTCAATAAGTTCCTCATTTGCTCTGGCAATTGCAATATTTTTATTGCTTATATCCTCATTTGCTTTAGTAAGGTTCTCAGCCTGTTCCTGTATTTTTTTGTAAGCAGAAGTGTTTTCAAGTGCTATTTTTGTGTAAACCGCAAGGTTCCTGAGGATACTTACGTGATACTCAGAATAGGCATTCTTCTGAAAGCTCTGCACGGTGATAACTCCAATGACTTTTTTATCGCGGATAAGCGGCAGGTAAATAATTGATGATGAATTGCCTGATTTTCCTGGAGGGGTAATTGCAGGGAGATATTTCATGTATTCAGTTTCAAAATCATTGATAAATACCTCTCTTTTATGATTAACGGAATGGACTGAAAGTCGCAGCTCGTCATCCAGTGAAAAGCTTAAAAAATCAATTGTTTCCCCTTTCTCCTTGATGCCATAAAAGTCAATTGAATTGTTTGATTCATTTACGATCCCGATGCCAAAAACAGTGGCATCCATAAGCTCATTAATTGATTCATATGCAGTATCTACGATCTTTTCCACTGTAAGCTGTGAAGTGATTATTTTTCCGATCTCGGACAGGCGCTCAAGATTATTATAAGATTTTTGCAAGCTATCGGCCTGAACCAGGATTTCTTCCTTTTGTTGCTCGAGCAACTGGTTTTTATTAACAACTTCGATTGTTTTGACATGGACAAGCTCTTCAAGCTCTTCTTTCTTTGCCTTGATGATACGTATCCTTAACTGTAAAACAGATGCAAAAACAGCCAGGGTCAATAAGCCCGCAACAATGATAAACCAGGTTGATTGCCACCAGGGAGGCAGGATCTTAAAAGCGAAACTTGCCGGTTCCGGGCTCCATACGCCATCATTATTCATTGCCCGTACCTTGAAAACATAGTCTCCTGGCGGTATTTTAGGGTAAATAGCTTCAGTGTTGCCTGAGACAGGCGACCAATTCTCATCAAGGCCTTCAAGTTTCCATTGATATCTCACCTTTTCAGGAGCCATGTAACTGAGTGCTTCGAAGGCGAAAGACAGGTGGTTGCTGTCATGCGGGAATACAAGGTTTTCAGGGAGATCATTCCATGGCCGGACACCTGACCTGAAAGCATCAAAGGCTGGATTACTCCAGTTAACTTCCCTGAAAAATAACCTGATATCGGTAATCTGTACAATAGGAGTAGTCTTGTTCGACTCATTTATCTTCGGATCATATTTCATGGCTCCTTTCACTGTGCCGAACCACAGATTCCCATTTCTGTCTGCCAGGTTTGCAGCACCATTATTTTCAATACCGGTAAATCCATCCTGGATTCCGAAATGCTTTATCCCGGAAATTTTACCCATGTTATCGAAACTGATTTTATCTACTCCGTTTTGAGTTCCGGCCCAGATATCCCCTTGATTATCAGTAAGTATAGAGTATATTATGTCGGAAGACAAACCCTCAGCCGATGTGAGGTAACTGAACTTATCATTATCAAGCACATTAATACCGCCTGAAAATGTTGCTATCCAGTAACGTCCAAAATGATCTTCGGTAACCTGAAGGACTATAGTGCTGTTCAGGCCATTTTCAGTAGTATAAGATCCAATATGACCATTCTTATATCTTGAAATACCATTATTTGTGCAAATCCAGATATTGCCGGCTTTATCCTTATAAAGACTGTGGATCTGGTTACTCAGGAGGCTTCCGTTATCAATGCTGAATTGCGTTACATTACCGCTATCTATCCTGAAAACACCATCTCCCTGGGTAGCCAGCCAGATTGTACTCCCATCCTTGATTGCATTTGTAAATTGGTGCGGACCCGAAAATCCAAACTGCTGGTTCGCGGCGGCAAGATTTTTACCATTATAGATATAAAGTCCATTAAAGGTAAGTAACAAGAGACTCTTGTCATCAAGTTCAATAATATCTCTGACATTGACAAGGGCAGGAAATTGCCCTTTCGAAAAGGGGGTAAACCTGTTGCCATCATATTTGACTATGCCAGCACTGGAAAGCCCGAACCACCAATTTCCTTCCGAATCCTGAAATATTGTTCTGACAACATCTCCGTTTATAATGCTTTTAAAGTTAAAAGCAATGAAGTTGTTCCTGCTGTATTGTATAATGCCGCCCCCCTGAGTACCCATCCAGATATTACCTTCGTGATCTTCGGTGAAATTAAGCACATAATCATTGGGCAATCCATTCCTTTGATCAAACTGGGTGATTTTTCCTGATGCCATGTCGATCATAGCTATTCCATTACCCAGGTTACTGATCCATAGTCTGTTATGCCTGTCTCTGTAAACCGCCGATATTCCCTTCCACCATGAAGAGCCCGGCGTTCTGAACCTGGATAGGCTATCATTTTTTAAAGTGTAAAGCTCACGGTCCGTGCGTGAACGTACTTTTAATATCCATTGAATTCCCAGTGTATCATAGAAAACAGGAACTGTGATCCCATTCCTTAATTCACTGAATTTATTTATTTCAGAATAGACTAATTTTTTTTTACTGAGCTCATAAAGACCATTCGAAGTACCTAAGTATAAAATACCCTTAGGAATTAATGAAAAAGCTGCAAGAATGCGGTTGCCCCCGGACAACTCAGGGAAATTGGAAGTAAAATCTGTAAGCACGTCATTCTCAATCTTCAATAATCTTCCACCAGCCTGCTCATCAAATGATATTATCCAGATGCTTCCATCTGGATCCTCATGGAAGACATTGTAAGTCCTGAGGAAAGCAACAGGGCCTTCAGTATAATTGAAGAATGAAATACCGTTATAAACTGAGACTGCATTCGATGTCCCGATCCAGATGTTTCTTTTTGAATCCTCAAAAAGTGCCCATACCATGTTGCTTAAAAGCCCATCACGGGAAGTATAAGTTCTGAACCTGATCCCATTAAATCGGGATAATCCGCCTCCATTGGTTCCAACCCATAAATTTCCCCTTGAATCCTGCATCATGGCATAAACCTCAGTCTGAGGTAGGCCTTGCTCAAGTGAATAACTCCGGAAATCAAATTGCTGGCCTGATACAAATAAATTGCCAACCAGGTATGAAATAAATATGATAAAATTTGTCTTTGCGTGCATCAATGCAGAATATTACTACAAATTTATGAACCTCAGATCAATTATTCAATAAAATCTCTTGTAAATTGGTTAGTCCATAACCTGTAGTAATATCCTTGCTTTTTAATTAGTTCTTCATGAGATCCTGATTCGGCAACTGTTTTTTCATGAAGACACAATATTTTGTCGCAATGAATTAGGCTGTTCATCCTGTGAGCTATGATGATCACAGTTTTTCCCTGTTCTCTGATGGATTGAATAAGCTTTCTGATTAAGATCTCAGATTTGGGATCCAGTGATGATGTGGCTTCATCCAGGATAAGTATAGAGGGATCCCTGTACAGAGCCCTGGCAATTGCAATCTTTTGCATTTCACCCCCTGACAGGCTGTACCCGCGTTCCCCGATTTTTGTGTAAAGGCCATCCGGAAGGGTGTCCAAAAGCTTAATAATTCCTGTCTGTTCACAAATATGATATACCTTCCTGATATCAGTGTTCCCGGAGCCTGAAGTTATGTTATCTATTATGTTTCCTGAAAAAAGGTCGATTCGCTGCGGCACTATGCCGATATATCTCCTTAAGCTTGAGGGATCAACTTCCCTGATATCCATTTCGCCAATCCTGATCCGTCCTGATTTTGGCTGGTATATTCCCATAAGAAGAGATGCTAAAGTGCTTTTACCACAACCGCTCTCTCCTGCTATACCGGTTATATTCCCACAACTTATTTTAAAGCTCATATCTTTAAGGAATTCCGGCCTGTTCCCATATCCAAATGCGACCAGTTCGAAGTATATATCATACCCTGTATCAGAATTCAGGCTTGCCTTGTATTCAGGGATGTTCTTTTCTATTTCTATGTCAAGTATCTGGAACAGCCTGTCCGCCGCTATAAGTGCATCCTGTATTGTTCGGTTCATCATTACCATATTGGAAAGGGGACCAAGAAAGTAACCAAAAAGCGAATATAACAGCATTAATTGTCCCGGCGTAAGATCCTGGCTGAATACGAACACTGATCCCATCCATAACAGGATAATTACAGCCAGTCCTGACACCAGGCTTGCCCCGTTACCAGCTATCATTGAGATCCTGCTGCTGGAATAAATTTCTGTAAGAAGACTGGCAAATGTCCATTCGGTCTTCTCAAAAGCTTGTTTTTCTGATGTAAGGAAACGGATAGTTTGAAGGTGATTTAAGGATTCGAACAGCTGGGACTCAAAGTCTGCAGATTTTTCCATCACTTCCCTCAGATTTCGCTTATTAAACCTGTTGAATATCCAGAATATAAATCCAAACACAGGCATAATTACCATCAAAAGAGCGGTAATTCTTAAAGAAACAAAACACGATAGTATTATCGAAACTATGATGGTTATTGCACTCACAATCAAGTCGATCATGGAATTGCTGATAAATGACCTGATTTTGATTGCATCATTTATCCTGGAAATCAATTCGCCTGTCCTCATCGTGTCGATGAAACAGGCGGGAGTTTTGAGAAGATGCCAATAGTAGCCCATAATGAGCGTGCCATCTATAAGCTGACCGGTCCTTAGCAGATACAGGCTTTTAATTGTACCTATATATATCCTGAATCCAAGCAGGAAGATCATAATTATGCTCAGCAGGTTCAATAGGTTTGCATTTTGATCAGGCAGGATATTGTCTACTATCTTTTGGACATAAACAGAAACCGACAGGCCAAGTATACTGAAAATCGCTGCACCAAAAAAGGCCTGTAATAAAAGGCCGGAATAGGGACGTATGAGCCTGAGAATTCTGCGAAAAGCTGTCACTTTATGGTTGCCCGGTTGAAACTCCGGCCCGGGGACAAGCAGGATCAGGATACCGGTCCAGGTCGAAAGAAATTCATCTTTGTTTATTTTTCTTGTAGTCCCCTCAGCAGGATCCATTATTACCAGTTTTCTTTTCCCGGCATCGTACAGAACAACAAAATGCAACAGTCCATTTTTTAGTTTGACATGGGCTATGGCAGGCAAGGGAACATGCTTGAGGTTTTCAGTAGGGCATTGGACTCCTTTCGCAATAAATCCAATCTTTTGCGCAGCTTCAATAAGCCCCAGCAAATTGGTGCCATCCTTATCCGTGGAAGCAAGGATCCTGAGTTTTGATAAATTATACTTCGCGCCCCAGTATCCGGCAATGGAAGCCAGACAGGCTGCACCACAATCTGTTATATCATGCTGTTGTATCTTTACACGATTTCGCATGTCCCAAATTTACCTGGTGGAGGAGGATTCACTGCTGTAAGCCGGATTCAGGATCCTTTCCAGTCTTCCTGCTATCAAATGGGCAACAGAACTGGTAGTCACAATACATCTGGCCTTTAAAGTCATTCCCTTTTTAAGCTGTCCCTTGACGCCATTTTTCAGGCAAAGAAAATCCTGGCCAGGTATGCACCTGACCCGGAATACAGGCTGATTATTAATCAAAACAAAATCATCAGGGATATCTCCGATGTGTCCATGAATAACTCCCAAGTCCATGTAATCGAAAGCATCAATAATGAGAATGACTTCCTGCTCAGGTTTGATCAAGCCAATATCATCAGGAGTAACATATATCTCGCCGATAAGGGAGGTATCAGGTGTAATTATTGCAAGTTCCTGGCCTGCATGAATTACAGATCCATTATAGATACCTGCTATCTGATCAATCTGCCCTGATACCGGTGCAATGATCTCGCAATGGCTTAATTCGTTTTCCGTCCTTGATATTTCTGATCTGGTTTGACCAATCTGGTATTTTAACCTGGATAGTTCTGTCTGCCATCTGTTCATTGCTGAACTGACAGTATAGTTAACCTCTTTTTCAATCTGGGACTGCGTATAGCTAAGATCGTCGTACTCCTTATCGCTGATCAGTTTATCCCTGAAAAGCTGGTTAAGGCGTTCTTTTTCCTTACGGGCTTTCTGCAATTGTTCCCTCACTTTAACCAACTGATCAGAATAACTTGTGAGTTCAAATCGATACCTGACCGAAACCATTTCGGTATCCCTGCCTGCCAGCAGGTTTGTGAGATCCGTTATTTCTCTTGAAATAAGCGAATTCTCATACTTGTAGTACTCAAACTCCTCCTTGATCTGGTTGCATTCTAGTGTGATCAGTAACTGACCTTTCTCAACAAATGCTCCTTCATTACAATGCACTGCAACGATCCTACCCGACATCAGAGAAGTTATTTCAGTCTTTTCGCAGACAGGCCGGATGATCCCGCGAGCTTTAACCGAAATATCAACCTTTATAAAAGGAAGACTTATCATCAGAAAGAGTAAGAAGAGCAGGACTGAGATGTAAATGATTCTCCCAGTTCCAGAGTTTTCCCAGATAAAATAATTATTGAGATGACGTAGTTTCTGATATTCGGTAAGCGGATCATCCCTTTCTGATCTCATGTTTCTTAATTATAAATGCATTACCTTCCAATTATCAATGCCTTGAGGAAGTCCCAGTTGCGGAATATTAACAAACAAATTAGAAGCGTGACTATGAAGGCAATAATACTGAATATGAATTTCCTTGATTTCACAGTATTCAAGTATTTAATTATTTATTATCCGGAAGACAATATCATCCGAAACAGGAGGTTGTCAGACAAGCATCAGTTTGCTGACAACCTCCCCTGATTTCTATAAAGTACCGTTCTTATACTGATTAGCATAATAATCGGCAACGGCTTCTGCATAACCCGTAGTTCCTGTACCATATTGATAGTAAATTCCCACAAACCTTAAAAATGTTCCCAGGTCATAGGCAAAGTGCCCTCCATTAATTATAGAGAGTTCCTCAGGGTCAAGTTCCCTGAGTGTGGCAAAGAAATTTTTTGTTTTTTTCATGATAGTTTTTTTGTTTAGGAAATTGATCCTTTGATTTAATATCGCAATCAATGCTGGATTTCAGGTTCTCCTCTAAGTCCGGCTTTGAAATTGTCCCAATCCCTGCAGATTTCATTGGTCACAGCAAAGACAACACCTCCGACAATGTACCACCACCAACCGCCGGAAATTCCGGACAATTCATCATTATTAAGTTCACGACAGGAACTTGGGTTTTTGAGTGCTTCCATAATTTATTGGTTTAAAAGTTAATAATTTGTATTCGGTCAGGATCGGCCGTTATCACTTCCCGGATACTGTTAATTTTGGTTCAGCCAAACCGTATATACCTTTATGTCAGAACTGGTGTTTTATCGTAACCGGAAAGTGATTTTTTTTTACTGAGTTATTAACAAAGAGGGAAGAAATCGTAGAGTGGAGAGCATTTAGCATAGAGCAGGGAGCAGGGAACGAGGAGCGGGATTAGTGAATGGGAGAAGGGGCGAATAGGTGAGGGGGAGAAAGGGAGACGGAGGGAAGGAGAGACGGAGGGATGGAGAGATAGAGAGATGGAGAGACAGAGAGATGGAGGGACAGAGCGAGAGAGGGAGTGAAACAAATACTGGGAGATTAGCAGATTATTTAAATACTCCCGGTAATATACCTGCGAAAATATTGCGCAGGAAGAAAAGGATGTTTGCCATTTCTAGACCATCACTCAATTTAAACACCTTGAAAGCATCAAGAACTCAGAACTCAGAACTCTTCAGGTCATTCGCTTCATAGATCATCTGATCGAGCATCTCAAGAGTGAACGTGCCCTGGCTGAAGTTGATAAGCTTTATTATAGGCATGTCCCCGATAACCTGGTTAACCATTGCCATTGAATCAATGGGCAGGTCCTGGCCGGCACTAAAAGATTTGGCCATCCCTTCGACCAATGGAGTAATTAACTCCTTCCCCACAGGATGAGTCATCCATTCCCGTATGAGCGAATAACGGGTCAGCGGAG
>Ga0153915_10007272_pt1 | contig 10437 bp, 8 predicted proteins | sample Opewatmetagenome_2_FD_107003 | JGI IMG/M metagenome (GOLD analysis project Ga0153915, IMG submission 107003) | Freshwater wetland microbial communities from Ohio, USA - Open water 3 Core 3 Depth 3 metaG | ecosystem: Environmental > Aquatic > Freshwater > Wetlands | place: USA: Ohio, Lake Erie... | reverse complement strand
TACGGTTTCTGGTGTGACTGTTACGGTACCCGACTCTTATGCATCGTGCACGCCAGCCAACGATATCGTTTTTTCCCATGTTGCGCCTAACACGGTCGAATATGGGTTCTTTCGGTATGATGCCGCTACAGGCTTGATGGTTCCATTGGTGACTCGTACCTTGACAGCAGACGGATCGGTGCCTTTCCCTTATCCATCTTCGTTCATAGGCCCAATGACCTTTAGTATCACCGTAAAAGTAGTCAGACCTACCGGGACCTGGCTTAAAGGCCAGGCACAGTGGACAGTGACATGTGAACCACCGCCGGTTATCGAAGTAACCAAGACGGCCGACCCGGTCGAGATGATGGAGCCGGGGGGTCTGGTCACTTTCACGGTTGTGGTAGCGAATCAGAGTAGTCCGCTAGACCCGGTGACAATCACCTCATTGGTGGACGATACTCATGGCAACCTCGATGGACAGGGCACATGCTCCGTGCCACAGACCATTCAACCGGGTCTGAGTTACACATGCTCCTTCACTGCTACGGTTAGCGGAACCGTCGGCTATTCTGAGACAGACGTTGTGACTGCAACAGGTGCTGACGATGAGGGTACGCCTGTCTGCGACACCGACGACGCTACAGTAACTATCCTGGAACCACCACCGGTTATCGCAGTGACCAAGACGGCTAATCCGGAGGTGGTCGTATCAGAGGGCCTGGTCACCTTTACGGTCGTAGTAGAGAATCAAAGCAGCCCGCTAGACCCGGTGACGATCACCTCGTTGGTGGATGACATCCATGGCGATCTCAATGGACAAGGCACATGCGCCGTTCCGCAGACCATTCAACCAGGTGATAGCTACACTTGCACCTTCACTGCGACGGTTAGCGGCAATCCGGGTTATTCTGAGACGGACACAGTGACAGCTTCTGGCAGCGACGATGAGGATACGCCTGTCGAAGCATCCGACGACGCCACGGTGACGGTGATCGGTATTTCAAATTATTTCCTCCCACTCGCTTTTCGTGAAGGCCCAGAGTGTGGCATCCTTCGTTCATTTGGCGTGACGGTTGGTCACGAAGATTTGCCGATCTTTGGATCAAATGATTATGACTACAACGATTGGATCACCGATATTCGCGGCATCTTGGACTATACCGCGCCGCCGAGCTGTGGCCTGGAGAGGATCGATTTAGCCTTTACACCCCAGGCGCGTGGTGCGGCGTATGATCACACTTTCCACATGCTCTTTCCAGCGAACACCTTTCCCAGTAACGGAACGGCTACATTGACCATTTTCGACCAAAATGGGGTTGTCCTGAGCTCCAATGTGACCGCTTTCAATGCCGCTGTGGCCAATGACTTTACGATCTTTGCGCGGACATCGGACGTTTTTCCTGTCATCACGAACACCGAGGAAGTACTCCCAACACTTCCTCCTGGAAGGACAGCTCATCTTACCATTGTGTTCGATACATTTGCCCCGTTCATAATTCCTGCTGACTCCTTGGAACTACCTCATGGTGAGCGGTTGTTTTTCGACCCCTATTTATATGTAATCAATACGGCCGATACAGTTCACCGCGGGGATTTCAGGCTACTTGCCGTACCGGTAGCTACCTATCTGTGGCCTGAGGAGAGAAGAAGGATTGACACCGTATACGAAGCTGTAGATTTCGTCCCCGGTACTCCTCCGATGCTCAATTTCCAGGCCAATTGGTGGGAATTGCCTCATAACGACTGTGTCTATGGTGATGGCGTGCTGTGCAGCCTGCCATAAGCGCAGATTGATCAACTAAGGGTCTCATGTGCGTGCGCCAACAGGTCATTTATCCCTGTTGGCGTACGCTGTATGGGCGCATAGCTCGCTCAGCGGATATTATCGATACGCGAATTTATGATACGATTAGAGGCGCCGTTCCAGCGATTTTAGTCGCAGGGGTGGGTATTTTAAGTGTTTAATGTAGACCTGTTGCGATGGAATTTGCTCCGACTTCAATCCCAGATGTGATCCTCATCCAGCCCAAGGTTTTTGGAGACTCGCGCGGTTTTTTTACAGAGACCTATCGCGCCCAGCGCTTCATCGATGCCGGCCTCCCGGCGAACTTCGTGCAAGATAACCATTCTGGCTCCCGGCAGGGCATCCTGCGCGGCTTGCATTACCAAATCCGCCAGCCACAGGGTAAACTGGTGCGCGTGGTCGCTGGAGAGGTCTTCGACGTGGTGGTAGATTTACGCCGCCACTCTCCGACCTTTGGGCGCTGGGAGGGCAAGGTTCTATCGGCGGAGAATAAGCTCCAGCTTTGGATCCCGGCCGGGTTTGCCCATGGTTTTTACGTGCTCAGCCCCTGGGCTGAGGTCGTCTATAAAGCCACGGATTACTACGCACCCGAATGGGAGCGCACCTTGCTGTGGAACGATCCTGCCCTGGGGGTTGCCTGGCCTCTGGTGGATGGGCAACCCCCCATCCTCTCGGAGAAAGATGCCCGGGGTAAGCCGCTAAGCGAGGCAGAGGTCTACGAGGGATTGTAACCAAATATGGAGTTGGCATGCGAAATGTCTTAGTTACCGGTGGAGCCGGGTTCATTGGCTCGAATTTTGTCCGTTATCTCCTGGGGGTAGAACCTGAGGCGCACGTCGTCAACCTGGATGCGCTCACCTATGCTGGCAGCCCGGAAAACCTGACCGAGCTGCCCGATGCGCAGCGGCATACGTTCGTCCAGGGGAGCATCTGCGACCGGCCTCTGGTGGATGAGTTGCTGCGCCGGCACCGGATCGATACGATTGTGCACTTCGCCGCCGAGTCGCACGTCGACCGCTCGATCCTCGGACCAGAGGCTTTTGTCCAGACCAACCTGGTGGGCACGTTCACGCTGCTGGATGCAGCCCGGCGTTTCTGGCTGGAGGAGAGCGCCCTCCCCAGGGAGGCTGTGCGCTTCCACCATGTATCCACGGACGAAGTGTTCGGTGCGTTGGCGCCAGGTGAGCCTGCCTGGGACGAATCCACGCCCTACGATCCGCACTCCCCCTACTCGGCTACCAAGGCTGGCAGCGATCACCTGGTGCGGGCGTACGGTCACACCTACGGGCTGCCGGTGAGCATTACCAACTGTTCGAATAATTACGGGCCATACCAGTTCCCTGAAAAACTGATCCCATTGATGATCTTAAACGCCCTGGACGGGCACCCGCTGCCGGTGTATGGCGATGGCGGGCAAATCCGCGATTGGCTTTACGTGGAAGATCATTGCGAGGCCATCTGGCTGGTCCTGCGCCGGGGCGTCCCTGGCGAGACCTATAACATCGGTGGGGGGAACCAGCCAACCAATCTCAGCCTGGTGAAGACCCTGTGTGAGATCTTGGACGAGCGCCTGCCCGATTCACCTCATGCCCCGCACGCCAGGTTAATCCAGTTTGTGGTGGATCGCCCCGGGCACGACCGGCGCTATGCTATGGATATCACCAAGATCCAGCGCGAGCTGGGCTGGCAGCCGCGCCAGTCGATATCCAGCGGGCTGTTGCGAACCGTGGAGTGGTATCTGAGCCACCCGGAATGGATCGATGCCATCCGCAAGCAGCACGATTTCCAGGGATGGCTGAGGAGCAACTATACTGAACGAGGAGGGAGAGCATGAAGGGTATCATCCTGGCAGGGGGCCGTGGCACGCGCCTCTTCCCGCTCACTATCGGGGTCAGTAAGCAGCTGTTGCCGGTCTACGATAAACCCATGGTTTATTACCCGCTTTCCATGCTGATGTTGGCGGGTATCCGGGAGATCCTGGTAATCAGCACCCCTGAGGCGCTCCCGGCTTTCAAGGCCCTGCTCCGGGATGGAGGGCAATGGGGCTTGCAATTCTCATATGCCGAACAAGCCGAACCGCGCGGCCTGGCGGATGCTTTTCTGGTGCGGAGGGGCTTCATTGCTGGTGAACCGGTCAGCCTCATTCTGGGAGATAATATTTTCTTCGGGTCCAACCTGCCGGAAAGGCTGCGTGTTGCCTCGCGGTTGGAGAAGGGCGCATTGATCTTTGCCTACCCGGTGCGTGACCCGCAGCGGTATGGCGTGGTCGAGTTCGACGAGCAAGGGCGCGCTTTGAGCATCGAAGAAAAACCTGCCCGACCGCGTTCGCATTATGCCGTGCCGGGGCTGTATTTTTACGATAGCCAGGTGGAGGAGATTGCTGCCAACCTCAAACCTTCAGCACGCGGCGAGCTGGAGATCACCGATCTGAACAAGGTCTACCTGGAGCGCGGCCAGTTGGGCGTGGAGGCATTGGGGCGCGGTATCGCCTGGTTGGATGCCGGCACGCACGAATCGCTGCTGCAGGCGGCTAACTTTGTCCAGGCGGTTGAAGAGCGCCAGGGGATGATGATCTCCTGCCCGGAGGAGATTGCTTATCGCCTGGGATACATCACAAAAGAAGATGTTCGTTTCCAGGCTCAAGCGATGGAGAACAATGAATACGGTCGCTACCTGTTGCGCCTGCTTGAGGAAGGCATTCGCTGAAGTTCTGCTTTTTTAGCCTCTATTCTGGCATTGATATTTTCCTTTCAATTCATATCTTTCCTTTAGGAGATAGAGATGGTTATTCCAGCCAATAAGGACTCGACATTCATTCGCCAGCCACAGTATTTTAATCCGCTGCTGCTCGGCCCAAACACCATCCTGAATCTGGCCCAGAAGAGGCAGACGCTTGAAAAGGTGATTGGTGTATTAAAGCTGCTGGAGCCAGACGATTTTATTGACTATATGCTGGATTTCTACGAAACTGGCCTGGCGAGGTATGGTGACGACTGGGGCTATGCCGATCAGCTCACCGTTCTATGCGCAGCCGCCAGCCTGTTACGTGTGGAGAATTACCTTGAGATTGGTGTATTTCGCGGCCGCAGTCTGGCTTTGCTGGCCAGCCAGTCTGCCGATACCAGGCTATTTGGCTTTGATCTGTGGGTTGAAAACTATGCTGGTTTGGAAAACCCGGGTCCTGAATACGTGCGCAGCCAGTTAGCACGGATTGGCTATCAGGGAGACGCAACGCTCATATCTGGACACTCTCAGGAGACGGTACCGGCATTCCTGGAGGCCCATCCGGACCTGTATTTTGATCTCGTCACCGTTGATGGCGATCACAGCTACGAGGGGGCGCGGGTTGACCTGCAGAATGTTTTGCCGCGTATTAAAATCGGGGGCGTCCTGGTATTCGATGATATTCGCAACCCACATCATTATGTGTTGGAGTATCTGTGGGAAGAAATTGTGGGCGCCAATCCGAGTTTCTTGACTGCCAAATACACGGGGGTTGGCGTCGGTGTGGCTTTAGCTGTGCGTTGTGAAGCGGATATAAATCCGGATAAAATGCTGAGGGAGGTCGAAGAGCGCGTGCAGACTCTGCCTGGACGCCAACCGGCTGCTGAGGCAGCTCATGTAGAAAACGAGGAGGAGCAGCGCCTTATCGAGCAAAAGCTACAGAAGACCGGGACTAATCCAGCTGCCATGCTGAAAATGGTCCTCAAAATGGATAGCTTACTGAATGAAGCCGAAGCTGACCGGGCAGCCCGGCTGAGCGTCATCAATGACCTGGAAGCTCGTTTGCAGGAAAGTGAGGCTGACCGGTCGGCCCGTTTGGAGGCAATCCGCACCCTGGAAAGCCTGTTGCAGGAATCCGAAGCGGACCGTGCTGCCAGGCTGGAGGTTATCCATAACCTAGAGGAGTCGAATCGTGATTTCCAGAAACGCCTCGATTGGATGCCGGTGCGTGCTCTCTTGAAAGCGCGGGATAGATTCACAGGAGGGTCATCCCACCCATGAGGCGGCTGGAATTGCGTCCCAGGGGATCAAAGTCGCTAAGCCACATCATCGTAGACCTGACACCTGTACTGCCTGGTGGCGAGAATGGCGGTTCCAAGCTTTTGGCCCTCCAGCTGGTGTGGCAATTCAGCCGGAACGTTGCGCCGGAATGCGAGTACGTTCTCCTGACCTCCAGCGACACCCATGATGAATTGTCCTGGCTGGACGCTGGCAATGTCCGCAGATTGTGCATCAATGAACGCCAGCCGTCACAACCTGCACTACAGATTCCCTCGTCCTCTCCACAACAGGAGGAAGTGATTCCCTCGGACAAGCCACCATCCGTGACGGCCAACGTTACCGGAGATGGTCGAGAGGAAGACCTGGCTTTGCCGGAACCTACTAGAGGGTTATCATGGCGCGCAGCCGTTCACTCTTTCGGGCAAGCGTTAGAGAGAGCCTTGCCCAGGCCAGTATACAATCGAATTTACCGGTTTTATCGATCTTACTTGAAAGCACCGCAAACCCGAGATATGATCGGTGGCCTGGATGCGGACCTGATATTTTGCCCCTACACAGCACCTCTTTACCAGCGCCCCGGCGTGCCGATGGTTATCATTGTTTACGATCTGCAGCATCAGGCATATCCACAATTCTTTTCAGATGAAGCTCTTTTCTACACAGAGCATTATTTTCGCCAGTCTTGCCAGCTAGCAGCGAGGTTGATCTGTATCTCCGAATCCACCCGCCAGGAAGTGCTGGCTTCGAGCGATGTCCCATCAGAGCGGGTGGTTACGATACCTACCAGCTTGTTTAATCGATTAGAAACTGTATCGCCCGTTGTGGGCCAACAAGTTCTAAGCAAGTACCATCTGCGAGAAAGCGGTTATCTACTCTATCCGGCCAACTTCTGGTACCACAAGAACCACGAAATGTTGCTGACTGCCTTTTCGATGTATCTCGCCTGCCACTCGGGAGCGGATCTCAAGCTCGTCTTGACCGGCGCGCCGGGTGAGAGGATGATCTATCTAAGGCAGGCTGCCCATGAAATGGGATTGGGGGAAAAGGTCTTGTTTCCTGGGTTCGTCCCAGCACAGGAATATTCCGCGCTGCTTCAAGGATGCCTGGCGGTGATATTTCCATCCCTCTACGAAGGTTTTGGCGCACCGGTTATTGAAGCCATGGCGTTTGGCAAGCCTGTTTTGTGCAGCAATCTGACCAGCCTGCCGGAGGTGACACAGTCAGCCGCTCATCTCTTCGATCCGCGTAAGCCAGACGAGATTGTAGCCGCGATTGAAAAGATCCAGGAAGATGCTGACTATCGTTTGGAATTAGTTGCCCGTGGGAGGCAACGGGTGAGCAATTTGATGAGCCCAACGGATTGGGCCAAAGCTTATTTCGATGTGTTTCGGCAGGTGGTGGGTGATGCCCAGATTTACGAAAACGCGATCCTTGGCCTTCATCCAGATCATTGGGCAGGAGAAATCGTTGAAATCGCGGTTGTGGCAGGTGATGAGCCGCGCCATCTGGAACTGTCCCTTTCCATACCACCATGGCTTCCAGGACCTTTTCTCTCAGCCCGGGTTGAAGACCAGCATGGCATTTCCAAACGCTATCGACTTTCTCGTGGCAAGACGAGTACAATGCAAGTTCCACTCAGGCAGGAGTCCAATCATATCAAGGTGTCTTTTTCGCCAACTGTTCGCCCCGTGGATTTGGGTCTTAATGCAGACATGCGCCTGCTCAGTTGCCAGGTCCTGACCTGCCGGCTGGTGACCCCGAGCCAATCCGAGTTCATTTACAAAGCTGTGATCTGATGCCTTTGAGGATTTCTGTCGTCACGCCTTCTTACAACCAGGGCCGGTTTATCGAAGCAACCATCCAAAGCGTCCTATCCCAGGGGATAGCCGATCTGGAATATGTGATTTATGACAACCAGAGCCAGGACGAAACCCTGGGGATTTTAAGCAAATATACGCCACCGGTGCGCTGGGTTTCGGAGCCGGACCGAGGCCAGACCCACGCCGTAAACAAGGGCATTTGCGATACAGACGGGGAAATTATCGGCTGGTTGAATTCTGACGACATTTATTTTCTCGGTGCCTTTAAGTCGGTGTTGGCTTATTTCGAGGCTCATCCGGATATTGACGTGATCTATGGGGACGCCGACCACATCGATGTGGATGGTCAGGTAATTGAAGCCTATTACACGGAGCCGTGGGATCTGGAGCGATTGAAGGATATTTGTTACCTGTGCCAACCAGCGGTTTTTTTTCGCAGGCGGGTGGTCGAGAGATTTGGTTTGCTGGACGAGCGTCTAAGGTATTGCATGGATTATGAGTATTGGCTGCGCCTTGGATTGGGCGGTGCCCGGTTCGGATATCTGCCGGAAAAGCTGGCTGGTTCCAGGTTATATCTCGAGAATAAAACACTGGGCTCAAAAAGAAAGTTCCACGCAGAGATCAACGATATGCTTTTCCGGGCTCTTGGGAAAGTGCCGGACCGCTGGTTGTTTAACTACGCTCATGCTGTTTTAGATGAGCGCGGGCCACGATCGGAACAGGCGCACTTTGGCCTGAAGGTCTGTTTGTATACGATCCGGGCTGCTCTCCATTGGAACCACATGGTCAGCTACCCAATGTTACAGGTGTTTTGGCGCTGGGGACGCGAAGGCATCCACCAGAAAGTCCGAAATTGGTTTTGAAAATGAAAATCGGATTCGATATCAGCCAGACTGGCGATAATAAAGCCGGGTGTGGTTACCTGGCTTACAGCCTGATTCGGGCACTAGCCGAAATTGATACCCAGAATGAGTATCTTCTTTATCCAACCTTCGGCGACTTTTATTTCGATCCGAATTGGCCCCGGACTGTCGTCAAGCTCAAACAAAGGAATTTCCACCAGTGGCCTGGACAAAGCGCACTTAAAGAGGCGCGTGCATTCTGGGGTAATCCGCCAGTCGATTTTGAGAAGCAGATAGGCGAACCTCAGATTGTGCAAGCCAATAATTTCTACTGTCCAATTGGAATAAAGAGCGCCCGACTGGTTTATCTTTTATACGACCTGGGATTCCTGTGGGATCCGAATACAACCCCCGAAGCCAATCGTATCGGCTGTTTTTCCGGCGTTTTTCGGGCCAGCCTGTATGCCGACCATATCGTCGCCATCTCGAATTTTAGCCGAGATCATTTTTTACGCGTATTCCCTCAATTTCCAGCGGACAGGGTGACCGTTATACCTCTGGCCAGCCGTTTTGAGATAGAGGGCGAGGTAAGCAAGCCGGCCAGCCTGCGACATCTTGAGACGGACCGATTTTGGCTGAATGTAGGTACGCTTGAACCCCGGAAGAACCAATTGCGTTTGCTGAGCGCCTATGCCCGATTGAAAGCGGAGATGGGCAGTACCTATCCCCTGGTATTTGCAGGCGGAAAAGGCTGGCTGGTGGAGAACTTCGATAAGGTGATTGCCGAGCTGGGTTTGGAAGCTGATGTTATCAGGCTTGGCTATGTGGATGATCAACAATTGGCCTGGCTTTATCGCAACTGCTATGCTTTCATCTATCCAACTTTGTTTGAAGGATTTGGCCTGCCGGTCCTGGAAGCGATGAGCCTTGGTGCAGCGGTGATCACCTCAAATACCACCTCGGTTCCGGAAGTGGTGGGAGATGCCGGCTTACTGGTTGACCCTTACAAACCTGAGGAGATTTTCTCGGCGATGTACGCCCTGGCAAGCGATCCGACCGAACGTGACCGGTTGAGGGCGTTGGCTTTGCAAAGGGCCCAACAGTTTTCCTGGCAGAGAACAGCAAAGCAGTTTCTGGAGTTATATACCCGCTTGAACGCCGGGCGCTGAACATAATCAGCATCCTCCCACCAACTGCGTAAGTCCTGTGTATAAAGAAAAAAAGCATGACCGCAAGGCGTAACCTTATCGCGTTTTCATTCTGCGTAATCTACATCATCTATGGCATTTTTGTAATAAAAGGGCAATCATTTTTTGCTCTCAACCATAGACGTTATTTTACCGTCGCGGATGATGCCTTGATCACATTGCGGTACGGCTGGAATCTCGCTCACGGTAAAGGGCTCGTGTGGAACGAAGGGGAATATGTAGAAGGCACCACGAGTATTCTTTGGTCTGTCTATGCCGCCGGGTTATCTTTGGCTTTAGACAAGAGGTTCTTACCACTTGGAATACAACTGTCCGCAATTGTATTTATGATCATCACAGCTCTTGGCTTTCGCTGTATAGCCCGCAGTTACATCGAAAGATCAGGCAGCCCAACTCACTTTGACATATTTGAACTCGCCGCAGCACTTCTACCACTATCCTATTTTCCTTTCGTGTACTGGAGCATCAAGGGGATGGAGACCAGCCTGCAGGGTGCGTTGACAGCGACAGCACTCTGCATATTTTTTACAAACAGGACACGCCCCAGCCTGCCTGGCTCGACATTGCTTGGTCTTGCCTATCTGACCAGACCAGACACGATTATCCCTTCAGCGATGATCTTGTTATTTCGGGGGATAGCTAGAATTCGGAAAGAACACGGAGTTACTGATACTTTGAAGGAGGCCTTGCCGTTGATCGGCATTTTCTCTGCCGCGATGATCTTCCGATATTTCTATTATGGGTCGCTCGTGCCTAATACGTACATCCTCAAAGTG
>Ga0153915_10007271_pt1 | contig 10438 bp, 7 predicted proteins | sample Opewatmetagenome_2_FD_107003 | JGI IMG/M metagenome (GOLD analysis project Ga0153915, IMG submission 107003) | Freshwater wetland microbial communities from Ohio, USA - Open water 3 Core 3 Depth 3 metaG | ecosystem: Environmental > Aquatic > Freshwater > Wetlands | place: USA: Ohio, Lake Erie... | reverse complement strand
TCTGAGGCTTTGAGAAGCGGGGTCCGGCCGTAGCGGTCCGAGCCGTCGACAGCGAATCCGGCTTTGACCAAGCGCTCCATCAAGTCGACCAGCCCGCCGGCCGCGGCCGAATGAAGGAGGTTCCGTCCGTCGCGGCAGACGGCCTTTTTATCGGCCCCCTTGGCAAGCAACAATTCAACCGTGTCCTTTCGCCCTGCCGCGGCGGCTAAGTGGAGAGGCGTTTGGCCGATTTCATCGCCGGCGTTCACGTCAGCGCCGTCCTCGATCAGTTTTCCGATGAAGACGGTCAGTCCTCCCGCGGCCGCCGAATGGAGTAGGATTCCTCCGCTGTAGTTTTTTGATGAGACGTCAGCCCCATGGGCAACGAGGTAATCGACCAGCGCGAGAAATCCGGCCGAGGCCGCCCGGTGGAGGAGGGCTCTCCCCGCCTCTCCTTTAGCCTCGACCTTGAGGCCGCCTTCAAGAAGCGTCCCGACCGCCTCCGGATGGCGCCCATAGAAAGCCGATTCGAGCGTGGATACGCCGCGTGCGCTTAGGGCATTGGGGTCCGCACCGGTTTTGATCAGGACACGGGCCGCTTCGGCCTGTCCGGCCGAGGCCGCCCAGTGGAGCGGGGTGAATCCGTCCGGATCGGCCGCTTTGACGTCGGCGCCATTGGCGATGAGGAAGGAGACGATCTCCATGTTGCCCGCGTCGCAGGCGAAATGAAGCGGGGTCCGGCCCCTGCCGTCTTTTTCATTGATAACACCGGGGTCCTTGGCGACAAGCGTCTTGACCTTGGCCAAGTCGCCCGCCCGGACCGCATCGTGGATCTCGCCGGCAAAGGCTGCCTGCGAAATTCCGAAAACGACTGCCAAGAGGGCGCTGATGAGGACATGTTTTTTCATGGGATTGTCTCCCTGATGGCCATTCATCGGAACTTCATCCTTAGAGTTAGCGAACAGCTCCAAACAGCCAACGGATCCCCTTCGTGAACGAGGTACTTGAAGTCCTTCCGGCCGAACGCTGTTTCGATGGCGCGCCGGATCCTGAGGTCCGCCGACCGGCCAAGACGCAAATGAGATGCACCATGAAGGCGGCGATCAAGGGTGATCGGCACTTCATGTATCCCACCTTTTCTCCCCTCCTCAGCTCAGCGGCAATCGCCCGGGATTCAGGAGGTTGCTCGGCCTCCCTTTTCTCAGCGGGTCGTTCAGTAATTCCAGGCTGACGTGTCTTCTCCCTCCGGCGCGTTCTTGACGATATGCTCTTTAAAAAGCCGGTAGAGTTCGGCGCCGCGCGGACCCCAGCAGTGCGGCTTCCTGTCCCCGTACTTGACGACACCGGCATAGTGGGGATATTTCGTGCTCTCCAGGAATCTCTCGAGCAGGACGACCGCGTTGTTCAGATAGAAGGTGTCCATATCGCCCACATAGACATGGAGCTTCCCGGCCAGCTTCGGCCCCAGCCAGGACCAGTTGCTTTCAAGGGTGTGCCGGAGGTCATACTTCTTCCACTGCTCCGCGACTTCATGGTCGATCTTCCCCGTCTTCCAGTCCCATAGGGGCTTCGGGTATCCATCCTCACCGATCGGAGTGTAGGCGGCTTCCCAGATGGCCCACTGGTTCCCGCTTCTGTGTTTGTCCCCGAGAGTCCATTCATAATAGTAGGAGTCGCGGACGGTGTGCCACACCTGGCCATCCGGGTCGCGGGCCTCGGGTCGCTCGGCCTGGATATGATTGTGGATCCTATAATAAGCGTTTTCATCCTGATAGATGTTGATGAGCTCGTAGTACCGGAAGTCCACCGGGTCGGGGCACAGGGACCAGGTGCCGCCGAAGAAATCGGGGTGGAAGACCTGCATGGCCAGACATATCCAGCCGCCGGTCGAGCCGCCGGTGAGCACCCGCGCGTAGGGTTTCCGGATGATGCGGAAATGCTCTTCGACATAGGGAATGAGCTCCTGCATGATGGCGTCATCATAAGGACCTACGTTGGGCGAGTTGACCACATAAGAATCGTCATAGTAGGGGCAGGGGTGTTGGAAAGTGACGGCGATCATCCTCGGAAAATTTTCCGATATCCACAGTTTGTGAAAGGGATTGCCCTCAGCGAAGCCGTGGGGTGCTCTTAAAGAAAAATGGCCTTGGTCATAACAGACCGGATAGTAGACATCAGGATGGGTCTCGTACCCTTCCGGAAGAAGCACCGTGGCTCCCAAATAGATAGGCTGTCCCCAGAACTTGGTCAGGATCTCACTCTTGAACTTGATCCGCTTGACGTAGGCGGTGTCCGGCGGGATTCCGATAGGCGGGATGACCTTATCGCAGATCAGCCGGACGGTCTTCCGCTCGCCCGGATCGATGAAGACCTTGCTCACGGCGCTGTATATGTTGCCCGGAGAGATGTTCCATCTCTGGCCTTCCCACTGGTCGTTGTGCATCCAGAGCGTGTGTCCGTCTGATCTCTTGAACTCCGTATAGATGTTGACGAACCCTTGGACGTAATATTCTCCGGCAGGTATCTTCTTTATGCTCTCCAGCGGAAAGCCGAACACGGTCTCATCGATTACGGCGGCATCTCCGGGCTTGAGCGCCTGAACATTCCTTGCCCAGATGGGGACACCCGTAGCGATGTCGAACCCGGTCTGGAGCCGAGGTTCCCGGCCGCCGTCCTTTGAAACGATGACATAGACGCGGCCGGTTATCGGGGCGGAATGGACGGCGGGAGAGAACGAAATTTCAAATCGGAATGGACCCGACAGTTCCTGGGACTGGGTCTCCAGGCAAAAAACAGGTGATGCTAAGAACAAGGCGACAAAGGCAATGAATCCGAACCTCTTCCCTGAGCTCATGTCATCTTCCTTCCTCCCATCGGTGAGGATAGTAATCTGAGACGCCCACTCAAGTCAAAAATAGAAAGGCTCGCTAAATTCCTCTGAGAAGAGACAGCAACCCGCGTGCCAAGTTTGAGATCGTCCGTCCACTCGATATGATAAGGGGTTGATCGGCCGGGCCAGATGAAAAAAGATGACGTCGAAAGTAAAGAAACTTATTGGCCTTCTATTTGTCCGAATTTCTCCAGCGCGTCGGCGGCGGCCTTGCCGAAGCCCTCTGAAACCGTCGGGTGGTTGTAGACCATGTCCTTGATGTCCTCGGCCCGGGCGCCGAGCTTGACCGCCAGAGCGGCGAAGTGGATGATCTCCGCGGCGTCCTGCCCGGCAACGTGGGCGCCGACCAGGCGGTGCGTCCCGCGGTCGAAGATGAGCTTGAAGAACCCGGTGACGTTCGCGTCAAGGCAGGAGCGGACGAGATCGTTGTAACCACACCGGCCGATGACGATCTCGCCTCCGCCCGCCCGGGCCCACTCCTCGGTCAGCCCGACCGAGCCGACCTCCGGGTCGGTGTAGATCCCCCAGGGAGCGCAGGTGTAATCCATTTTGACAGCCTGGCCCATGGTGTTCTCGGACGCGATGCGGGCCTCGACGACGGCCAGGGACGAGAGCATGAACCTGGCCAGGACGTCGCCCGCGGCGTATATGCCGGGAACAGAGGTCTCCATGAAGTCGTTGACCTGGATCTCTCCCCGCGGCCCGGGCGTTATACCGGCGGCGGCAAGGTTGAGTTCCTCCGTGTTCGGCCGCCGGCCGATGCCAACCATGATCCGGTCGGCCTCGATCGTCTCCCCGCCTGTGAGAGAAGCTCGGGCCCGCCCTTCGGGTGTTCTCTCGACCTGCTCGAGGCCGGTTTGAACCAGGAGCCGGATACCGCGTTTCTTGAACTCCCGGGTGATCAGAGCGGCGACATCGTGGTCTTGGCCGAGCAACGCCCGCCCCGCCTTCTCGATGACGATGACCTCGGAGCCGAGGGCCCTGAACATGAGGGCCATTTCGCATCCGATGACCCCGGCGCCGACCATCAGGAAGCGGTTGGGAATGGCGTCCATGACCGTCAGGTCGTCCGGAGAGATGACGGTGTTGCCGTCAAAAGGAATCGCGGGGAGGGCGATGGGCCGCGAGCCGGTGGCGATGATCGTCCTGGGAGCCGCCAGCTCGCGGATCGAGCCGTCGGGAAGATGAACCTCGAGCGTCCGGGGTCCCTTGAACGAGGCCATCCCCGTCAGCGATTCGATGGAGTTCTTGCGGATGAGTGTGGCCAGGACTCCCAGCTCGCAAAGCGTCGTCTTGTGCCGACTGTCAAGGATCGTCGTGTAATCGGCCTTGGCTCCCTCGACAACGGGGACCCCATATCTTTTGCCCTTCTTCTGGTTTTCCAAAAAATGGGCCGCGTTGCTCAGGATCTTGCTGGGCAGGGTCCCGGTCCGGACACAACCCCCTCCGAGTTCGGGCTCGCGATTGATCATCATGACTTTGGCCCCGAGCTGGGAAGCGCGCAGAGCCGCGGAGATGCCCGCCTCGCCGCCGCCGATGACGATGAGGCCGTATTCGTTCATCTCTTCCCCTCTTTTCAGGCTGTTTTCCACAAAGCTCGGGCCAAGTGACCTAAAAATTTTGGCTGAAGCTTCCCCAGAGATCCTCCTCCAGCTTCCAGTAGGCAGCGACGGCGTCCTCGGCCATCTTGACGCAATAGGAGGTCAAGAATTCACGCGCTTTGGCCGGGTTCTGCTTGTACAAGCTCAAGGCTTCCTCTTCGAACTTGGCCTGGTCAGCAAAAGCCTTCTCCTCCATCGGCGACCAGACCTTGGCGATCGACTGGCTCATCGGCTGCCAATAGAGCGTGGCCATCTGGCTCACCTTCCGGAAGGCCCACCAGGCACAATTCCGGCTGTATCCGGCCCGGCCGTCGACCATGTATGAATCCGGCATCCTGGTGATCCCGCAATAGAACGGCGTGTGAGGTGTTGTTACAGGATTGTCATATCCCAGCCAGACCACTCCGCCTATGGGGTCGGGAAGCCAGCTTCGGGATTGGGTGATCTGGAGGTAGGTCGCCCTCTTGCAGGCGATCGTCCGCTCGGGCCGGACCTTGAGGAAATCCATCATCTCCCGGTTCATAAAAGGGTGGGCGACTGGGCTCGTGGAGGCCTTCCCTTCGCGGTTGACCTGAACAAGGTTCCTGGTCATATCGTAGGGAGTGCCTTGATAGGTGTCGCGAAAGATGTTCAGGACATCCTGGACCGTCAACTTCTTCTCGGACTTGACGGATAGAGGGAAGTTTTCGCCGTTGGGGTCGAGCTTGAGCGAAGGGGCGAGCAGGCTCAGGGCCCGCCATTCGCGGCGCCGGCTGCCCATGCTTTCCCGGGAGGCGTAGGCATAGCAGAATTCAAAGGGCCTGCCGCTCGCCGGATCCCACCAGCCCATCTCCTGAGCGAGCGAATGGACGTTGGCCGAGGCCATGAAGTTTTCCGGATCGCTCAGGTTAAGCTGCCGGATGCGGCTAGCGTTGGCCGAGACACCGACCTCATCGTCGGGGACCCGCACCGCCGCCCAGACCGCTCCTTTTTTCCCGACGCCGGGGCCGAGGATCTCGAAATGCCAGGTTTCCTGGGGATCGGCGAAGGTGAAGCACTCCCCGTAATCGTTATAGCCATAGGTCTTGGTCAACTCGTCGGCGATCCGGATCGCTTCCCTGGCGGTTTTGGCCCGCTCCAACACCAGGCGGTAGAGCTCGGGACAATCGATGATCCCGTCCTTGCTCCGGAGCTCCATCTTTCCGCCGAAGGTGGTTTCTCCAATGGCCAACTGGTGCTCGTTCATAACGGGATAGGCCGTATTGATATAAGCAAAGGTCTCGGAGACTTGGGGGATCTGGCCGCTGGGGAGGCGGTTTTTGTCATCTGGCCGCCGTGTTTCTTTCGAGTTGTGGTAAACCACGCACATCTCTCCGGGTTTGTGCTTCAGGTGGGGAACGACGGTGATCCAGGTCCTGTCGGACATGCTGTCGCAGGAATGCGAGGTCATGGTCGAGCCGTCGGCCGAAGCCAGTTTCCCAACGAGGATGCTGGTGCAGGATTCAAAGGCGTCCTCGCCAAAGCTGGAAACCTCAAGGCCGGCTCTATGACCCGTACCGCCGACGGCCAGCCAGGCGAGGATCAGGGCCGCAAAGACTCCGCATGACCATTTTTTCATGGGAAAACTCCTTTGTGCGATCACGGCCGCTCAGATTTAAAATATACACCCTGTATTCCCCTTCCGTGATTGTCGTTGGTCCGCTTTTTTGATGATTCCTTTTGTGATATCCGGGAAAATGAGCTTGTGGAGAGGTTTGGTCAGAAACCAGTACAGCCTTCCCCAGAGTCCTTTCGGGTAATAGTGAGCCGTCACAGCCAGTTGACTGCCCTCGATGGAGAATTCCAGCCACGCCTTCCCCGGAACCTTCATCTGGTTGACGAGGAGTAGTCTCCTATTCGTTTCCAAGTCGACGACCTTCCAAAAATCCAGGCCGTCGCCGATCCGGAGCCTGTTGGGATCACGGCGTCCCCGGCTCAACCCGGGACCGCCAAATAGGATATCGATGAAACCCCTCAGCCGCCAAAGCCAATCATATGTAAACCAGCCGCTGTCCCCTCCGATCGATTCCACTACGGCAAAAACCGCCTCTGCTGGAAGAACGCCGAAATCAGCGGAGACCGTCTCCCTGTAAACGGCAGATTCCAGCCGGTCCTGCCCCTCGATGTCGCACGTCCTTTGGGCGCTGCTGTCGCACCAGCGGCTGACGACCTGCTTTCTTTCGATCTCGTTGAGCCCCCTCCGGAAGGATTCCTCATAGGCTAGGGGATGGATCCCCGGGAAGTATTTCCGGGCGTTATCGTTTTGGATCGTTGTTTCCGATTTCAATCCTTGGATCAGGGCTTTGGCGATGGGATAAGGGACAGGCGTCATCAGCTTGAGCCAGTAGGAAGATAGCCGGGGACTGAGGAGCGGCACGGGAATGACGAACCTCTTCAGTCCCATGACGGCGGCCGCCCGAAGAAGCATGTCTCTAAAGCTCATTATCTCCGCGCCGATGTCGACCATGACGCTTCCCTCGATTTTTGCGTCTTTGGCCCGGAAGAGATATTCGAGGACATCCGGTATACCGATGGGCTGGGTCTGCGTCCGGACCCATTTGGGTGTGGTCATTACGGGGAGCTTCTGGACGAGATGACGGATGATTTCGAAACTGGCGCTGCCCGATCCGATGATGATGCCGGCCCGGAACCAGACACACTGGATCCGGTCGGGCCTCGAGCTCAGGATCTCTCCCGTTTCCAGCCGGCTCCTCAGGTGTTTGGAGGCCGTATCCTTCTTTCCCAACCCCCCGAGGTAGATGATCCTTTTCACCCTGTTCGCGATGCAGGCATCGAGGAAATTTTGGGCGCTCGACCGGTCAAGCTTTTCAAAATCCGCGCCGGCGCCCATCGAATGAATCAGGTAATAGGCAACGTCTATGCCGTTGAGCCCTTTTTGGATGGATTCTTGGTCCAGGGTGTTCCCTTCGATGAGCTCGACTCGATCCCCGAAATCCGCCTGGACTTTCCGGGCATTTCGGATGAACAACCGGAGACGGACGGAGTCGTCGGCGATCAGTTTTTCCTGGAGCCGTCTGCCGATATAGCCCGTGGCTCCGGTCAACAGGACATTCACGGCCGCCCGGACTCCCCTCTTCCAAAATGCCAGGGTTTCGCGTTTCTTCTGCCCATAAGAAAAGGACCTTCTGAATGAAGTGGAAAAGGCACAGAATAGTATTATATCCTTTTTTGCCCCAAAAAAACGGCCGGCCGTGGGAGCTTAGGAATCCCGCCTGTCATTTTCCCAAGAGTTCTTCGACTTCTTCCTCTCCCTTTTTTAATTCTTCCTTCTGCCCCTCATCCTTCCTTAGAAGAAGGGTCTGGAATTCGCCCATATGGGTCTTCTCCTCTTTGGCGATATCCAGGAGGACCTTGCGGATACCTTCATTCCCGGTCAGGGCCGCCATCTGCTCATAGAAGTTGATCGCATCGAGCTCGGCGATCATCCCGGCCCGCAGGATTTCCCGGTCGATATCCTCCTTTTTCACCCGGCTCAGATCAACGGGCATTTGAGATAACATATTCCCTCCTTGTGGAGCTATTTCTTGACACTTCCATTTTAGCTGCCTGCTTCACAAAAATAAATGCGGAGGCGACCGCCTCGTTAAACGGGCTGGAGAATATATTGCGCCTTACTTGACCTGACGCAAGGCCTGAGCAAGGTCCTCCCTCAAATCCTCATAGCCCTCACAGCCCACCGAAAAGCGGATCAAGTCGTCGCTGATCCCGGCAGCCTTCCGCTCTTGCTCGGGCACCCCGGCATGAGTCATGCTGGCCGGATGTTCGATCAGGCTTTCCACTCCCCCGAGGGAGACGGCTAAAGTGCAGAGCTTGACCGCGTTGATCATTTTTCGGCCGGCCTCGAAACCGCCTTTAAGTCCGAAGCAGAGCAACGAGCCGAAACCCTTCATCTGTCGTCTGGCCAAGGCGTGCTGGGGATGGCTCTCCAGGCCGGGATAGTTGACCCAGCTGACCTCTGGATGAGCGTCCAGGAACCGGGCCAATTTCAGGGCGTTATCCTGGCTTTTTTCCACCCGGAGCGCCAGCGTTTTGATCCCGCGGAGAACCAGCCAGGCCTGGTGCGGGTCCATGGTCCCGCCCATCAGGGTCAGGACCTTGCGCAAGCGCCTGAAGTGACTCTCTTCTTTGGCCACGATCATCCCGCCGACGACGTCGCTGTGGCCGTTGAGGAACTTGGTCAAGCTGTGGATGACCACATGCGCGCCCAATTCCAGCGGATTCTGGAGGATCGGACTGGAGAAGGTGTTGTCGACGACCAGGATGATCCCCTTCTCCTTGGCCAGTGCGGCACAGGCGGGGATATCTGTGAGCGCGATGGTCGGATTGGCCGGAGTCTCGATAAAAAGCATCCGGGTATTCGGTCGAAGGCTCTTGCGGATCTCCTCGATGTGGGAGGTGTCGACAAAGTCGGATCGGACCCCGAACCTGGACAGCTCATTCTCCATGAACGTCCGAGAAGGGCCGTAGACCGCATCGGTGCCGATCAGATGCGAGTCGCCATCGAGAAAGGCGAGATAGGTTGTGGTAATGGCCGCCATCCCCGAAGCCGTGGCCATCCCGCCATAGCCTTTCTCGAGAATGGCCACACAATCCTCCAGCGCTTTCGTCGTCGGATTGCCGATCCGGGTGTAGATATAGCCTTCCTCCCGGCCCTGGAAAAGCGCGGCTCCCTGCTCGGCACTATCGAAGGCAAATGTGGCCGATTGATAGATAGGGACAGAGACGCTGCGGAAAAGAGGGTCCGGGTGCTGTCCGGCATGGATCACCGCTGTGAAGGGGTCATCGTTCTTCTTGGTCACGCCTTCCTCCCGATGGGTGAAGATACAAGTTCATTATAGGACTCCACGACGGCTTTGTCTTGCTTCGGGATTTGACTGCAGCGGACGCGGATGCCGGAGAAGGCATTATCATTTTGTCCTGGGTTTGGCTAAGATAATGACGTTTCTTCCCTGAACGTTGGGCAAGCGGTGAGGAGAACCGGATGAAAACCATCGGCCTCGTCGGCGGGATGAGCTGGGAGTCGACCCTTGAATATTATCGGGTCATCAATCAATACACCAAGGAGCGGCTGGGCGGGTTCCATTCGGCCAAGATCGTCCTGTACTCAGTGGACTTCGCCGAGGTGGAGTCGCAACAGCATCAGGGTCGGTGGGATGACCTGACCCGGCTGATGACCGACGCCGCCCAAAGAGTGGAGCGCGCCGGAGCCGAGCTCCTTGTTATCTGCACCAACACGATGCACAAGATGGCCGACGATGTCCAGAGAGGCATCCGCATCCCCATCCTTCACATCGTCGATGTCACGGCCGCTGCCATCAAGTCCCGCTCGATGAAAAAGGTGGGACTCCTGGGAACCCGGTTCACCATGGAGCAGGATTTCTACAAGGAGAGGCTGGTCCGCAACCATGGACTCGAGGTCCTCATCCCCGAGGAAAAGGAAAGGGAGGATATCCACCGCATCCTCTATGATGAGCTCTGCCTGGGCGAGATCAAAGAGCGCTCCAAAGGGACCTTCCGGGCGATCATCAACGGGCTCGGAGCGCGGGGCGCCCAGGGCATCATCCTGGGGTGCACCGAGATCCCGTTGTTGGTGAGCCAGGCAGACTATCAGATTCCGTTCTTCGACACGACGACCCTGCATGCCCGGGCGGCCGTGGATTTCGCTTTAAAGGGGTCTTGAAAAATGCCGGGATTCACTTCAGAATAGACCTTCCCGGAAGACCCCAATGTCAGGCCGCGGTATCAGGAGCGCACGTGGTTGAGTGAATTCCTGGAATTCCGCAACGTTTCCAAGCGCTTCGGAACCATCCAGGCCGTAGACGGAGTCTCCCTGGGAATAAAAAAGGGGGAATTCTACTCGCTCCTCGGGCCGAGCGGCTGCGGCAAGACCACCATGCTCCGGCTGGCCGCCGGGTTCGAATATCCGGAC
>Ga0153915_10007270_pt1 | contig 10438 bp, 5 predicted proteins | sample Opewatmetagenome_2_FD_107003 | JGI IMG/M metagenome (GOLD analysis project Ga0153915, IMG submission 107003) | Freshwater wetland microbial communities from Ohio, USA - Open water 3 Core 3 Depth 3 metaG | ecosystem: Environmental > Aquatic > Freshwater > Wetlands | place: USA: Ohio, Lake Erie... | reverse complement strand
ATGATCCAGATGACCGAGTTGGTCCCGCCGCGATAGTTTTTCCATTGGCTGAACGCTTCATAGAGCGGATTATAGGCGATCTTTGTGCCGTCTGAAGAATAGACGGCCTTGTTGGCATAGGGGATCTTAAGCTGCTCGGGGTAGCCGCCTTCAACGGGGACTGTGTAAAGCTGCATATAGCGGCCTGAATACGTGTTCCTGGGTGAGGCGAAAAGAACGGCTTTGCCGTCCGGCGTGAAGCTCTGGACAATATCCTGTCCCGGGTGCCAGGTCAGGCGTTTGGGAATTCCGCCGGCCGCCGGCACGATAAAGACATCGACATTGCCGTCGTATTGGGCGCTGAAAGCGATCAAGCTGCCGTCGGGAGAGAAAGCCGGGCTGGTCTCGATCCCGAGGTCGGTCGTCAGGTGCCTGACATTTTTGCCGTTGATATCGGCCACCCACAGGTCATTGGCATAGACAAAGGCGATCTGGGTTTCGCTGATGGCCGGAGTCGTCAGCAGCTTGGTGTCGTTGGTATCGACGGCCAAGAGCAGGCCTAGAGGCAGAAAAAAAGAGAAGAGAACTATGAAAGCCCTTCTTAAATAATTGTTCTTCATCACGACCTCCTTTAAGAGCGTTTAGGAAACAGAGATCGGAGCCGGTTAACGCAGGGAGCAAGACGACGCCGAGATCTCATTGGGACTATTATATAGAGAAAAACAAAAAAATCCATTCTCGTTTTCAACTTGCCAAGGCGGCCGCATTTTCTTACTATAGGGAGACAGAAGCAGGAGACCGAAATGGACGAACGTGCCGTGAGGCGCAACATGGCCAAGGACTTTTACGAGATCCAAAAACAGCAGAAAATAAAAAGCGTGGGCATTCTGGCCGTGCTCATCCTGTTTCACTTTCTGGCGGTCAGCCTGATCGCGTTCGCCATCTGGCTGAGCATGGGCTTGATCTTCGCCAGGTCCCCGCTCTTCGGCGGCGCCTTCTGGATAAAATTCTTCCTGGTTTGTTTCGGCGCCGCCCTCCTTCTGGCCATCGTCCAATACTATGACGCCTTGAAATTCGGCGCCTCCTTCATCCTCAAGAGGTTGTGCGCCCAAGATCCGGACCGGTCCGACCGTTATCACCTTCAGTTCATCAATGTCGTCGAGGAAATGCAGATCGCCAGCGGACTGCCGAAGGTCAAAGCCTCCATCCTTCCCACATTCGCCATCAATTCGCTGGCCTTGATCGAGTCGAAGAAAACCCCGTGCGTCGTCGTAACGGAGGGGCTTCTCGCGGAATTCACGCGAGACGAGCTGGAGGCGGTCGTCGCCCATGAATTGGCCCACGTCGCCCGCGGCGACACGCTTTATATGACGCTGGTCTGTTCGCTGGCGAATTTTTTTGAACGCATCAGAGATGCCCTTGAACCGGGAGAGGCGGACGCGGGCGATTTTGCCGCGGCCCGGGGCGACATGCGCCAGCCATCCTCGCTGGTCTACGTGGCGGTGGCCGTCTCGACGATCGTGATGCGTCTCCTCAGCATGTTGATCAGCCGCGAACGCGAACTCCTGGCCGACGCCGCCGCCGTCGAATTCAGCCGGAATCCTGCCGCTTTGGCCCGGGCGATATACAAGGCTCACGTCAAAAATTCGTTTGTCGGCGATTTCAACCAGACCTACAGCCCGCTCTTCATCGTCGCCCCGGATGCCCATAGCGAATCCGAGGACTTTTTGAGCCGCCTGATCAGCACTCATCCGCCGCTCATGACCCGCCTCCGGAATCTGGCCCAGATGGCCGGTCTCACGCCCCGGGCTGTCATCGATCAAGTGCGGGACATTCAAAAAGAAAGAGAAAAAGCGCAAACGATTATTCATGCTTTTGAGGAAACTCATCAAGGATCTGGCCTGCCGACTCCCGATCCATCGCTCTTATCGGCTCTTGCCCAAGACAAGGTTTGGCTGATCCAAACTCCCCATCAGCAATGGCAGGGGCCTTATTCCCTGCCGGATCTCCTCTTTCTCCCGAATTTCACGCCCCTCGTGCTTATTAAAAACATCCAGGAGGGAGTCGAAGCACGGGCTCGACAATTTCCCCAAATCCGGGCCGGCCTGGATAAGTTGGCGCGCAAAAAGCCGGTCGACGAGGCCGTTCTCAACAAATGCCCACGCTGCAAGATCTCCTTGACGGATTCCTTCTACGAGGGCGTCCCGGTCAAGATCTGCGGCCGGTGCTCCGGAAAGCTCGTCGACCAGGCCGCAATGGAGCGTATCTTAGACCGCCGGGAGGTCGGATTCTCGGAGGATCTGGCCAGGAAAGCCGAAGAATTCCGGGAAAAGTTCTTTCTGAACCCCATGAAAACGCAGAAAATCTCGGCCAGGGAGCAGCCGAATTTATACTGCCCGAGTTGCGGCTACAAGATGACACCCCGGCCTTACAATTACCAGTATTTCATCCCGGTGGATAAGTGTCTCTCTTGCTTCAAAGTCTGGTACGACGCCGACGAGCTGGAAATCCTCCAGGTTCTCGTCGAGAAGGCCAAAACCGGCTGAGGCCTAGTCGAATATCTTCTCCACAGCCTGATACTTCACGTGGAGAGCGTCAACGCCTTTTTCCATGCCGTCATGATCGTGGGCTTGACCGGCGGCATCAAGAGCCTTAGCCGCTGCCAGGAGCTCGGCTGCCGCGGTCTTAAAAGCCGCAGCTTTGGCTTCAAGCCTTGTTGGAAGGGTCGCTTTTGTGACGGCTTCCGCCTTGGCGACGAGATCCCCGCTGGCTCCCCGGATTTTATCGTAGGCCTTGTCGGGCAGGTATTTATGGTAAACAACGTACAGAACTTGATGGAAAGCATCCACCTCTTTGAGGACCGGCCGGAGAGCCCTGACCAGGGATTCATACTTGGTATGGAGCGCTTCGGCCGCGTTGAGAAGGGCCTGGTCATTCGTGCCAGCCGCGGCGGCGTTGTAATCGTCGACGGCCTTTTTGAGCTGGGCGACGCCCTCTTTCCACTTGGCTTCTTTTTCGCGAAGGATTCCGGGCAGCTTGGCACCGTAAATTTTGGCCGCCAACTCGTTAATCTGGGGGACGTAGCCCCGCAAGGCTTTATAGTCTTTTTCAGGATACGCCGTGTGCCAGATGGGATAGATGACGTCATGAAAAGCGGTCAGCTCGGGCACTTCGCTCTTGGTTTCCGCCGTTTGCTCTTGGGGCATCGCCCAGGCGCTCGCGCCGCAGGCCAGCACGATCAGGCCAAACAGGACTAAAATTCTCTTATGCATGAAAACCTCCGATTTAATAATAATGAGCTATTTATTATGCGCAAATTTAAGAATCTTTCAACCCAAATGTTAGGATTGAGGAGAGAGAATATCCGACCGGCGCGACGTATCCATTTCGTATCAGTCATGCAGGAAATGATCCGGAGACCGCTGGAGCGACCATGGAGGGCTCAGGAACGGCGTTAAAATCCCATAGAAGGAGCGAAGCCGGCTCCGGGTCTTTTCCTCATCGAGTCTCCCTGCCCGGCCGGAAGATCGCCTTTTATAATATCGATTTCTTCTTTTCCAAATAATACAGGTAATTTTCGAAAGTGACATCCGGCGGGACCCGGTGGTCGACCGTAGGGATAAAGCCTCCCTTGGCGATGAGCGGGACGAGCCCTTCGAGCTCGCGATCGATCGCTTCGCGGCCCCGGATGAGGCTCACTTTGTTGACCCCGCCCAAGAGCAGGACCCGGTCACCGTAAATTTCGCGCAATTCGAAAGGATCGGTATGCAGGGCTTCGATCGGAAACATGACGTTGATTCCCGCTTCCAGCCAACCCGGGACGAGCTCGTAGATCCGGCCGTCGCAATCGAGAACATTGAGATCGATGCCGCGCTTTCTGAGCGCTTCGGTCACACGCTTATAGCGAGGTATCATCATTTCCTGAAAGAGCTTGGGAGAAAGGAGCGGGCCGTGGTTGTAGCACATATCCTCCCACCACCAGCCGACATCGATCCCGCTTTTGGAAAAGCCTTTCTCGATCAGATAGAGTGTCACGTCCGTGAGATGCTCCATCATCTCTTCGACCCAGGGCCGATCTTCCATAACCGCGATCGAAAAATTCTCGAGCCCCATCCAGTTACGCGGCCAGCCGTAGAGAGATCCGGGATCGAAAAGGACGAGCGTCCCCGCCGCCCGGGCCAGATCGATGGATTTTTGGACATCCCCGATACGGCCGGTATCCGTGTAATCGAGATACTCGCGCTTCACCCGCTCCCAATCCTGTCGGCTTTCGATAAAATACTTGACAAACTTCGGCATGGTTCCGCGGCCGGGCGGGACCTCACAGAGGTTGCCGTCCTCATCCTGCATCAGCAGGCGGTCGCCCAAATCCTTGATAACTTTTTTTTCAAAGGCCGGAAACAGGCCGTTTTTGATGGGCACTTTCGTGAAAATAGAAACCCCCTCCAGTCCCAAATATCTTTCCACGGCTTCGTTGTCGTGAATGTTCAACGGCAACCCCTGCCTGTGCCAAGCTTCAATCGTCTCATCCCAATAGCCGAACTCCAGGTTGGGCAGCCGGTCCGGCGCTCCCCAATGAAAGACCTGCAGAAACCGCTCCCTCGTCGTCATCGACTTCATGAGCCCGCCTTTCTCGCGACCCTGATCGTCTTGATTTCAAAGGGTTCGAAGGACAGAGCGATGGTCTTTCCGGCCGCCTCGATTTTTTTTGCCGGCCGCTCGATCAGGTCCGTCTCCCATGCATCCACGGCCCAGGGCAGATCGATCTTTGCCTCCGTCTTTTGGCCAAAGGCTTCATAGAACCTCAGAATCACGCCTCGGTTGTAATAGCCCATTTCTTTTTTGAACGAGGAGAGGATGATATTGTCAGGACCGACACTTACGAACGACCGGCTTGCCGGCAACGATCCTGGGTGGGCCATGGCCACTCTCGGCATGAGCGGGCTGTTGAATTCGTAGCCGCGGCGGATGGTAAGGGCGTCTTGCCATGTCCCGCGATGAGGATAGAGGGAATAGAGAAGCTCGTGAGGCCCCCGGTCGGCCTCCGGATCGGGGTTTGTAGCGCCGTGGATGACCGAGAGCCGGACCGTATTATTTTTCACATCAAACCCGTATTTGCAATCGTTCAGCAGGCTGACCCCGTAGCCGCCCGATTCATCGCCCAGGTCGACCCAACGGATAGCCGGCACTTCCCGGCCGTCGGCAGGCCTCGAAATGGACCCGAAAGGAATCTCAAAATCCGCCTTTTCATTCTTCAGTTTAAGCGGGAAGGTTGTTTTGACCATCAGGTTCCTCTCCTGCCAGTTCAAACCCAGCCGGAAATCAAGGCGCGGGATCCGGCTGTAAAGGATGATGTCCTGATTGAACGCGGAGTTCCGGAATAGACTTTTGACCCGGACCACGGCCCGCACCGGACCCGTCTCGATAACCTCGATCTTGGCCCCTTCTTCTCCGATATTCCAGAGTTGATCCTTCAAGCCGAGTTCCCAGGCGGACATGTTTTCGGGCTCATCCACGATGGCCTGAAGGACATTGCCGCGTCCCTGCAGAATTTCCCGATTTTGGGCCTTGTCAAAAATGCTCTCCAGCCAGCCCGTAGCCGGATTCAAGCGGACCGTGAAGAATTCGTTCTCGAGCGAGTCGGCTGCAGCGGTTAAAGCCGATTTGAATTCAGGAGCCTTATCCGTGCCCGCGATTCGGTACAGCCGATAGCCGAAGGATGGGACGCTCTCGGCGATAAACACGATCCTGAAGCGATTCTGCAGTCCCGTGTCGTCTTTCATGACGACCTGATACGGGATCTCCGTCCCCTGCGCATCCAGGATCTTGAAGCCGTTGAATTTTTTCATCAACATGAATTCGGCGATAACAGGCTCCGTCCTCTCCCAAAAGAGGGAGTTATACACGACGAGCGGCAAGCCTTCGCCCCTCGTGTCGATGCTGTTAGAGATCGCTTCCAGGGAAAAACTGAGAGCCCGCCGGCCCCTCTCAAAAACCTCTTCATAGAATCCCTTCACCTCGTCGTAGACGGGTCCGATGCTCGACCCATCCAGGATGTCGTGGAATTGATTCCTGAGCACGATTTTCCAAGCCTCATCGATGTCCCTTTCCGGGTAATAGTCTCTGTAACCGCCCGTCGCAGCCAAAGCGGAAAATTTTTCTGCCGAGAGCAGCAGGGCTTCCGATTTTCTGTTGTTCTTTTTGACCGTGGCTTGAGTCGTGTAGCAGGCCGGGAAGGTGAAATTCAGCTCGTTCGCAAAAACGGGGATTTCCATCTTCTTCGTTTCGAGGAGCTTAAAATAATCTTCGGGCCCGGCGAACTCCATCCGGGGTTGGCCTTTGTCTTTTTTGAATTTCCTAATGGCTTCGACATCTGCATCCCTAGGACCGCCGCCGTGGTCGCCTTCTCCATAGAGAAGCAGATAATCCATGAGCGGCGAAACTTTAGCGGCCTCAAAGATCACGTCCTTCGTCCCGTTCTTCAGGCCGACCGAGTACCAACCCGGCGGAGCATAGGACAGGACTTTCGAGCCGTCCATACCCTGCCATTGGAAGAGGACGGTCTTTTCCGGGGCGCAGCGGTCGAAGAGATAGTATTTGAGGCCGGCCTTGGCCATGATCTGCGGCAGCTGCCAGTTGTGTCCGAAGGAATCCGGATTCCAGCCGACTTTGACATCCACGCCAAACTTGTCCAGAAAATACCTCTTCCCATAGAGAAGCTGCCTGGCCAGCGACTCGCCATCGGGCATGTTCAAATCCGGCTCGACCCACATACCGCCGACCGGAAGCCAGGTGCCTTCCCTAACTTTGGCCTGGATAGCCTTGAATAAATCGGGATAGTTTTTTTCGATGGCCTCATAGACCGCGGCCTGGCTCTGGGCAAATGTCAAGCCGGGCATCTTGTCCATCTGGGCCAGAACCCCTTTGAATGTTTGGACGGCGATATCATGGACGGTCTCTTCCCATCGCCACAGCCAGCTCAGGTCGATGTGGGCGTGGCCGACGAGATGGGCCGTAAAATCTCGGGGGTTTTTTTCCTGGGCAAGATTGGCCGAGGCCAGGAAAAAGATCATGAGGCTCATGGAAAGAGTGAAGACGAAAATTTTGCGGGTCTTACCCATAGTTACACCTCCCTAGACAAACTCGAGCCTAATATTCCTGGCCGACGGCAAGCCTGCGGCAGATCTTACGATCGGCCAAGGCGGCATGTCCCTGCGGAAAATTCTCCATTATTTAAACAGGACTGTCGGGAACGAGGCAATGCGCAATCGGGCGCATCCCATGGGAATCAGAGTGATGTCCTCCAGTGGTTCGTTCGTCTGGACCGGGCTGGCCGGCAGCTCGCCGGCCATGCGCTTTTCCTCTTTCCACAGCGGAATGCGCCTGGCCTTAGCCCTGAGGATGATGGGCGCCGCTTCCGGAGTAAAAGGCTGGTAGGCCGGCGGTTTTTGAGCGATGAAGCTGATGGACGAGGCCGGGTTTGCAGGATTAAGGGCGAGCCCGTAGTTCCATGATGTGGTGGGCAGAATCTCAAAGGCCGGCCATTCGTCCGTCCCGCCGTAGCGATTCCATCGCTCTCCGATCTTCAGCGAGTACCAGAGCGGACCCCGCCGGACCGAGACAGTATTTCCAAGTTTCGTCCAGGTCTTCACTTCGATTTTTGGGGGAAGCTCCAGCCTAATCTGATCTCCGTTGGACCAGACGCGGCGGAGGGCAACAAAAGCTGAAGGCTGAGCCTGGACTTTGAGATCCTCGCCGTTCAGCACGATTTTCGCGTTTGAACACCATTCCGGAATCCGCAAATAAAGGGGAAATTCGGCGGGCGTGGTCGTCCAGACGGTCAAGTCGATAAAATCTCCGAACGGATACCAGGTATCCTCCGAGATCCGGACCTCTGAGCCGTCCGCCACTTTGGCCGTCACCTCAGAAGGCGCATAGAGAACGGCGGCCAGGCCGTTGTCCTGCGTCGCCAGCCAGAGATGCTCCGAAAAATAGGGCCAGCCGAAGGCGACATTGTGCTGGCAGCAGCGGTAGTTCCAGGGATCGTAAGAGACGAGCGTACCGCCGTTTTGAAAATCATGATCGCCCGAGCTATCGCAGGAAATAAGGTTGGGCGCCGTTAAATAGTGAAGGCCGCGCAGGTCGGGCGTCAAAGCCGCGGGCAGGGAGTTGAAGGCAATCTCCTCGCACCTCTCGGCATAGCGGGGATCTCCCGTGATTTTCAGCAGCGACTCGTTCGAATACATGAATTCGACCATGGAGCACGTCTCCGCGCCCTGCCGTGGATCATTGTAGCCAGCCCTTATGTTTTCGTCAGCGCCGAACATCCCGCCGGGCTGCTGGCCGTATTCATCCATGATCTGCCGGTAATTCCGCTCGACAGCCTCGAGATATTTTTGATCCTTCGACTGCTGATAATAGTCGCCCGGCTGACGAAATCCCATGGTGATGTTGACGCCATGGTAGAACTGGCTCGCCTCCAGCTTCTTATCCCTGTCCGCGGTAAGGATAGGAGACGTCCAGTCCGATGTCCTCTCAAAAAGCCGCCGTCCCAGGTCGAGGAGGAACTTCTCCCCTGTCCGGTTATAAAGCCAATAGACGCTCTCGAGATTGTCGCCGCCGCGCAGCTTCTGCCAGCTTCCGGGCAGAAGCCTATCCGGAGGCAAGTTGAGCTCATACCGAAAATATTTTGTCATGAACGGGATGACGCGCTTGTCTCCGGTCGCTTCATGAAAGCTTTGCAGACAAAAAAGCATGAGCATATTGGGCCAGAGGTCTTGGTTCTTTTTATTGTCGGCCGGCCCGAAGTATCCGTCCGGCTGCTGACTGCCAAGCGCTTCGTCCAGCCAGCGCTTGGCTTCGGCGATCAGGGTCTGGTCTTTTAAGATATAGCCGAGGTCGCCGAACCCTTTGAGCCAGTAGGGCATTTCCTCCCAGCCTTTGTCCTTCAAAGTCAGCCAGCCGCTGCCTGAGCTTAAAAATTTGCTCAGCTCCTTGAGGCGACCCGTGAATCCGTTTCGCATCAGCTGGAGCTGGCTGAGCAACCAGCCTTTGGGCTCGATCGCTCCGATGGGCAGCTTGATCAGCGGGCTGGGGGCGAGCGGTTCTTTGTTTGAGACATAATGCCGGTTCTGGCCGATCGTGGGAGGGATCTTAATCATGGAGATGTCTGTTTTCTGGCCTTTTTGGTCCGCGCCATCGGTCAAGCGGACGGCGAGCAGACACGCGGCGCAAACCAGAGCTAGAATTAAATATCTCATCGCTCTCTCCTTTCGGAAGAGGTCTTTTTATTTCTTAATGATGGCGCCCGCGACCACGTTGGCTACGCGGCATCGCTTGATGACGATTTCGCCCTTGTCGTCAGGATGGACCCTGTTGGTGAGGAAAATCACGATGGTCTCTGTTTCCGGATCAACCCACATCGATGTTCCGGTGTAACCCGTGTGTCCGAAGGAGCGCGGCCCGAAAATATCGCCGGCCGAGCTGGCATACGCCGAGCTGAGGTCCCATCCCAGGCCCCGGCCGGCGAAAGCGGCTTTGGGATAGACCGTTGTCATCCGCTCTACCGTGAGAGGGCTGAGGATCCGGACGCCCTTGAATTCGCCTTTGCCCAGCAGCATCTGGCCGAATACGGCCAGGTCATCGGCCGTGGAGAAAAGCCCGGCGTTGCCGGACACTCCGCCCTGGAGCCGGGCTAGAGGATCATGGACGATTCCGATGAGCGGCTTCTCCTCATAGACTTGGGTCGGGACGCAAAGACTAAGGAATTTCGGAGCGGGATTATAGAAAGTATGTCTCATCCTAAGAGGCCGGAAGATATTTTGCTCGGCGAATTCCGCGATGGTTTTCCCCGTGATCTTTTTTACGATATAGGCCAGGGTGATATACCCGAGGCAGCTGTAGGTGAATTTCTCCCCCGGCGGCACCTCTTTCTTGAGCTGTCCGATTTCGATAACCAGCGTATCGACCGGGCAGGGACGGCCGTATTTCTTTTCAACTTCGTCGGCAGGCGTGTATCCGGGAAGTCCGGAGGTGTGCGTCAGGAGGTGCCAGAGCCGGGCATCCTCGGCGGGTTTGACCTTTTCGTTCGGGTCAGCCTTTTCAGGCACATAGGGAGTAAATTCGGGAACGTAATCCTTGACCTTCTCATAAATACTCAGCTTTCCCTGCTCGGCCAGGATCATTATGGAGGTGGCCGTGGCAACGGGCTTGGTGAGAGAAGCCATGTCAAAAATCATATCCGCGTTCATCGGCTTACGCTGAGGAACCCACTGGCTTTCCCCATAGGCCTCGCGCAGGACGACTTTGCCTTTGCGCGAAACCAGCAGGACCGCCCCTGGGAAATCCTTCCGGGCGATGGCCTCCCTGATAACGACCGAAGCCTGGTTGAGGCGATCCTTCGACATGCCGACACCCTCGGCGCCCGACTGAGGGAGCGTCTTGCGTCCGCAGCCAAGAT
>Ga0153915_10007269_pt1 | contig 10442 bp, 3 predicted proteins | sample Opewatmetagenome_2_FD_107003 | JGI IMG/M metagenome (GOLD analysis project Ga0153915, IMG submission 107003) | Freshwater wetland microbial communities from Ohio, USA - Open water 3 Core 3 Depth 3 metaG | ecosystem: Environmental > Aquatic > Freshwater > Wetlands | place: USA: Ohio, Lake Erie... | reverse complement strand
GAGTTCCTGCGCTCCATATTCGGCCACGTAGCGTCAGGTCTTTCTTTAGGTTTCTCAAGAACAGACAGGCCAAGTGAGAGCGCACTGACCATAGGAGCCCGCCACGATGGTGCAGACGTCGTGCGGTGACGCAGCTGCAAAGACGTAAGATGCTGAGATTCAGAAGAAAAAGAGGAGGGGCAGCCCCCTAGTTGTCGGGCTGCGCCTGAGTATCTACTATGACTTGGCACGCTTCACCACAAGTACCAGAGCAAGAAGCCAGCCAACAGCTGCAGCAGTGATGAGGAGTAGAGTCAGGATACCTCCGGGCAGACTGAAGCCGCTCGGCGTCACCGTGACTACAACGCTGTCCATGGCGAAGTTGCCGCTCTGATCAACTACGACAAGCGTGTAGGTCCATGACCCGACTGCCAGACCATCAACGCTGACAGTGATTGCGGATCCATCCCAAGTCCCTGAGTCGACGACAGTTCCGTTGCCCAGAATCTCGAACGTAGCTGGATACAGCTCTGTGCCATTCCAAGTGATTGATTGGCCTGTTGCACCGGCAACATAGCTGAAATCAGAAGGGCTGTCTAGTGCGGGAGCAGTCGTGTCAGCCACCGTGACCACCACGGTATCTGACATCATAAGACCAGCCTTGTCCTCGACAGTGAGCCTGTAGGTGTAGTGGCCAGGGGCTAGCATGTCTACACTCCTCGTGATTGATGACCCATCCCACGGCCCAAATGCCACAGGAACTCCATTCCGCTCGATGGCGAAAGAGGCTGGGGCATAGCTTGTCGGATGCCAGTTGATTGAGTGGCCAACCGTGCCTGCTTCGAATGCAATGTCCGCCGGACTGTCTACTTGGGGCCCCATCACAAAGGCGATCTCGTTCTCCCAGATCTCGATGGAGTCCATGTAGGTTGAGTCGTCAAAGTCTCTTTGGAACTGATCCAGAATGTAACCGTTGTAGATCGTGCGTCCGTCGTTACGTACGACAATCGCTGCCTGGTCCGGGATATGAATATAGCCTGCCACAGGAGTCGCGTTCGGATGAACAGTGAGCAGGTCTCCATCATCCATGTAAAGGCCGCCCGGCACGAACTCTGGTGCACTGTAGTCATTCGGCGTTGTGAAAATGGGATGGTCATGAGACCATATGGAAAGAACAGCCTCGTCGGGCATGTCCTGCAGGAATGAGAAACCCAGTAGAGGCCACAGGGGGCTGCCCGGTACGGAGTCGACCTCATAATCACACATCACGAGTCGTCCGCCTCCTGAAACATAATCGGCTACTTCCACGTAATACTCTGGAGTACCTGACCAGCCGGAAGTCGCAATGTCCACTACGATCAAGTCCCAGTCGCCCATGTTCAGTGACAGGTTGAAGTAGCTGGAGGACCCAGTCAGATAGAATCTCAAGCCAAGGTCATTCAGCGCATCCGCAACAGGGGTCCTGTAGGGACTGTACGAGTAATACTCGTCAGTGTACAGGAGTGTCCTTGCTCTGCTTGAGGTGAGCCAGTTGACAAGGTTGATGCCATATACTTCATTGTTTGCTCCGATTATCCAGGTGTTGGCCAAGAAGTTGATGTCGCCCGCAAGAATGATGCGACCATTGTCCAGCTCCTGGCCTGCAACTATGATGGAATTCGCAGCATTACCCCAAATCGGATATGCATCGCCGGAGTAATTGACCAGACCGGGTCCGTTAAAGCTGAGTACACTGCACGATTCGATGGTCGGATGCACAGTGTGGTATGAGGCAGAGTCAGAGCCAGACAGGGTGCGATTCATCCATAGACCCGAGAAGGACAGCAAGTAATTCAGTCTCCCGTTCTCCTGCGTCAGTGAGGGGTTGTCTCCAAGAGCAAGAAGACCATTCCCTGCATTTACCCACTGATGAACCGCCGTGACCTCTGCAGCGGTGAAGTTGATTCCTGGAAGCACAACGACCAGTAGGTCATATGGGGCGAGGTTCTCAGCAGTCAGATTTCCGCTTGCCGAGGGATAGAGCTTATCGAACGTATACCTGTCTGCAACAAGATCATTTCGCCAGATTGAGTATCGACCCGCGAAGTGGACGGGGGCGTCCCAATCATCAACGCCATACCACGCCTCATGCGTGAGGTCGAACAGGACTCTACCCTTGACCCGAGGACAAAGCCAGTCAACCGCATCAACGATCAATGCTTTCTCGACCTCAAGGAGAGGCTGTGCGTCGGTGAACAGATGGACGACACGACCACCTCTTGCCGCTGGATCGTGTGCTACACCATTTGCCCAGGTGGATGAAGCTGCGGTTGTAATGAGTCTGACAAGTTCGCCGCTGATCGATGTCGCCATGAGTGCGGTCCAGTTGAATGCACCCCAGTCGAATGAATCTGCGAAGATATCATCGACCTTGTACGACTTCGTTACTGGGTGTCTTGCATAGACCACTTGCTGAGAGGACGCGACATAGTCCCAATAGACATGGTAGTTCTCACTTCCTTCGGACTCTGGCGGAATCATCCCGGCATAGCACAGATAGCTGATGGCGCTGTCGAGGCTGAGGACACCTCCTCCGCCTAACCAGAACTCCTGAACCTGGTCAACTATGGCATCGCGAGGCAGGTTGTCCACAAGGATGAACACATCATAGTATGCGGTCTTGAGACGATGATTCAGAATGTCTTCCATGTCGAGCAGCGTGACTTGGTGACCCGCTGCCTGCAGGACCGTCTGGACACTCGAAACATTGCCTGAAAGCATGCCTACGGTCGCGTACGATGGCAGACTGACATCAGTTTCGTTGTATATTGCGACACGTACTGTGCGTGGAGTAGCGGATGCTGGTTCCATGAACACAGACGTGTTTATTGACGGTTTCTCCTGACCCATGTCAGACCCCGCAATCGGAGTATTGGGCCCTACGATTGGCGTGACTAACAAGGACGAGAAGAAGACCAGTGGTAGAAGGAATAAGACTAATCGTGATTTCATGATCTTCCCCATGTGACCGTGAAATGATGTTCCTAATAAAACAAGCCTCCGCGAAGTTCTCCGGTCGAATGGGCCTTTTTCAACAGTCTGGACCAGCTTTCCGCTTTTCGATCTCCTGGGTGCTCCAATATACGGTAGCTCCGGCCTAGCTTGGTTTCTGCTCCTAGGAATAGACTGATAGTCGCTAGACGCTCTAGTAGTATCACGCAGTCAAGCGTTTAGTCTTCGGAAACGATTCCCTCTTCAGAAGCAAGACCACGGACCTTGCACTCACTCAGCATCTGAGACGTCTTCTCTGTCGAGCCACCGTCTGAGGGATTCTGCAGCCTTCTCAGTCATTCCATCCACTCTGGCTAGTTCCGCAATACTGGCTGCTTTGACTCCCTCGTAGCTGTTGAACGCCTTGAGCAACGCTGCTCTTCTCTTCGGGCCAATCCCTGGCGCCTCTTCAAGTACTGAACCAGTGAATCTCTTCTCACGCAGCTTGTGATGGTAGCGTTGGGCAAACCGATGGGCCTCATCACGTATTCGTTGGACCAACTTGAGTCCGGCAGAGTCTGCCCCAAGTGCAACTCCATCAGACTTCTCTCGTGTAAAGAGTATCTCTTCCTTCTTGGCCAGCGCAGCCACTGGTAGGTATTCGAGTCCAAGCTCGCCGAGTGCCTTTACGGCTGCCCCGAGCTGTCCCTTTCCTCCATCGACCATGATCAAGTCGGGGAGTTCCCCGGCTTCCTCAAGCACGCCCCTGTATCTTCTGAAAACGACCTCATGCATCATTGCGTAGTCGTCCGGAGTTTCCTTGATGCGGATTCTAAACATGCGGTAGCCGCTGTTGTCTGGTTGTCCATTGACAAATACAACACATGAGCCCGTGGGGTCAGTGCCTTGGATGTTTGCGATGTCAAAACCTTCCACGTGTATGGGAGCCCGTGCAAGCCCAAGTGCCTCTTTGAGATCCTTGACTCCATCGTCAATAATCTCCTCGTCTCTGTCACCGAGTATGAGTATCTTGCGAAGGCTTCGTGTAGCGTTTGTGTTCGCCATGTCGATATACTCTTTCTTCTTGCCTTCGGCGGGTACTGCCAGCGTAACAGGACCGTTGTGAATCTCGCTCAGCCAGTCGCTCAACTGCTTCATATCGGGTATCTCGGACGGCAGAAGTATCTCCTCCGGCAACTGGGGTAGGCTGAAGTAGAACTGCTTCACAAAGGACTCAAGCACCTCGGTATCTGTGGTGTCCATGCTCAGTTCAAAGTAGAAATGATCAGTGCCTACGAGGCGTCCTCCTCTGATCAAGAGCATCTCAACCAGAGCCGCCTGCTCTGTCCTCGCTATTCCCAGTATATCCCGGTTCTCTTCGTTGTACTCGAAGACTTTCTGTCTTCTCATCATCATCTCGATGTCCTGCAATCGATCCCTTAGACTCGCAGCCTTCTCAAACTCCAGATTCCTGGATGCCTTGTCCATCTCGTCCTGAATGACCTGTGTGAGCTTTGCTTCTCTTCCTTCGAGATAGAAACACATCTGATTCACTACAGATCGGTATTCTTCCTTGGACACGTGGTCTTTGCACGGCCCTCCACATCGCCCCAAGTGATAGTCCATGCATTCTCTCTTTGCTGCTTTCGGGGCCTTGCACATTGCTACTGGCAGGAACTTCCTGACTGCGTCAAGCAGCGCCTCAACACGCTTTGAGCTACTGTAAGGGCCGTAGAACTTGGTGCCATCCTTAACGACGTCGCGCGTAACCTCAAAGACAGGGTACTCCTTGCTGAGGTCCACCCGTATCCACGCATGTCTCCTATCGTCCTTGAGAGCGATGTTGAACTTGGGCATGTGTTTCTTGATCAGGGTGGCCTCAAGAAGAAGGGCCTCGCGTTCATTGTTGGTAACGATGGTTTCAAGGTCCTGAGCGCTGCCCATCAACTCCCATGTCTTCCTGTCTAGCCCGTTCTTTCTGAGATATGAGTTGACTCGTTTTTTCAATGACTTGGCTTTGCCCACATAGATGATCTTGCCTGCGCCATCCTTCCAGAGATAGACACCTGGCTGCTCAGGCAAATCGTGGACAAGCTTCTCCAAGTCGCTCATGTGAGGACCTCGTTACACACTGGTAAAGTCATGCGTGACATTCCAAATCAGGTCTTCGACAGGCACATCTACTCAATCTTCCCGTGGCGGACCTGAGGACCATAGAGCACATCCTTGAGGTGCTGTCCGGTGTATGATGAGCTCACCGACGCGATGTGCTCAGGAGGGCCAGCTGCCACCAATGTACCGCCGCGGTCACCGCCCTCAGGACCGAGATCTATCACCCAGTCTGCGGTCTTTATCACTTCTTGATTGTGCTCGATCACAATGGCTGTGTTGCCAGCGTTGACAAGACGATTCAGGACCTTCAGAAGCACATGTACGTCTGAGGCAGAGAGCCCTGTAGTCGGCTCGTCCAGTATGTAGAGTGTAGAACCGGTGCTCCTACGTGAGAGTTCAGCGGCGAGCTTCACCCGTTGTGCCTCTCCGCCACTCAGAGTAGTCGCGGGCTGACCCAGTTCGACATAACCCAAGCCAACATCGGCAAGTGTCTGAAGCCTGTCTGCTATCGAGGGTATTTCATGGAAGAAAGCGAGCGCCTCTTCTATGTTCATCCTGAGGACCTCCGTGATGTTCTTGCCCTTGTACGTCACCTCAAGTGTTTCTCTGTCGAACCGGTTCCCGTGGCAGACATCGCACGTCACATAGACATCGCTCATGAAGTGCATCTCGACCCGAATCAGTCCACTGCCTTCGCACTTCTCACACCTGCCTGCTCTAGTGTTGAATGAGAAACGACCCGGTGTGTATCCCCTTGCTTTTGATTCAGGCACCATCGCGAAGAGCTTTCTGACTTCATCGAAGACCTTCGTGTATGTGGCAGGATTGGACCGCGGTGTCCGACCGATGGGAGACTGGTCAACGAGTATCAAGCGGTCTATGTTCTCGACGCCATCGATCCTGTCGTGTTCACCTGGGGTGTCTGTCAATCCGTTCTTCATGCGGGCTAAGGCCTTGTACAGAGTTTCATGCACAAGTGAGCTCTTGCCGCTTCCAGAAACGCCAGTGATACAGATGAATGTGCCAAGTGGGAATTCGACATCTATGTTCTTCAGATTGTTTTGACGGGCGCCTCTAACAATGATTGACCTGTTGTTCCCAGTCCTTCTGCTCTTGGGTACCGGTATCTGCAGCTTTCCTACAAGATACTTCGCTGTGAGTGACTTCGAATTGGAGAGCACTTCCGATGGAGATCCACATCCGACCAGTCTGCCGCCATGCACCCCTGCTCCAGGTCCGAGGTCAATCACGTAATCTGCGGCGTTTATCGTGTCCCGGTCATGCTCCACCACGACGACCGTGTTGCCGAGGTTCCTCAGCTTGATCAGAGTGTCCAGCAGTCTGGATATGTCACGAGGATGAAGCCCCACGGAGGGCTCATCTAAGCAGTACAGCACGCCAGTCAGAGCAGAGCCAATCTGTGTGGCCAACCTGATCCTCTGAGACTCTCCTCCCGAAAGAGTCATCGAGGGTCTGTCAAGAGAGAGATAGTCGAGGCCAACAGACACGATGAAGGACAGACGAGAAATGATCTCCTTCAGGATGAGCCCAGCTATCTTGCGCTCACGTTCGGTCAAATCGAGGGTCTTGAAGAAGGCGAGAGCTTGTTCGATGGTCATTGACCCCACAACGTCTATGGTCTTGCCACCAACGGTCACGGCAAGACTTTCCGGACGCAGTTTCTTGCCACTGCAGGTTTCGCATATCTTCCTTGTCGAATAGAGACCAATGATACGCTCCTTGCCGCCTTCAGATATCTTCCCTCTGAGCTGGCGCTCAAACCTCGGGACCATGCCCTCCCAAGTGCGTGTCACGTTGACGGTCTGGAGTCTGCCCTTGTAGTCTATCGACTGATACGAGAACTTCACTCTCAGAGGCGGACGGCCCCACATCAGAATGTCACGTGCGGACTCTCTCAGCTCTTCCCACGGTGTCTCGAGAGAGAAACCAGCCTCCTCAGACAGTGATTCAAGCAACCGATAGGGCCACGACTGATATGCCCCGGCCCAAGGTTTCAACGCACCTTCCATGAGGCTGAGCTTCTTGTTAGGCACGATCTTGTCGGGGTCAATCATGATGGTCGCTCCAAGACCGTTGCACGATGGACAGGCACCCGCCGGGGTGTTGTAGGAGAACGCCTTGGGCTCAAGCTTGTCATACTGGATTCCGCAGTGAGCACACATCAGCTTCTCCGCGAACACAATATCGGGTTCACCTTCACGAGCCACAATCGCAGAACCCTGTCCCGACTCGAGTGCTGTCTCGATAGAACCGACAAGCCGCTCTCTGCTCTTCTCGCCCAGCTCGACCCTGTCAACAACTATATCCAGATTGTGCCGCTTTCGACCGTCTAGCGTCAGCCCTTCAATCTCGCGGACTTCTCCGTCGACTCTCACTCGCACGAAGCCACTCTCTGTGAGGTGCTGGAGAACGTCTTCGAGCTTTCCCGGCTCGTCTTTGGCAACAGGCGCGAGCACCATGATCCTCTTTCCACCGTTCTCCTCGAGAAGCAGTCTCGCGGCCGATTCAGCTGTGAGCTGCTCCATAGGAGCTCCACACTTGACACAGTGGGGGATTCCGATGTTGGCGAACAGAAGGCGAAGATAGTCATGTATCTCTGTGCTGGTCCCTACTGTGCTTCGAGGGTTCTTTGTGCCACCTTTCTGCTCAATGGAGATGGCCGGGGGCAAACCCGTGATGGACTCCGCCTTCGGCTTGTCAAGACGACCTAGGAATCTCCTGGCGTACGAAGACAGTGACTCGACATACCTTCGTTGTCCTTCAGCAAATATAGTGTCGAACACCAGACTGGACTTGCCTGAGCCTGAAGGACCCGTGACCACGACCAAGCGGTCTCTCGGGATGTCAACATCAATGGCTCGAAGGTTGTGTTCCTCGGCCTTCCTGACCCTGATGTAGCCTGTCATGTTCTCTTCGCCCTCCTCACGGGGTGTTCTTGGACAGGCGCCGCGGACTTCTCGCCACGCAGGATTCCACGCAGATACCGTCCGGTGAACGATGCCTTGTTTGCGGCCACTTCCTCTGGTGTCCCTTCCGCTACAAGATAACCGCCCTCGTCACCACCCTCGGGCCCAAGATCTATCACCCAGTCCGCGGTCTTCACCACGTCAAGCTGGTGCTCCACGACAAGCACAGTGTTTCCAAGGTCGACGAGCTTGTGAAGCAGCTCCAGCAGCTTCTTGATGTCTTGGAAGTGGAGACCTGTAGTTGGCTCGTCAAGTAGAATCAGAGTCTGTCCAGTGGCAGGTCTTGAGAGGAACTTGCTTAGCTTGATTCTCTGTGCCTCGCCGCCGCTCAGTGTTGTTGCTGGCTGACCCAACTGGACATATCCCATGCCGACATTGTACAGGGTCATCAGTTTCCTATGGATGGACGGGATGTCAGCGAAGAACTCAATGGCCTCGTCGATCCTCATCGCAAGGACGTCTGCTATGTTCTTGCCCTTGTAGCGGACCTGGAGTGTCTCCCTGTTGTACCGGCGCCCCTTGCACTCGGTACATGTGACCTCGACTGGCGGGAGGAACTGCATCTCAATGATATCTACCCCGGCACCCCTGCACTTCTCACATCGTCCTCCCTTGACATTGAAGCTGAACCTGCCAGGGCCATAGCCTCTTACCTTTGCTTCTGGGAGGCTGGCAAAGAGGTCTCTGATGTCGGAGAACAGACTCACGTATGTCGCAGGGTTCGATCTCGGTGTCCTTCCTATTGGGCTCTGGTCAATGATGATGACCTTGTCGAGCTGGTCTGCACCAATGATTCCATCGCACTCTCCGGGGGTAGAGGTTGCATTGTAGAACCTGCGAGCCAAATCTCTCTGCAGGGTCTCATCAATCAGACTTGACTTGCCGCTTCCAGAAACCCCAGTGACACAAACAAAGAGGCCAAGAGGTATTCGCACATTGATGTTCTTCAGATTATGGTGACGTGCTCCTCTAATCTCGATGAACCTGCCATTTGGCTTCCTTCGTGATTGAGGAACTGGTATTCTCTCTTCACCCCTGAGGTATCTAGCAGTCAAAGACTTCTTCGACTTGAGCACTTCATCGACAGTGCCTGCGACCACGACGCGGCCGCCTTCAGCACCAGCACCAGGACCCAAGTCCACAAGATAGTCCGCTGCTCTCATGGTGGATTCGTCGTGCTCGACCACAACGACTGTGTTGCCGACGTCACGCAGACGCTTCAATGAGTTGAGAAGCCTGAGGTTGTCACGTTGGTGGAGCCCGATGGAAGGCTCATCACACACGTATGTGACTCCAACTAGGTTCGAACCAATCTGACTTGCGAGCCGTATCCTCTGAGCCTCACCACCAGCAAGTGATGGGGCGGACCGGTCCACAGTCAGGTAGTCCAGACCAACCTCCATGAGGAACCCCACTCTCCCCATGATCTCTTTGATAATCGGGCGCGCTATTGGTTCCTCTCTTGGCTGCAGAACCACGGACTGGAGGAAGGCTCCCAGGTTTCTGATCGACATGCCGTTGAGCTCGGTGATTGACTTGTCCCGGAACTTGACAGCAGTTGCCTCAGGACGGAGTCGCAGGCCGTTGCAGACAGTGCACGGGTGATCAACCATGAATCGCTCAAGCCATGAGTGGATGTAAGACGACTTTGTGGTCTTGTAGTTACGCTCCATTTGGGCTATCACACCACGGAATGGACCTACAGTCGTTCCCTCCCACTGGGTCTTAGCCGGGTCGTCACCCCAGTGCCAGTTGATCTCGACCTCCTCTGTCCCTGTACCCCATAGAACCCTGTCTCTGTCTTCGGGCCTGAGGTCTCTCCAAGGCGTGTCCATTGAGAAGCCATACTTGTCGGCGACGGCCTTGATTGTGGTCGACTTCGTCATCCAATGGTATGGGGCTATAGCACCTTGGGATATTGACAGCGAGTCATCCGGTATGACGAGCTTGGGATCTATCTCTCTGATGAGCCCAAGTCCTGTCCAGTTCGGGCACGCCCCATGAGGCGTGTTCCACGAGAAGAGCCGAGGTTCCATCTCGGGGAAGCTTATGCCGCAGTCGACGCACGCGAACTTCTCTGACAACGTGAAGTCGCCTTGGTCGCTGGCAACCGTGACGACCCCTTCGGCCATCTTGAGTGATGTTTCAACTGCCTCGGAGATTCTTGCGTGCTGTGAGTCTGAAACCTTGATCCGGTCAAGCACCACCTCGATAGTGTGTTTGTAGTAGCGATCTAGCGACATACCTTCTTCGAGGTCTTTCAGTTCACCGTCAACGCGCGCTCTGACGAACCCTTTCTCGAGGAGTTCACGGAACTCCTTCCTGTACTCACCCTTCCTGCCTCTCACAATCGGGGCCATAATGGTGACACTCTTTCCTTCCCCGAGTGCAAGG
>Ga0153915_10007268_pt1 | contig 10442 bp, 12 predicted proteins | sample Opewatmetagenome_2_FD_107003 | JGI IMG/M metagenome (GOLD analysis project Ga0153915, IMG submission 107003) | Freshwater wetland microbial communities from Ohio, USA - Open water 3 Core 3 Depth 3 metaG | ecosystem: Environmental > Aquatic > Freshwater > Wetlands | place: USA: Ohio, Lake Erie... | reverse complement strand
GACTGCCCGCAAACTGGGTTACAAGTCCATCATGGTCAACTACAACCCTGAAACCGTATCGACCGATTACGATATGTGCGACCGCCTCTATTTTGACGAACTTTCGTTTGAACGCGTCCTTGATGTAGTCGACCTCGAACAATCCAAAGGCGTGATCGTATCCATGGGTGGTCAGATTCCGAACAACCTGGCCATGAAACTGCATCGCCAGGCAGTACCCATTTTGGGCACCTCTCCTGTTTCGATTGACAGAGCCGAAAATCGTCACAAATTTTCAAGTATGCTCGATATGCTGGACATTGACCAGCCTGAATGGAAAGAGTTAACAAGCTTGAATGAAGTACAGGCTTTCGTTGATAAGGTTGGCTATCCGGTACTGGTTCGCCCTTCCTACGTGCTGTCCGGTGCCGCCATGAATGTCTGCTACACGGATGACGAACTGGAAGAATTCCTGCAGAAAGCCACTAATGTTTCCAAGGAATATCCGGTGGTCGTTTCCCGTTTCCTGCAGAACGCCAAGGAAATCGAGTTCGATGCCGTCGCGCACAACGGAGAAGTAGTGGAATATGCCATCTCAGAACACATTGAATTTGCCGGCGTACACTCAGGTGATGCCACACTGGTTTTTCCTGTTCAGAAAATCTATTTTGAAACAGCCAGACGCATCAAAAAAATCAGCCGCAAAATAGCAAAAGAGCTGAATATCAGCGGACCTTTCAACATCCAATTCCTGGCCAAAAACAATGAAGTTAAAGTGATCGAGTGCAACCTGCGCGCATCGAGAAGCTTCCCTTTCGTTTCCAAAGTACTGAAACGGAACCTCATCGAAACAGCCACCCGCATCATGCTCGATGCATCATACGATAAACCCGACAATTCGACGTTCGATATCGACCGCATCGGTGTAAAAGCGTCACAGTTCTCGTTTGCCCGTCTGCATTTGGCAGATCCTGTCCTGGGTGTGGATATGGCTTCCACAGGTGAAGTAGGATGCATCGGTGATGATTTCAACGAAGCATTGCTTTCAGCCATGATTGCCACAGGATTCAACTTGCCAGATCCTGAAAAAGGTATCATGATCTCTTCAGGTGCCGTCAAATCAAAAGTTGACTTGCTGGACAGCGTTAAACTGCTGCAGGAAAGGGGCTACAAATTATATGCTACAGCAGGCACCTGCCATTTTCTGAAGGAAAACGATGTTATAGCCACTGAGGTAGCATGGCCTGATGGCTCCGGACACGGAGAAAATAGTATGGAAATGATTTCAAAACATAAATTTGACCTGATCATCAACATCCCCAAGAACCTATCCAAACGTGAACTGACAAATGGATACAAAATCCGTCGCGGCGCTATTGACCACAACATTCCACTCATTACCAATTCGCGTCTGGCAAGTGCTTTCATCGAAGCTTTCTGCAACATGAAAGAAGCTGATATCCAGATCAAGAGCTGGCAGGAATATTGATCAATGAATGACTTGATTCAGCTTACACGAAATCCGGTTCGTCATCCTCAACTTCCAGTAATTTAACTTCCAGGGGTTTATGTGAGATGGTAATAACACGGTTGGTCTCATCGTTTAGAAGAGCCCAGAGTTCGTCTTTTAATTGAGAAATCCCAAGGCCTGTTACGGAAGAAATGAAAACACAAGGTACATCCGGCAGATCCGGCTTAATTTCATTTATCAGTTCCCTGTCGAGCATATCACACTTGCTGACAGCCATGATACGCTGCTTATCCAGCAGTTCAGGATTATAGTGTGCCAGTTCATTTAAAAGAATGTCGTATTCAGCACGGATATCCTTACTATCGGCAGGCACCATAAAAAGCAACACCGCGTTACGTTCGATGTGTCGCAGAAAGCGCAGACCGATGCCACGTCCTTCTGAAGCACCCTCAATGATGCCTGGAATATCAGCCATAACAAACGATTGGTTGTCACGGTAAGCCACAATGCCCAGGTTAGGTTCCAGCGTCGTAAACGGATAATCGGCAATCTTGGGTTTGGCTGACGATACAACAGACAACAAAGTGGATTTGCCGGCATTCGGGAAGCCTACCAGGCCGACATCGGCCAGTAGTTTTAATTCCAGGATGATGGTACGTTCTTCCAATGGTTCTCCGGGTTGTGAAAAACGGGGTGCCTGGTTGGTTGCCGTGCGGAAATGCCAGTTACCTTGACCACCACGTCCACCTTTGAGCAGGATTACCTCCTGATCCGGTTTGCTGACATCACAGAGGAATTCACCGGTTTCTGCATCATAAGCCACCGTACCGACAGGTACGTCGATGTAGCTGTTCGCACCAGCCTTACCAGAGCTGCAGGCACCGCTGCCGCTTACCCCGTGTTCAGCAAAAACATGACGGGCATAACGCAGATGAATCAGTGTCCAGTAATTGGTTTTTGCCCTGAGTATCACATGGCCTCCCTGTCCGCCATCGCCTCCGTCAGGTCCGCCCTTGTCAATGTATTTTTCCCGGTGGAAATGAGTGGAACCCTTTCCGCCATTGCCGGAACGACAATAAACCTTGACAAAATCGACAAAATTGCTTTCAGCCATGTATTGAGCTATAATTTATTAAGTAATACGGCATCCAGCGTCGTGCAGATACGTTCAAATATTTCACTCAGACTACCGGTACCATTGATTTCCCTGGCACAACCCTCTCGTTCATAAAAGTGTTTGACCGGAGCTGTCTTTTCATGATACACCTGGATACGATGCTGAATGGTTTCATAATTATCATCGGTCCGACCAGAAGAAATACTCCTGTACAAGAGTCTATTAATCAACTCTTCCTGCCCGACGTTGAGATTAATCACAAGGCCCACATCCATTCCATGATCTTTCAGCATGGTTTTCAGTGCCTCAGCTTGTCCGGTTGTTCTGGGAAAACCATCAAAAATGAATCCGGCAGATTGCTTGTCTTCGTTAAGAACTCCGGAAAGCATGTTGATGATCAGCTCATCAGGAACCAAATTCCCTTGACTGATCAACGCTTCAATCTGTTTTCCGATTTCACTCCCTTTTTCTACTTCTGCCCGCAGCAAATCGCCTGTGGACAAGTGCTTCAGCCCGTATTTTTCAGCAATAAGTGTACTCTGGGTACCTTTCCCTGAACCGGGTGCACCAAAAATAACAACATTGTGGACCATCTGAAATAAATTATATACTAGGTAATCACTGTATAAACCTGATCATACGTTCTGCCGTAACCATCGTAATCCATGCCGTAACCTACGACAAAATCATTCGGAATTTCAAAAACAACATAGTCCAGCCTGAGATTGCAAACCAGCGCAGCCGGTTTGAACAATAAGGTTGCAATGAGAATCTCCCTGGGATTACGGGTATTCAGGGAATCAAGTAACTGTTGCATGGTTTTGCCTGAATCGACAATATCTTCTACGATGACGACAGTCCTGCCATCGATGCGTTCGGACAGACCAAATACTTCCCGTACTTTACCACCCTGCTGCATACCCTCATAAGAGGCAAGCTTGATGAAACTGATTTCACAAGGAATGGTGATATGCTTCATCAGATCGGCAGCAAACATAAATGAACCGTTCAGGACAGCCAGAAAAAGTGGGTTTTTTCCATCCAAATCGTTGTTGATCTGAGCAGCGACCCGGCCGATGGATTCCTGAATCGTACTCTTTGAAAGAAACAACTTAAATTCCTTGTCTTTGACCCTGACTTTCTCCATACCGGCAGTTATTATACAAATTTTTAAGTGATTGCGAAGGTACGAAAAAAACAGGAAGGTGGAAAAAAGTCCGTATTTATTTCTATGTTTGTATTAACCAAACAAGTTCATCCGATTATTACCCAGGACACGATGTATACGCTTCACTTTTTGACCCTATTGCCAGGATGAAAATCTTTCAGACAGACCAGATTCGCCGGTTGGACGCCCGGACCATCGAACTTGAGGGAATCCGTTCCTCCGCGTTGATGGACAGAGCAGCCACCGCCCTGTTCACACGAATCAGGCAACTGGTAGATTTCTCCGATAAGATACTGGTGCTTGCCGGACCAGGTAATAACGGAGGTGATGGCCTTGTCATAGCCAGACTTTTGTTACAGGCTGGTTATCAGGTGACAACTGTCTTGTGTAATTTTGGCAGAAAGCTATCAGAAGATAACACACTGCAACTGGAACGGCTCAAACGGGTACCGGTTTCCCATTTACTGATACCAGACACGCCAGTCATACTGGAAAGTCTCAAGGATTACGACTGGTTAATTGACAGTTTATTTGGCTCCGGCCTCAACCGACCGCTGGAAGGTGATTTTGCGGCAACCGTCTCGTGGATAAACCAGCAACCCATAAGAAAATTAGCTATCGACCTTCCAAGTGGGTTGTACGGAGAAGAAAACGATATCAATGCAGGCAGAATCATTGTTAAGGCAGACCTGACATTGGGTCTTCAATTCCCAAGGCTGGCTTTCCTGTTACCAGAGAACGAGGTATTTATCGGTGAATGGGAACTGGTTGACATTGGCCTTCACCAGCAAGCCATTCAGTCAACAGACACGCCTTACACCCTGACTACCCTTCAGGAAGTTTCTGGATGGCTGAAAAGACGATCCCGTTTCGCCCATAAAGGGATCTGTGGGAAAAGTTTGCTGATAGCAGGCAGCAAAGGTATGACCGGAGCTGCCATTCTGGCTGGCAAAGGAGCCCTTCGTGCCGGAACCGGACTGCTGACCCTACGCATTCCTGAACCATCACTGATTATCGTCCAGACAGCCCTGCCTGAAGCGACTGCTCAAACCTATTCCGACCATTTCTGGGATGATGACTGTTCTGTCAATGGCTGGACAGCCATAGCTGTGGGTCCGGGTTTAGGTAACAACCATGCCGGCATGGCATCACTGGAACGGCTGCTCCGGCAACAGCCACAGCGGTTGGTGCTGGATGCTGATGCCCTGAATATGCTGGCTGAGAAACCGGCTTTAATGAAGCTGCTACCTTACGGCACCATTCTGACACCCCATCCCGGTGAATTTGAACGGTTAGCCGGCACCACCAGCAAAACCGGATACAAACGATTACAAGCGGCCATCACGTTTGCGGTTGACCATCAGGTTTATCTGGTTCTAAAAGGAGCCTATTCTGCCTGCATTACGCCTGAAGGCACCTGCCAGTTCAACGCTACTGGCAATCCTGGTATGGCAACAGGAGGAAGTGGCGATGTTTTGACTGGAATTATCGTATCTTTGCTGGCTCAGGGATATACTCAGCGTGAAGCCTGTGTACTAGGCACCTGCCTGCATGGCCTGAGTGCCGATTTATTACTGACAGTACAATCGCAGGAAAGCCTGACTGCCGGAGATATCGCCGGCAATCTTGGCGCTGCATTCAAACAACTCAGAAAATCATGAAATCAATTTTACTGGCCATAACCAGTCTGTTAGTCAGCCTTTCAGCCTATTCTCAATTTCAGACCATTCCCTTAAAAGAGGCAACCAAACCATTGGACGGTGTCATTTATACCCTCCCGAAAACCATCCTGATCATCGAGGCAGAAACACAAAAAACCACCGAAACACCAGGCATCTATGCCCAGTATGCCGAACGGTTTCTTGGTCTGACCAATGTCATTCAGACTGAAAAGGTTGCGTATGAGCTTACAGGCATTCAGGTTGTTTCTAAAGCCACACCAGACTACCAGAACAGTTACGTGGTGATCCCTGCATCAAAAGGCAAACGAACCGGATCTGTCGAGCTGACACCTGATGGTTTTTTACAATCATTGAAGCTCCTCGCGGCAAGCCGCGAGGAATCTCCGATTCCAAAAAGGAATCCTGTGTTTTGCTCGCTAACCCCGCCGCAAGCAGCGGGGAATGCGCTCGCGGAATTCAATGGTGGAGCAACAGCCTGTATACCTTCACAATCGCCCGTTAAGACAACCGATATTACTCCAGCCTGCCAAAACTACCAAACAGCAGAAACCTCTGTCGTCACCCGGGAAATGCAGCAATCCACTTCGACCGCCAAACTGGCCGAGCTGGCTGCCACCCAATTATTCAACCTCAGGGAATCACGACTAAGCATCCTGAACCAGGAGACTGAACAATCGCCTTCCGATGGACGCTCTTATGAACTCGTGCTAGGCGAAATCAATCGTATGGAACAGTATTACATGGAGTTGTTCACCGGGAAAAAAACAGTGACCAAACAGAAAACCCGTTTTGAATTCGAACCTAAAAAAGACGAAGAAACCGTCCTGCTCCGATATACCCAGCAAAAGGGACTGGTGGACAAATCCGACCTGAGTGGCAGCCCTGTACTAATCAAAGTGCTTAAACAACCCGGAGCTGCCGTTGAAGCATTGAAAGAAAACAAAGAAGCGAAGCCAAAAGTGACCGGTGTATATTACCGCCTGCCAGGAACCGGAAAAATCACTATTTCCGACAGCAAAACCGTGTTTTTTGATGAGAAAATGACCATTGCCCAGTTTGGCACCATCCAGACATTACCCTCCGAATCAGCCTGGCAAATTGAAATGTGTCCTGAAACAGGTGCTTTAATGAAAACAGGCAACTAAACGTCTTATTTTATAAAACCACTCCCTCGCCACCGAAGGGTCACGGTGTCCTTGACCCACGGTTTGAATGGTTCAAGCAATTCAGCTGGAACATCCTCCCTGATGGAAGTAATGGCTGACAGCTCCTGTTTTTCAGGAGAAGCCTTCATCTGTATGAAAAGCCGCTGACATACCTGACTGAACCGACCGGTCAAATTGACTCCGGCTCCTGCAGTATCCAAAAAATCAAGGGCTGTCAATGCCGGAAAGGCAAACGAGTCCAGTGGTTTCCACGTTGTTGAGTAAAACCGGATCTGACTGTCGGATAAAGGCGCACCGGCTGTATAAATCAGTGTCAGGATATTCAGCGTATCATTGACTGGCAGACGCTTCAATTGCATGGTAGTAGACGCAGAGGTCTGCAACAACAAATAGTCTGAACCTAACTGTTTAAGTGTCATCTGATTGCTAAATGAAGCCGGCATGACAGCCGTTCTGTCATTCTTGTAAAAATCAACCAGATCCTTACGGGAACTGACCGGTAAAGTCGGCAGCAGGTCTATCGGCATCTGAAAGAAACACTGTTCAATGGTTTGTGCGTCCACACCATAAGCGAGCACCAGACAGCACACAACAAGTAATTTTCTAATTTGTCTCATATTACAACGATCCAAGGTACAACAGGAACATACCGATCAATACGCCAACCAGAATAAAGCCCTTTATCCTGATGTTTTTCTCGTGAAAAAACAAGGCACCGGCCAGGAATGATACAATGATGCCTGAACGCCGGATCACTGACACCACAGAAATCATTGATCCAGGCAAACTCAGGGCGTAAAAGTACAGAAAATCCGACAAACATAAAAAGAATGCAATGCCAATGATGGCCCAGCGGAATTCAAACCTGGCCTCTGTCTTACGTTTCGGGTACCAGAAAATCAGCAAAACCGGTAACATCATGCCAATCTGATAGATGGTATACCAAACCTGAACGGCCATCCGGTCAAAATGATTCATCAGGAATTTATCGTACAAACCACTGACCGCGCCTGTCAGTACGGCCACAAACAAGAACCACACCCATTTGTTGCGCCAAAAAGAAACACCCTCCTTTTTACCGGCCATGGAATACAGAAAGAAACAGATCAAGGCAACCAGTATGCCAAGCCATTGATAAAAATTCAACCGTTCACTGAACACCAGCAGAGCACCAATCAGCACAGCAGAAGGTTGCAAGGCTTTGATAGGGCCCACCAAGGTAATGGGCAGGTGTTTGATGGCCACGTACGCCGTTCCCCAGGAAATCAATACAATGACCGATTTAAGCAGTATATAGCCGTGTGTTTCAAGACTGACGGGGGCCACGTAAAAAATGCTACCCTGAAGAGTTGCCGGAGCAAACCTGGAAAGCAACAAGACAGGCAAGAAAAACAGGGAACACAAAACGGTGTTTAGAAACAACACGGGCAACACGGCGTTCTCCCGCAATCCCAGTTTTTTGTTCACATCGTACAACCCGAGAAAAATAGCCGATGCGAACGCGCTAAGTAACCACATATACTATCTATTATTGAAAACCTCTAGTAAAAAATCGAATCGGGATACTGAATGTCCACCAAAAACAATCCCCTGGCTTCGACAGATGTTCCGGCAGCACAACGGTCTTTTTGTTCGATGACCAACCTGAAACCATCCATATCCATCTTTCCTCTCCCCACCTCCAGCATGGTTCCGACGATAGCCCTGACCATATTCCGCAGAAAACGGTCTGCCTGGATGGTAAAAACCAGCAAATCTCTCCGTTGCACCCACTCAGCCTTGAAAATCACGCAATTATTCGTTCTGACATCGGTATGCACCTTGCTGAAACTGGTGAAATCGGTGTACTCTTTCAGTACCAGAGCCACCTGATTCATGGCAGCCACATCGAGCGTACCACTAACGTGCGTCACATAATCTCGTGTGAACGGATTTTTAACCTGGCTCATCCGGTATTCGTAGGTCCTTGAAACGGCATCAAACCTGGCGTTGGTACCAGGCCTCACGCGAAGGATTTCCTGCACAGCAATATCCTGCGGCATCATGTAATTGAGTTTCGACGCCATAGCCACCGTGTCATTAATGGGCTTCTCCGTATCAAAATGGGCATACATCATGCTGGCATGTACCCCCGAATCGGTTCGTCCGGCACCCGTCAACTCCAGTTCAGGACCAAAAATCCGCTGCATGACGCCTGTCATCTTTTCCTGCACAGTCACACCATTCGGTTGTATCTGCCAGCCGTGGTAATGAGTACCATCGTACGAAAACCGTATAAAGTAGCGCTGCACCATCCTTCTCTGAAATTGGTGCAAAGATAATTAATTTTAACGGGGGGAAATAATGCCCTGCAATACGAACATGCACGTTTGGTTCGTTGCGTTATACATTATTTCAAAGTACTTTTTGGGTGGACTCAAGCTGTCCTTATACTTCAGAATCAACAACCGCTGGCTGCGCTTCCGTTCCATGTTGTCCGTACTGTTCAAAATAGCTCCAGAGCATCAAGCTCCTCAGTTTTCAATGTTATATATCTCATAGTGAGACAAATATACAAATAATTATCAGAAAAACAAGATTATACGACGTTATATTATTCTAACTACTTAATCGATGTTTAGACTTATTTTATATACTTTTGTGGTGTTATAATTCAATATGCAATGAAACGAGCATGCCTGTACCAGGCACCCAAGCAGATGATAATCGGCATGCGGCGTTCCATCTGGCCTTAAACAAAAAAATAGTAGAAGATGAAAATAGGTGATAAAATAAAAAAGGCAAGGGAATCAAAAGGCTGGAGTCAAAAAGAAGTGGCATTGTCTTTACAAATGGATCAAAGCCAGTATTCTAAAATTGAGAATAACAAAACTGACCCATATTTGTCCACTATTGAGAAAATTGCGGAGGCACTGGGTGTTTCCATTGGAGAACTGTTTTCTGCCGAAAGGGTTTTTAAAGATGTATCTTCTTTTGATAAATCGCTGGTAGAAAAAATGCAGATGTTAGACCAACTGGAAGACAACGAAAAGAAATCAATCTTTTCCATTATTGACAGACTGGTTACCAAACAGCGATTGAAACAAACGCTTTCTTCCGCTTTGTCGTTATAAACTTTTAAACTTGCAACGAACATGCAAACAGAAAATATCTTTATAGTACATCCTGCCAATACAGAACAGGCACACGCTTTAAAGGCTTTTGCTAAAGCACTGAAAATAAAATTTGAGGTAACAACCGAAAAAGCCTATAATCCAGAGTTTGTGAAAAAAATTCAGAAAAGTAAAAAGGAATTTGAAGAAGGTAAATTTACCCGTGTGGAGAAGGATAATCTACAACAATTCTTAGGTTTGAAATGAGTTACCACTTAGATTTCTCACAGCAGGCTCAAAACGACATTGAGTTTCATAGAAAAGCAGGAAACAAAGTTGTTTTGAAAAAATTGTTTGTTTTACTGAATGAACTTACTGAACACCCTCTTGAGGGAACAGGTAAACCCGAACCGCTCAAATACAGCCTTGCCGGTATGTGGTCACGAAGAATAAACCAGGAACACCGATTGGTTTACGAAATAACAGACGACACTATTTTAATCCATTCCACTAAAGGACACTACTTATAAAAATTATCTTACTCCATTTTGGAAACTTTTCACCGGCTACTGCGGCTCTCATGGATATACAATAAAACTTCCCAGGTATAGTCCTTAAAGTCCTGGCCACCGGTGAAATTCTTCTTCTTGCTGATCTCCAGCATACGGGCTATCTCTTTGTTGCCACGCCCCTGTTTAAGGAGCAATAAGATTTGTTTTACCTGACTCATTTGTTTTGTTTTTCCTGCCATCGCCGATCGTGTTTGG
>Ga0153915_10007267_pt1 | contig 10443 bp, 11 predicted proteins | sample Opewatmetagenome_2_FD_107003 | JGI IMG/M metagenome (GOLD analysis project Ga0153915, IMG submission 107003) | Freshwater wetland microbial communities from Ohio, USA - Open water 3 Core 3 Depth 3 metaG | ecosystem: Environmental > Aquatic > Freshwater > Wetlands | place: USA: Ohio, Lake Erie... | reverse complement strand
CGGTTTCATCACGCGTCGGGTGGGCGCGAGCGGGCGCCCGCCGGCGCGGAGCGCCGTGAGCCGTGACCAGCAGTTTCCCGGCGCGAGCACCGGTGGGCGGCTCGCGGACAGGATCCGGAATGTGATGAAACCGCGTTGAGGAAAGACGGCGACCCTGAAAGGGTCGCCCTACTTCTTCGGTGTCGCGATGGTGGCGGCGTCGAGGCGCTTGATGGCTTCGGCCGTGAGATCGAGGCCGGGCTCGGCCCAGATGAGTCCGGCATCCGCAGCGCTCATCAGCATGCTCAGATGCTTGTCCTGGGCCAGCTGCTGCAGGATCGGCAAGAGCTTCTTCTGAAAATCGCTCTGCAGGTCCGTCTGGAGCTTCTGGACTTCCGCCTGCGCCTGCTGCTGGAAACGCTGCGCGTCCTGCGGCGTTTTCTGAGTCGCCGCCTCGCTCTGCTTCTTCTTGACGAGCGCTTCGACTTTGGCGTTCGCCGCCTTGCCTTCGGCGCTGTTCGCCGCGATGTATTGAATGTTCACGTACGCGATCTTCGCGCCCGCAGGCAGCGGCGCCTGGGGAGGTCCGGTTTTCGCGGGCTGCTGGGCAAATGCCGACGCCGCGCCGAGCGCGAGCGAGATCGTCAGGAGAAAGGATTTCATGGTCTACACAGGATAGCAGGCCTGAAGGCCTGCGTTATTTCACAGGCGCTCCGCCGACGTGGATCTGCTGGATCCCTTCCTTGTCGGCGAACTCACGGTTGTCTTCGCAGATGTACTCGAGGAGCGTGTAGTTCGGCATCCGGCGGTACGCGTAGTAGACCGTCCACGGCTTCTCGAGCATCACGGGATCTTCCATCGTGATCTCGTCCCACAGGATGTCCGGCGCGACGAGGTGGATTTTTTCCCTGACGCGGAGCTGCGCGGAGTGCGGGACGTTCTGATACTGGATGCTTTCCTTGATGCCGATGGTGTCGACGATGAGCGTGTCGCCTTCCCAGTGTCCCACCGCATGCCCGAAGAATCCCGGCTCCACGTCGCCGAATGACTTCTGCGGCTGATCGAGCTTGATGCGGCGCACCTGGTTGAACGCTTCTTCGATCACCGTCACCTGACCCGGGCTCTGCAGAAATTCGATTGGAAACATCGCCTGCATCATGGCCGGCATGCCGTCGCCGAGACACTGGACGTAGCCCGTCGCGATCGGCGTGCCTTTCGCGTTCGCCTCCTGAATCGCCTTCAGCCGGGCCTGATAGATCTTCATCGGCTCCGGCCTGAGCGGCGGGGGCGTCGCGCGCGGAGGAAACGTCCCGTCGCGGCGCTGCGCGTCGGCGGTCGGCTGTCCGAGCGCGGCGCCGTAGCGCTCCCAGGCGCCGGAAATATTCGGCACGGCCGTCTTCTGCTGCGCGGCAAGTGTCACCGCGCACCAGATCACGCCAATCACCAGACCGCCGAATGAAGCAATCCTCATTGCTGTTCCTCCGGCGGCGTGCGCTTGAACGTCTGCACGGCGGGAACGCCGGGCTCGAGCTTCCTGCCGTCGGGCAACGTGACGTCGAGCATCAGGCCGGCCGGCTCGCCGTTGAGCAGCGGCGCCAGGGTGACCGACACGCGATCGCCGGCCTTGATCATGTTCGAGCGCCAGCCGAGGCGCGTCATCATGTTGATGCTCGTCATCTCGATGCTGTAATGCTTCGTCGTCCCGTCCTTCTGCCTGACGTCGACGTCGAGATACGCGTGCGGGTTGGTCCACTGGAATTTCGTGACCTCGCCCTTGAGCGTCACCGTCCGCGTGTGGTCGTACATGGCGAACGAGTGGTGCGCGAGGACCGGCGCGCCTGCCGCGAGGAGAATGGCCGCAGTCTCGAGCAACTTCTTCATAGGCCGGAGAGATTAGCGCGTCTTACAGAGGTTGTATAGTGACGCCCATGCGAATTTTCTCGCTGTTCCTCGCGGCACAACTGGCGGCCGGCGGCGGCGCGCCCTTCAGCATCGAACGCCTCGATCCGGCCCTTGATGAGGTCATCGCGCCGGACACGGCCATCGAGACGCTCGGCGATCGCTTCGCGCTGACCGAAGGTCCGCTGTGGGTACCTGACGGACCACACGGGCAGGATGGATTCCTGCTCTTCAGCGAAAACGCCGGCAACGTCATCTACAAGTGGCAGCGCGGCACACCGCTGTCGGTCTTCCTCGAGAAGAGCGGCTTCACGGGGACCGACAGCTCCAGGGTCGGCGCGCAGACCGTCGCTGGCCACATCGCCATCGTCCTCATCGGATCCAACGGCCTCGCGCTCGATCCGCAGGGCCGCGTCGTCGTCACGGCGATGAACGACGGCACCGTCTATCGTCTCGAAAAAGACGGCACGCGGACGCTCCTCGCGGATCGCTACGACGGAAAGAAATTCTCCGGCCCGAACGACATCGTCATCAAATCTGACGGCGCGATCTATTTCACGGACACGCCGTGGGGGCTGCGCGGCGCCGAGAAGGATCCGAATCGCGAGATTCCGTTCTACGGCTTCTACCTGATCAAGGACGGCAAGGTGACGCTCCTCGGCAGCGACACGGACGCGCACGGCGGCATTCCCAACGGCATCACGCTCTCGCCCGATGAGAAGTATCTCTACGTCACGTCGGGCGGGCGCAAGACGATGAGGTATGAGATCCAGGCGGATGACACCGTCGCGAACGGCCGCGTGTTCGTCGACCACGGATCGGACGGCCTGCGCGTCGACACGAAAGGCAATCTCTACTCGTCCGGCGGCGGCGTGCCTGGCGTGATTCAGATTACGTCGCCCGCGGGAACACCCATCGGCCGCCTGCATCTGCCGCAGCCGGCGGGCGAACCGCGCGCGCGTGTGTGCGCGACGAATCTCGCGTTCGGCGACGCCGACGATCGCGGCATGTACATCACCGCCTGCACGCACGTCTTCAAGCTGCGGCTGAAGATCGCGGGCGTGCGGCCCGGTCAGAAGCGCTAGCGTTTCTTTCTGGAAACGGGCTTGAGCACCGCGGCGAGCGCGAGGTCGGTGATTTCTCGCGCGGCCTGATCAGCCGTGAGCCGGCCGTCGGGACGGAACCATCGCGGCAGCCACTGGATCATGCCGATGAGACTCAGCGCGGCGACGCTGAGCTCGACGTCACGCAGCCGTCCTGCCTTCCTGATCTCCTTGAGCGTGGCGCGCACGAGATGAAAGTAGCGGCGCTCGAGTTCGTTCACGACCTTGCGCATGACCGGCGACAGCGCGCGCTGCTCGTGGAACAGCTGCGCGACGGCGCCCTCCGCGCGCGTGATGATGCGGGCGTGCTGCATGAGCATCTGGCGCAGGCGCGCCTCCGGATCGCGGACGCGGCTCGCGGGCCCGATCACCTCGGCCTCCATCCGTTCGAGACCGAACCGCATGATCTCGAACAGCATCGCCTCCTTGCTCGGAAAGTAGTGATACAGACCGGCTTTCGTCATCCGCAGCGCACGGGCGATGTCGCTGACGGCCGTGGCGTCGAAGCCGCGATCCCGGAAAATACGCGCGGCCGTGCGGCAGATCTCGGCCCTGCGTGAATCTGACGGGGATTTGAGTGCAGGCGCTGAAGGCACGGCTTTATTTTAATGTTACGCTACGGTTTCCCTACCGACCGGTAGGTAAGAGACATGAAGACGGCCGCGCTCGCGTTCATCGTGTCCGCCGGCATCGCCCTTCCGGCACGGGCGCAGACCTCTGCCGGCGAGCAGGTGTTCCGTACCCGCTGCGCGTCCTGTCATAACGGCCAGTCCGATTCGCGCGCGCCGGCGCCCGATGCGCTGAAGTCGCGCACGCCGCAGGCGATTATCGAAGCGCTGGTCAACGGCGCCATGCGCGTGCAGGGCTCGCAGATGAACGGCGCCGATCGACGCCTGGTCGCCGAATACGTGACGGGAAAACAGATCGAAGACGACGTGATGGGCGCCGCGACGGGGCGCTGCGCGAAGAGGTCGCCGCTCGGCCCGATTGAGAACGTCACGCGCGGACCGCGATGGTCGGGCTGGAGTCCCGCGCCGACCAACACACGCTTCCAGCCAGGCGATCAAGCCGGACTCGCGGCCGCGGATCTTTCGCGGCTGACGTTGAAATGGGCGTTCGGCTTTCCCGACGCAGCGTCCGCCTGGGCGCAGCCGACTGTCGCGGCCGGCCGCGTCTTCGTCGGCAGCCAGAACGGCACGGTCTATTCGCTCGACGCGACGACCGGCTGCATTCACTGGACCTTCAGCGCGGGCGGCGGCGTCCGGACGGCGATCGCGATCGGCCCGCTCGGTTCGCGCACGGCGGCGTATTTCGGCGACACCGCGGCCAACGCGTACGCTGTCGACGCGGACACCGGCGCGAGGATCTGGACGCGCAAGGTCGACGACCATCCGCTCGCGCGCGTCACCGGATCGCCGACGCTCTTCGACGGACGGCTCTACGTCCCGGTGTCGTCGTACGAAGAATCGCAAGGCGCCGATCCGCAGTACGGCTGCTGCACTTTCCGCGGCAACCTCGTCGCGCTCGACGCGGCGACGGGATCGATCGCGTGGAAGACGTACATGGTCACCAATGCCGCCACGCCACGGGGAAAGAGCTCGGCGGGCGTGCAGCTCTGGGGACCATCCGGATCGTCGGTCTGGTCGGCGCCGACGATCGACGTCAAACGCCGCGCGATCTACGTCGCGACCGGCAACACTTACAGCGGACCGCCGCAGCCCTCGAGCGACGCCGTCGTCGCGCTCGATCTCGCGACGGGCGCCATCAGGTGGATCCGACAGGCGACGCCGGGCGACATCTACGTCAGCGGCTGCCGCGCCGGCAATCCGAATTGCCCGGAGACCAACGGCCCCGACCTCGACTTCGGCAGCCCGCCGATTCTGGCGACACGGCCCGACGGCCGCGACGTCATCGTCATCGGACAGAAATCCGGCGTGGGTTACGCGCTCGATCCCGACAAGAGCGGCGAGATCCTGTGGCAGTACCGCGCGGGCGAAGGCGGGGTGCTCGGCGGCATCGAGTGGGGGTCGGCGGTCGACGGCACGCACGCGTACTTCGCCGTGTCGGACATCACGCGGCCCAGGCCCGGCGGCCTGCATGCGGTTGCGCTCGCGACGGGCGAACGCGTGTGGATGGCGGCGCCGGCCGCGGCGAAATGCGGCACGGGACGCGGCTGCAACGCCGCGCAGTCGGCGGCGCTGACGGCAATTCCCGGCGCCATCTTTTCGGGAGCCAACGACGGCGCGCTGCGCGCATACTCGACCAAGGACGGCGCGGTGCTGTGGGAGTTCGACTCGAACCGTGAGTTCGTCACGGTCAACGGCGTCCGCGCGCGCGGCGCGTCGATGATCGGACCCGGCCCCGCGATTTCCGGCGGGATGATGTTCGTGAACTCAGGCTACGGCGCGTTCGGCGGACGGACAGGGAATGTGTTGCTGGCTTTCGGGCTTCCGTAGCGTCCGCCTTCAGGCGGACGTCCGGCTGAAGCCGGACGCTACGACAGTGGCAGCAGGAGGATCGCAATGAGATTTGTCGCTCTCGTGTCGGCGTTGGCGGTAACGGTCGTCCTCACCGGATCCGCGCAGGACACGCGCGTGCCGCCGATGCAGAACGCGCCGACGTTCAGCAAGGATGTCGCGCCGATCCTGTACAGCAAGTGCGTGACGTGCCACCGGCCCGGCGAGGTCGCGCCGATGTCACTCATTACTTATAAGGACGCGCGGCCGTGGGCCCGCGCGATTCGCGACAAGGTGATCGCGCGCGAGATGCCGCCGTGGCACGCCGATCCGGCACACGGCACGTTCCGCAACGACCGCAGCCTGACGCCCGCGCAGATCGACACGATCGTGAAATGGGTGGACGGCGGCGCGCGGCAGGGCGACGAGAAGCAGATGCCGGCGCTGCCCGCGCTGGCCTCAGGCTGGCAGATCGGCAGGCCCGACGTCGTCTTCGAGATGCCGGTCGACTACAAGATCCCCGCCGACGGCACGGTCGAGTATCAGTACTTCGAGGTGCCGACCAGCTTCAAGGAAGACCGCTGGATCTCCGCCGGCGAAGTTCGCGCCGGCAATCCCGAGCACGTGCACCACATCATCGTCTCGGTGATCGAGCCGCCGGGAAACACGCGGCCGAACGTGATGAGCGTGCGCGCGATCTCCGACGGAACAAACGCGGCCGCACGGGCTCCGCGCCAGCTCACCGACGCGCAGCGCGCGCAACTGGCAACAGCCGCGCGACGGGCGAATGCGATCTCGCTCGTCAACTGGGCGGTCGGTGAAGACGCGCCGGTCTATCCCGCCGGGCTCGCGAAACGCATTCCGGCCGGTTCGACGCTGCAGTTCCAGGTCCACTACACGACGAACGGCGCCGCCGCGACCGATCGATCGAAGATCGGCCTCATCTTCGCGAAGGAGCCGCCGAAGAACGAGATCCGCACCGCCCTCATCGCGAACGCGCAGTTCGCGATTCCCGCCGGCGCGAGCAATCACCAGATCGAAGCCGAAGCGACCTTCAACGACAACGTCAAGGTGTGGACCATGCACCCGCACATGCATCTTCGCGGCAAAGACATGACGTACACGGCCATCTACCCCGATGGCCGGCAGGAAGTCGTGCTGCGCGTGCCGAAGTACGACTTCGGCTGGCAGACCGACTACTGGCTCGCGCAGCCGCTGAGCCTGCCGAAGGGATCGAAGCTCCACGTCACGGCGCACTTCGACAACTCCGCGGCCAACCGCTTCAATCCCGACGCGTCGACGATCGTGCGCTGGGGCGATCAGACCTGGGAAGAGATGATGATCGGCTACTTTACGTACACGGTCGACAGCGGTAACGTCGCGACCGTCGCTCAGAGGTAACGGCCATGCACCGAAACACGTTGTTTCTCGCGGCGGCGTTCTCGGCCGCCGGCGCGCTCACGTTAGCCGCCGCCGACTACAAGGCGCCTCGGACGGCGTGGGGCGAGCCCGATCTCCAGGGCGTGTGGTCGAGCTCCGCCGAGCTGAGCGTGCCGTTTGAGCGCAATCCCGCGTACGGCGATCGTCAGTGGCTGACGGAGGAGGAGTTCAATCAGCGCCTGAAACAGACAACGGCGCAGCTCGACAGCGACAACGCGGAATTCAATGTCGAAACCGCCGACACGGCGAACGCCGGCGCGGTCGGCTCGGCGACATCGCCACCGCCTCACTGGCTCGAGCGCAGCGAGACATCACGTCGAACGTCGCTCGTGATCGATCCGCCGGACGGACGCGTGCCGCCGATGACCGCCGAAGGACGCCAGCGTGCCCTGGCCGCGCCGCCCGCGCTCGGCAACGGCCCGTTCGACGGCCCCGAGCAGATGTCGATGTGGGTCCGCTGCATCGCCCGCGGCGTGCCGAGCGCCATGTTCCCGACGGTCTACAACGCCAACACGCGCATCGTTCAGGGCCCGGGCTACGTGGGAATCACGTACGAGATGATTCACGACACCCGCGTGATCCCGACCGACGGCCGCGCGCACGCCAACCCGGCGATCCGGCAGCTCTACGGCGACTCACGCGCGCACTGGGACGGCGACACGCTCGCCATCGACGTGACGAACTTCACCGGCAGAATGCCGTATCGCGGATCGAGTGACGCGCTGCACCTGACGGAGCGCTTCCGGCGGATCGACAAAGACACCGTGCGATATGAAGTGACGATGGACGACGCGCGGACGTGGACGCGGCCGTGGACCGCCGCGCTCGATCTGCGGCGGCAGGTGGCAGGCATGTTCGAATATGCCTGCCACGAGGGCAACTACTCGATGCTGAACATCCTCAAGGGATCGCGGGCTAGCGACGCCGCGTATCCTTCTCGTTCTCGAGGCAGATAAACTCCATCAGATCAGTGTCCGGGACGAGGGCGGCTTCCACAGCCGCCGTCGTCCACGGCCTGCTGTACGCCTTCGGATCGTCGATCGTCGCCTGGATGGTCAGGTGTCCGAAGTCTTTCCGCGTCAGCCTCGTCGTGACGTGCAGCGCCTCGGTTGACGGCTTGCCGAGCTGATCGAGCCACACGCGGCCGTTGAAGCCCCGGCTGTCGACCACAAGCGTGTCGCCGTCCCACGTCGCCGTCGAGTAGCCGTGCCACGTCGGTGCGATGTCCGGGCCGACAACGAAACGCCGGCCGTCGGTGAAGGCCTGCCACCAGAGGTTGAACGCCTCGTGCACGAAGAAGATGATGTTCGGCGTCTGGACGATGCGCCACGGCGCGGGTGCCAGCAGCACTTTCGGCACGCCCTGCGGCAGGCAGTTGGCGTCCGGCTCTTCGAGCCACTTCGCGCCGGAGGCGCGCAGGTCGTAGAGCGCCCTGGCCTCCGGCAGAAACGGAACCGGCTCCTTCACGTCCTTTGCAAGGTCGCGGATATAGCCCGTCGGCGGATTCCAGACGCCCGACAAATCCGGTTTGCCGTCAGGCAGCCGCGGCGCAGGCGCGGACAGGTTGACGCGGCCGTCCGCCGTGCGCGGCACGGACGCGCGCGGCACGTTGGTCCACTGCGCGGATGCGGACACGCCGGCCATGGCCATGACCGCAAGCGACGTGAGAAGCCTTTTCATATCGATCTCCGTTTCTCAATCTCCACGATTCCACGGTCGCCGTCCACGACGACCCAGTCTCCCGTTTCGATCACGTCGAGCGGGTCGCAGTCGAGATCGGTCACGCTCGGGATGCGCATCACCACCGCGCCGAGCGCAATCTTCGTCGTCATCTCGTTGAAGACGAGCGCCTTCGGCGCCGTGCCGGCGAGGCGGGCGGTGTGATACATCGCCGACCAGCCGGACGATCCCTTGGCGCCACGGCAGACGAGGATCGTGTTCGCGAAGCTGACGCCGCGCAGCTCGTGACGCACTTCCGTAATGACGCCCTGCACGGGATTCACTCCGCCCCAGCCGGGCACCGTGCCGTGCGTGACGAGCGCCTCACCTTCAGCGCGCCCACCGACAACTTTCCGTCCGTGCAAAACGATCCTGGTCATCGTGATTAGAAGGTTTCCGGATTCCATTTGCCTGTGATCGCTGCGTTGATGCAGTCGCGGGTCGAGCCGAACCACGCCTGGATGTTCATGATCGCGGGCAGATAGTGCGCCTGCTTGGCCGAATCGAGCGCCGCGACCTTTGTGCCCGGCGGAATCGCCTGCGCGAACGCCGAGCACGTGTCGGTCATGACGACGCCGCCGGCCTTTGCGACGATCTCGGTCAGTCCTCGCGCCTGCGCCTGCTCCTTCACCGCGCGCGAGGTGAAAATCCACAGCGCGCTGTTCGCGCTGATCCGTCGTCCGTCGAGCAGGCGGCAGGCTTCTTCGATCTGCTCGAGCGCCGCATGTGGACAGCCGAGCATCACGTAGTCGACGTTTGTGTCTTTCGCGCTCGAGTTGATGGCGTCGTACGTCCGCTTCCGCTCGGCGACGCCGTACTTGAATGTCGCGACGGTCTTGTTCGGACCAAATGCCGCCTCGAGCGTCGGCGCCTCTGGCGTGATGCCGGCGATGTGATACATCTCGACGCCGCCCGATGACGCGGCCGCGGCGCCGAAATGCTTGTGCCGGATCAGATCGGGCCGGCCGTATTTTCCGGTCAGCACGGGAATGTGCTCCTGCACGACGTCGCCGACGAAGTAGCCGAGCATGCCCCAGTCCATCACCGACTCGATCGGAATCTCGACGTCAATGCGGTGCGATCCGTAGCGGAACTCGTCGCGATGAAATCCCCAGTCCGGAATTTTTCCGGTGAGCATGGCCGCGCTGGTGCTCTCGCGTCCCTCGGTGTTGGTGCGCGCGCCGAGCACGGAGTTGCAGTAGACGACAGCGGAGCTTTCCATCCACGCGCAGTGCTCGCCCCTGGCGGGGGTGTTGCCGACGATGTAGGGCGTGCAGGTTTTGAGAATCTTCACGCCGTGGTCGGCCGCGAACTGCTCCCTATCCTTATATATGTTGAAGACCTGCGGCTTGGTGCCGAGGATCTTCCAGTTGTCGGGATCCGCGCCGCCCTGAAGGCAGCACGTCGACACGAGCGCCTGGGGCGCTTCGACGAGCTCGTCCGAGTCGAGATCGAAGTACGAGAAGATCGCGTCGTACTCGCTCGTCCCCTTGTCCTTGTAGTAGTTCTGCAGAAACGGATTCGCCGAGCCCGGCACGCCGCAGACGTTGTTCGTGTCTACGAACCGTTCCGCGCCGAGCGCCTCCGCGTAGCGCACCAGCAGCTCCATGGCTTTCTGCTGCGCCTTGCCGCGCTTCCCGTCGAGAAATTCCTTTTCGGAGTCGGTGAGATACATGGTTCAACGGCAGACCTGAAGGTCTGCACTACAACAGTCGCAGTGCTGAAGGTCTGCACTGCAACAGTCGCAGTGCAGGCCTTCAGGCCTGCGTCGCAAGTTTTTCCGTCCCCTCTAAATCCTGCCTGAGCGAACGCGCGCCTATCAAGTAATGTAGCGCGGCCCAGACGTT
>Ga0153915_10007266_pt1 | contig 10444 bp, 4 predicted proteins | sample Opewatmetagenome_2_FD_107003 | JGI IMG/M metagenome (GOLD analysis project Ga0153915, IMG submission 107003) | Freshwater wetland microbial communities from Ohio, USA - Open water 3 Core 3 Depth 3 metaG | ecosystem: Environmental > Aquatic > Freshwater > Wetlands | place: USA: Ohio, Lake Erie... | reverse complement strand
TCAAATTCGCAGGCTTGGCTGATCACAATGGGCCCGGAGCCGATGATCAGGATTCTTTTGATGTCCGTCCGTTTAGGCATTGAAGTGAAGCTCCATCATTTTTATAAAATCTGCAAAAAGGTTTTGTGTATCGTGGGGGCCCGGAGAAGCTTCCGGATGGTATTGGACGGAGAAGACCGGAAATTGTTTATGTCTCATCCCTTCCAGGGTTTGGTCGTTGAGATTAATCTGGGTTAATTCAACCTCTTCTGGATTTAAAGAGCTGGGGTCCACACAGAACCCATGATTTTGGGAAGTGATCATCACTTTACCCGATTTTAAATCTTTGACGGGTTGATTGGCCCCCCGATGGCCAAATTTCAACTTAAATGTTCTTCCGCCAAAGGCTAATCCTAAGAGTTGGTGTCCCAGACAGATTCCGAAGATCGGTTTCTTCCCGATCAGTCGGCGGGCTGTTTCAATGGCATAAGGGACTCCCTCGGGGTCACCCGGACCATTGGAGAGGAGAATTCCGTCTGGATGATGGGAGAGAACGGATTCTGCTGGGGAGGAGGCAGGAAGAACAATCACCTCACAGTTCCAATCATAGAGGGATCGGAGGATATTCTGTTTAACACCGTAGTCCAGAACGACCACCTTAGGTCGAAAGTGGACGGTGGAGAGTTGAAAGTGGGTGGAGGAAAATTGAGAGTCATTGCCACTCGCCCATGGGTAGGGTGTCTCACAGGTGACCTCTTTCACCAAATCCCGGCCGATCAGGCCTGGAGAGGTCTTGGCCTTTTCAATCAGTTGATCCCGGTCAAGATCTTCCGTGGAGAGGACGGCTTTCATCGCACCCACCATGCGAATATGCTTGGTGATTGCCCGGGTGTCCATTCCCTCGACTCCCATGATACGGTGGCTGACCAAATAGTCGGAAAGAGATTGATCCCCACGCCAATTACTGAAGATGGGACTGTTTTCTTTGACAATGAATCCTTCTACCTTCGGTCCTTGGGATTCGATATCCTCTTCGTTAATTCCATAATTTCCTATGTGGGGATAGGTCATGGTGACGATCTGGCCTTTATAGGAAGGGTCCGTGAGGATCTCCTGGTAGCCGGTCATGCTGGTATTGAAAACAATCTCTCCTGCCTTTTCACCAAGAAATCCGAAAGACCATCCCTCGAATACAGCCCCATCCTCTAAGGCCAGCATGGCTTTCTGTTTTGATTTCATCAGCAGATCCTTATTTATTGGTGATCAGGTTTGACTTAGGTGAAACGCCACCGTCAGGTCATAAAAAAAGACCCCCGATCCCGCTTGGACAGGATCGAGGGTCTCTAAGTTGTTTCATTCGTTTGATCATATAAAAATTTCTTTACTTCATTCCTAATTTTCTAACACACCCTTTTCTAATTGTCAAGATTTTCGATCACCATTAGGCATACAAGTATATCTTTGTCTTGGTGGGCCTGGCCATCAATTTTTCGATCTTGGCCTGGATCTTCTTTCTTTCTGAATTCTTTTCCCATGCCTTCCAGTCCTCAACTCTTTGCCATGTGGTGATCACAATATAATTATGAGGGTCATCCTGTGCCCGAAGCGTTTCGCCTGAGATATAACCCTTTGAGGGAATGGCTTTGGACCTCAATTCCCTGAGTATTTTTGCAAAATCCGATTCTTTTCCCTTCTTCACCTTCCGATCGATGATGATCCTCACTGCCATGTTTTCCACCTCCCCATTTTTTTATGATGATACCAAGTCTCTTGGGAGATTTCAAGTAAAATTATTTTAGTTTGCTTTCATATTGCTTTTCGTTTTGTATCAGAATGAAGTTACCGTTTTAAGCAATGGACATCCCTATTAATGAAGGGCAGGGGAGAGGGCGTCCATGCCCTTGGGAATCATCCTCATCTTCGAGATGTCCTCTACAATTTTTTCCCCCGGGGAGGTAATCACCGATACCAGGCTTCACCCCCTGCCCAATCTTCATTTTAATGGTAGCCCTCCAGTTCCCCCTTTGGTAAGATCCATCGAAAACTCTCGGGAGTCAGGATTTGCAGATGTCCATCGATATGAACTCTGAGATGGCTGTTTTCCCTTGAGATGCCGAGAGAGAAGGTCTTCTCCAGGGTCATAAGGCGTTCCATAATTTCTTCCCACTTTTTTTGGTCGATCGGTTGTATCAGACAACTTTTGTACTGAGCTTCGTCCAAGTTCTCCTTGGGGTCGTAGAAAATGATCTCCCCGGCAGAAGCGCCGGCCAAGATCTTTCCCCCTTTGTATGGGGAATCCATTCGATGGAGGATTCCATCATTCCCCCAATAAAGTCCTAACATGATCACTGACCCTCCCATGAAGGCTTGGCAGAGGTGTTCGTATGCGGTGCCTACAATATTCACCTGCAATCCAGGGCCCCGAGGGTCGCTCACCGCACAGACCCATCCTCGATCTACCACGTTGCCGAGGATATTGAAAGTCCCTCCTTTGGCAGAGTATCCTGTCACTTTGCCCACATCACCGTGAATCTCCAGAGTACCGGAATGCATCACCATCCCGGTGAAATTCTGCACGTGACCATGAAATCGTACCAGGGCTCCCATATTGAATGCACCACAATACTCACCCGGGCTTCCATAAACGTCCACTATCGTATCGGAGGTATACCCGGAGCCCATCCCCATCCCTATGCCACGCTGGCCCTCCGTTCTGTAAACGATGAACCTTCGCCATCCCATCCGATGTGCGTGATCGAGAAAACAACTCAGGACGCATAAAGGATCCACCCCTTCAGGCCGAAATCCTCTGGCATCCACCACCAGCACTTGTTTCGTATCTTCTGGTTGTTTTAACTTTTCGGTATCCGCTATCGTCACACGGAACATTCCCTTTCCACCATTCATACTATCCAAGAATGAATCGATATGTTTGCGAACGATATGAATTAAAGCCCCCCTGTCTTTAACTCCTGTATCCCAGCCGGTCAAATGGTCATGAATTCGGGTCAGTTGCTCAACCGCTTGCGCGGGAGAAAAGTTCCCCGTCACTCCCTTTAAAGCCGCTTCAAAATCATGGAATTTCCATCGGGGCAATTGATCCCGGAAGAAGATTAAAGGATCGGATGCTGGTTCAATCTTTTCAAAGCCCACTACAGAGGAGACAGGTTCTGAAGAAGGAAATTCCCCGTGAGGGATATTTATTTTCTGACCGAATTTGTCCAAGACCTCGTGACCTGTAATCCTTCCTTTCTCATCATAGAAGACCCTGCTCACCATACCTGGATTGACCGTGAAGGTCAAAGGAGGAACAGTGCTCTTCATCAATCCCAGGCGATAAAGTTCCTTCAACCCCGCATCACTACCTTGTTTCTCAGAGCAAATGATGCTTACGAAATTTTCTCCATCGTCATAGAGCATGGCCACATTGGGTCGAAGCAAAGATGGATCGATAATATCCAATCGTTCGATCACCCTGTGGTAGGGATCGATACGGCCACAGAGATATTGATAGGGACCATCTGGAGCACTTTCCAATTCCACCTCCTGGACACGCTCGAAGCGTTCTCTGATCTTCGGTGATAACTGGGTCAGGTTCCAACCCGTGGTAGGTGAAAAGGATTCAACCAAAGCATCGAAGGGATAACGCAAGTACTGGCTGAGCAGATGGAGTTTGAGAGAGGCGACTGCTGTATCGGTTTGGGCCAGCGGTGTTAAGTTGAATTGAGACACACGGTTGATCATGGTGCGATAATTCGTTGTCTCTCCATTATGGGTCAAGGCGGTGTGAAGCTCTGCAAAAGGATGGGCGTTCATCTGGTCTACCACAGAGCCAGTAGCCAGGCGGCGGTGGATGACATTCACCGGTGCTTCAGGAAGTTCCCATGGGATATGTCGACCATCGCTTTTCCAGCAACCGGAATTCTTTCCGCAAGAGAGCACGGCTGCTTTCTTCTGTTGCAGGTCTACATAGTTTTCTCGTGTGATCCTGCGAGCAAGCCGATAAATGTATTCATCCTCGGCTTCCTGCAGAAATTCTTTATTCTTTCTATAATTTTCAATGGTCAGATCTCGATAACGCATCTGCCGCGGCGGCCAAATCGGGTCATTGAGCAGATCATTTTCTATAAAGCGATACAACTCTTCCTGACGAACCCGCACAAAGAATCGGAACACATCACCTGGGTCCTTCTCGCCAAAGCATCGGAAATCTTGTTCATGCCCTTCTTGATCAAGTCGATAAGGAGTACGGCATTTCTCAAGGTCGCCATCGAAGTCATCCAGTTCAAGACCTTTGAAATACTTTTCCAGAATTTCCTGCATCATGCGACAGCGTCTGGCTAAAATCTCTTGTCTGGCCCTTCGTCGGATTTCCTCCGGGTCAGCCCCTGGTTCTCTGGTTGTATATTCCTGCTCGACCTGTGATTGGAGTATGCCCTTGACCAACACATGAAGGGCATAATGATCCATACGATGGGGATAACATCCTCCCTTCCAAATACCTACGCCGTCCATACCGCGGTTAGCCATGCGATCGAGTATCAGATCCATCACATGACTCGGGATGAAATGGTTGGAGACAATGGCAGCAACCCCACAATCCGAGGGAGCGGGCATCGGTTGACCTGTTAGTTGTTGTCCAAGAGGAGGTTCCCCGGTTTCCTGTTTTTTTAGAGGTTCAGCCAATGAAATTTCTGCCCGGCGACGACGACGTTCTCTGACCCTCTCCTCGAGAAGGGGCCATTCGATACGGTCATAGCAGCCCCGGAGTTCTCGAATATCCTTCATGCCCAGGCCAGCGATGGCTCTAACTGTCTGAGCCTGGAGATTGGAACGAAAATTAATGATCTGCTGGGTATTTAATTCAACATTTCGCAGCAACTGCATCTTCGGTTCAATGGTGGAGATGCCACTCCGACACCCTGACTCGCAGTTGCGATCCCGAACACAACCGATAGCCACAAGATCTGCAGTGCCCAAAACAACCCCATCGAGTCCTAAAGCGATTCCCTTAATCACATCTCCCCATGTACGAAATCCACCGCTTCCCATAAAGACGACATAATCTCTCAGTCCATCGTCCATCAATTTCTCATGGCAGATGGGTATCGCATACTCCATATGCATTCCCATCTGGCCCTTGATGATGTCTGGAGCTGCACCTGTGCCTCCACGGGGTCCATCCAGCCAGACTTCGATCACCATCTGGTTGTCCTTGGCAATGCGAGCCAGACCCGCGACGATGAATTCGATATCAGGAGAGGGTGAAACTTTGATGCAGATGGTTGTGCGACGGTTGATCATGCGCACGGCATCGATGAATGCCTTCACATCCTCAATGGAATAACAGTTATGGAAAGGAAATGGAGAGATAAGGCTGACGCCTTCAGCCACTCCTCGCAGCCTGGAGACCAGACCAAAGACTTTTCTCCCCAGCAGGTGTCCCCCAACCCCCTGTTTGGCTCCCTGGCTGTATGCGATCACCACGCGGCGAGCACGTCGGATGGTTTCCTTAGTGACTCCAAATAATCCTGTCTTGAGCTGGGTAGAGACATAGGGTTCATCCTCAGGTCTGACAATGGAAACGTACTGAATCGGCATGGAAGCCGGGTACTTTCCAAGAGCATCCAGCAGCCCTTGATATTCTGGAGATTCTTCCATCTCCTGGTGCAATCGTTTGATTAACTCTTCTACAGGAATGAGCTTTCTTTCTTCCATGAACCGGCCTAAAAGTGCCACTTGTTGATCAGTAAAATCTAAGGGGTTCCACTTCAAGTCAAGGATAAAAATAGTCGGATATCCTCCTTCACCCGTGTCCATTTGGGTCCCGAGGGCGCGGGTTGCCAGTACCCGGGCGCGCCAGGTTCCTGGACCGATTGAACCAATAGACATCCCGGCTCCGATGAAGGGGGCCTTCAGCCGTAATTGAGGCGAGATCTGAAGACCGGTCGATATCTCATCCAACCTATCCTCAGGAATGGTGTCAGGATTTTCTTGGAATAGAACTTGAATGAAATCGAAACCATCTCCAAGATTCCCACGCTCCTCTGTATGTCCAAGCAGTAAGGTCTCCCGATCGCCACTGGCCATGCGGCCGACGGATGCAATGAGGGAAGCCGGCCACACATAATCGCGATCGAAGATGCGATAACATGAAGGTTTCAGACCACAATTATGAAATCGATGCGGATGCTCTGTAGGCCGGATCAGATCCTTCAATTGGCTGTAACGCCATCCGTAACCATCTCCCTCTCTTCGAATACGCTCGATGTTGAATTGACTATTTCGTTCAAGTCGCGTTTGACTTTTAAAAATGTCGTAGATCCTCTCTTCCAGGTCGTCAAAAATGAGGAGTCTGTTTTCCTCACCCACCGTCTTTTTAATATCCTTGAACCCGGAAGCGCCCAGAACCTCAATGATCTGAACGTTCCAGACGCGGATGAGGTTGGCAATACGGTTTGCCAATGCCGATGGATCATAGGAGAACTGGAGTCGCCCTCCCGTCAGAAATTTTTGCCGTGCCATTGGATCGGCAGTCAGCAGGGCCGGCCAATCGATCTTAATCCCATTGGCACCACGTTGAATCGTCTTCTGGGAATCTGCAGCCGAGCGGATGCCGCCAGCCGCCAGAATGGAAAGCCGGTGTCGAAGTTTCTTCTCGACCAAAAAGCGATGAACGGCAGGCACTGCATCCGTGGTGGGGTAATATCCTTTTTCCGGATCATAATCCGAAGTAAGGCACAGAACATCAAATGGCGATTGGAATAGAGATTCCAGCATCTTCTGAAGGGCAGGGGAGGGCCGAAGCTCGGAATTCACGTCCTCCTTTTTAATTTTTATGACCGCGCAGAGAACCGTTGGCTCGGGAAAAAGACCTTTTAATTCACTGACCCGTTCGAGAACAACACTATCCACTTCGATTTCTATTAAATCGAAAGAATAATGCTTTGAGACCTGAGGCCACTTTTTCAAATCGGCTGAGGTCAGACGGAGAATCAGGGAGTGGATTCTATTTCCAATACTCGGTTTGAAACGTTCAAATTCCTCCAGCCGGAGGGTCACACGAGTTCCCACGGTAGAGGCCGCTTCAAACATGGCATCCAGAAAGTCCTCTCCTCCATCCATTGGCAGGACATCGAGGATGAGCGGGGTTTTTAACCCCACAAGCCGAGGAGCCGGAGTCTCGATCCCTTTTCCATTGAACTTCAGATATTTGGATCGCTGCCCGAGTTGAATAGCGATGGCATCGGCAGAGCTTTCATAGAGAAGGTTTTGAGCAGGGCCTACTATGTGAAAGTGACCGAAGCGGATGCCATCATTCCCCGACCCCCGGTGAGGGTCTCCTTGACCTGTCCCCGAAACAGGAATTTTGCCTGTTGTTGCTTCGAGGTCGATGCGGGTAATGACTTCACTGTTCCAGTATGGATCATCCATGCTGAGATAAATCGGGTGGAGTTCCACGGAAGTAGCTGGAATTCGAGCTGCGATCTGCGGGCACCGCTCCAAGCAGGCCCCGCAGCCGCGACAGAGCGTTTCATCGGCGATCAAAACTCGGCGGGGATCAGACTCATCACGCTTCCGTACGCTATACATGCAGGCATCCACGCAGGTCCCACAACGGAGACAATACTCTTCGTCAATGAGGACGCGGTACCTCGGGAAGGTCTGGCGCTGTTCGTGAATCTTCTGGTCGAAACCCGTTCGGATCACATCCAGAAAACGGTAGAACTCGGGACTCCTTTCCACTTCCTGGACAAAGTCCGTCACTTCTTGAATCGGGAAATCGATGGTCGCCGATAGATATTTCTCCAGATCATTGTAAAGCTGGCGATGTTTCAGGTTTACCTGACATTCTTCATCACAGCGGCCGCAGTGAAGACAGAAGTAAAGGGGCAAGACCTTCGATAGTTCTAATCTCTTCGTTTCCAGCGCCCTCTTCATGGTGAGCAGTTTTCCCCTGGCCGTGAAGGTTTCATCCCTCGTTGCGTGGTAGACCGGACATCGAGCCACGCAATTTCCGCATTGGGCACAGGAGAGGACATTCTTGGAAACCTCTTCAAGCCCCTGGGGAACGATGGGGATGCGCTGACGAAGGGTCTTTTCCGGAATGATGGAAAAGAGTTTGAAGAGGAGCCACTGCGTTGCAGAGAGTTCGAGGTTGAAGATGTCAGAATGGAAAAGCATTTTCTGGAGAGGCCCCAGTCTTCCTGATACGCTAAAGAACTTTCCCGGATTGAGGATTCCACCGGGGTCCACTTTTTTCTTATATCGGACCAGTTCTTTCAACTCCTCCTTCGAATAGAGATCGCGGAGGAAAGGGGTGTTCCATATTCCCAGACCATAGGGCTTTCCGTGATAAAACTGAACGGCGAGCCTGACCATCATCGGGACGAGCATCATGTCTATGTAAAAGATGGCCTTGCGATGATCAGAGGTGATCATGGCAAGAAATAACACCTGCTCTTGATTGATGAGATGAGAAGATGGGTAAAAAGTAACGCCTAAACGCTTGCCCCATTCACTGATTTTTTCAAAGTATGAAGCTACCTGATCCAAAGGAAGAATGACCTCAGTGGCCAAGAGAGAAGGTCCCAGGTGCTTGATGGACATGGGAAGGAACCGCTCTTCCCAGAGGTAATGGGCTGATTCTTCGTCGGCTGCTTGAATCCGGTTTTCATCAAGATAGGTTTTGAATTGACGGGTTTGTTCATGATCAGCAAATGCGACCAGAAGCAGGTTTTTATCCTCAACGGACATCCTTCCATTTGATTGGGCCTTTAGGATGTGCGTTAATTCAGTATGGTAAATGATCAAATCATGAGGTTTGAGCGAGGGATGACGAGAAAGCTGCTTTGCAAAGGCATAGGCAGAAGAAGGTTTTTCGAAAGGGAGTAAAAATGGGAACCATTGAGTTGGTCGTTGGCCAACTTTGAGCGTGGCACGAACAATAATCCCCATCTGGCCTTCTGTGGAAAGGAAATTGGTGATTTCTGGATCTTCTGCTTTTAGATTACGAATTTTCCCTTCGGGTGTGATCACCTGGAGGGAGATCAACTGATTTCGCACGGGGCCATGATGAAAGGTGCCAAATCCCATACCTCCTGTAGCCATCCAACCTATGAGAGTTCCACCTTTCCCGGAAGTCATGCTGAGGAGGGTGAGGCCGTGGCGTTCGAGTTCACGGTGTATGTCCATAAAGCGGGCCCCTGGCCCCACGGTTAATTGAAGGGCATCAGGATTGACTTCAATCGTATCCATTAACCCGAGATCAATTAATATTCCACCGCGGGTAGGAACTGCTCCGCCGTATCCCCATGTTCCAGCCCCCCGGACAGTTAATGGGATTTTGTGTTCACGGGCAAAGGCAAAGATTTCCACAAGATGTTCTTCAGTGGTAGGCTGAAGAATGAGGTCGGGAAGACTCTTCAACATCAGATCACGGATCAAAGGCGGGAGGTCTACGTTGAGGTCATTGCGGTAATATTCGAGTTTCTCCGGATCGTCGATCATCTTCAGGCCGGGATTCCGGCTCAAAAACGCTTCGAGAGATTTGTTCCAGGTCAATTTAGGTCTCTTCTCATTCACTTTGTCGATATCCTCGCTTCATCGTTGGAGTTATTTTTGGATTACCAGCTGCTGTAATATACGACTTCTGATCAAACCATAATATTTTTGAAGGTCACACCCTGATTCTCCCAAATGTGACCTTCAAAATACTATTTAATTATAAAAGATTCAACCCCCAGATTCATTAAGAATCCGTAAGTTAAGGGTGGAACTACAGGATAGGTAAATATTTTTCCAATTCGAATCGGGAAACATGTGTTCGATATTGATCCCATTCGATCTTCTTATTCTCAATAAATTTTTGGAAGATGTGGTCTCCCAATGTTTCCTTGACCAGCTCACTTTTTTCTGTGAGTTGGATTGCTTCCAATAAATTTCCTGGAAGAGAATCGATCCCATGTTTCTTTCTCGCCTCCTCGGACATCTCAAAGATGTCCTCTTCAACGGGCGGAGGAAGTTCATAACCCTTTTCAATCCCCTTTAAACCTGCAGCCAACATCACGGCAAATGTCAGATAGGGATTGCAGGCCGGATCCGGGGACCGATATTCCATGCGTGTGGCTTTTTCCTTTCCCGGTTTATACATAGGGACACGGACGAGAGCAGACCGGTTTCTTCGAGCCCAGGAAATATAGACGGGTGCTTCATAGCCCGGGACAAGCCTCTTGTAAGAGTTCACCCACTGGGAGGTGATGGAGGTGATTTCTTTTGAATGTTTTAAAACTCCGGCCATATAAGACTTGGCAATCTTTGAGAGATGAAATTCATCTTTCGGATCGAAGAAGGCATTCTTATCGCCCTTAAAAAGAGATTGGTGCGTGTGCATGCCACTTCCATTCTGTCCGAAAATGGGTTTGGGCATGAAGGTCGCATAGACGCCGTGCCTCATTGCAATCTC
>Ga0153915_10007265_pt1 | contig 10444 bp, 6 predicted proteins | sample Opewatmetagenome_2_FD_107003 | JGI IMG/M metagenome (GOLD analysis project Ga0153915, IMG submission 107003) | Freshwater wetland microbial communities from Ohio, USA - Open water 3 Core 3 Depth 3 metaG | ecosystem: Environmental > Aquatic > Freshwater > Wetlands | place: USA: Ohio, Lake Erie... | reverse complement strand
TGGCGATCGTGGAGGGCGCAGCCTCTGGGATCACCTGGTTGCAGTGGTATCTCGCAGCGAAACGCCACCCTCGCTCCGCAGAGCTGTTGCTGCCCTCGGCGAGGATCTTGCCGTTGCCCTCCGATATCCTGTTCCTGAGCTCATTGCTCGTATCGTACAACGAACGCACTACTATGGCAAGATCGCGGCGACAGTTCGGGGAGCACAGGCGAAAGCGAACCTGGAGAAACTTCAGCAGCTTGCCCGAGCGTACGAACGGCATGGTTTTGCCACACTGTTCGATTTTGTCCGACGGTTGAAAGGACTGATCGATGAAGAGGAGCGCGAAGGCCAGGGGACGATAGAGACAGCCGGCGACGCGGTGCAGGTGATGACTGTTCATGCCGCAAAAGGGCTTGAATTTCCCGTGGTTATGCTTCCCTATCTGTCACGACAACTGAACTATGACAAGGAGCCATTCCTGCACGATCGGCTTGGCATTGCCTTCTCCGTGCCGGACAGCTCAGGGTTGTGGACTCCAGTCCCGTTGACATCGTTCCTCCAGCGCCACAGCCATGCCCGTACCGATGCTGAGGAACAGCGCATCTTTTATGTCGCTTGTACCCGCGCTCGGGATATGCTCGTGCTTTCAGTCGATCCCGCTCGCACAGTGCGCACGCCCAATTGCCGGGACTGGCTCTTTGACGCACTTGCTCCGGGTGGAACGCTTGCGGGAAAAAGCCTCGAATTCACATGCACAACGAAATCGCTTACCCTCGTCGACGGACGGTTCGTTCCCTCAACCGAGAATCACTCTCTCCGTGTCCACCTTCTCCGTGCAGCAGATCTTGCCACGATCCAGGCGGGTGTGCGGAAGCCATTCACACAAGCCCAGATTCCTCGTCTGATTCTCGATTCACTCTCTGCCGAGGCCAGGGGAGAGATTTTTTCTGCAACCAAGATACGTACCTATGTCGAGTGTCCCACACGGTATTTCCTTCGCTATGTCCTCGGCTTTCCGTCAGAAGGGGGACCCTTCGCCCCGGGAGAAGACGATGAACTCAGTGATCGGGAAATGCCAGCCGAGCTGCGGGGGAGAATCTTCCATGCCGTCGTTCAGCGGTTCGCGTTGGAATCACCCGATCGTGATCCCTTGCTCCGTGAAGCCCGTTCTGAATACGAACGTGAAGCGCCGCTCGGGTTGACGGATGACGGAGACTTCGTTGCCGCCATCGCAACGACTGCCCGCCATCTGATCGACTCTCCGTTCTGGCGGGAGATGATGCGCGGGGTCGCCACCAAGACCGAGTTTACCGTGTCAGTTGCCCTGGACGGCGACTTTCTCACGGGCACTCTTGACCGCGTCTATCAGGACGCCGCCGGAGCGTGGACGGTCGTTGACTACAAGACCGACACGGTGGACAGAGCCGACCTCGAGCGCAAAGGCGAAATCTACTGGCCTCAGCTTGAGTTCTATGCACTTCTGGTCGCTCAGTTCTTCGGCGTGGACAGGGTCAATGCCGTCCTGTTGTTTGTCAATCATGTTGATGCGCCTCTCAGGCGCGAGTTCGGGGCTGAGGCACTTCTGCGGATTCGCAGCGAAATTTTAGATGTAATCGGGCGAATACACCGTCGAGAGTTCCGACCGAAGGCGTCACCTTGCACAGGTTGTCCTTTTGGATCCCGCGGGTGCGCGCCTTTTTTCTCCGATGCTACTTAAAGTGATGGTTACAATGGGGGTTGCATTTTGTTGTAGAATTAAGTAATTAGCATCGTGGATTCGGAGAGGAGGAATACCTCGGCGTTCGAATGGAGCAACTATGTCTGATCAGATCCGATACGAAGACATTCTGGAAAGCATCAGCGGGGGGTTCTGTGCCCTTGACAACGACTATGGAATCACATACTGGAACAAAGCAGCGGAAGAGGGAACGAGGCTCAAGTCTGAGGAAGTCCTCGGGAAAAGCTTCTTCGAGGTGTTCCCGAACTCACGGGGGACGATCCTTGCCGACAAATGTCGTCTGGCAATGGAAACGAAAACGTACCAGAGCTTTGAGTCCTCATACAGTGATGAGCGCTTCGAAGCCTGGTTCGACATCCGGATCTACCCGAGTGAAACGGGCCTGTCGCTATTCTTCCAGGATATAACCGAGAAAAAGAACGAGCAGCGGCAGAAAGAGATGCTGATCGAGATCTCACAGGCCATCAACTCCTCAGTTCATCTTGATGAGCTTTGCCTTCGGGCAGCCGAAAAAATCTCTCTTCTTTGCTCCATTCCTTCAAAATTTGTCTGCATCTATCTCTTTGATCCCCGTGGAAACGAAATTCGCCTGGTTGCACCCGCTTTGCTCGACGCCGAATTCCCCCAGGACGTCGTTCACCAGCAGGTGACGCCCGAGGCGACGCATCTTGCAGCACAAGCAGCATTCCGTCGCGAGGTCATTCTGAACGATGATCTATCACAGAGTACCGTCGGCGGTCTTTACCGTGAAGAGATGAATGATCTCCGCCTGAAGACGCTCATGGTGATCCCGCTGGCCGTGCAGGGGGAAGTCCAGGGAGTGATGGAAATCCTGACTATCAAAGAGAAGGATTTCTGTGCGAAAGATCTTGAGATTCTCACGGTCGTTGCCAACGACCTGGCTGGCGGCATGAGCCGGAAGCGTCTCGTCGACGAACTCAGGATGAAAAACCTTGAACTCGAGGCGCAAACTCAGAAAACGGTAGAGGCGAGCGACACCCTGAAGAAATTCCTGGCGACATTCAGCCATGAGCTCCGTTCACCGCTGAATTCCATCATCGGTTTTTCAGATATCTTGAACAAGCAATATGATGGGCTCTCGGCCGAAACGATTCAAGGATTCATGAATAACATCAATACAAGCGGCAGACATCTCCAGCAGATCATCAATGACATCCTTGATTTGTCGAAGATCGAAGCCGGAAAGCTCGAACTTCATATTGCCAGCTATCCGGTGAGCTATTTTCAAGAGAGCATTGAGCGCGTGCTGGCAGCTGCTATTCAGGAAAAAAGTATCCACCTTGAGTTTGCTCTGCTTCCGGAGATCGAGGAGCTCGTCGTCGATCAGACCCGTTTCAAACAGATCCTGCTCAACCTCGTCTCCAATGCAATCAAATTCAGCGACCAGGGTTCGACGGTCACCGTCCGATCCGAACGGGTGGGTAATGACATCGTCTTTTCGGTCGAAGACCACGGAGTGGGAATCAAGCCGGAAGAGATTCCAGCCCTGTTCAAACCGTTCCGGCAGGCGCGGAGTGGCCAGGCGAAGAACGCGGAGGGGATCGGGCTTGGACTGGCAATCACGAAGAAGTTGGTCGAGCTCCACGGGGGCGGGATCTGGGTACAGAGTGAATGGGGAAAAGGCACAACCGTCTCTTTCCGCCTCCCGATGATGGTCGATGCGATGTCGGAACAGATGATGCAGGCGGGCATGTTGCTCGATGCGCTGAAACGTGACTATGCATTGCGGGAGAGCGGTGAGAAACCTCTGGCTCTGATTGTGGAGGACTCGCCTCAGGCCGGTGAGCTGCTGAAGATGCACATTGAATCTGCAGGGTACCGAGTCGAGATCGCACGGAACGGTGCTGATGCGGTTGAGATGGCAAAGCGGCTTCACCCAAACGTGATCACGCTGGATCTCATCCTGCCAGTGAAAGACGGCTGGCAGGTGCTGAAAGAATTGAAACGCCATCCGCTCTGCCGTAACATCCCGGTAATCATCGTTTCCATCATTGACGAAAAGAGCCTCGGATTCAGCCTCGGTGCGGTTGACTATTTCGTCAAACCGGTCAATAAGGAGGATCTTATCCAGGCAATGAATCGGGTTCACCTTGCATCGCGCCCCAACAATCAGCGACCGACTGTTCTGGTCATCGACGACGACCGTGCCGCAACGGATCTCGTTCAGGTGATCCTTGAGAACGAAGGGTACAAAGTCCTGAAGGCGTACCAGGGGAAAGAGGGGCTCGACCTGGCGACACGCGAGCGGCCGGACCTGATTATCCTTGATCTCATCATGCCGGAGACATCGGGTTTCAATGTCGCCTATCAACTGAAACAGATCCCTGCGACCCGCGCCATCCCAATTATTATCCTCACTTCAATGGACATCGATTCTGACACACAGGAGCAACTCGGTGCCTACGTTACGAGCTTGATGAGCAAGTCAACTTTCACGAAGAAAGACCTCCTCCGCGAGATCGGCAATATCGAGAGCGCGCGGTGACCGTGAGATGGCCACTCGGGCTCCTCTCTTTTTTCCGTCGCTTGACTGCCGAAGTCGAATCCACTATATTGACGAAGACCCTTCTCGGTTCCGTGTGCACCCTGAACCGAGAGTCGGAATAGGGGAGAGTTCATGGCTTCGGAAGATCCAGAGAATCTCGAAGTGCAGCTGACCGCGCTGCGCACCGGGATACGCCAGATTGCCCACGATATCAGCAGTCCTCTCGGAGTCCTGCGCATGGTGGCATACTACCTGCAGGCCAATCAGCCGGATCAGGAAAAACGGGAGCACTATTTCAAGGTCATAAGCCAGAACGTTGACAAGGTCGAGGCAAACCTTGATCGGCTAAGAGCGCTCACCGATAGTCCCCCGTTCGGCCCTCCGGCGCATCCTCCCGGCCGGGAAATCATCTGATGACTCCCAGGTCGTCCGACAAACGGGTCGTGGTGCACACACACTTCTCTTCATAACGAGGATCGCAATGATCGGTCCCGGGAGCCTGTCTCTCGTGGAGCGGACCATGCCGCTTCTTCTCTTCGCCTTCTTACTTGCCGGCTGTTCAAAAGAACCCGGACTCACGACGTCGTCCCAGGAGGCGCTTCGTCTCTACCAGGATGGTGTTGCTCAGTGGGAGCGGTTCTACTATCGAGAGGCCAAAGAATCCTTCGAGAAAGCGCTGGGGTATGACTCATCGTTCGCTATGGCGTGGGCCAGGCTCGCGGCCGTTAGCCAGGCCAATCAGGATGAAGCGCAGTCTCTGAAACAGATGGACCGTGCAATGCAGCTCAGGGGACATACCACGCGGCGGGAGCAACTTCTTATCCGCATGTATGATCGTCGATTTCGCTACGATTTCAAATCTGCGAAGGAAATCGCCGACTCTTTGGTAAGGCTCTATCCCGATGAAAAAGAAGCCTATATCGTCCTCGGCTATATCCATCAGCTCAATAACAACTTTGAAGCCGCGATCCGTTCATACGAGAAAGCAGTGGAGGTCGATACAGCGTACGCCCTCGCCTATATGTACATTGGATACGCGTACTCCAATCTCGGCGAGCAGGAGAAAGCCCTCTCTAACATGAAACGGTATATTCAGCTTGCGCCTGATGGGGCCGACCCGCGTGCAAGCTACGCGGATTTGCTCATGCGAGTGGGTCGGTACGACGAAGCGCTCGAACAGTATCAAAAGGCGCTAGCACTGAAGCCGGACTACTGGTATTCTTTCAATCAGATAGGCTACATTGATCTGCTGCGGGGCCGTTTGAGAGATGCTGAGATGATGTTTCAACGGTCGCTGAAAATGCGCCCGTCCACACGGGGCCTGGAATCGTCGCACTTGGCCGTGGCAGGTGCGGTGAACATCTACCGGGGCAAGTACCGTGAGGCACTCGAGTTATACACAAGTGCCTTGTCTATTGACAGCACGAACGGCAGCGCAGCTGGTGGCATGGTCTTTGCGCTCGCGCGAATGAAAGAGTTCAAGCAAGCATGGCTTGTTATCGAACGGATCCACCAGGAATACATGCGCCGAAACCTCCTGAGTGCAACCCCGATGCTCGGCTTCCATTTGATGAAGGCTAATCTCCTGATGGAGGAAGGCCGCCTGGGCGAAGCTGTCACTGAGTGCGACAGTGCACGAGAGTTTGCCGATCCGCTAACGCGCGGCGACGTCTATGCTGGTCTTGCCGAGATCTACTTTCGCGCGAAGTCATACGACGAAGCGCTCGACGCCTCGGAAGAAGCTCTCCGGCTCAACCCCAATGCGCCGGCTGCCCTTCTGACGCTGGTGAGGATCTATCATGCGATCGGCGATCATGAAATGACCGGCGAGATTGGGGGTCGGCTTCTGGAGCTGTGGAAGGGTGCGGACCCCGATTTTCAACGACTCTTGGAGTTGAAGAAGCTCCTCCGCGTCGGCACAACATCGGCCTCAGTACACACCTGATTGGGCGACCCGCACGGGACGTCGTCGGGCCTTTGATAGCTGTCCCCTCTCGTCGGACCATCTCTCATGGGATTCAACTGCGGAATCGTCGGACTTCCCAATGTTGGGAAGTCGACCCTCTTCAATGCCATAACTGCGGCGGGCGCCGAGGCGTCAAACTATCCATTTTGCACCATCGATCCGAACATCGGCGTCGTGACCGTTCCAGATCCGCGGATGGATCGCCTTGTCTCGATCTTTCGTCCCGGGAAAGCAGTTCCGACAAGTATTGAATTCGTGGATATTGCTGGACTCGTCAAGGGTGCCAGCAGGGGAGAAGGGCTCGGCAATCAGTTCCTTGCCCACATCAGAGAGGTTGATGCAATCATCCATGTTGTCCGTTGTTTCGACGATCCGAACGTGATCCATGTCGACGGGAGCGTGAACCCCGTACGGGATATCGAAGTAGTGGAAGCCGAACTTATCCTGAAAGACCTTGACAGTGTTGATCACAAAGCTGCCGATACTCTGAAGAAAGCAAAGTTGGGGGAGAAGAAGCTCAAAACTGAAGCCGATTTCTACGCCCGCGTGCGTGAGCATCTTGCGTCAGGTCGACTTCTCCGATATTTCGCTCGCCACGGCGACGAAGACTCTACGTGGCTTCGGGAATTGCATGCGTTGACGGACAAACCGGTCATGTACGTGTGCAACATCGGTGAGAAGGACCGCCCAGGAGAAAGCCCTTACGTCAACGCCGTGCAGGAAATCGCTGCGAAAGAAGGGGCAAAGGTGGTCGCCATCAGTGCGGAGGTCGAGGCCGAGATTGCCGAGCTCCCGCCGGAGGAACGGAAGGCGTTCCTCGAAGGGCTCGGCCTCAGGGAGTCGGGCCTCGAGAAGGTCGTCCGGGAGGGATATGACCTCCTCCGGCTTATAACTTTCTATACTGTCAACCCGAAGGAGGCGCACGCATGGACTGTTCCCCGGGGGACCCATGCGCCCGCTGCGGCGGGAAGGGTCCACTCGGATTTTGAGAAGGGGTTTATCCGTGCAGAAGTGATGAAATTTGACGATATTTTGAGGCTTGGGTCAGAACAGGCGGTCAAAGACCATGGCCTTCTGCATGTCCAGGGAAGAGAGTACCTGGTTGAGGACGGGGATATTATCTACTTCCGGTTCAGTCCCTGAACCGGCGGGCGATGGGGGCGCATTTTGTGATTGATAATTAGCCTCCGTTAATGTATATTTTTTCCACACTTCTCAAAGGGTTACGAACCGCTTAACCCACCACTCCACTCCACCACTATCCACAGCTCAAAGGAGTTCGTATGACCCCTTCACGCTCTGTCGTTGTACTCTTGGTCGCAACGACGATCTTCACGGCGACCGCGCTCGCCAGCGGGTTCCAGCTGAATGAGCATGGTGCACGCGCTATGGCTCAGGCAGGTGCATTCGCCGCGCGTGCCTATGATGGATCAGCCATGTACTTCAATCCCGCAGGCCTGGGATTTCAGACCCGGGCGTCAGTGCTCGCCGGAGTGACCCTGATCTCGCCGTCTTCGTCGTTTTTCGGGCCAGTCCAGCTAAACTCCAACGCCCAGTACGACCAGGCGAAGCTGCTATTTACTCCCATCAATGGGTACATAGTATATCCGGTGATTGACAGGCTCACCGTGGGGGTGGCGGTGAACAACCAGTACGGGCTTGGAACGGAATGGACGCCATCGACATGGCCTGGCAGGTATCTTAACCAGAAAATCGATTTGAAGTCGTTCTTCTTCACGCCTACGGCCTCGTACCGGATCACGGATCAGCTTTCGATCGGTGCCGGTTTCGTGTATGCCACTGGGAACGTCAAGCTGAATCGGCAGGTTGCGATATCGAGTGTCCAGACTCCGGAACCGGTGACGGTCACCATGGACTTGAGCGGACACGGCATGGGGTTCAGCGGGGGTCTCCTCTACAAGATTACTCCCGAATTCTCGGTTGGTGCCTCCTACAGAAGCAAGGTCCAGATCGATGCGTCGGGAAGTGCCACGTTCGCGCCAAACTACGCTGCCCTGGCACTTCCCCAGGGTGACGTGAGCACATCGATTACTCTCCCCGCGAACGGTTTCTTTGGTGTTGCCTATATGCCGACGCCGGACATCGAGCTGGAAGCGGATTATCAATATATCGGATGGTCTGTGTACAAGGAGCTGAAGTTCGATTTCAAGGCCAACGGCAGCTCGAGCGTTTCTCCAAAGAACTATGAGGATAGCTACATCCTCCGATTCGGCGGACAGTATACCATGGCACCGTGGCACTTTCGGGCCGGCTACCTGTTTGACCATTCGCCCGTGAAAACGGAGTTCGTCGAACCATTGCTTCCCGATGCCAGCCGGGATGGTTTCAACATCGGCCTGGGGTACGATCTGAATGAACACTGGAGTTTCGATGTTGCATACTTCTTCCTTCAGTTCCAGACGCGAAAGGCGGAGAATACCGATCCCTCGATTGCTTTTGACGGGACATACAAAACTTACGCCAATCTGTTCGGTCTCAACATCGAATTCAAGTTTTGACAACCATTGTCGGGAGTAGATCGATGAAACCTCTTCGTCATCTTGTAGTGCTCGTCGTCGTGTTCGCCACCGCGCTCTACATCGGTTGTTCGAACACGCCACCGTCGGGGCCGGTAACGGGCCTTGGCGGCGTAACGGTCAACAAGTACGTGGCGATCGGCGATAGTTATGCCGCCGGCTACCAGTCGAATGCGCTCTATCAATCCGGACAGATGTACAGCTACCCAACCCTCATTGCGCAGCAGTTAAAAGCAGCGGGTGCAAACCTTGGCACGTTTGAGCAGCCATTCTATTCCGATCCTGGAAACCCCGATCCCAAGACGGGAAAAGCTGCACGGTATGAGATCATCAGCTTTGTCGGTCCGGTGATCGGGCCTCCCGGATTGACTCCGGGTGCCCCCGCAAACCTTACCCTTGCACGCCCCTATGACGACCTTGGCGTCCCGGGCGCGGTCGTGTTTGATTTTCTCGATAGGACGAGCTTTCTAGCCAAGGCTGGACCTCCGCGAGACAATCCATTTTTCCTACTTGTACTCCGGAGCTCCGCTTTTGGTGGAAGTATTCTGGATCAGGCGCGACTGCTGAGCCCGAACGTGGTCACATTCTGGCTGGGGGGTAACGATGTCCTCGGGTATGCGACAAGCGGCGGCGTCTCACCGTCTGCCCCCACGCCTGTTGCCACCTTCGGGTTCCTCTACTCACAGGCTCTGGATTCGCTCAGGGCGGCGCTTCCGAACGCGAAGATCATAGTCGGCTCCGTGGCAAATGTGGATGGCCTGCCGTTCTTCACGACGATCGGGCCAAAGGTCGCCGCAGCCCTCGGCGCCAAGTCAGCGGCGCTCGGAGTCCCGATCTATCTCCGGTACCAGAAACATGGCAACGCCGGCGTGGCGTTCGACTCCACCCGGTTGACGGAGGCAAACCCGCCCATGATTCTTCTGACGGGAAGCCCCTATGCCTCGTTGATCGGGACTGCCAGCGGTGCATGGTACGCAAACAATGGATATCCGGGCCTTCCGCCGGGGATCGACACAACAAAACCCTTCGGAGTCCACCCGCAGAATCCGTGGCCTGATGCATTGGTGCTGGATGTTGACGAACAAAACACTACCCTGGCGGCCGTTAATGGCTTCAATAATGTCATCATGACAGCTGCAGCGGCGCACGGTGCCTACGTCGTTGATTTCAATACTTTCTGGAACAATCTGCGGCAAAACGGCCTCTTCACCTCTGGGCAGAAGTTCACCACTGACTACATCAGTGGCGGATTTTTTAGTCTGGATGGCGTCCATCCTTCTTCGCGCGGATACGCAGTCCTTGCAAACCAGTTCATCAAAGTCATGAACGAAAAACTGGGGATGGGTGTACCGTATGTCGACGTAACAACCATCCCTGGAATTCCAGCGCCGATCTCAAAGATTCAGGATGCTTCCGGCATTCCGTACATCCCTCATGAGGCGTTTGCAGATTTCCAATGGCTGTTTGGTGGCGGGCGGTAGCGGATCAGAACAGCCCATTGAGAACACAAAGGCAAGTCCACCCGGACTTGCCTTTGTTCTTTCTGGATAACCGTCAAGAAATCTCAGACCGTCATGCCGAGGCGCTTTCGCGCTTCTGGAGACATCCGGGCCGGGCTCCATGCGGGCTCCCAGACGATGCGGACATCGGCGTCCTTCACTCCCGGCACCTTCAGGACCCTGTTCCGGACGTTCTGTGAGATGATGCCGCTCATG
>Ga0153915_10007264_pt1 | contig 10444 bp, 11 predicted proteins | sample Opewatmetagenome_2_FD_107003 | JGI IMG/M metagenome (GOLD analysis project Ga0153915, IMG submission 107003) | Freshwater wetland microbial communities from Ohio, USA - Open water 3 Core 3 Depth 3 metaG | ecosystem: Environmental > Aquatic > Freshwater > Wetlands | place: USA: Ohio, Lake Erie... | reverse complement strand
CCGGAACAGGATCTGGCACCCCCGCGTCTGGCATAGGCTCCTCAACAACCTTCCATTTGAAATAACCCGTGATTAACCTTTTCTCCGGTTTCCCCCAACATCGGACAGATCACATCAGAATGTCGGGAAAAAAAGGATCACTTCTTCCGTGTTTTTACCGGTTGTATCTCTAGGCTTAAGGAGAAGTTCTTCACGGTGTGGGTGAGTGCCCCCATGCTGATAACATCAACGCCACAGGCCGCATAATCCCTGAGAGACTTTTCATCGATTCCCCCGGAGATCTCGATGATGACCCGGTCACGGAGTCCATTCTTTTTCAGGAGCGCGAGGGTCTTTGTTACCTGGGCAGGTGTCATGTTATCGAGCATGATAATGTCCGCTCCTGCTTTGGCAGCTCTCACGGCATCACCGGCAGATTCCACCTCTATTTCGACCTTCCTGTATGCCGAGTGGTTTTTAGCTGCGGGCACGGCCTCTTCGAGTGGCACCAGGGCAAGATGGTTATCTTTGATCAGGATTCCGTCACTCAGGTTCATGCGATGCGGGTCGCCGCCACCGATCTGCACGGCCTTCTTGTCGAACTTCCGGAATCCCGGGCACGTCTTGCGGGTACCGGCAACCCGGCAGGAGGGATTTTTCGCGTGTACAATTTCAGCCATGGCGGCAGTCCGGGTAGCAATGCCGCTCATCCGCCCGAGAATATTAAGGGCAGTACGTTCCACGAGGAGGATCTTCTTTGCCTCACCGGACAGGGAGATGATACTATCGCCCCGCTTTATCCGGCTTCCATCGTTTTTCCGGGAATGGATTCTGACACCAAAATGGGAGAAGAGGAGCGAAGCCTCCTCCATGCCCGCGAGCACACCCTCCTGCTCGGCGCGGATCACGGCAGTACAGGTGACATCCGGGATAATGGCTTCAGAAGTGATATCCCCGGAAGGGCTGTCCTCCTTGAGGAAATCCAGCAGTTCATCAAGATCTGTCATTATGCGCCACCCGGCGAGGTTTCATGTCCCGACAATGATGGGGTCATCGATCTTCTCCAGCAGCGAGAGAACGGAGAGGGCGGCAAGATAACTTGTCGCAGGGTTGTCGGGACTGGGCATGTTGGTAACACGGATATAGGTCTCACCGAAATCTCCTTCGACAAAGAGTTCATGCACGTTCTGGTCAACGGCCGGGTCGACAAAGAGCTCGACATCGGTGTCCATTCCCGCGGCGAGACTCATGGCAACGGAGACATTCACGTTCTTAGGGTAGGCCTTGATGCACTCGTTGGCCTTGCCGGCAAATATCTGGCGACGCTCCTTTGCCTCGATCCCGAGTGCTGCGGGGCTCTTTGTTGTCCTGAGCAGCAAACGACTGATGGTCGAGATCTTCCCGATCTTGAGATTATCGAGACCGAAGATCGCCCCGCTCGGGATGTAGATTTTCCGATTATTTTCCCGCGCCGTTGTCCGGACCCGGTCGAGAAAGGAGGAGTCGGTCAGTGCGCCTACGCTCATGATCACCATATCCTTTCGGTGGGCAAGCACATCCGGTGCGTACAGCTTTACCGCGCTGACCGATGCAGCTTCGACAACAATATCAAAATCAGCCCGGATGAATGCATCAAAAACCTTGTATACTGTTGCGCCGGAGATCGGTGCGATCTCGGTTGCACGTTCAAAGACCTGGTCGAAGACCGCAGAGATCGCGAACCTGCCGGAGTGGCGGGCAATGATATGCCCGATATTGCCGCAGCCGAGCAGCCCGATTCTCATCATGGTAAACAGGTTATGGGTGCAATCGGTTAAGTGTTGTGTTCAGAAACATACTATACCGAAACGATGGCATCAGGGAACTGTATCTCCTTGGAAACCGACACCGTGCCGACCCCTCCCAGCAACCGGAGGATCTACATCGAGACCTATGGGTGCCGGTATAACTTCGGGGATACCGCAAAACTGGTAGAAGTCCTCAAACACCGTAACTGTGCCATCGTGGATACCCCGGAGGAAGCTGATGCGGTCATTGTCAATACCTGTACCGTTGTCGGTCCCACGGAACGCCGGATGCTCCGGAGACTTGCTGCGTTCAGCAACCGCGATCTCTATGTGACCGGCTGTATGCCGGCAGTGCAGAAAGAGGCGATCCGTTCAGTCTGTGACCCGGTCATCATCCCCCCCGACCTGATCCAGGAATGGTACCGGAATATCCAGACCGTTGCGGAGGGGAGCGTGGGGATCGTGCAACTGGCGCAGGGATGCAACGGCACCTGTACCTACTGCCTCACCCGCTTTGCGAGGGGACCTCTCCGGAGTTTTCCAAAGGAAGAGATCCACCGCCAGGTCCGGGCTCTTGCCGCAGCCGGTGCGGCCGAGATACAACTCACCGCACAGGATGTGAGTTCATACGGTATGGATCGCGGCGACACTCTCGCCGGCCTGCTGGATGGCATTGGTGATGCCTCTGGAAGCTATCGTATCCGCATCGGCATGATGAATCCCGCGACGGTGATGGAGGACCTTGACGGGATCATAGGTGCCTTTTCCGGTGACCGCATCTTCAAATTTATCCATCTTCCCGTCCAGTCCGGATCAGATGCGGTGCTGGCACGGATGGGGAGGCGGTACTCTGTTCGTGATTTCTGCGAGATCGTGGCCGCGTTCCGGAAACGGTATCCGGATATTACGATTGCTACCGACCTGATTGTAGGGTTCTGCGGCGAGACCAGGGAGGAGTATGCTGCATCGCTCGATCTCGTCCGCCGGATCCGGCCGAACAAGGTGAATGTCACCCGGTATTCAAAACGACCGTTCACCCCGCTCTCGCAGGTGAAGGACTTTCCTGATTCCGTCAAGAAGGAACGTTCGCGCCTCCTCCTTTCCTGTGCCGAGGAAGTCTACGCTGACATAAACGCAGAATTTCTCGGCAGGGAAGTCCCGTTCATTGTCACGGAATCTGTCAGGAAAGGTTCCGTGATGGCCCGCTCTCCCACATACCTGGGTATCGTGATCAACGAAGACCTGCCGACAGGATATGAAGGGCGGGCAATCCTGAAAAAAGACCGGAAGTATTTCTTTATCGGGGACCGTGTTGCCTGAATATTTGGGGGCCCGATCAGGTGTTCCCTTGTTTTCCCTTCTGTGGATTTTCCCGCCCCATACCGAGAATATCCGGCCGGATCTTTCCGATGTACCTGACGATAAGACCGGTAAAAATGGCCTCCAGGACGGCCACAACCAGATTCACCGCAATAATCAGGGAGAGGCCGGCAAGCACCTGATCTGTGGTCTGGGTGACCCCCTGGATACCGGACACCAGGATGATTACGATCATCACAAGGTTGCCACAGAAGAGTCCTGTAAAGGTAGCGATTGCTGCACGGGAGAAAAGATCGGGAATAAGCTTTCTGACTCCCCGGAATATGAGATATGCCACAGCAACCTCGGAAAGGTTGACAAGCACGTTTGCCCCGATCAGGCCCCACCCCCCGTGACCGATTGCCGCGGAGAGGATGTTAGTGATCAGGACAACAAGGGTACCAAGGACCGGGCCTGCCAGGATACCGATGAGGGGGGTCAGGTTCATGTGTATCCCTCCGAAGAGGGGGATCTCGATCTGCGATACAGCAAACGCTGCCGCGGTAAGAAAGGCAGCGATCGTAATGAGTTTCCGGTCCCGTTTACCCGATGGGCGCAGGGACCAGAGGATTATCCCGATGAGAGCAAGGGCTATGACCCACCAGACCAGCACCCATGTAAGGGTGAATGACCCGTCCTCCAGATGAATATGTGCCATCAGACCTCCCCTAAAACCCTGGAAAAACTGCACCCGGTTGTGTGATCAAGCATTATGGCGAGGAGCATAAAAACATGATGAAAAATTTGGTCTTGCTCCAAATTTTCTCCGGGTCTATTGTCCCGGCATCTTCTCCAGCAGTCCGACAAGCTCGGTTCTCGTGATCGGGTGATCGACCGGTTCGATGTTTTTTCCCCTGCAATAATCGAGCCAGGTCATCACGGTGTCCGGCAGTTTCAGTCCTGCCTCCGTTATAAGAGCCTTGTCGTAGAATATCTCCCGCGGACTACCCTCGGCAAACACTGCACCGTCTTTCACCAGGCATACCCGGTCGGCAATCCGTGCAGCGAGTTCGAGGTCATGTGTCGCAATTACGACGCTGATGCCAAACCGCTTCTTCAGATCGAGGATCAGCTGCTCAATCATGGCGCTGTGGACCGGGTCGAGATCGGACGTGGGCTCGTCCAGCGCAATGATCCGCGGTTTCATGGCAAGGATGCCGGCAATAGAGACCAGTCGTTTCTGCCCTCCGCTCAGGTAATTAGGCAGTTTCTGGGCCAGGTCCGCGGCACCGACCGCGTCGAGTGCTCCCATGGCAGTCACCCGTGCCCCCTCAGGGGGCAGGCCGAGGTTCAGGGGCCCGAACATGACATCGTCAAGCACAGTGGGTGCAAAGAGCTGGTCCTCGGAACGCTGGAAGACCACGCCCACCTCTTTCCAGAGATCTGCCCGCTCCCCCCGGGCAACCGATTTGCCATTGATCAGGATGTCGCCATCAGAAGGGATGAGAAGACCGTTCAGGTGCTCGATCAGGGTCGATTTTCCCGATCCATTGGGTCCGCATAATGCAACAATCTCGTCTTTCAGCACGTGGAAGCACATCTCGTGGATCCCGACACTCCCGTCAGGATAGACATGGCTTGCGCAGTCAACGTGGATCAGTTCCCGATCAGGGTCGATATGATCACAGTATTTGTGGTGCGGGTCATGGCGTGTTATCGTCATCGATTATCCTCCTCCCGGATACAGTTTCGGCCACAGGGCCAGAATGACCGCCAAGCCCGCCGCACACAGTACCCCGCACTCGGCAATATCGGGCCTCTGGATCACGGTGTGGGCAGCATAGGTACCGTTGTATCCCCGTGCCGCCATTGCTTTCTCCACGCGCTCAGCCTGTTCGAACGAGCGGATGAAGACGAGCCCGAAGACCCCGGCAAAGAGTTGCCCCTGGATGAGGATCGAACGGATAATTCCCCCTCCCCGGGACCGAACTGCCTTGAGCATGGATGCTGCCATGGCCAGTGTCAGGAAGAGGAAGCGGTACGCGAGAAGAAAGATCTGGTCGAGAGGGGCCGGGAAGATCCGGGAGATCATGGCAGAGAACTGAGCGTACTTCGTCGTCATCAGGAAAAACAGGGAAAACGTGACCGAAATCAGCGCCTTCAGGAGGAGGATGACAACGAGCAGGACCCCCTGGTCTGTCAGCGTCAGGACGAACCCCCCCAGGGGAATGGTCAGGAGCGGAGTGCCCGGCTGGGTCCAGGCCATAATCCCGACGAGTGAGAGGACAAATACTACCGGCATGGCGTACCAGGCAAGGATCTTTTTCATGGGGAGGCCTGCCGAGATGCAGGCCATGAGGATCACCCCGTACATGGCGGAGAGGACAAGGACATTGCTGGTAAGGGTTATCATCAGGACAATGAGGACGAGAAGGATGAACTTCGTCCACGGGCTTATCCGGGAGAAGAGCGTGTCCTGCCGCTCTGCACAATTCGTAATGAGATCAATGTCCGGGATATGGGGAGAAATCATCGACGGACACACAGGGGATCTTACTCCTTCTCTTCATTCTCACGAGTGTTTTCTTCCTGACAGGCACCCGTCATCGTGGGTGATCGCCCCGCAGATGCCCTGCTGGGGATGGCCCATTGCCCGGCACATAGTATCGATAGTGTTACGGGAGATAAAACTCTCGAACCGGGAGACTTCACGACAGGCCTCTTCATCGGTCAGGCCGTTCCTCACGAAGACGAGGCTCAGGATACGGTGGCGTTTGAAGAGGAACTCCGCATACGTCTTTCCCTCTTCTGTCAGGGTGACGCCACGATAAGGAGTATGCAGAAGGTACCCGGCGTCGGCCAGTTCCCCGATTGTTTTTGTTATCGTAGAGGGATCGACACCGAAGTGTGCTGCCATCTCCGTTGTCCGTGCAGTGCCTCCCCGTTCGGCCAGGTACTTGAGGTACTCAACTTTTCTGGGTGTTAGTTCGAGCCCCTCAACGGGTTCCATGTACGTGGATTTGGCAGTAATCGCGAATAAAGTTTGGCCTCACCCCAAAATACGCGGGTTCCTGAATGACACAATTCCTTATGAGGGCCGGGAATACCGGAGAGGAGTGGTTTTATAGATCCGACATGAACATTTCTTATCTTCCCGCGCGAACGCGACGAAAGCAGGTTTTGATGAATATGGACGATATCGAGAAGGGATTTGATGCCCTGATGCAGAGGATTGAAAAACTGCACGGGGACGAGAAGGCACTGACCGGGAAACTGAGGGAGAACGATGCAAAGCTCTTGAATAAGATGGCTGCATCATCAGTCCCCGTTGTGAAGATCGTGGGCCTCAACATGCTCAAGAAGGGCAAACAGGATACCAAGGGTGAAATCTACGATCCCCAGTATTTCCCGCAGAAGATGATCATCCTCGGCAAATCCGAACCCGCTGCGTTTCGTCCCGATAACCCGTCAATGGCCGTTACTGACCAGTTCTGTGTCCTCTCGGAAGATGGGGAGTTCTTCGAGCTGATGTACAGCTTCGATGGGTTCCTGACGGATTCCTACCTCAACCCGATTGATGCAAAGAAGGCGCTGGATCTTTATGGGGATGAGGTCATGTTCATGCTCTACCGGGCAATGCGGGATTATCTCGAGGGAGAAGAAAAGCTTCTCGATGCTCTTGAGACCGTTATCGGGTACGTGTATGCCAAAAAAGAGTGAAAGATCCACACCAAATCCTTTTTTCAATTCGGATGGCAATTCCTGGAAATTGCCGGTAGTCTTTACAACACACTCAAAAACGGTCTGCAAACTTCGGAAATTTGGAAAAACGAAGATGGGCCCGATGTGATTCGAACACATGACCTCCCGGTTATCAGCCGGGCGCACCACCTGGCTATGCTACGGGCCCGATAGTTGGCTGGAATTTACCCTAATTACTACTCCATCAGAGTTTTTATAGGTTGTGAATCCACAAGCGAACATGAGAGATCATTAGATAGGGATATGTGTAAAAAAGCCACGGTAATTATACGGAACTGGGATCATGGAACGAAAATATCTCCTCGGGAATGAAGCGATCGCCCATGCCTGCCTCGAAGCAGGTGTGGACTTTGTGAGCGGCTACCCCGGCACGCCGTCATCCGAAGTAATCGACACGCTGAGGGCACAGCCGGAGCGGCCGTACTATCTTGAATGGTCGGTAAACGAGAAGGTGGCGCTGGAGAACGCGCTTGCCGCTGCCTGGTGCGGGGTCCGCGCCATCTGCACCATGAAGCACGTGGGACTGAACGTGGCGGCCGATCCACTGATGACAAGCGCCTATACCGGTGTTACCGGAGGTCTTGTAATCCTGAGCGCGGACGACCCGTTTGCCCACAGTTCCCAGAACGAGCAGGACACCCGGTGCTATGCCCATTTTGCGCGGGTGCCCTGCCTCGACCCGGCAGGCGTGCAGGAAGCGCATGACATGATCCCGGCAGCGTTCGGACTTTCCGAGGAGTTCGGCCTGCCGGTAATCTTCCGTCCCACGACCCGCATCTGCCACTCGAAAGGAGATGTTGAACTGGGCCCTGTTGCTACGACCGGCCCGCGCAAGGGAGATTTCCATAAAGACCCGCGGCAGTATGTCGTGATCCCTGCCCATACCCGCATCCTCCACAAGAAACTCAACGAGAAACAGCCGGCAATCCGGAAGCGGCTGGTGGAGATGGGGTTCAACCGGTGCGAGATCCGGGGGAAAACTGCCATCGTCGCAAGCGGGATCGGGGCTACCTATGTGCAGGAACTCCTGCCGGAGGGGGTCTCCTTCATGAAGATCGGGGCGTACCCGATAGACGAGGAATGGCTCGGTGAATTTGTCCGGAAGCACGAGAAAGTCCTCGTGATCGAGGAACTTGCACCTGAAGTCGAAGAGACCGTACGGCAGGTGGCAGGGACGGTTGCCGTTTTCGGGAAGAAGAACGGCTTTGCCCCCTATGAGGGGGAGTTGTCCCCGCAGGCCGTTGCGGCAATCATGGCGAAGGCCGGTTTCCTGAAAACGAGCCCGTTCGCGCCGCAGGAGCCTGTCCAGAACCTGCCGGTGCGCCCCCCGATTCTCTGTGCGGGATGCCTGCACCGGGGGACTTTCTATGCTATCAAGAAGGTTTTCCGGGATGGGATCTATCCAAGCGACATCGGGTGCTACACGCTCGGCCTCCAGCTCGGGGTTGTGGATACCACGATCTGTATGGGTGCATCGATTACCGTTGCGAGCGGTATCTCCCACTCGGGGGAAATCCGCGACGTGGTCTGTACGATCGGCGACTCAACCTTCCTGCACTCCGGTGTCCAGGGCCTGATGAACGCGGTCTACAATGATGCAAACATGACCGTTGTCATTGTCGATAACCGGATCACGGCCATGACCGGCCACCAGCCAAACCCGAACACCGGCATCACCGCGTGTGGCGTGGAGACACCGGCAGTGTCGCTCGATGCTGTCTGCCGTGCCTGCGGGGCAACCTTTGTCGAAACCGTTGACTCCTACGACATCACCGGTATGGTGAACGTCCTTTCGGAAGCAAAGAAGCGGAAGGGTGTCAAGGTCATCATCGCAAAACAGATGTGCGTCATCTCTGCCCGGCGTGCCGGAGTAAAGCGCGGGAGGTATACCGTTGATCCCGATATTTGCACCGGCTGCGGCACCTGCGTGCGGTTCGGGTGTCCTGCGATCGAGTTCGCCGATGAGAAGGCATCCATCAACGAGCTCTGCAGCGGCTGTGCGGTCTGTGCCCAGCTCTGTCCTGCGGGTGCCATCATAAGGGAGGGGAAGAAATGACCGGCAGTTACGATATCCTGATCGTTGGTATCGGCGGCCAGGGTACCATCCTTGCGTCCAATATCCTCGGGGAGGCATGCCTTATCGAAGGCAGGCACATCAAGGGGGCGGAGACCCACGGCATGGCCCAGCGTGGCGGATCCGTGGAGAGCCATATCCGCATCGACGGCCTGTACGGTCCCCTGATTCCTCCCGGGCAGGCAGACCTCCTGGTCTCGTTTGATCTCCTGGAGGCGGTCCGGTACTCCCATTACCTGAAGAACGGAGGGACAGCCGTTGTCAGCCGCAGCCTCGTGCTCCCGACGTCGGTATTTACCCAGAAACTCACGCCCCCCACGGAAGCAGAGCTCATTGCCGCGCTGAAGAAGAACGGGCTCTGTATTATCGATGCGGACCGGATTGCAACGGAGGCGGGGAGTCCGCTCTCCCAGAATGTCGTGATGCTCGGGGCTGCATCGCGGTGGATCCCCCTCCGGTCCGAGTCACTTCTCGAAGCTGTGAAACGGCTTGTCCCGAAAAAGACCATCGAGATCAATGCGAAGGCCTTTGAGATGGGACGGGATGCCGGCGGGAAAAACTGAATGAAGAATAATCTGGGCCAGTTCCGGCCGGATAGACTGTACCAGGGTGATGCGCTCACGCTCCTCCCGGATCTTCCGGCCGGGACAATAGATCTTATCGTCACCGATCCGCCATTTGCCATTGACTTCCGGGCCCAGCGGCTCAACTATAACCGGAAAGGGGCGAATGTCCTTGAGGGATACCGGGAGGTGCCGGAAGAAGAGTACGGGGAGTTCACACATCAGTGGATAGCAGAAGCTGCCCGGGTGCTTTCGCCTGAGGGGAGCATGTACATCTTTTCGGGCTGGAACCGGCTCCGCGACATCCTTGAGGGTATCGATACCGCCGGGCTGACCACCATCAACCACCTTATCTGGAAGTACCAGTTCGGCGTCTTCACGAAGAAGAAATACGTGACCAGTCATTACCACATCCTTTTCGTTGTCAAGGATCCGAAACGGTATACCTTCAATAAGATCGACCATTATCCCGAGGATGTCTGGGTGATCAATCGCGAATATTGGAAGGGGAGGAAGAAGACGCCGACAAAACTCCCGCCGGAATTGGTCCGGAAGATCCTGCAGTACTCCAGCAATCCCGGGGATCTCATCCTCGACCCGTTCCTCGGCTCCGGCACGGTAGCGCTTGTGGCGCAGCAGGAAGGCCGGCATTTCCTTGGGTTTGAGATCGTGCCGGACTATTTTTCATTTGCCAATGCGAGCCTGCGAAATCCCTGAGTAGAACCGTATTCTGGTCTCCCGCTCCGCTTTCAAGGGGGGGTCTGCCGGAGACCACCCCCCCATATGGGCAGGGGGGTCAGATCGATTTTGAACACAAAGGGGGGAGGGGGTCAACCGGAGACCCCCCTTCTCAAAAATGGGATGTACGCAATATTGCACGCGTATATTTACGGGACTCAAAATCCATGTCAGACGGAACGTGCTATTCCCCTATCTACTCAAATTTGATCGGGGGTGGTCGCTCCAGGTCAAAGGGGGGG
>Ga0153915_10007263_pt1 | contig 10444 bp, 9 predicted proteins | sample Opewatmetagenome_2_FD_107003 | JGI IMG/M metagenome (GOLD analysis project Ga0153915, IMG submission 107003) | Freshwater wetland microbial communities from Ohio, USA - Open water 3 Core 3 Depth 3 metaG | ecosystem: Environmental > Aquatic > Freshwater > Wetlands | place: USA: Ohio, Lake Erie... | reverse complement strand
TGGCAGCCGCGACAGCCGCGCTCGGTGAAGAGCTTCTCCCCGTCCTGGGCCGAAGCGCCGTCGAGCGGCACGTGCGGGTAGGGCTTGCCCTCGGGCATGGTGAGCAGGAAGGCCGTGATCTTGCCCACCTCCTCGTCGGAGATCTTCGGGTTGGGCATGGCCGTCTGGGGGCTGATGTGGGCAGGATCCTTGACCCAGTTGTAGATCCAGCCGCGGGTGTCGAGCAGCTTCAGCTTGAGCGGCGTCAGCGGCGGCCCGTACTTGGGGAGGTAGTCGAGTCCCTTGACGTCGTGGCAGCCGTAGCAGCCCTTGTCCATGAACAGGTCGGCCCCGTGCGCGGCCACCTCGGCACCCCGCAGGCCGTGGACGACCTCGTGGCAGCGAGCGCAGGAACTTTCGAGATAGGCTTTGGGAAGCAACGGGCGCGACCAGTTCGCCTCCAGGCCGTGCGCGCCCTCCACCGTGGTGGCGAGCCCCTGGCCGTCGTGGCAGAGCGTGCAACCGATGCGATTGACGTCGTGCACCTCGAGCAGCTTGTCGGGGTGCGTGCGGAACGGCTGGGGGGCGTCGGCGAACAAGGGGTTGTCGATGCCGAGGTGACAGGTGGTGCAGCGGTCGGCGACCTTGGCGTCTTCGAGGTAGACCTGCTTGACCTCGGTTTGCCAGTGGGAGGCCTCGTCGATCGTGCGCTGCCAGTGCGCGATTTCGCGGGTGTCGTTCTTGGCCGTTGCCTCCTGCAGCTTGGCCTGCGCCTTCTCGCGCAGCATCTCGACGTATTTCTTCTGATAGGGCATCCACGGTCGCGCATCCTCGCCGTGGATGGCCACCACGCACAGCAACAGAAACAACACGCTGAGGGCGGCGAAAACCAAACGTGAGCGAGCCGTTCCGCGCATCATGAGACGTACCCCTTCGTTCCTCTCCGCAGAGATCCCCCGTTTTCCCTGGCGACCTTGATGTGCTGGCGGCTCATCTTCTTCCCACCGGCGCTAGATGTTGAACCACGGGGTGATCAGGACGTACTTCACCCCCAGCAGCAGGCGCAGGAAGATCTTGATCGGCACCCCGTACAGCAGCAGGGCGAGCGCCATCACGGTCAGGTAGCGTGATCGCCCGAGACCCTCGTAGAGCCACGGCCATCGTCGGCGCGGAAGGGCGAGGCCAACGCCAAAGTAGACCGCCACCGCCGGCAGGCCGACCCACCACGGGAAACTCCACAGCTGCTCCTCGGCGCTCTTCTGGATGGTCCAGCTCTCCCACGGCCAGTAGATCTGCCAGTTCGGCCCGCGCAGAAACTGGCCGATGGCGATCAGCGCCCACCACAAGGCGAAGCCGAACAGGAAATGGCTGGTGACCAGGCGGCGCTCGCTCCAGGTGTAGCGGCCGACGGCGTTCTTGCTGGTGTCGAGATACGGAATCGCCATCAGCGCCACGATGATCAGCGTCGGAATCGCCACGCCGGCGATCCAGGGGTCGAAGTACACGAGCAACTCTTGCAGACCGACGAAGTACCACGGTGCCTTGGCCGGGTTCTCGGTCGTGCCCGGGTTGGCCTCGGACAGCAACGGCGCATCGATCAGCAACGACCACGCCAGGAGCACGATCGAGATCAGAAGCGCCGACAGAAACTCGATGAAGACGAGATAGGGAAAGACGGCAACGTCGTTGCCGGTTCCGGTCGGCATCGGCTCGATCGCCTCTGCCGACACCACCGTGGGTTTCTCCGTCACTCGCTCCATGCCTGCCCCGCGCGCGCTCTGCTCACAGTGGCCGAGAGATGCCGCCGTCCTTCCGGATGCGCCAGAAATGCACCATCATCAGCACCACGGCGACCAGCGGTAGGGCGACGCAGTGCATGACGTAGAAGCGCAGCAACGCGCTCGATCCCACCCGCATGTCGCCCAGCAGCACGAAGCGCACGTCGTTGGCGGCCGTGACTCCGGTGAGACCGTGGAACGGTCCCTCGGCACCGATGAACGGCGTGGCCGCGGCCATGTTGGTGCCGACCGTGACCGCCCAGAAGGCTAGCTGGTCCCAGGGAAGCAGATAGCCGGTGAAGCTGAGCAGCAGCGTGAGAACGAGCAGGCTGACCCCAAGCACCCAGTTGAACTCGCGCGGCGGCCGGTACGAGCCGGTGAGGAACACCCGTAGCATGTGCAGCATCACGGAGATCACCATCAGGTGCGCGCCCCAGCGGTGCAGGTTGCGCAGCGGCTCGCCGAACTGAACGGCATACTGCAGCGTCTTCATGTCGACGTAGGCGTACTCGGGCACCGGCCGGTAGTAGAACATCAGCAGCACGCCGGTGATCGTCTCCACCAGGAAAAGGAAGAAGGTGAGGCCGCCGAGGCAGAAGGTGAAGCGCACCCGCAGCGCGTGGCGGGGTATGGTGATGGGGTGCAGATGCAGAAAGACGTTGCTGGTGACGGTGAGGGCGCGATTGCGGACCGAGTCGACATAGCCGTGTCGAAAGATCGATTCGTAGAGTTGCGACGAGGTCACGGCGTCGGCGAGCCGTTTGAGCCGTGCCTCAATAGGGGAGCCCGCCATTCGTCACCTCCCAGTCGGCGGTTGGCACCATCAAGATGGCATCCCAGGGACACCCGTCGAGAAAAGTCTCCGCGGGTCCCTGGCGCACACACTTGCGGCAACCGACGCACTTCAGTGGATCGACCCAGATGCGGCCAAACGGGAAAGCGTCGTCGGCCGGTTGCAGCAGCATGCATTCTTCGACCGGACAGCAGATCTGACACACCGGCGCCCCGGCGCATCCGGTGCAGGCGTCGGTGATGATCGCCAACACCTTGGGCTTCTTGGCGCGACGCCCGGTGAAACGGCCGCCGCGTTTGCGCTCGCCCGCGGCGGTGGGATGCGCGGCCACGGCCGGGCTAGACTTGGACGAAGGCGCCGTCCACGTTGAATCGTTCGGGGCCATAAATGATGCTCGTGTCGACGATCAGTTGGCCGTCGACGCTGAGACTGATGCGAAAACGGTCCAGCGGCCGTGGCGCCGGCCCGGCGAAGTTCTTCCCGTTGCTGTGGTACTCGCTGCCGTGACAAGGGCACTTGAAGATGTGCTGGTCGCCGAACCAGTTGACGGTGCACCCAAGATGGGCACAGCGGGCCGAAAGGGCATAGATCCGCTCGCGCTCGCGCACGATGAAAAACCGGTGCTCGGACTTCCATTCCCCATCGACCAGCATGACCCCGTAGGTGTCGGCATCGCCACCGCGGCTCAGAAACGTCTCCGGGGTGCCCACCCGGAAGGTGCTGGGCGGCCGAAACAGGACGCGGGGGAAGAAGAAATCCACCGTCTCACCTGCTCCCACCACCAGCACCACGCCGAAAGCGCCCCATCCTGCGGCGCTCAGGCCGCGCGAGAGAAACTCCCGCCGCGATAGCTCGACTAGTCGTTCGACGATCTCTCCATCCATACTTCGGGGCCTCCCGCGGCCGCCTGCGAATTCAGGCTCAGTCTACCGAACGGTCGGAAGGCTGGTATGACCCGCGTCATACCCGTGAATGACCGCTGCCGCTTGCATCGCCGCCACTGGGTGTCCGCCTGGAGCCACCCCAGGTTCCCCTCTCGTGGTCGTTAGGACGTTGACGTGTCCTGAAATGTCCTATAGATGAGACCGATCGGTATGCCTGGAGACCAATGCAACTAACCGTCCGCGATGTCTCCAGTCTCCTCAAGGTCTCCGAGAAAACCGTTTACCGCTGGATCAGTCAGGGGATTCTTCCGGCCTACCGGGTGAACGACCAGTACCGCTTCAACCGTGCCGAGCTGCTGGAGTGGGCGACCTCCCGGAAAATGAACGTCGCGGTCGACCTGTTCGAGGAGCCGGAGAGTCAGGCCACCCCGCTTCCCGGGTTGGTCGAGGCTCTGCAGGCGGGCGGCATTTTCTATCGCGTCGATGGTCGCGACAAGGAGTCGGTGTTGCGGGCCGTGGTCGAGCACATGCGCTTGCCGGAGGAGGTGGACCGGGAGTTCCTGCTGCGCGTTCTGCTGGCCCGCGAGGCATTGCAATCGACTGGCATCGGCGACGGCATTGCCGTCCCGCACGTGCGCAATCCGATCGTCCTGCACGTCTCCCGGCCGATGATCACGCTGTGTTTTCTCGAGCAACCCGTCGAGTTTGGCGCGCTCGATGGAAAACCGGTGTCGGTGCTGTTCTCTCTGATCAGCCCGACGGTGCGTGCTCACTTGCGCCTACTCTCGCGGCTCTCGTTTGCGCTCAACGACCCGGACTTCAAATCCGCCGTTCTGCGGCAGGCATCGCGTGAGGAGATCCTCAACGAAGCCCGCCGCGTCGAGGAGTCACTCGAGCCCAACGGCGAGCCCGCTCCGAACCCCGGGGCGAAGCCGACCAAGCAAAGAAAAGCGGAAGGTTCATGACCTTGCTGCTGGTCGCGCTCGGTCTGTTACTCGCCAGTGGCGGGGGCGCGCTCGTCAGCGCCAAGTCTCCCCGTGGGAGCACCGCGGTCGGCGCCGCTGGCGCCGTGGTCGCTTGTACGGTTGGGTTGATCCCCGCCGTTCGCGTTCTGCTCGGCGCGCCCGTGCTGGCGCTGCGGGTAGCATGGGAGGTTCCCTCCGGCGCGTTCTTTCTCGAGGTCGACGCGCTCTCCGCGTTCTTTCTGATTCTGATCTTCGGCCTGTCCGCGCTCACCGCGGTGTACGGCAGCGAGTACCTCCTGCCCTACGGCGACAAGAAGTCGCTCGGGCCGAATTGGTTCTTCTTCAATGTGCTGGTGGCCAGCATGGCGCTGGTCGTCACCGCGCGCAACGGGGTGCTGTTCCTGATGGCGTGGGAGGTGATGGCGCTGGCCTCGTTCTTCCTCGTGACCTTCGAGGACGAGCATGAGAGTGTGCGCGCTGCCGGCAGGACGTATTTGGTGGCGACGCACCTCGGCACGGCCTTCCTTCTCGCCTTTTTCTTGTTGCTGCAGCGCGCAAGCGGCTCGCTTGATTTCGATCGCTTGGCTACTGCGCCTGCAGAGGCCAGCCTCCTGTTTCTTCTCGCCGTTGTCGGCTTCGGCACCAAGGCCGGTTTCGTGCCGTTCCATGTCTGGCTGCCGGAGGCCCATCCGGCCGCGCCGAGCCACGTGTCGGCGGTGATGTCAGGCGTCATGATCAAGACGGGCATCTACGGCCTTGTGCGGATGCTCACCGTTCTTGGGCCGCCACCGGCGTGGTGGGGATGGTTGCTCTGCGGCATCGGGTTGACGTCCGGTATCTTCGGAGTGCTCTTCGCGTTGGCGCAGCACGACCTGAAGCGTCTGCTCGCCTACCACAGTGTCGAGAACATCGGCATCATGGCGCTCGGTCTCGGTGTCGGGGTCGTGGGACTCAGCGCGGGTAACCCCACCCTCACCGTGCTTGGGTTCGCCGGCGCGCTCCTCCACGTGGTCAACCACGCCATCTTCAAGGGCTTGCTCTTCCTCTGCGCGGGGGCGGTCGCGCACGCGACGGGCACGCGGGAGATCGACCACCTCGGTGGCCTGCTCAAGCGGATGCCGTGGACCGGCGCCGCGTTCCTGACCGGGTCCGTCGCTATCTGCGGACTGCCACCGCTCAACGGTTTTGTGAGCGAGTTTCTGATCTACCTCGGAGCCCTTCACGGCGCGATCTCACCCGGTCGTATAACCGCCATTCCGGTTCTCGGCGTCCTTGGCGGACTGGCGCTGATCGGAGGGCTGGCCGCAGCGTGCTTCACGAAAGCGTTTGGGATCGTCTTCCTGGGCGAGGCGCGAAGTGATCACACCGCGCATGCTCACGAGCCGGGGCTCGCGATGCGACTGCCGATGCTGGCGCTCGCAGCGGGCTGCGTGCTGATCGGCTGCTTCGCGCCGTGGGTCGTTGGAGCGCTGGCGCCAGTGGTTGAGCGCGTGACGGGGTTACCGGCAGAAAGTGTTCGGGCGAACCTCGCGCTTGCAACCGGCCCGCTCCTATTCGTCGTCCTGGCTACGCTCGGGTTGCTGGTCGTGACCGCGCTGCTCATCGGATCGCGTCGGTGGCTGCTCGCAGGGCGGTGCGTGGAAGAGGGCCTCACGTGGGATTGCGGCTACGCGCAGCCGTCCGCGCGTATGCAGTACACGGCGTCATCGTTCGCCCAGCCATTGACGGATCTGTTCGGCTCTCTGCTGCAGATTCGCCGGCGTGTCGTGCCGCCGGCTGGTCTTTTCCCAACCGAGGCGTCGTTGGTGACGGATACTCCAGACGTCTGCGTCGAGTACCTGTACCAGCCCGTCTTCGACGGCATCGGCCGCGGCCTCTCGGCGCTGCGCTGGCTACAGCACGGGCAGGTGAATCTCTACGTGCTCTACATCGCCATCACCTTGTTGGTGCTGCTGGTTTGGCAGATCGGGTGAGGGATGACTTCGGACGCCCTTCTTCCCGTGCTCCTGCCCCTCGGCCTGTCGCCGCTGCTGTTGGGGGTCGTCAATCGCACCAAAGCGATCGTCGCGGGCCGTGCGGGCCAACCGCTGCTGCAGCCGTACTTCGATCTCGCCAAGCTGCTGCGAAAAGCGCCGGTGTACAGTCGCACGACCACCTGGGTATTTCGTGCCGGGCCGATCGTCGGCCTGGCGGCGCTCGTGCTGGCGACGACCCTCGTCCCGTTCGGCGCCGGGCCTGCGCCGATGGCCTTCAGCGGCGATCTGATCCTGTTCGCCTATCTGCTCGGGTTGTTGCGCCTGTTCACCGTGCTCGCCGCCCTCGACACCGGCTCGAGCTTCGAGGGCATGGGGGCGAGCCGTGAGGTGACATTTTCCGCCTTGGCCGAGCCGGCACTGTTGCTCGCTCTGGCGGCGCTGGCGCACCGGACCGGAAGCCTGTCGTTGTCTTCGATGTACGCGAGCCTCGATGCCTCTGCCTGGGTGCACGTGGGGCCGGCGCTGGCGATGCTGACGGGAGGGCTGCTCATCGTGTTCCTGGCGGAGAACGCGCGCATTCCGATCGACGATCCCACCACCCACCTCGAGCTGACGATGATTCACGAGGTGATGGTGCTCGATCACAGCGGCCCCGATCTCGCTTTCATCCTCTACGGCGCGGCCTTGAAGCTGTGGCTGCTCGGAGCGTTGCTGGTCGGTGTCGTCGTGCCCCTACACGGCGGGCCGTGGTGGATCGACACCGCTGCAGCGCTGTCGGGCATGCTGGGCCTGGCGATTGTGACCGGGCTGATCGAGTCGTCGATGGCCCGCTGGCGGCTGGTACGTGTGCCCCAGCTGTTGATTGGTGCCGGTGTGCTCTCGGCGCTGGCCTTCGTCCTGGTGCTGCAGTGAGCAAGGCGAGGAGGACGGGCTGATGCCGGCCTGGGTCGATGCCGCGCTCGTGTTGCTGGCGCTGACGAGCTTGCTGCTGCTGGGCTCCAGCCGCCTGGTCGCCTGCGTTCGCATCGTTGCCTTCCAGGGTTTGCTGCTGGGCGGGTTGACACTGGCGGCGCACGCGCACGAGCTGTCGCTGCGCACGCTGTTGCTCGCCGCGGGGGTCACCGTCTTGAAGGGCGCGGGGTTCCCCTGGTTGCTGGGGCGAGTACTCCGTGAGGCCGATGTGCGGCGCGAGGTGGAGCCCTTCGTCAGCTACAACGCCTCGCTCCTGATCGGCGCCGTGGTCCTCGCTGGCTCATTGTGGTTGAGCGCCCGCTTGCCGTTGCCGGCGCCGCCGATTTCGATGCTGATGGTGCCGGTATCGCTGTTCGTCACGCTGGCGGGCTTGTTCCTCATCGTCAGTCGGCGCAAGGCGCTGACGCAGGTGCTCGGATACATCGTCCTCGAGAACGGCATCTACGTCTTTGGCGTCGGCCTGGTCGAAGGGACGCCGATGGTGCTGGAGATGGGCGTGCTGCTCGACGTTTTCGTGGCGGTCTTCGTGATGGGCATTGCCATCTTCCACATCAGCCGTGAGTTCGATCACATCGATGCCGATCAGCTGACGGCGCTGCGGGACTGGGTTTCATGATCGCGGCGCTGGTCCTGGTTCCGGCGCTCGCGGGGGCGTTGGCCTACTTCATCCAATCGGATTCCGCGCGCCGCGCGCTGCTCCTGGTCGCCGCCACCGCTCACGTGGTGCTCACCCTGCTGTGCTGGATCCCGTCGCTGGCGCCGGCTGCGGGCGATTGGCTGGTGCTCGATGCGCTCGGCCGGCTGTTCCTCAGCATCACCGCCGTGCTGTTTCTGACCGCGGCGATCTACAGCGTGGGCTACCTGCGGCGGGAGAGCCGCGCGGTGCGGCGGGATTTCGAGGAAGGCCTGTTGTTTTCCAACGCACCCGAGCCGACCTTTACCGCCTGCCTGTTGCTCTTTCTCGCCGCGATGACGCTGGTGACCGTCAGCCATCGCTTCGGGCTGCTCTGGGTGGCGATCGAGGCCACCACGCTGGCGAGCGCGCCGTTGATCTATTTCCATCGCCACCACCGCTCGCTCGAAGCGACCTGGAAGTATTTGCTGATCTGCTCGGTGGGCATCGCGCTGGCTCTGCTCGGCAACTTCTTTCTCGCCGTGGCCGCGTCCGATCACGGCGGCATGCCGATCCCGCTGGTGGTGGGTGATCTCGTGCGTGGGGCGAGCCACCTGCACGTGCCTTGGCTCAAGGCTGCCTTCGCCCTGTTCCTGGTCGGCTACGGCACCAAGATGGGTCTGGCGCCGCTGCACACGTGGCTTCCAGACGCCCACAGCGAAGCGCCCTCGGTGGCGTCGGCGCTGCTGTCGGGCGCGCTGCTCAACTGCGCGTTTCTCGGCATCCTTCGGCTGCAGCAAGTCTGCGTGGCGGCAGGGCAGGGGCCGTTCGGCCAGAATCTTCTCGTCGCCTTCGGCCTGCTGTCGATGGCGGTGGCGGCCGTGTTCATTCCGCGGCAGGCCGATTTCAAGCGGATGCTGGCTTACTCGAGCGTGGAGCACATGGGCATTCTGGCGCTCGGGGTCGGCGTCGGTGGCGCGGCGAGCTTCGGTGCGCTGCTGCACGCGGTCAATCACTCGCTGACCAAAGCGATGCTCTTCCTGGTGGCCGGGAACATCTTGACCTTCTACCGCTCCAAGTCGACCGGTGACGTGCGCGGCGTGCTGCACGCTCTGCCTGTTTCCGGGGGGCTCTGGTTGCTGGGGTTCCTCGCCATCACCGGCTCGCCCCCCTTCGGTCCGTTCCTGAGCGAGCTCACCATTCTCAAAGGCGCTCTCGATCTGGGTCGTGGCGGCGTTGCCCTGGCCTACCTCTTCTTCCTCGCGGTGATCTTCGTTGGCATGGCCGATGTGGTGCTGCGCATGGCCCAGGGCCTGCCGGAGACGGGGGCCGCCGAACCAACGGCCGGGGAGTCCCTGCTGGCCATTCTGCCGCCCGCTGCACTGGCGACGCTGGTGCTGCTTCTCGGTCTCTATGTGCCGCCCTTCCTTCGCAGCGCAATCCAGGCTGCGGCCGGTGGTCTCGGCTGATCTCGCTCATGCAGCTCTCTTCGTCCAGCGCCGTGCTCTCGCTCTTCAACGGAGAAGCCGTTGCCGCGTCGGATGTCCCTCGGCTGCCGGTAGGCGAGTTCCGCAGCAGGGTCTTGGATGATGTTGCGGCGGGTGGACGTCTAGCGGCTCTGTTCGGGCAACCGCAGGGCTCGCGGGTGCGCCTGGTCGCGGTTCTCGCGTTCGGCGCCGCGGGAGGTCTTTCGCTGCTGACGACCCAGGTGGCCGATTCTTACGCCGCGCTGACTCCCGATTGCCCGCAGGCACACTGGTTCGAGCGCGAGATCGCGGAACAGTGGGGAGTACGTCCCGAAGGCCATCCCTGGCTGAAGCCGATTCGTTTCCATCGCTGCTATCGCCCCGGTCATGATCTCTGGACGCGCGACGAGTCGGCGCAGCCGGGCGTGACCGATTTCTTTCGGATGCGGGGCGGAGAAGTGCACGAGGTCGCGGTGGGGCCGGTGCACGCCGGCATCATCGAGCCCGGCCACTTCCGCTTCCAGTGCCACGGGGAGCAGGTGTTCCACCTGGAGGTCTCGCTCGGCTACCAGCACCGCGGGGTCGAGCGGGCGCTCACGGGCGGCCCGGACAAGCGGACGATCCACTACGTGGAGACGCTGGCCGGTGACACCTCGATCGGTCACGCCACCGCCTATTGCGAAGCGATCGAGGGGCTGGCCGGTTGCCGCGTCTCGGCGCGGGCGCAGGCGTTACGCGGCGTAGCGCTGGAGCTGGAGCGTCTGGCCAATCACACCGGCGACCTCGGAGCGCTCGCGGGCGATGTGGGTTACCTGCCGACGGCGGCGTACTGCGGCCGGATTCGCGGCGACTTTCTCAACCTCAGCGCGCTGCTGTGCGGCAGCCGCTTCGGTCGCGGCCTGGTGCGGCCCGGAGGGGTCGGCTTCGACGTCGACGCGGGTACCGCCGGCCAGTTGCTCGATCGGCTCGAAGCCGCGGCCAAGGATGTGACGAGCGCCGTCAACCTGCTGTGGAACTC